>Ga0209172_10001959_pt1 | contig 39459 bp, 35 predicted proteins | sample LarsenN4metaG_FD_184113 | JGI IMG/M metagenome (GOLD analysis project Ga0209172, IMG submission 184113) | Hot spring sediment bacterial and archeal communities from British Columbia, Canada, to study Microbial Dark Matter (Phase II) - Larsen... ... | reverse complement strand
CCTGAGAAAATCATGGCTCAGGAAATATCAGTGAAAGTGCCAGAGATTTTCAACCCCACGGTTGAAAATCTCTGTCCTTGAGCGCCGGTTTCACTCTCTTTCGCGCTCATTTATGCGACACGCTCTAAATAGGTCGCCCCTCCGGGGCTGAGAACTTACTCCGGGGCTGAGAACCTACTATAAATAGGTCGCCCCTCCGGGGCTGAGTAGTCACTTAAATTTTTCCATACTTCACTCAAATACAGCTTCACGCGCCGGAGCCTAATTCTGCGCAATCGCTTTGGCGCTTGCATAAACCTTCACTAAGCGAGAGCGGCAATCTGTTTCGCATTACCATCGATGGCCACGATCGCTTTGGCGCTTGCATAAACCTTCACTAAGCGAGGGCAAAGCCTGAACTCTGCTGCCACTGGCGGTAATTTACCATCTGCTCTTTATACTTCTGAAACTCGCGGCTGGCAACAAAACGATCAGGCAAGACCGACCTCAGGTAATCGACATACTCTTCCGCCGAATACGGTTTGCCATCCTTTGTTAGCAACCGGCCATGCAGATCATAAGGTTGAAAGATCACTTCTTCGGGGCCCCGCTTGCGGAAGAACAGATTGTTTGGGAGAAAGATCAAGTCTTCAGGCGCAACCCCTCGTTTGACTTCATTGCTCTCGATGATCTCTCTGGCGAGCTGGCGCGCCTCTCTTCCTTCTATGCCGGGGATGCGCGTCTGCAAAATAGCCACATTGGTGTTCTCGACGATAGAGCGCACTTCTTCGATATACTGAGATTGTGCCTGGCCATTAGTTCTGTCTTTGAACCCGAATGCCACCGCCGTTTCGCCGCCCTTCTCATTGCCGAACATCTCAAGCCCGCGCGGGTACCACTGGTTCAAGCATCGCTGTATATCGCTTATGCTGTAATCTCCCTTGCCTTGCGTGGCGTTAATAGCGATCTGCTTCAGCGTCTTTCTTCCTGTGCCCAGGTGGAAAGCCTCTTCAACCAGCATTGGCCCCATACTGCGAGCTACCGGAGCATAACTGAAGACCTTCTGCATTTCAAGCTGGTATTTGCCCACCAGGTCAATTACCGCTGTGTAGATGATGTTGTCGAGGAAGCGAAAGAACTCGATGTTGAAAGCGTCGAGCACATGAGTGCCCAGCTCCATTCCCAGCAATAGTTCGATAGTCTGCTCGGCGACATCGCCGTGAGCAGGCTTCTTCCAGCTCGGATCATGCTCCAGCACCCAGAACATTTGATAGGCGTGGCGCAGCTCCTCGGCCATGATACGCAAGATTGCAAACCTGGCTTCATCGCTGATTGCATCATCCAGAGTCAAGCGGTGCTGTTGTATTGATCCAAGCTCGGTGCTGCACTGAGCTTTGATAATATCTCGCGCCGTGTAGAACATGTTGCCCGGCATCTCTCCCGCATGCTCTATCTTCTTCATTCCGGCAAATCTGCCGTACTCTATCGCATCGCTTTGCAGCTCGCCGATCTTGACTGTGAGCTGAAAAGGCGTTTGCCCTTTAAAATAGCGATCCCAGTTCTTGATCAGCAGATCGATCTCAGGGAAATTCCTCTTCTGCCAGTCGATAATGGCCTGGTGGTACTTCGGCCTGATAGTGGTTGTTGTATAAGCTGCCATTCTTGCCCCCTCCCGGAAAGAGTACAGCAACCTGTTAGGTTGCCGATAGCGCACATCATCAGCAACCTGTCAGGTTGCTGTACATCGCTGTCGTTTCTCAAATTCATAACCATCTTATCGAACATTCGTTCGAATTTCAAGAGCAAGAATTATTCTCAGGTAGGGGGCGCACAAGATAGACCATGCCCTGGCTGGGGGCGATTTGAGCAGCGACCGGTTTACAGATTAATTTCAGGGGTTAACGAGCCTGGCTGTTCTTGCGATTTTCAATAGAGACGACAACCGTTCTCTGATCTCTCATATTGCTCTGGAGTTGAATCAGTGTCTGCCTGGCCTTTTCCGCTCTCAAACGATGAGCTTCAACATTCAAGTCAAGGCTACTACTTAACACTTTCTCAGCGCCGCATTTATAGCAAATAGATCTTCTTCTGATCGGCACACCCCAATCGTGAAAGCACAAAATTTGAGCTAACCTGACAAGAAGCATAGTCCACCTCACAGGGGTAAGAGCTTTCAAACCGCTTAATTTAACCTCTCTGTTATTTTGAGCTAGAGACAACCATTTAGAAATGCAGGCATAGTCTATCACAAAACAGCGGGGAATGTACATCAAAAATCATCTTCCCTCAATCGCGCCTGCCCAGCGCCTCAGCTTCTGAATGCAGCGCGCCACTTGATCCAGCGCCTCATCGCCTTCGAGCAGCACAGGGTGATGGAGCACTATCATATTGGCATCAGCCGATGTTGCTACTGCCAGCTCCCCCACTTTGCGAAAGCGCCGGGAAGATCGGCACAGGTGAAATGAGCGCAACCCGACATTAAATTCGATCCCTTCGGCGCGCGCCGCGGCGACAAATCTTTCCCGAGATAGTCCCCCAAAACTCTCGCCATCGTACTGAAAGCCGAGCTTGTAATATCCGGGAGAAGTTGATTCTGCCCGGTTCCTCAACAGCTTCAAGCCGGGGACCCCCATCAACCGAGCGGCCAGTTTCGAGACGCCGGCTGCTCGCCGAGAGTTCCGCTCGTCCAGCCTCTCCAGTTGAGGAATGAGCACCGCGGCCTGTAGCTCTGACAGCGGATAAGCATGATTGCCGCGATTGCAGTAGATCTGCGCCCGTTGCTTGATCTCAGGCGATGAAGTCAATAGCGCCCCTCCTCGCCCGGCGCTGAGAAGTTTGCTGCCGCCGAAGCTGAGAATCCCCACATCTCCCCAGGCGCCTGCCCTGCGCCCCTCAATTATTGCGCCCGGCATCTGACAGGCATCCTCAATTACCCACAGGCCATGCTCGCGGGCAATATTCATAACTGCTCTCATCGGCACTACTCCGCCGTGAAGGTGAGTGACCAGGATGGCTCGTGTGGCCGGACCGATCGCCTCTGCAATGAGGTCCGGATTGAGGTTCCAGTTCTCCAGATCAAGATCGACCAGCACCGGCCGCGCGCCGACGGCGACAATGTCATTAAAATTCCCGATGAAATCATAAGCAGCGAGGATCACTTCATCTCCCGGCCCAACCGGCAGAGAACGTAGAGCCAGCTCAATAGCAAATGTGCCGCTGCAACAGAGTTCAACGAACTCGACCTGATGATATGAAGCCAGTCTATCTGCCAGCAGACGAGCGTTGGGCCCATCGTACTTTCCCCAGTCTCCCTCTCTCAAACTGCGAGCGAGGGCCTCAGAGACCTCTTCCCAGGCCGGCGGCCAGGAAGGTGGCCCCTCAGGGCGAATGGGTTCCCCTCCAAGTATCGCAGGAAGCGCGTCGTCAAACCTATCGGCCATAATCTCTATTCTATGGATTTTGCCCGGCGAAGTCTTGTAAAATGGGTTCGTGTGTTGTCGAATAAAACTCTTTCTCTTATTTCAACAAGGGGGATCAACTCATGAACGGAATGCGTTATTTAATGATCGGCGGCTTTCTCGGAGCGGGAAAGACGACAACCATTGGGCGGCTGGCCGGAAGTTATATAGCAAAAGGGCTGAAGGTTGGTATTGTGACAAACGATCAGGCGACCGATCTGGTAGATACCCAGAATCTGCGCCGACAGGGGTTCAATGTCCAGGAGGTCCCCGGCGCTTGCTTCTGCTGCCGCTTTAATGATCTGATCTCTACTATCGGCCGACTGAGTGCAGATCAAACGCCGGATATAATTCTGGCCGAGCCGGTAGGGAGCTGTACCGATCTCGTGGCCACTGTAGTGCAGCCTCTCAAGCAGCTCTATCCCGATCGGTTTCAGATCGGCCCTTTCTCGGTGATTTTGAAGCCCAGTCACGGAAAACGCATTTTGAGCAATGACGAGCAGGCCGGATTCTCGCCCAAAGCAGCCTATATCTTCCGCAAGCAGCTTGAAGAAGCTGACGCCATCCTGCTAAATCGAATCGATGAATTGACCACTGCTGAGGCTGATGAGTTGACAGCTCTGGTCAAGACGGTCAACCCGGATGTTCCCGTCCTGCGCATATCGGCGAAAACAGGTCAGGGGTTTGCTGCATTGGAGGAGCTGCTGGATCAGGATGGGAACTTCGGCAGGCGCATCCTCGATCTGGACTATGACATTTATGCTGCCGGTGAAGCCGAGCTGGGGTGGCTCAATAGCAGCTTGAGGATTTCGGGGGCCCGCGAATTTGAGCTTGACGAATTGCTCCTGGAGCTTGTCAGCCGCCTGCGCGACGATCTCAGTGCTGAAAAGTATGAGACAGCTCATCTGAAGGTGATCGGTCTGTGGGAAGGATTTTTCGGAGTCGCCAATCTGGTCAGTAGCGACAGCCGCCCCGAACTATCGCTGCCATCGCATAGTCGCGTTCGTGAAGTGGATTTAATTGTCAATGCCAGAGTAGCGACCGATCCTGAGATTCTTAAGCAGCTCGTGACCGAAGCTGCTGTCAAAGCGAGTGAGACCAGAGGGGCACAAATTCATATCTACAACACCCAGAGCTTCCGGCCGGCGCGACCGGTTCCAACTCATCGAGTTTCAACGAGCCAGGGAATAATCAGATAGATCGCCCCGGCAATTACTCCTGCTACTGCCGGAGTCAATGTCCAGGCCAGGACGATATTACGCACAGTGTTCCAATTGAGCCGCGCAAAAGAGATGCCTGTGATCCCTGCTATCGCGCCGGTCGAAACTTGAGTTGTAGACATAGGCAGACCTAAGTTTGCGCCTATGCCGACAAGCATCGCTGCCGCTAAATTGGCCAGCAAGCCCTCCCGGTGACTCATCCGCACAACTTCCTCGGCCAGCACTCGGGTTACCCGCCGACCGGCATAAAGGCTGCCTGCGAACATCGCCATTGCAACCAGCAACAGCAAGGAATTCAGGCTCAGATGAGCGCCTACAACAACCGTCCCGATGGCGACGAGTTTGGGGCCATCATTCAAGCCGCGGGCGAAACCGACGGCGCCACTCGATAGCCAGTGTAACATCTCCGCGTTCAGGCGAAGGGCCCCTCTCTGAGTGGAGCATTCCTGAGTTGCGCCTGAAATGATACTAACTTGTGGTAAACGCGCTACTCCGGCGTCGAGCGTTCGCGCGGCGATGCACAGGCAGTCGTGATTGGCAGGGCTACGACTTGCCAGCGCCCGATTTAGCGCAGCAGAGAGCAGATAAGAGGTAGCAATGCTGAGCAAGAGTGGGGCCGCAAGGTTCAGCAAGATGCCTGCCCACTCGATTGATGCAGGCGCATAGAATATCCCGGCGCCGATTAATGACCCAATAATGGCGTGCGTGGTAGAGACCGGCAACCGCATCGCCGTCGCAATGGCTATCCATCCAACCGCGCCGCAGATAACGGCGAGAGTAAATGCAGGCGTCGGCAGCGCAGAGACAATGCCGTTGGTGAAGAGCTTCAGCATTCGCGTTGCGAACAGGCCGGAGAATAGCACCCCTGCAAGTGTGGTTACGGCCCCCCACACAATAGCGGTTCGATAGCGGGCCACGCCGCTTCCGGCAAGCGTTACCACGCCTTTGGATACATCATTGGCGCCGTTGGCTGCTGCCAATAATGCCAGCAATATGCACACAATGAGCGATGTAAACATTCAACACCTCACAAGACTAAGCTAATAGCGCAAGTGCCCCAAGACCATAGAAGGTATACTCCGGATCCGCCTCACTGTCCCATGCGGCCCCCCTGAAGCCGCCGCCGCTGAGTTCAAGCTGATTGACATAGCGCCGACAGGCTTCTTGATCAATTACACCTGACAGCCCAAGATCGTGGGCTACGAGCAAGCCGGTAAATGTTGAGAGCAGATCACAGAATGGAATCTGAGTGTTCGCTCGCAGGCCCCCTTCAACGCCTCTTACGCTCTGTAAATAAGATTCAATTCCTCTGAGCGCCTCGCCATCAATAGCAGCAAATCGGTTGAGCAGCACTGCCGCTGCTGCGGTTGGATTGGCGCCGCTCTGTTTCATTGGGCCGATCTCGACAAATCCGCCGTCATCTCGCCGCCTGGCCAAAAGAAATCGCGCAATCGCCGGTATATCAGGAGGGGTTCTGTCAAGCATCTCGTAACAGAGCACAGCCAGAAAAGTGTGATAGGTGCTGCCAGCCCCTCCCTCGTGAGTCTTGGCATATCCCCCATCAGCTCGGCGGAAACTCTCAAGCGCAGAGGCCACTTCGTTTGCTACCGAATCCTGATCGCCGTCGAAAGCAACCAATCCGCTGCGCGTCTGTATGGTGATCGCTGAATAGAACCAGCTCGTCAGATCGATTAAATTAAATGAGCGCCTTTTGACGGCGCCCTTCAAATAGTTTGCAATAGCCGCGCAGCGAGGCCTGTCCAGCGCGCCGAGCAAAGCCAGCCCGCGCACTGCAAAGCCGGTGTAATACAGATCTGAGCCCCCGCGGCGTCCGCTAAATCCCCCATCAGGTTGCTGAAAGTTCATCAGGAAGCCAACGTGCCGCGCTGCTCGCTCCGGCTCAAAGTCTTGCAAACTTCTTGATAACCGCTCTGTCAGATCGAGGAGGAAACTGTTTTTAGTATCTTTGATCATACTGTGAGTATGCTTACTCGAAGGCCGTCTGTACAATTTTCAACGGGTTCACCGCAAATTGATCTGAGCACCAGGGACCCTCAAAACAGATTAAAGATGCTTTGAGGGGACCCGGTGCCCGAGAAGATTGAGTATTCAATAATTAGTTTAACCCGAGTCTGGAGTCGAAAAGTTGCGATACCATCGGCTTTAGCCGCAGGCCGTAGGCAAAAACTGAAACTCCATGTGGCTAAAGCCGATGGTATCTTCAATCGCTAGCCTGAGAGTCAGGTTAACCCTGAAACTCCATGCGGCTGAAGCCGATGGTATCTTAACACTATTTTCTATTGCTCCACTCCAGACCTGGGTTAGTTTAGCACCACCAGATTGAGCACAGAGGCAATTGCAGGCTCGGTTGAATCCTCCGCCAGCAAAGTGTCTACCAGAAAGTAGAGCAGCTCGCGAAGCTCTTCCGGCTCTACTTCGTCGGCAATAGCTTCTGCTCGCTGGCGGTACTTCTCCACCAGCTTTCTCGCCTTCTCAAAGACCTGACAATCCCGGTATATCTGGGCCACTCGATCAATGGACCGGGCGTCACGAGAATCGGTTGATACCAGACTCAATAGCTCCTGTCGCTGCTCAGGCGAAGCGGCTTCGAGAGAGAGCGCCAGCAGCAGAGTCGGCCTCATTGCCAGAGCGTCCTGCCCGGCAATGCGCTTGTTCTGCAGATCCGTCGTCCAGTCCTTGAGATCATTGATGATTTGAAATGCGACCCCCAGGTTCCTGGAGAAGCCAGCGATCATCTCTTCATACTTCTCAACCGGACCGGCCAGTCGCAATCCGGCGTAGAGCGCCGCTTCAAACGCCGGGGCAGTCTTGAGAGCATAAATCTTGAGAGCGTCAATCGGCTGAATCGTCTTCTCCGCTTGCTCGCTGTCTCGCCACAGCAGTTCAGCGCCCTGCCCCTCGGAGAGTTTTACATGAGCATCGGAGAGTCGCCGCAAGATCGATGTTACTGCTTCGCAGGGAATGTCGTTGCCAGCGTTGGCGACCAATCGATAACCCAGGCCAATCAGGTAATCGCCAACATTGACAGCAGTGGAGACGCCATAGCGGCGATGAATCGTCTGCTGGCCATAGCGGTACTCGTCATCGTCTTCAATGTCATCGTGGACGAGCGATGCTTTATGAAATGCTTCCATTGCCATTGCCACCCGGCGCACCGAATCGCTCAGCATCACTTTCTGGCCCGCCTCAGAGCCATTCGATTCATTGAAGCGTGTTGCCGGCGCGCCTTGCATAGCATCATAAGCAGCCAGGGTGATGAACGGGCGAAATCGTTTCCCTCCTCTCATCAACCAGTCATAGGCGATTGCCTCGGTGCCCGCCATCGGGTCCCCGGTGTAGCGCGATGCGCCGTTCTGCGCTGCGCTGCGAACCCTTGGCAGGAGAGTTGAGAAAGAGTCGCCGAACATATCATTGGCAGCGCGTAGCAATGGAATGTAGCTCCGCGTCTTGACCGCCGGTCTCTCCTGGTATGTCTCCAGCACCTCCAATACCCAGTCGTTATCCACCGATGTGCTCTTGCAATTGCTGGAATGCAGCGGGATCGCATAAGCCGGCACTCCGCTCTGGACCACCTTTTCAAATGCCTTCTCCAGCACGTTGAGGCAGGCGACGCCTAAGATCCCATCGATATAACCGCTCACAATAATCTTGAGCACGATAGGGGTCCCTTCGGCTACCAGTATCTTGTAGCCGAGTTTCTCCGCCTTGATCTTGAAATCGCCGATGGCGCATGCGCCGCAGTCTTCGCAATGCAATCCAAACTCGTCGTAATGGCCTGAGCACGCTTCCACGTGCTTGAGGCAATGCGGTAGAAGAAGGATTCTCTTGTTAAACGGGACGGCGGTGAATTGCTCCTTCCAGAAGGCATTGCCGAGCATCACCATAGCAAAGCCGAGGTACCCTTCCGGCAATCCCATCTTCTCCAGCAGGGCGCGAGCGTGCCCCTCAAGTTCTTTTCGATTGAGGGGCCGGCCGCGATCTAGTTTATAACCATAAGCGAATGCTTCGTCCCTGATCCGCTCTCTCAGTTCCAGGGTGTCAGGAATGATCTTGAGGAGCTTGCTCCCCGGTTTTGTTTTTGTTGGGGGAACCGCCTCTACAGACGCATTCCGCATTTCTTGGGCTACATCAGACATAATCTTCTCCTGCAAAGGTTTCAGTATAAGTCAGGGCCATTTCACTCACGCCTCCCGCGCGAAGGGCGCGGCCCAATGCGCCGACGGTAAAGATCAATGGATAGAGCTTTTCAAAGTACCACAATTTGGCGAAGTAAAATCCGATTGGAGATGATTCCAGGAAGCTCCCATCTTCCACGCGCTCAATCAACCAGTTGAGGCCGCGCGTAAGCGCCTCGGCTGAGCCGTCAATTTCACCGAAGCCAAGCAGGGCTTCAATCGCCAGCGCCGTCTCTTCTACGCTTGAAGGGCATCCTGGGGCCCCGCCCCAGCCGCCTTCCTCATCTTGACAGGCAATCAGCCAGCGGCAGCCGCGCCGGGCCGCTTCTCTGTTCTGCATATCCAGATCGCGGTAAGCGGCCAGCACCCGCGCCGTCCCATAAGTGGGATTCTCATCGTCAGGAGCGTGCTGATTGCCGAACCAGAGCGGCGCCCATGAACCATCTGGACGCTGATTGCGCTCAAGGAAGCGGATGCCGTTCTCGGTAGCCTGTAGCACCCGCCGCGGAAGAGATGAACTCTCCCAGACAGGCAATCGCCGATTGCGCAGCTCAATGTCCCAGAGACGGAGAGCGCGCAGCGCATGCGCGGTAATATCTGCGCTGCTGCGATCAAACGGCAGGTACCCCCAGCCGCGACAGAAGGTCGGCCAACCGCCATCCCGGTTCTGAAGATTCAGTAGCCATTCAATCCCGGAGAGCGCAGATCGGCAAGACTCCTGCGTTGCGCCCAGGTTTCGCAGAGCTATTAACGCTCCAGAAGTGTCGTCTGCGTCCGGCACAGCGCCCGGCAGCGGAGTCCACCCCCACCCTCCGGGAGCGGCGGAAGTGAAAGGATGGACCGCAGCGTATTGCTGATCAATTAGCCATCGGCGCAAGCTGCTAACGGCGCCGGGCCCCTCGCTCTGTTCAAGTCTGCTGAGGTCTTCTCCGGCATCGAACAGCGCGTTGACCGACAGAGTAGTGACCCAGGTTGAAAGATTTGTGTCAATAGGCCAGCTCCCACAAGGGCGCACCGAACTCAGGAGGAACTCGACCCCCTTTTGCGCTACTCTGTGTGAAGCCAGTCCGGCGCCGGCGAGGCTCATCGTTACAAAGCTGACCAGAGGAGTGGCTTCGAGGAACCCGCCATTTGACGGTTGAATAGCTTCAAGTTTGCGCAAAACGTGCGGGATGGCCGCCCGACGAATCATGCGGATGATAGGATTGGCGGGACGGCGCTTGACGTATTGCACAATGCCCAGAGCGATCAGGGCGGGCAGAGCATAGCTCACAACCGGAAGGTTCAGCCATCTGTAAGTTGAAGCGGGGAACCAGGCCAGCTCGAAAGGAAGCGCGGGGGCCTCATCCCAATCTATTATCCCTGCCAGAGCGCAGCAAGAGAGTATAGGAACAGAGAAGGTGCGATCCTTGCCATAGCGGGCGCGGATAGCACGGGCCAACACTTGCGGCTCGCGCCCGCCGCTTATTCTTTCCAGATAAGACTCCGCTCGCGCCAAGCAATCTTCAACGCGCTCGCGGGACGGCGACTCGATAAACTCTTTGCTACTGTCTTCCACAACCTCTCTTCCCAATACCAGAGCAGCGCGGCAGAGCATTGTGGTTGAAATATTCGAGAGGCTCTTTGTGGTATCGCCCCAGCCTCCATCCCGGTTCTGATGCTCCACAATCCAGCCGGCGCCACCAGTTATAAGCGGAGCAAACCGCTTTTGATCAACCAGAGCCAGCGCGCAGATGGCCGTCGCAGTCGAGAGAGGGGAACTCGCCAGCTCCCCCGTCCAGAAGCCTTCTCGACTTCGCTCAGAGATCAGGCAGGAACGCGCTTTTCTGTAGGCTGCGGCCAGGCGCTCCTGAGCCAGAGGCAGCTTAATAATTGATTGTGGCTTTGTCATTGCTTGAGTCATAGCGCGTTCAGACAAACAGTCTCCCCGAGCGACGAATAAATTGCAGCTTCCATTGGATCGTTTGCACTCGGCCGGTGAGCTGGATGAAAAGGCGTCTCCAGATGCTTGCCCCCGCTCCCGTTTGATTATCCCAGTACATTCTAGGAATCCATTTGAAATTGAGATTGTAGGCCAGGCGGAACAGTCGCCAGTGCATTGGAGTCATATCATCAATAGTGAACGGCCGACCCAGACCGGGAATCACGGGAGAATAGAAGATCGGGAACACTACCAGCCGCTCGTTGTAAAGGTTCTCGACGAGGCGAACAGTCTTCTCCACATGCTCTTCGGTCTCGCCCGGCAGGCCCATAATCAAGCTGATCAACGGGAAGTATCCGGCTTTGATCAATCGGCGCACCTGTAGATTACAAAGTTCGCCCCACTCGTCGGGTTTGAACGGGTAGATCTTCCCGCCCTTCTGATTCATATCCAGCAACTCTCCGCTGGCAGTCTCCACGCCCAGATTGACCCAAAGATAGTTGTGGCGCTGGCCTTCAACAAGCAGATCGTGGACTTCGCGTAGATCATCGTCAGAGTACTTGGCAACGGAGATAATGTTAGCGTGATCGAGTTGAATCAGCTTCAGGCCCTTGATAGTGCGGAGCCGGCGGATGAGGGCTTTCAATGCCGACGGATTTACTGAGGCGCCCGGCTTGTTGCCATACCGGAAAAAGTCTTCGCTCAATGCGCAAATCGAGGTAACCCCTCGCTCAACATTTCTTTCAACATCAGAGGCCACAACTTCAATAGGGACATGGATCATCCGCTCTGTTGCCAGAGTGCAAAACAGGCAGCCTTTGCCGCAACCGCGACTGAGTTCCACAACGCCCATCGATGTGGGAGCGCAGATAGCAGGAATTTCATCCTCGCGCGCGCCCTTAGCATAGAGCACCGGCGGAAGCTGCTTGCCGTCTATTAACTGGTGAAACCAGTCTGCCACCTGAGTCTCGGCATATCCTTCAATTACCGTGTCTATCCCTAGCTCCCGGCGAGCCGATTCATTTTGAACAAGCTGCCACGAACCGGCTCCCCCGGCCACCACTTTGAACGGATAGCCGGTTCTCTTCTCTTTAAGCTGAAGAAGCATGCGCCTGTACCAGGCGTGAGTGTAGAGGACGCCCCCGGCCATGTCCGACATGGTGCTGTTGGCCATGCCACGACCGAGCGGGTCGGAGGATGAGACGGCGACAATCTTGGTCCGCGCTCCAATGCAGGCATCCAGATATTCAGGCGCGCACAGTATTACATCTTCTCGGTTGAATCCATCATTGAGCAGAGCGGCTTCGATACGGCGCAGACCCAGAGGGGCCCTCAAGGCAGCCACTCCATCGGTAGGCACCGGCGGAGCGATCATAGTGCGCATGATCGGTTCCGGCACCGAAGTGGTCTGGATCGTTCCCATCATCCCATCGAACAGGACGGGGTAATCAGCCATCAGTGTTCGATCTGCTGTCAGAACAACCGGGTACCCGCCGGATCTCAAGTGATACTCCTCTTTGCAAAAAGGTTCTTATACCGTTTGGAGTTCGGTTACGAACTCATTTTGGCCCAGCCCAGGTCACAAAGTGGAAAAGGGCAAGGCCCGGCCGCGTAAGCGTTAAGAAGGTAGCCAGAGGTGAAACGTCTGGTATCGTCAAGCATAAGATTCGCGCCGAATAGATGCAACTGTTAAAGCTCCAAATTATCCAGCTCGTCCATGAGCTTATCGAGATCGTCTTTCTCCTGCTGAGCCCTTCCTGCCTGGCGCTTGGGGATGCCTACGGTGAGCCCTACAGGCTGGCGACCATCTTTTACCAGCTCAGCGTCGCGTTCCCGGGCAGCGATTTCAACGGCGCTTGGAGCGCCGAAGAGCCTGGAGAGATCTATCTTCAGGCCGCCCGGCCCCTGCCCTGGGGCCCCAGCTATTGCCGGCGTTTTGTGTTCGGGAAAGATAATGGCATTTTCCGGGCAGACGCGGCTGCATGCCGGACAGCCTCGCTTGCAATTGTCCTGGGTTTCGACCAGGATGGTCCCCCTGTGGTCTATTCCATAAACGCCGAAGAGACAAAAATCGATGCACTGTAGACAGTTGGTGCAGCGGGAGTAGTCGATAACCGGATACCATCGCGGCTCCTTCGCTTCTCCCAGAACCGTCAGTCCATTGCTGTTCTTCTGCGGGCGCAGATACTGCTGAAGTTGCTGGGCATTGGGACTGCCTTGAATCCAGTTCATCAAAGGAACCAGTTTGATTGAAGCTTCCTTGGCAATGCGCTTAATCTCGTTCAGGTAGACCTGGGGGTCATCATAAGCTCTGAGGTCAAGACAGAAGATGTAGCGATCGGGCACGTCGGCGGCGCCAATCCCGTGAAATTCTTCCTCACCGTCGCCGGCGTCCTCGTCATCTTCCTCCTCGCCTATGCTTTTGAGCAGGGTCGCGCCCTGTTTCCCTTTGATCCCATAGCGGTCGAGCACCCAGTGCGCTGCTCTCGGATATAGCCATGAGAGGAGAACCAGGTGCCCTGTCACCGAACTCAAATAGAGAAGACCGGTATCGCCGGGAGAGAGGTCGTAGATGTGAGGGACAACGGCGAAATCGATCCCCTGTTCCAGCAGTAGAGCAGTAGCAATCTCCTCTTCCAGATTGCGCTTGACTGGATTCTTGCTGCGCGTTTGCGATAGGACGACGGTAATTCGATTGGTAGACATAGCAAATAATCCCGGTTTTCAGAACTGAAATTAATTCATCTGTCCTTTAATATGGCGCTGAGCCTCTTCCCAGGTGCCTTCAAGGTGCTTAACATAATCCGCTGCCGTGAGCAGGTCGGCAGTTTTCGGATCGAACTCGAACAGCCACCCTTTCCCGTAGCCATCGGTATTAATTGGCGTAGGATCTTTCAATAGTTCGTTGTTGAAGCGAAGCAGCGCCCCATCTGTTGGGGCATAGATGCTGGAGATTGCTTTCGAGCTTTCAATCTCTCCAATCTCCTGTTTTGCTCGAACAAAGCTGCCTGGCTCAATGCTCCAGGCAAGGAAATAGACATCTTGCAACATACGAACGGCAAAGGCAGTGAAACCGACACGATAGATCCCACCGCTATCTTGAAACCACATGTGGTTCCTTGCATAGAGACGATCTGTGGGGAACCAGGCCTGGTATTTCCCCATCATAAAAACGAGACGATCAGACATCAACTCATCACTCCGGCCTCAAAGATACCACAGTCAGTTAAGCATTAGCAAAGAACGGTCACGTTGCTCCAATCGCTATTATTACGATTGACTGCTGGCTGAGCGCCCTTTTATCTTCGCGCCTTTATGGCAAATCTTTTTCTGTATCATTGCTTATGCTGCCGGACCGAGATGCCTGGATAAAGCTTGGTACGATCTGCGTATCGCAAGGTTTCAAGTTTCTTCGGAGCGGGCTTGGCGATTTGATTGTGAGTCAGGGCCTACAGCTTTCTCTAACTAAGCCCCAACCTCGCATAAGACTAGAGCAGCCTTCATCTTTCACTCAGTCCTGGTGGGCTAATGGCGGTCAGTCGGTGGGCGGCAAGTGCCTGGCCGGCGATTATGCTTCAGTTATAGGTGGAAAATCGAGAGGCGCGCTTGAAAACAAAGCCCCTGGCGCGTTCGCTGCCACCTATAACTGAGCCTAAATTGAGCGACCCCCTCTATTAAAGCGGATCTACACCAACAATGGCCTGTATCAGCCTGATCAGATCCACTACATCAACTTTGCCATCCAGGTTGACATCTGCGATACTGGTCATAGCTGCTACCCCCTGAAGCACCTGGATAATCTTCAATAGATCCTGGACATCAACTATATCATCTCCGTTTATATCTCCTCGCAGGATGTTCTGTTTGACCATAATGGAACCGCTTGAGACCATGGGCAGCATTGCGGTACGACCATTCATATCAAGAAAATTCAAGTCGGTCATATTAATTGCCCCGACTTTCCCGGCGCTATTGTCTGTGACTCTAAATGTGACGTTCCACAGAATACTCTTGCCTGGAGGCAACAACGGCGTCAATTGAGTTCCAGGAACCGGGACGCTAAGTAATACTAGCTCTACCTCGCCAGGAGGTGGTGAAATGCCAGGATCAATAGCTTCCCCGACAAGAACATCGGGGCCCTTCTTTTTTCTGACGAAAATTAATATTGAAGGATCGAACACTAGTTTAAAAGCTGCTACACTAAACCGGCTGCCATCGCTCAGCAGAACAGGGATCACTATCGTACTACCAGGAGCGGCGACTATATTCTGCTCGACGCTCAGCACAGGCGCGCCGGAAGCTGAATCAAAGGCTTCTACGATATGTGAGTGAGAATCTAATTGGGGGACTTGAAGCAACAGACAAAGCACCAAAAACCATAACCATAGTGTTCTGATGTGCAACTTGATCACAGGTTCCCCTTTCTTAGTAGGCAGGCGGAGCAGGAACAAACAGTATGGCAATCCGCTTCAGTGATCTATAGCTCTTAAGAAAAACATTTTCCCGTTCGGGCGCAAATACTTCGGGCGGTTTTGAGGGCAAATACTTCGGGCGTGCAACGCCCTCAAAACCGCCCGAAGTTCTTGCCCTCAAAACCGCCCGAACCGACTGCAATCTTTTTCTTGAGGTCTATAGTACCCTACCGCTACCTGCCGCCGCACGGCAACACTATCCTTTCGCGTCACATTCTCTGTTATTTGTCTGAACCGCCGGTATTATATATTTCGTTATAAACTCGCAACAAGGAGTTAGGCAATGATGAATGTTGACCGCAAAATGGCTCTGGCAAGTGTCGCCAGGCTTCTAGTTCTCACCATTTATTTTCCGACAAACGCTAAACATTCTCGTTGTGAAGCAAGTGGCAGCCATATATAATGCCCGATGTTCGGCCGGCAGGGTTATGAATCAGCTTTTGCCGACGGGTGTGGGGGGGCCCTAACGGATATATCTCTTGAATCGCAAAGTTCTGGCTTCAACTGGACAAGCTATGGTAACACTGCCCAATCTGCTCACGATGCTGCGCATCGCGGTGATACCGGTATTTGTTCGGGAGGTTCTGGAGCAGAGATTTGGTTGGGCGCTCATCACCTTTCTGATCGCGGGCATCAGTGACGGGCTCGACGGTTTGCTGGCGCGCAAGCTCGGGCAGAAGAGCGAATTTGGCGAGAAGCTTGATCCTATCGCAGATAAACTGCTCCTTGTAACGGCATTTGTTATATTGACATTGCCCGGCAAAGGCTACCAGCCAATACCGCTCTGGGTGACGGCCACAATGGTGCTGCGCGATCTGGTCATCCTCTCAGGCGCGCTTGCAATAATGGCCTTCACCACTATAAAACGATTTCCGCCGTCAATGCTTGGCAAGATCAGCACTGTCGCGCAGATCGTTACCGTGCTGATCTTCATGCTTGCTCAATTGGGGGACTCCCTGGCCGGCTACCTTGTTTTGTCCTATTATTTAACATTCATTATGGCTGTTCTATCGGGGGCCCACTATGTTCTGCGCGGATTGCAGATGGTAGGGGCGCAGAGGAGAGAGCAGAGATGAGACCAAGATCCGGATCCGGTTTTGTCAGGCTTCTTAACCTCAAATGGCCCACCGTGCTGCCGGCGCTGGTGACCTTGTTGATCGTTCTGCTGGTAGCCGACCAGGGAGTGGCTCTGCTGCGCCAGATTGGGAGCGTGCTGCGGCCGGTGCTTGTGCCGCTGCTCATCTCTCTGGCAATAGCATATCTGCTTGAGCCGATAGTCGAGCTCTTTGAGAAGAAGCAGTTCAGCCGCTCCGGTTCCATACTGCTTACTATGGGAGTGGCCGCGCTGGTTCTGGTTCTTGTGGTGGTCTTTCTGGTTCCCCCTGTCGGCAAGCAGTTAGTAGAGTCGGCGCAGAAACTGCCCGATGTGGTTCGCAGCACCATTGAAAAGGTCAAGCCGAGATTGGAGGCGCTACAGAGGCTCAATCCGAGCGCCTATGCAGCCGTCTCTGAGAGGTTGACTGATTACATAAAGAATCCTTCAGGGCTCACCGAGCCGGTCGTGGATTGGATCAAACGCGGTATGCTTGGGCTCATTAATGTGACTTCCGGCATCCTGGACCTGATCCTCATACCGTTCTTCGTCTATTACATCCTGGAAGATTATCAAAAGCTGCGCAACGGACTCTATCGGCTGATCCCGCCGCGCCATCAAGAGAGCATTGCAGTGCTATTCCGCGATGCCGACTCGGTAGCCAGCAATTTTGTGCGCGGGCAGTTAACAGTCTGTCTGGCAATGGCGGTCTTCTATGTCATTGGCTTTCTTATTTGCGGAGCGCCCCTGGCGCTGACTTTGGGCATCCTCTCCGGATTGGGCAATCTGATACCTTATGTAGGCACGCTGGCTACTGCTGTGCTCACTATATCATTGACGGCAATTGAAAGGCCAGAATGGTGGCGCATCATTGGGGTAATCATAGTTTACATAGGCGTTCAATCACTTGAAGGTTTTGTGTTGACGCCGCGTATACTTGGGGGCCGCCTTCAGCTTCATCCGTTCATCGTCATTGTGGGCGTGATCATCGGCGGCAGCCTATTTGGGATTCCCGGGATAATACTTGCCACGCCTGTTGTGGCTATGGCTAAAGTGTTTCTTCTGTTTGCATATCGGAGCTATCTGGATTCAGACTTCTATAATTACAGCAAGGTTGTGCTGACTACTTCTGCTGAAGAGGAGACTGGAGAGGATGAACTGGAGACCTCTCGTGTTGAAGCAAAATAGAACTGCTGTAGCGTTGACGACTTTGGGGACAGGACATGAGCAAACGTTTGGAGAACAAGATTGCGCTTGTTACCGGAGCGAGCCGGGGCATCGGACAAACTATTGCTGTTACTTATGCACAGGAGGGGGCCGATCTGATCATCACCGGGCGAGACCGCCAGGGCCTGGAAGAGACCGAGTCAGCCATATCTCAAACAGGAAAGAGCTGCTTGAGTTTACTCGCAGACCTGCGCAGCGAAGAAGAGATAAACCGACTTGCAACTGATGCGCTTGAATGGAAGGGGCACATTGATGTTCTGGTCAACAATGCCGGCATTGCAATGCCGGTCGATGCGGATGGGAAATTCGGAGGATTGCCTGCTGTGTGGGAGATCCCGGCAGAGGTCTGGGAAGAGACTCTGGCAGTGAATTTAACTGCGCCCTTTCTGCTAACCAAACTGCTCGTCAAACAGATGATTTCGCGCCGCAGTGGCAAGATCATCAATGTCTCTACTGAGCTTGGATTGTACGGAGCAGAGGGCTTCGGCTCTTACTGCGCATCAAAATTTGGGCTTGAGGGGCTCACTCAGGTTCTCGCATTGGAACTGCGGCCATTCCGTATAGATGTCAACGCACTCTCTCCCGGAGGCGCTGTTGACACCTGTATGACGCGGGCGATCTATGGCGATGAGATTGCTAAGCAATTCCTCCCGCGTGAGATCATGATTGAACCGGCGATCTATCTGGCTTCGACTGAATCTGATGGCGTAACAGGCCAGCACATCAATGCTAAAACATGGAAGACCAGAAGCAATGGACGGTGATTTGGCTATGAAAACTCTCAAATTGCAAATTGTAATTGTCTTTGCGCTCGCACTAACTGTCATTGCGCGGGCTGACGATGGGGCCCCGCTTTCAGAACAGTTCAATATCAAGCTCCCCCGCGGAATACCATCTGATCTGTGGGAATATTTCGTTCCAAAAGACAATCCTCTTACTGCCTCAAAAGTGGAGCTTGGGCGGCGATTGTTTTTCGACAAGCGCCTTTCGGTCGATGGCACTATCAGTTGCGCTACCTGTCACGATCCCAGGTTTGCTTTCGCCGATAACAAAAAAGTTGCCGAAGGCGTTGGCGGCAGGCGCGGCGCTCGCAACTCTCCAACGGTACTCAACGCTATGTTTGGCTCAAGCCAGTTCTGGGATGGGCGCGCAGAATCTCTTGAAGCTCAGGCCAAGCTGCCGCTCATCAGTCCCGATGAAATGGGCAATGAGTCGCACGAGCAGGTGGTTGCCAGGTTGCAAAAGATTGATGAGTATAGGCAACTGTTCAAAGAGGTTTTTGGGGGACCCGTTACGATAGACGGCGTTGCCAGGGCAATTGCTGCTTATGAGAGGACGCTCGTCTCAGGCAACTCTCCATTTGACCGTTACATTGCAGGCGACTCGGACGCGCTGAGCGAGTCCGCTCAACGTGGATTCGGGCTGTTTCGCGGCAAAGCCCGATGCAATGTCTGTCACACCTTCAATCAGGCATTCCCTCTCCTCACTGATTACATGTACCGCAATACCGGCGTGGCAGCAAACAACACTACGTTCGAGGCGCTTGCGCGTCAAGCAGCGCAAGCTGCCAGAAACAACTTGCCGATGAACAAACTGGATGAGTTTGCCAGGAGCGAGGGGGGCCAGTCGCTTGGACGGTTTCTTATAACAGGCAATTCGCTAGATATAGGCTCATTCAAGACTCCTTCGCTGCGCGATGTAGAGCTGACTGCGCCTTATTTCCATGATGGCAGCGCCGCGACGCTTGAGACAGTCATTCGCTTCTACATCAAAGGTGGAAATCACAATCAGAATCGAGACTGGCAGTTGGAGCCGATCAATTTGACCGAAGGCGAGCAGCGCGACCTCATTGAGTTTTTGAAATCGCTTACCGGCGATGATACGCGGCGGATGGTTGAGTCAGGAACGTCCGACCTCCAACGTCCTGCGTTCGATGTCGGCCAACTGAATATCAGGGACACACGGCGTTAATTGCAAAAGTGAGGCTCTGAAGCTCCCTCTTATTAATTCGAGAATATAGAGATTAAGAAAAAAATTTCCTTGCAACGCCCGCGAAGCGGGCGCAAGAAAGTAGCCCAGGACGTCAGCCCTGGGTGGGTGGGGTGTTGAACACAACAGCCCTGAAAGGGCGACAGAAAAGCCTGACGCCCTTTCAGGGCTGGGATTGAATTGTTTTGAGCAACCCCGCGCTCGCGCACGGGGCTACCGTCTCCTGCCTGCTTCGCAGGCTCTAATCGGAAGATATTTTTCTTAAAATCTATAGCATCAGACACCACCGACTTCAGTCGTGTGGTAGTTCAATTTCAACCTGGCATCAGACATCACCGATTTTAGTCGTGTGGTAGTTCAATTTCAGCCTAAATAGGTCGAAACTGAATCTCCATGCGGCTAAAGCCGATAGTATCGAGATTGGTGATGTGTATCAAATATAGTTTTGCGAGGCTTTTCACACCAATTGCACAAAGCCGGAATCTTTTGGTGAGGATATTGCTTGAATTGCTACTGCTCTCGTTAATGCACAGGCAAAACTCGAATAATAGGCTGTTAATATGATTATGAGCTATCGTTGTTCAACTTGTGGAGAACTTCACGATGGGCTACCTGACATGGGGATAGATAGGCCAGACTATTATTGGGGCGTTCCAGAAGGAGAAAGGGAGCAAAGAATCGAACTAACTTCTGATACCTGTATCATCGATAATGAGTATTTCTTCATCCGCGGAGTCATTGAAATCCCTATCCTCGATTATCCAGAGACCTTTGGCCTCGGTGTTTGGGTCTCGCAGAAGAAGGAGAACTTCTATACATATCTGGATAATTATGATTCGAGTGAGATCGGACCTTTCTTCGGCTGGCTATCTTCAAGAATCACGTATTATGAAGAGGACACCTTATCGCTCAAAACCATGGTTCACTTCATGGGTGGCGGGATGCGTCCAAGAATAGAATTAGAACCGATAGACCATCCTTTAGCAATCGACCGGCAGAATGGCATAACGCTGGCGAAGGCGTGGGACATCGTGCACTAGTACTTGGACCCTGATGACAGCGTCTGATTTTGCCACGCGCCTGAGCGCGGTTTGTTGCGCTCCCGCGCCAGGTATAAGAGAAGCGACTATTCCCCTGGCGAGGTGATTTCTGGATTAAGGATGGAACATGCAGAACAAGAGAATCATTGCAAAAGTCTTGAGCAAAGCAGCGGCCCCCATTGGCCGTACCCCTGCTATTGTTTTGGTCGATCCCAAATATGCTCACAATGTCGGCAAGGTTTCAGAGCAAATGTTATAAGGCCCAGGAGCCAGGAATACAGTGGGCTCCAATAAGCATTGATTGCTGTGTTCCATTCCCCCGAAGGTAGGCCTCACCTACATCGAGGCAAGAGACCCCATCAGGATTCATCGTATGGCGGTGAGCCCACGCTTGAACAAAACCCAGAACTATGGCGACAAGCCAAAAAACAGCTCTTAATCGCTGCTTCAGAAAATCAACGATAGACTTCGTAGAGAAGAGAGTCTTTTTAAGCTGAACGTCTACCGAATTGCTATACATCTCTAGTCTGTTCTTAGAGTGTTATGGCTTTGTTGTTTTATAGCATTTAGAACTGATGCTATGCAGCCAAAGAATAAGTATTCGATTGGACTCGCAAGTTACGAATAGAGAATACTTTTCTCACCACAGAGGCGCAGAGGACGCAACAAAATTGCAGAGGTTTTCTCTGCGCTTTCTTTGCGCCCTCTGCGTCTCGGCGGTGAAAAGAGCTTGCTCTCAGGTGTGACTCTCCTCTGTCAGCAGCTTTATTCTTAATTGCTTGCTACTGAGGTCCCAGGCTTCAGCTTGATATAAGCAGCTTGCAATATCTGTTTGCTCTTTTCATCTTGAACAAACGCTACCACCGACAGGCTGTTGGAATCCATTGTGTGCTTCTTCTCACTGAATGTGATCTTGCCGTGACGACCATTGATTTCGTAATCATCGAGATGCGCTTTCAGCTCAGCGGTGATCTTGGCAAGATCAAACGTATGCTCGACAGTAGTGGGCTTTGACGCATCGACAGCAAATCCCTCTGCGCTGGGGGATTTTGACCCATCTCCTGCAGGGCCAGCCAGGCTGCGAACCACCATAGGATGGAAGCGAACGCCATTTTCTCCACTGTAACGCAGCAGGTCTTCAACCAGCGCAATCTGAAGCTTGAGCTCTTTCGATTCGCTCTTCGCCTTATCAACAGTGGTCTTGACATTGACAACCGATCCTTGCAAAACCGCGCTGAGATTTATCTGAGCTTCTGCTGGAGTCTCAAGCCTCGTCTCTACCTTCGGGGCGATGCGATCATAGACATCCTTGGTTCCCTCGCGGGAGCCGCCTCCCCTCCCGTCTGCCTCTCAGTCAATAAAGAAGCTGGGGACCCCTCTGACTCCATAGAATTTAGAGCGAGTCTCAGTCGAAGGATTGGTCATTGGGTCCGGCCTGGGGATGTGCAAGTGATACATCACCACTGCCAGATCTTTGCGAGAGTATCTCTCCATCGCTGCATCGAAAGCGAGATCAGCAGCGACGCAGGGGGGACAGCCGGAGCCAGTGAAGATTTCCGCCAGCACTACTCGATTTGATCGAGATGCGGTCGGTTTGTAGTGCTCTACCGTTACTGGATTTGGATAAGCCTTCTTGTACTTGGCGTCAAGCATGTCTTCCAGGCCATCAAGAGAGCCGTTATACGTCTTACGATAGATGGATTCAAGCCGATTGCGCGCGTCTGCTGACATTTGGCCCGACAGAGCCGCTGTGGCCAGGTAATCGAGCGCGGCAGTATAGTTGCCTGCCTTCTCAGACAGTTCGGCCAATCCCGTTGCTGCTGAAGGATTAGCTTCATAAGCTTCTTTGAGTGATTTTTCTGCCTCTGCAATCTTGCCCTTCTTGAGATAGATCTGGCCGAGGGTTGCCAGGACAGTTGCTCGCCTCTGGCGCAGGGTCCTGGCCATCTCGTCTTCGAGCAAGGTGAGGCTCTTAGAAGCATACTGTTCCGCTTCATCGAGTAAGATTCCCGCTTCAGTCAGCTTTGTAGCTACGTTGTTATAGATAAAACTCCTGCTCTGCTCAGGAACCGCTTCGATCATTTTTTTTGCCAGCGCCAGGATCTTATCTTTCTGATCCGGCCAGTTTTTGACTAAGACATTGAATATCTCTTGATTCACCGTTGAGAGAAACGGGCTTTTAGGGAAATCGGCCACGATCTTCTCCAGAGCTTCGAGCTTCTTCTGCGGATCGGAGATCTTTTGCGCATCACTAAAATCCTTCATCTCAGGCGGTTGGCTGGGGGCCTGAGCCAGGGCCATGGATAGAAACACCAGCACTGCCAGTGTTATAGAGACGAATTGGAGTTTGTTTCTCATAATATCCTCCTATGGGTGCTTCAAATGGGCTATGGCAATAATCCTGGAGTTTAATCCTGCGTGAGTAATAATTCAATCTGCTTTTCTACTTCTTGCAGATTCCCACCGCCGATATGAGACAATCGCACCACGCCGGTTCGGTCGATCAGAAACGTATGAGGAATGGGAGAGACTCCGTAATACATCTGAGTTCGATCATTCGGGTCGATGGCAACAATCCAGGGCAGATTCTCTTTCTTAACGAGACTACGGACCTGCTCCGAGGTCTGGCTTGAATGATTGGTTACTCCAATAATAACCAGCCCTCTAGGCCCATATTTGGAATGCCACTCTCGCATCTTGGGAAAGGCAGCAATGCAGGGTTTGCACCAGGTAGCCCAGAAATCGAGCAGAACCACTTTGCCTTTCAGCCTCTCGATTGTCAGGGGCTCGCCGCCGATCCATTCTTCCGCTTGCAGCCGCGGCGCAAGTTTCCCGATCAAGGTATTGGGATCGACCTTGTAGGTCTCAACCGCTTCGGCCAACTGCGCGTCCCATTTGGCGCGGCGCAGATCCAGCGCCAGCAGTTGCGGCTCCGTTCCACTAAAAATCAGCTCTGTTTTTCTGCCGCCAGTGAAGTTGCCCACTGCAAATCCCTGAACATCTTTAGCAGCGGTCATCCCGCGCCAGCCTGCCGGGGTCAATTGATAGACTCTAACATCTCCTCCCAGGCTGTTTCTTCTCTCCCCGTGAGCGATGATCTCGGCTCTGCCATCGCGGTCAAGATCGACCAGCGCGATATTGCGGATGCGAATCTGCTCAGGGACATCTTCTATCAGTTTGTAGTCCCACTTGCCATTGACATATTTGATAACTGCCAGTCGGGGCCGCGCTACTTTGCCATAGTCATAATGCCAGCCATCGCCGACGACAATCTCGGTCCGGCCATCGCCATCTACATCGCCCAGCGCCACGCTGGAGACCCCGCGAAATGTCGGCAGCTCGATGCGGTTTTCCCCGTCCTGCACAAATGCTCCGCCAATGGCAGTAGTATCTTCTCCATAAGGCCGGCCAACCACCACCATCTTCTTCTTATTGTGCAGGACATCTCCGGCGGCGACGTGGGCCCCCATGCGAACTCTGGGCAGGTTCTGAATCTGCCACGAATCGCCGACGCGGCGGGCAATTCGTATATCGACCTGGTACTTCTCGGCGAAGTAGGCGAACAGAATTTCAGGCTGTTTATCTCCATCGAGGTCGATCACCTGTAGCGATGTGCCCTCCGGGCGCTCGCTGGCCTGGCGAAATATCTCAATCGGGTTCCAACCATCCTTCTCCAGCGGCCGGTAGATGCGCAGCCTGATGTCGGTCTGGGGGCCGGTCTTGGGATTGTATCCCCGCAAACCCTCTCCAACAATCAGCTCGCCTTTTCTGTCGCCGTCCAGATCGGCGACCTTTATAAGCGCGGGAAATTGTTCCAGCAGATGGGATGTGATCTTCTTCGGTCGATTTGAAGAATAGTCCATCACCGTCAGCTCTCTGGTTTCGCTGTCCCAGGCGATGACCTCCGCTTTCCCATCGCCATTGAGGTCCCCACCTTGAACCTTATAAACGGTCGGCAGCTTGCGCTGTTGGCTGCCGGATTGCGGCGCAGGCGGTTGGGGGGCCTGCGCCAGAATTGACGAACAAAGAGCTAATAAGATAAGCAATAACCTCATGGGTATTTTCATATCAGATCACCTCAAAAGTTGATTCGAGCCGAAACCTGAATGCTGCGGGCCCCGGCAGATGTAATGACCCCGAACTGGGTGCTGTTGATATTGAGCGAGCTAGGGACGCTGAACGAAGGATGATTGAAAAGGTTGAAGAAATCGGCGCGCAGCTCCATATTGACCGACTCCCAGAAGCGCATCTGCTTGATCAGCGCCAGATCGGCATTCCAGGCAAAGGGGGTTTTAAAAGCATTCAGTGCCAGCGCACCGAGCTGGCCTGCCCTCGGATTTTGCAACCTGGTAAGATCGGCCTCGGCTCGAACCAGCTCGCCTCCCGGATTTACTGTGATCTTCACAAAAGGCGCGTTTAGGTCGATCATCATAACTCCAAAGGGGGTCTTGAATATCCCTATATACTTCTGAATCTGATCAACAGACAGATCCGGCGACAGGTTAACGGTATTTCTCCCTCCCTGAGAATTGAATGTCCCCATACCTGAGATAATGCCCACAACGCCCCCCGCAGTCATCCTGACTATAGTCGAAACTCTCCACCTGTCGATAACTTGCCGGATCGGCCGGGGAGCGCCGGCGAGAAATCGCTGGCCAGATCCGAACGGCAGCTCGTATATCCCATTGAGATTGAAGACGTGCCTAATATCGAAAGAGGCTCGCCGCTTGTCTACCTGAGGATGCCTGATAGTGACAAGAGGCGATATTTCAGTAACTGGCGACCCCTCGAAGTCGGTAAGAGCTTTGCTGAAGGTATAGTTTGATGAGAGGAAAAATCCTCTTGAGAATCTCCGGCGAAGCTCAAGCTGCAATGAGTTGTAAGTGGAGAACGAGCCGTTATCGAGCAGCAACGCTTGATTGGCATCCGGGTTGACTACAAAGATATTGGCAGGGAGGCGGCTCATTCCGGGAAAGTTCCTGGGCATCAACCGGATTGAATTGGCGAATGAGCCTGCCTGATTGGAATCAAGGAAGCCGATAAATGTCGAGTTCCGGTGAAAGGCAGTATTGGCCCCTCCGAATATGAGATCCAGCAACGGCAAGGGTGCCTGTCCGGGCTGGCCGAGATTGGCGAAACTGGCTACGCCGCTTGCTCGATTAGTAGCCAGATTGGATAGCGCCCGGCGAAAATCTTCCAGGAACCCGCTCTCGAATATGTTCACTTCATTCAAATCAATGCCGCGAGTCAGCTTCAACCCATGATTTGCCACATATCGCGCTTCAACGACGAAGTCTGCAAACAGCAATCTCTCGATGCCGATTGACCATTGTTGAATGTAAGGGGTTCGGTAATTGGGATTGAACGCAGCCACGCTGGTGCTATTGCTGAGAGCAAATAATGCTGATTGTGAAATCGGCAACTGGAACTGAGGGACTGTAATCGGCGCACCGCTGGCTGTTAAGACTCCAGTAAGCTGAGTGTTTGATGAGGTGACCTGCAAGCCTCGATTGGTATCCGCTACGTTAGTATATAGCGTCAGCGTTTCAGGAGTGTAGCTAATAGAGTATCCGCCCCGAATCGCTGTGCGCCCATTTCCGGTTACGTCCCAGGCAAATCCAATTGATGGCGCAAAGTTGTTCTTATCTTTCCGATAGAGATGAGGGGCCCCTTCAACGCCGCCGAAGTCGAGCGTGGTTGGCTGGCCGGTGAAGCGTCCGGGCGAGAAGAGATTGCTCGCGCCCGATGCTCCCCATACTCCGTCGGCGCCGCCGACCGGCAACAACGCGGCTCCGCGCGTGAATTGAGGGACGCCGTGATATTCCCAGCGCAGACCGAGCGAGACGGCCAGGCGCGGCGTCGCTTTCCACCGATCTTGAGCATACAGCGCGGCAAAATTCTGTTTGATATGGCGCTCGAATGGGGCCCCAGGAACAAATCCGGAGCCGGGAGCAATAACATTGAAAGTCTGAGATGCGCTGCTGAGCAATCCAATAAGATTGGCATAAATCTGTTCAGCGCGAGTCCTGATGGCAGGGGTTGAGGATGGAAGCTCTGAAGCGTCAATTCCGCTCGGGTTCAAAGCAGTTGCTCCCAAGTTCACTGTCGGTATCACACCCGTCTCATTGATGTCTCGTCCCCGAACCCACCGGATTTCAAATCCGCAATTCATCGAATGATTGCCGCGAACCCACATCAGCTGATCGTTGACCTCTTTGCTGGGAGAGTCGCGGAAGAAACCGCTGCTGAGGCTCTCAGGATTGGCTATGCCTTGAAAGGTAATGCGAAAAGGGAAGCTCTCAGCACGCCCAAACTTTCTGCTGAAAGGTTCTATCTTGAATCCAAATCGGGCGGTGTTGACTACTGTGTTCGACAGCGTAGAGCGAAGAGCAACTACTCCCATCTGTCGCCGCGTGAACTGATCGCCGGCGGGCAAGCCGGGAAGCGTAACCGAAAAGGGGCCGGAAAAGACGGTATTATGATTATACGACACCTCCAGTTGCTGCGTCTGGCTGAGCAGATGAGTCAGCTTCAATGTATGGCGGTCGGTGTCGGTGCGCGAAGCGGTTGAGAAGCGGAACCCGCCGATATTGAATCCATCGCCGACATCGAAATTATTAGGCAATGGAGTCTTGTTTATCAGTTGACCGGTTACCGGATTGAGATTGGGGATATTGCCGATCCTGAGCAGGTCTACTTCGCGTTCTACATTATCGCTTCCTACATAGCGGAACTTGCCCTGCCTTGCCGCTTGCGATAGCACTAGAGGGTTCCCCACAATCGTAGATGGCTGTCGGCGCAGATCGATTGACAAGAAAAAGAATGTCCGGTCTTTTCCATTATAAAGGCGAGGCAGATAGATCGGCCCGCCGAAGGTGACCCCAATCGAATTCACATGAAACGGCGATTTGCCGATGCCGCTGCGATTATTGAAAAAGGTATTTGCGTTTATGGCGCTGTTTTGATGAAACAGGTAGACGCTGCCGCGAGGCGTGTTAGTCCCCGATGGGGTGACGACTCGAATCTGCGCCACTCCGAATCCTCCGGTCGAGCCAATCGTGTTGGTTGAGATGCTGATCTCGGCAGTGTTGTCGGTGATGATTGCTGTATTGACGCCGAAGGCGAATCGGTTGAAGTGATCGGCGACATTGATTCCATCCTGAGTGATATTGGTGCTTGTGCCGCGAGTTCCCACAGCCGACGGCGCATTTATTCCTGCAAGGCTATTTACGATCAGGAACGGGTTGCGGATCATCGGCAAATCAGACAATTCCTGGCGCGAGAGGATGGTGTTGATCTCCGGGCTGACCACATTGACATCTGCTTGAGCATCGGAACTCTTGATGACCACCTCTCCGCTTATTTGCCCTACTTCCAGTTTTAAATCTATATGAGCAGGGCGGGCCGTCTCCACTATGACCGGCTCGACCTGCGCCTTCTTGAATCCCTGGGACTCGACGGTTACAGAATACTGGCCGGGCGGCAGAGAGGGTATTTCAAATATCCCTGATTCATTAGTCACGGCTGAGAATCGCTGATTGGTATGAATATTTCTAATAGTGACAGAACCTCCCGCTAGCGGGAGGTTCTGGGGGTCCTTTATCGACCCGGTTAGGCTCCCCTGAGCGGTCTGCCCCCAGGCGGCCAGGGGAAATAAAAAGGTTCCAATGATAAGCGCAGTGATTAGTCGGAAAGATTTCATGCTTGCCAGCAACTTTGTGATGAAGACAGCTATGCCGTAGTCTTTTATCCTATTTATCAACATGTCTAATTCCCCCTTGATACTTGCTGTGATGTATCTATGGCTTTTAAGAAATACCCTTCGATTCGGGCGCCAAGCGCCCTCAGAACAGATTAAATTCGAAATCGTTTTGAGGGCGCAGCGACGCCCGAATCACCTGTTATCTTTTCTCCGGCTGCAAGCGCGACCGGTTCTCCAGAAGCGCCTTGCGGGCGATCATCTCCGGCGACAATTGAACCTTGTTCTTAGTCCTGGCAATCAGCTCATCCAGATTGTTCGCGTCAAAATCGGCGACAGTAGCATCCTCCAGATAGGTCCAGCGAGCATCATCAACCGCTTGAGACCCGTCAAGGCGATAGCGCGTAGTCTTTACTCGAAGTCGCTTGAATGTTTTTGCCACAATCTCATGCTCCGCGATTATGCGCACAATCCCGCTGGCAGATGGTTGATAAGACTGCTCTGTGCGAATATAAAAGACCTCGCCCCACCGGCTCGTATTTATCAATTGCACTGTTCCGGCATTCCTGGATCTGAGGAACCAGTCGGCGAAACTCTTGCTCTTTGCCTGCGGGCTGATGGATTCAGCGCGTCGCCGCGACAGGTAGTCTTCAAGCGCCTGGCGCAAATCCAGGTCGAGCGTTGGCAGCGCCTGGCGCAACCGGGCAGTGGCCGGAGCAATCTCTATCAGGCCCCCATTTTGATCGATGAACTGGATCTCGCTGCCGTCGGGCTTGCGCCAGTAGGCGGAGATCAACCGATTCTCCTGATCATACCTGCGGCTAATATAGCCTGACTGGCCCTCAAAATTGTTCTGCCAGCAGAGCGTGCGATAGCGCCCATCGGGTATTGTTCGCTGGTTGATCATCTCGGTTTCAACAATCCAGTGAAGTACCTTGTTCGGCTGATGGGCCCACGACCGTTCGCGCAGGATCGTCTCGGCGAGAATCGCATCTGCCGATACGCTCTGACTGCGCTCGATCAGGGGCCACGCAATGGCAGTGGCAATTGCCACTATGATGGCTGCGACTAAAGCGGTGCGCCTCCACCAGCGACGAGCTGCAGGCGTTGCCCTTCGAGCACCTATCTCATGATCGATTCGCGCTTTGGCCTTGTTGAGGATCTGATATGAGAAGTCGGATTCCATCTCATCTTCGCATCCCAGCTTCTCTGTGCAGAAAGATTTCAGTTGCTTCAAAGCGGATAATGTCCTGGCGCAACGGTTGCACGATTCCAGGTGATGGAATACCAGCTCGGTTGCAGCCGGTTCAAGCTCCTGGTCAAGGAATTTCTGCAACGTCAGTTCATCCTCGCACTGAATGTTTCTGATCATGTCTATTGCTCTGTCGTTCATTGTGCTCCTCGTAATATTGTTTGAAAGCCGCCCGCGCCCGCTGCAACAGGACGCCGACGTAAACAACCTCAATTCCCGTGATCTCAGCGATCTCTTTATAGGAGAAGCCTTCAGAGAAGAGCAGTAGCACCTGGCGCATTCTGGGCGGAATCTGCCACAGTGCTCGCCGGATGATCTGCTGGTTTTCTAGCCTTAAGTGGAAATCTATTACTGGCGGCGCGTAGTATTGCTCCTGGCTCAAGAACGCTCTTGTCTCGCTTCGCTTCTTGTCCTTCGCCAGATTGGTGGCGACGCGAAACAGCCACGCGCGAGCATTCGAGATTGTGGCCCCGGTCGAGAGCTGGACATGGAGCTTCAAGAATGTCTCTTGAAGTATGTCCTCTGCCTGAACGCGCGAGTCGGTGAGCCGACGCAGGTAGCGATAAACGCCGGGGCCAATCTCGTTATATAGCTCGTCAAAATCTGGTTTCACTATTGCTCCTCTGGCAACGGCACTACAAGTTCAATGTCGATATTCTTATTACCGGCGCTGGCGCCGCGATTGACCGCCAGCTTTGCTATAAGCGAGCGAGTGGTTCGCTTACACCATTTCTCACGAACTGAGCAGAAATATAACACACCTGCAACCTTAACCTCATACCGGCCGGGGCGAGCATCTTTGTCTACAATGATAGTTGCCGATTGTTCAAGCTCCCCTGTGACTTTGCCCGCCGTCTCAAGCGCGTCCGGCGAAACCTTGATTCCCGGCGGAGGCGAAAATGCAATACTCGATGGGGCCTCCGGGTTGAGATAGTAGCCATCTTCCACCACCCAGCGAACGGTAATCTTGCCGCGATCCCCCGGCGAGAATTGCGGCAGATCCGGCGCACCCGCATGCCCCGTCATTGCTAACAAGGGGATACTGAGTAGAAAAAGTATAGCTCCAACGCAGAGCCACACAGAGATGCTTATGACTCTCCGGCTCGCCACAGAGGATAAAACGGTAGCGCAACCTGTCAGGTTGCGCTTGTTTCCGATAAAAGCTATTTGTCGAGTCAAGAACAACCCAGTAGCGCAACCTGTCAGGTTGTACATGTTTAGCGTGACTATCGGTTGTGCGGCTGCGCCGCTTTGATGTGCACAGGGTCTCCGACCCTCCAGGAGCGTGACTATCGGTTGTGCGGCTGCGCCGCTTTGATGTGCGCAGGGTCTCCGACCCTCCGGGAGCCACTCCTGATCTCCTTTAGCGGCTACGCCGCCGCTTTTGCCCATGCTAAACATATATGTCAGGTTGCGCCTATTACCGATAGAGGCCATTTGCCAAACCAGGAACAACCTGACAGGTTGTTCTACATCATTTCTCATTGAGCAATCTCTCGATGAACGGAACATCATGCTCCGGTTTGTAGCCCTGAGTGATCTGCCGGATTATGCCTCTCTTGTCAATGATTACCGTCATAGGCACGCCCATCTCGCCGTAGCTGACATTAATAGCATCCGTCTCTCCGACAATGACCGGCCAGGCAAGCTCGAAATCGCGATGATAATCAGTCAAAGCTTTAAGTTCCTCTTCAAACTCAGGGGTCTTGATCGATTGTCCTGTCTTAGGCGCGACCGCGCCTAACCGCCGAGTCACCCCGATAACCTGTAGGCCCTGCGCACCGTATTTGCGCGCGAGCCGGTTCAGGTGAGGGTAACTCTCGCGGCACGGTCGTCAGCCGGAAGTAAAGAACTCCAGCAGCACTACCTTGCCGCGCAGCCCGGCGATTGAGAGGGGCCCCCCTCCGATCCAGCGCCCCGCCGCAAGCTCAGGCGCCGCGCTGTCGACCAGCTTCAACCGATCAAGCAGCTTGGATACGCGCCGGTGCAGTATCGGATCGGGAGCGAATTCACGCAGCCGCTTCTCAACCATCGCGCGCGCCTCAGCATAGCGCCGCTCGGACATCATCTTGTCTGTTTGCTTGAACAGGATACGATCTTCAAGCTGTAGCGCAATCCTGGGATCATCTTTTACCATCGGTCGCGTTTCAAGCAGGTAAGCGAGCGCCTCATCCAATCTTCCATCGGCTGCTATTGCATCTGCATACCACCAGCGAAGGCGGAAGATGTCTTCTAGGGGGACACTGCCCGGCGTGCTTGCTTTAGCGGCAGCAAGCGCCCGCCGATAATGCTCAGCGGCAGCCTTGTTGTCATCGCCGTCAAGCAGAGCCACACGGGCCATTGACTCTTCAATGCCCATCCTCAGCAGCACCCCTTCGCGCAGCGGATCGCGCGTGGTTGAAGACGCAAACTCGCGCGCATAAGCGGCGTAGGCTTGTCTTGCCACATCATAACTTTTATCGAGCCAGGACGCAGCTTCGATAATAGCGGCAAGTGCCAGCTCGCGATTGGCTGGCGAGCCCGACAGGTAGAGATTCAATCGCTCGATTGCAGCCTCATAGCGCCGCGCTCGCGCCAGGATAATTCCCGCATAGAGAAGATTCTCGCCGGTCAGGCTGCGCGAGGCAATCGCCGCCGCCATTGTGTTGATCGATCGCTGCGCCTGTTGTCGATTGGCCCTTATCTGCGCAGCCACCTCACGAATGTAAGCGGCCAGATCATCAGGAACGGCAGCAGGGGCCTGAGCCGGCGCAGACGATTGAATTGCAGCTGCCGCCAGTCCGGTCGGCAAACTTATAAGCGCAATGATCGCTGCCTGTAGTAGTATTCGACTCATAGTTAGAACTCCCACCTGAGAGTAATCTGCCCGGCGCGCGGAGCTTGCGTCAGCCGCCTGGTGATGGTCGAAGGCTGACCTTCGACCAGGACCGGCGTGTTGAAGAAGAGGTCCTCGCCCTGATTGAACAGATTGAAGATTTGAACAGCGGCCTCGAATCCGTGCTTCTCCAGCTTGAATCGTTTTCCTACTCGCAGATTCAAAACATTAAGCGATGGGGCCGTGAACTGTCCTTCATCTCGCGTCCGGTGGAAGAACCTGGTTCGCGTAGCCAGCGGGTTAGACACCGTTCGACCGTTTGACAGCCTCACAGTCGCCGGATGGGGGACCTGGCTTGCAGGAATAAGTGTGAAGATCGGCCCACTGTACTGGCCCATTTGATAAAGGTGGCTTGCGCCTATGGTGATGCCGAACGGCGCAACGTAAGTCGCATGCATTTTGAAATTATGCGGTGGAGTGCCGGTGTTGGCATAGCTTGCCTGGTTCAAGCTGTTGATCTGTCCATTGGCCGGATTGACAGTTCGCCCAACCCCTTTGCTGTTGGGAAAGGCATCGGGTTGGAGGAAGCTCGCCGGATCGTTTATATCCCACGTGCCATCTATCCGAAGATCGGCCAGCGAGTATCCGGTGAGGAACTGGAGATTGTTGGAGAGATTCTTATGAAGCGAAATCTCTATTGCGCGGTAGACAAGCCAGTTCTCGCTGCCGTTGCGAACTTCGAATATCTGATTGAAATTTGGATCGCGATAGCCGAGGAACTGGCCGTTCTCATAGATGCCGTTGATGTCCACGCCTACTATCTTGTCTTTGTAGTCGCGATGAATGAAAGTAGTGTCCAGCACCATCTTCCAGGGCAGTTGGCGGCTGTAACTGACAGTGAATTCATCGGTGCGCGGCTGCTTCAGATCAGGCGACACCAGGCCCCGATTCGCATTCGTCGCAGGCGCCGGTCGAGTGAGCACCGCCGGAGTGGTAAAGATTGTCTCGAATGTTCCATTGCCATCTATATCATACTCATCGCGCGCGCCCTTGCGCAGCGACCCTTCAGAGAAGGCGAACAGGTTATTGATAGCATCATACATGCGATTGAATGATCCGCGGATAATGTTCTTGCCATCTTCAGTGATGCGATAAGCAACGCCGATGCGTGGGCCCCCTTGCCAGGAGCTCTGAATCGGATCGCCCCAGGTGTCGTAAGTCTGAACTTTGTCCAGCCGCACTCCGAAGTTCAGCACCCAGCGCCTGTGCGGTCGCCAGCTATCTTGCAGGTAGAGGCCCCAGGAGCGAGACTTTTTGCCTACGCCTTCGATCTTGATCGGATCTTCATATCGGCGATGGAACGGGCGACTGCCTGCCGCCGGATTTGCCGGATTGAGCAGAACTCGCTCCTCAAGAACATATCCATCGTTGGCCGAAGTATTGATAAACGTGTAGTAAGTTTTGGGGAGCATGCTTGATCCGGCCTTCAACTCGTGATTGCCCCAGAGATTGCTGATCAAGTAGCTGAAATTTATGTTGACATTGCCGCGTCGCTGCTCCGAGCGATTGAAGCTCTGCACATTGCCCATCTGCACAATTGCCGGGCCGGATGGATTGAGCCGGCCGCCGCTCAAGATTGTGGCATTGTAGATGCGAGTTTCCGGGCCGGTCCCCTGATCGCGCACATCGAACGGCTTGCTGAAGTAGCTGCCTTGCAGTTCCAGAGTGGCGCGCGAGCCGAAGTTGTGCCACAGGCTCAGGCCATAAAGGGGCCCGCCGGAGAACTGGTTCAGCGCCCTCTCTCTGGTCCATGTGGGATCATTGGCGTTGTTCTGGATTATCGTCCTGTTGTACTGATAGCTGAAAGTTATTCGATCCGATTGCGTCAATTGAAGAGTGGCTTTGGTCAATAGCTGATGGGTAGGCAATATCCGGTCGAACGGCGCGAAGTTAGGATCGAAGAGTTTGAGCGTGGCGATATCGCTCTCCTTACGGGCAATGCCGTTGACCTCGCGGATATAGCGATAAGAGCCGAAGTACCAGAGGCGGTCTTTGACGATGGGGCCCCCAATTGAGCCGGAGTATTGATAGATCGTTCTATCAGCGGGCGAGCCGCCCGGAATGTTTGTGTCGTTTAACCGTTTGGGCTGGAGATCGGCAGTCAGTGAACCGTGAGTATCATTCCCGCCCGACTTGGTTACAATCCCGAGTTGCGCGCCGACTGCCATGCGCGAAGCGGCGTCGTGTCCCGAGGTGGTGATCTTGATGTCAGACACGCTGTCGAGCGGGATCTGGGTTCCACCGGCTGCGTTCTGCTGGACATCGCTGATGTCAAATCCATCCATCAGGAAGACATTGCTCGACAGGCCCGACCCGTGCGTCTCCAGCGTGCCTCCCTCGCCGCCGAGTATTAAAACTCCCGGGACGAGCTTCAGCGCATCCCACCAGTTGTGGCCAGCAGTGAGCGGTAGGTCGCGGATGAAATTGCCGTCGATGTTGAACGTGCGCTCTGCCTTTTCCGATTCCAGTAGCGGCGCGTCTGCTCTCACCTCTATAACCTCAGAGATACTGCCGACCGTCATGACCAGATCGAGACCTACGGTGAGCCCGGCGCGGACAACTAGCCCCGGTCGGTGAATGCGAGCGAAGTTGGCCAGTTCAGCCGTCAGTTCATACTGTCCCGGCGGCAGATCGAGTATACGATAGTATCCCTGTTCATCGGTCGTGGCGGTGCGTTTTCCCATCAATGTCGGGCCGGTGATGGTGATGGCTACTCCCGGCAATGCGGCCCCCGATTGATCGATGACATATCCTTTGATATTTCCGTTGTCGCTCTGAGCGACGGTTGCAGCGGAGAGCGTTGCAAGCAGCAGAACTGCTGCTGCGAGCGTTATTAACGATCTGGTAATCTTTCGCGCGCCCTTCAATAGAACGTTCTCACATTGGGCATAATAGACTACCAACTCGGTTGGAGCTTTCATGATGGTTTCTCCTTTGGCACTTGGCACTTCAACATACTCAGAATCCGGTTCTATAGATCTTAAGAGAAAGATTACAGCAGGTTCGTGCGGTTTTGAGGGCAAGAACTTCAGGCGGTTTTGAGGGCGCCCGACGCCCGAAGTTCTTGTGCCCGCAAAACAATTCAAAAATAAAAGCCAGTTGGTTCGGGCGTGCAACGCCCTCAAAACAAATTAAGAATAGGGCGGTTTTGAGGGCGCCCGACACCCGAAGTTCTTGCGCCAGCAAAACAATTCAAAAATAAAAGCCAGTTGGTTCGGGCGTGCAACGCCCTCAAAACAAATTAAGAATAGGGCGGTTTTGAGGGCGCCCGACACCCGAAGTTCTTGCGCCAGCAAAACAATTCAAAAATAAAAGCCAGTTGGTTCGGGCGTGCAACGCCCTCAAAACAAATTAAGAATAGGGCGGTTTTGAGGGCGCCCGACACCCGAAGTTCTTGCGCCAGCAAAACAGTTAAAAAATAATTGTTTTGAGGGGGAACGATTACTGAACATCAATTTACATATCACGCTGGTCCTCAAAACAGCTAAAAGATAAAATTGTCTTGAGGGCGCTTGGCGCCCGAACTGGAAAACATTTTTCTTAAGAGCTATAGTCATTCCCTGTCCTTGTGAGTGCGCTTAAGCTGAGAAATCTGAGCTTGTATCATGTAAGACTGTTGAGAGAGCGTTTTTATATCAGCGCAGAAACTTTTTCTCGGCTCTCACAAAGAATTTAGCCGGGCAGGAACAACTTATGTTATTCTGTCTGCGCTTTAGAAAGGAGATTCCAATAGTAAATGGGTCAATTACTCTTCCTATCCGCAAACATACAGCTTTTGTATTATCTGCAAGCTACCGATAAGGAAAACCGAGTTTTTGTTGAAGGTGGCTCTACAACGTGTGTATAATCTGTCTACCTTAATAGCTGCTCAAATTCAATGTAGCAATCAGAATTGCAAAAAGGGTTGCGGGGATGATTAAGAGACCACTCGGCACAATTCTTATGAAGACGGCGCAGAAGCCACAAAGGGACAGAACAAGCTCAGGGCAGAGTGCAGTGATTCAACCAAAGAAAGCAGGGCTGGGGCAGCCACCAGTGCAGAATCAGGTGAAGCAAAGGCCACAGGCCCCGCCCGTCTATCGCCCACAGCAAGCAAACAAGTTAGTGCAGCCTAAGATCTCAGGCGCGCCAGAGGTAAGAGAGTCGCCAGGGGCCCCACCTATTTACCGGCCCCAACCAGCGCCCAAAGTTTTGCCGGCGAAGAGGCCCGCGTCTCATCAGCCCATTCTTCAACCAAGGGGTGCGCCGACAGCACCGCCAGTCTACCGTCCGCACCCGACGCCTGCCGTTTTGAGAAAAGCCGGGGCAGGGGTACAGAATCAAGCCCAGCGATGCACGGTGACGCGGCCCGGTTCAGAGACGACATTGGCGCGGCCTGGGTCCTCGGCAGCAAAGGCAAGTCCAGCCTCGGCCCGCGCAAAGAACTCTGCCTGCGGCCCAGGCCGACCCATCCCCGGGCGTTATTCCGCCATACAGCGGGCGACGACGACCGAAAGCTCCATGTACAACCTACCCTTCGGCGGCGATGGCGACGATGGGGAAGACCCTAGCAAGAAGAAGGAGCATCCGAAAAGTCACTATTTCGACAAGCTGGATCTCAAGAAGCGGTTGCGTAAATCCACGCAGAAGAAGACCGCCCACCTTCTTCTAAATAAGATAAGTCCGAGTAGCTCGAAGAAGAATACGCGCGCCAAAAGAAAAAGAGAAGAGGAGGAGGCTAGGTTTGAGAAACAAGGGATACTTTATCTGCCTCCGAGAGTCCCGACGCATGACTTTCAGGGGCGCAGAATCTGGGATGGGCACAGGAACAGTATCCACTGGTATCCCGGGTTCACGGATAAGTGGTGGACCGCGCACGGCCCAAAGAATCACACCCAATGTGTGTTCTATAGCGATGGAGCATGCGGCGGGGATATGCAAATTGATCACAAACAGCCGGCAGTGGACTACATTCTTAACCAGACCGGGGTAGCGCCGGAGGAGGTCTGCGATGGGGAGCACCACTGGCAGGCGTTCATTCTCGATAATGCGACGACAATCAACTCGACCCATCCCCTCAACCCCTCGTCTAATGACACTGTGCGCACTGCCTACCATCACGAGGACAATCTACAGGCCATGTGCGCGCACCATAACGCTAGCAAGGGAAGCGACCGCAAGGGATTTGATGACCCACACCCCCCGGAGTACGTCGGCCCGTGCCCGGGGGACGAATGTGAATTAAAGAATGGCGAGCCCAGCAAGAAAGTGCGCAGGACGGTGACCAGGAAGGACGTTAAATCTTAGGTGAGGTGGCGCTCGCACGAAGACGGGCACGCGCTGTGGACCTGTGGAAACAAGCAAAGGAATAATGTGCGGTGAGGAATCCAGGAATATAACACTTCGCCCCGCATTAGAAGAGGATGAAGAGTTTCTCTTCACTGTCTACGCTGGCAGACGCCGCCAGGAGATGGCCGCCTGGGGATGGGATGAAGCTCAGCAGATGGCATTTTTGCGAATGCAGTTTAGAGCGCAACACATCTCTTACAGCTATGGCTACGCGGATGCCGACCATCGAATCATTCTGCTCAATGAGCACCCCATTGGTCGCATCCTGGTAGATAGAACGGAACAGGATATTCTCCTGGTTGACATCGCTCTGTTGCCGGAATATAGAAATGCCGGTATCGGCTCGCGGCTGATCGGGGAGTTACTGGATGAGGGGGCCAGGAAGAGAATTCCGGTGCGGCTGCATGTAGAAAAGAGCAATCCTGGAGCAGCGCGACTCTATGAGCGATTGGGCTTTAAGTACACTCAAGAGAGCGCCGATCGGTTCGAGATGATCTGGCGGCCGGACAGAGAAGAATAAAATCAAAAGGCAAAAAGGGAGAAGGGAGTTTTATCATCTTCTTTTTTCATAGATCAAAATATGGATACCAAAATAGATCAGAGAGGAATAATAAGAGCTTAAACCCTACCGCTTTTTACTTTTGCCTTTTGATCTTGCTTTCTGCCTGCTGTTTGAAGAGGAGATCTCAACCTATGCAATATGTTCCCGTTGGAGACCTGAATCATTCAACCTTCGTTGATAAGGCAAATAGCAAATTTCGCCTTCACATTAATGAGACGCAAACGATGGAGTTGGTGCTGAACGAGGTTGGCGAGTTGCACACGACGCGCTGGCAGGAATACTTTTCAATAGTATTTCTCGCTCCCGACTCGCCTATCTTGCCCCAGCGGATTTACAAGATGGAGCATGACCAGATCGGTATATTCGAGCTTTTTCTGACTCCAATCGCCAAAGATGAGGATGGAGTGCGTTATGAAGCCGTCTTCAATCATGTGATCAAGAAGAGACAATCGCAGACACAGTGAGTCTGGAAGGGGATGAAATGAATAATGAATCCAGGCTGGGCATAACCGGCGATTCTGCGTCTATTAGCTTTCGCTCCGTTGCTGCGGGAGATGAGGCTTTCCTGCTCAAGGTTTATGCCAGCGCCCGCGCCCAGGAGATGGCGCTTGTCCCCTGGACAGATGAGCAGAAAGAAGCTTTTCTGAAGATGCAGCTCGCGGCTCAATTGCAGCACTATCAGACTTACTATCCTGAAGCAGAGAATCTGTTGATTCTTCTCGAAGGGGCCCCTGTCGGACGGCTTTATGTTGGCCGGAGCAGCGAGGCAATTCGAATTCTCGATATTGCCATTCTGCCGGAGTATCGCAGGAGGGGTATCGGCACTGCTATTATCAAATATCTGATTCGAGAAGCTGCTCAGGTCAATCTTCCAGTGTGGATTCATCTGGAGTTCAACAACCAATACTTCCAGTTGTTTGAGCGATTGGGCTTTGTAAATACCGGAGGTGACGGCATGTACTTCAAACTGGAGTGGCGACCAGGTGCGATTCCCGAAAGTCGATAATACTGAGGGCGCCGGGTTCGACCTGGCGCCAGGTCTATGACTAATGCTGCGCGCGTCAGCGCGCAGTAGCTTACTATCTACCTAACCTGGCGCCAGGTCTATGACTAATGCTGCGCGCGTCAGCGCGCAGTAGCTTACTATC
>Ga0209172_10001957_pt1 | contig 39547 bp, 27 predicted proteins | sample LarsenN4metaG_FD_184113 | JGI IMG/M metagenome (GOLD analysis project Ga0209172, IMG submission 184113) | Hot spring sediment bacterial and archeal communities from British Columbia, Canada, to study Microbial Dark Matter (Phase II) - Larsen... ... | reverse complement strand
ACAACGCAGCAACAAAATGAACATCACAGTTATCGGCGGCGGCACGATGGGCAACGGCATCGCGCACGTGTTCGCACAATACGGTTTTGAAGTAACACTTGTGGACGTAGCCTCGGCGGCACTCGATAAAGCGCTGGCAACGATTGGCGGCAACCTCGATCGCCAGATCAAAAAAGGAGCCCTGTCCGAAGAAGAAAAAGCAGCCACTTTGCGACGTATTCACCCCATGACGGATTTGAAAAATGGCGTGTCGAATGCCGACCTTGTGATAGAGGCCGCTACTGAAAATGTCAATCTGAAACTCAAAATTTTCGCCGATATAGACCAGTTTGCCCCTGCAAACGCCATTCTTGCCACCAATACTTCGAGCATCAGCATCACCCAAATCGCCGCTGCGACCAAACGCCCCGCGCAAGTCATCGGCATGCATTTTATGAATCCTGTGCCGGTGATGAAACTCGTGGAAGTGATTCGCGGCTACGCAACTTCGGATGCCGTGTGCGAACAGGTGATGACCTTATCCCGCCAACTCGACAAGGTGCCGGTAGAGGTGAACGATTACCCCGGTTTTGTCGCCAATCGCATCCTGATGCCCATGATAAACGAGGCAATTTACACGCTGTACGAAGGCGTGAGTGGCGTGGAGGAGATTGACACCGTCATGAAACTCGGCATGGCGCACCCGATGGGGCCGCTCCAATTGGCCGATTTCATTGGCCTCGATGTGTGCCTTTCCATCCTGCGCGTGCTCCACGACGGCTTCGGCAATCCCAAATACGCTCCCTGCCCCCTGCTCGTCAACATGGTCACTGCCGGAAAACTTGGCGTAAAAAGTGGCGAAGGTTTTTATACATACACGCCCGGCTCGAAGGAATTGGTGGTAGCGGAGCGGTTCGGAAAGTAAAAAATTACCGCATTTTTCGCCCTGTGTACTCGCTGTAATCAGGCAAAATCGCCCGGTATTCATCCTGCATGAGCGGCGACGTCAGTAGAAAATCGGCGGTGGCGCGGTCGCAGGCGATGAGGATATTCCACACGACGCCGATGCGGAGCAAAGCCTTGATGTCAGGGTCGTGGGGTTGGGCTTCCATCGGATCCCAGAAGAAAATCAGCACGTCAATTTTGCCTTCGGCGATGAAGGCTCCGATTTGCAAATCGCCACCCAGCGGGCCGCTGTGGAGCGCTTGCACCGGCCGGTCGAGTGCGTCGGCCAGCAGGCGTCCGGTGGTGCCGGTGGCGAATAATTCGTGCCGGGCCAGCACTGTACGATTGTACACGGCCCAGTCCACTAAGTCTTTCTTTTTATTGTCGTGTGCGACGAGCGCGATGCGTTTTCGGGCAGGAAAAATGCGGGCATGCGGTTGGGTCATGGTGCGAGCGTATTTATTTTGGGAAAAATGCTGTTTACAAAGTTAAATCAAAAACCACTGCCAGTCCGAAGTTTGTCTGCATTTGTCCAAAAACCCATTTTCCCATACCCTTGAATGTCAGCGACATTTTACTTTGTTGCCGCAAAACCTGCAAAATGAAATTTTTCGTTCTTGCCCTTCTGGGCTTCATGTTTTGGGCGAATAACGTTTTCGCACAAACATTCCAACCGCTTCCCGGCCCGGTATTGGAGCAGGAAGTCGCATTCCAGCAAGCCAACGAATGCTACATTTTTTTCGACAATCTCCTCGGCGATACGCTCCAATTGCGTTGGCGGAGTTTTTCTGTCAGCAAACCGGAAGATTGGGTGATTGACTTGTGCGACTACGGACTTTGCTACACAGGTATTCCACCGAACGGCACGATGAACGCCGTGTATGACACCATCCAGCCTTACCTGAAGCTCATCGTTCAGCCGGGCACTACGCCCGGTTCGGCCTGGCTTTGGTTTCGAGTGTTTGAAAAAGACAACGAAAGCAACGCGCTGGATGTGTATTTCAGCCTCTACACCCCGGGCACGACCAGCGCCAACGAGCCCGAAGCACTTGACATTGAAGTTTTTCCCAACCCCGCGTTCGACATTCTTTTTGTTGAAAACAAAGGTCTTCAGTCCGAATGGCTGGAAATTCTCAGTCCGACAGGTCGAAAAATATGGCGGCGCCCTGTTTCTCCCGGTGAGCAAAAGATGATAGAAGTAAATACGTGGCCTGCCGGATTGTACTATCTGGCCCGGGGCTCCCATTTCCAGAAAATTCTGATTCAAAAATAAAATTCTCTCCAAACCTGGCTGTCTTCTCAAACACAACACCGCTTTTGACAAACATTTTCCAACATGAAGAACATCATTACCTTCCTGCTTTCCTGTCTTTCGCTCACAGCCGTTATCGGTCAGGTTGCCAACGAAACCCGTGTCGCGGTTTTGTCGCAATCGCCGACCGAGACCTTGCTCAGCCTCACGCTGACGGGCGCTGACCACCACGCCGTGACGACGCCGACGGGCGAGGCATTCACCATTACTTTCCCCGAAGGAACCCCGCTGTTGCAGGCAGGAAAACCGGATGTGGAAAAATTTGCCACCGCCCTGATGATTCCCCCGACCGGAAAAATGGCTGTCGAAATTAAAAATGCTGAATACGAGGAGTTTGCCAACGTCGAAATTGCACCGTCGAAAGGCGATTTGAAACGCAATATTGACCCAGCCACCGTACCCTACAAGTACGGAGAAGTGTATCAGCAAGACGCTTTTTTCCCAGGCCAACTGGCTGATTTGCAACAACCTTTCGTCATGCGCGATGTGCGTGGACAGGCGCTTTGGATTTACCCGCTGCAGTACAATCCCGTGACAAAAGTGCTGCGCGTGTACACGCAAATTACCTTGCGCATTTACCACGAAGGCGGCAAAGGTGAAAACGAAATTGCCAACGCTCCTGATCGCGGCCGGAGCCTCGCTTTCGAGCAGATGTACCAAAAAACATTTTTGAATTTTGATGAAAAACTGCTCAGCCGCAGCAATCTGGACCCGGAAAAAATGCTCGTCATTGCCGACGACAACCTGCTTGCCGGACTCGAGCCACTCGTCACCTGGAAACGCCAGATGGGTATTCATACGACAGTTGTGCCTGTGTCGGAAATAGGCTCCAACGAGTCTGCGGCGATTTACAATTTTGTAAAAAACTACTACGAACAACACGGCATCACTTACCTGTGGCTGGTCGGCGACGAGAATGCGATCCAATCGGAAATGCGGCCCAGCGGCGGCACGTTGTACACTTGCGACAATTGCTTTGGCTATATGGAAGGCGATGACCATTTCAATGAAATTCTCGTAGGCCGTTTTCATGCGAGCAATTCCGAGCAATTGAAAATTATGGTGAATCGCAACCTCGACTACGAAAAAACGCCATTGGTGGACGTGGATGCTAACTGGTGCGCAACCGGCATGGCTTCTTGCTCCAACGAAGGAGCCGGCATTGGCGACGACAACCAGGCCGACTGGCAACATGGCAACGAATGGAAAGCCAATCATTTGGCCGACGGCTATGAAAAATACTGGGAATTCTACGACGGTTCGCACGAAAATGACTCTCCCACACCCGGCGACGTCACTGCTGACCAGGCCGGCAACCCAGTAAACACCCAGTTGGTGGACGTGATGAATAACGGCGGCGTGAGCATTTACAACTATACCGGTCACGGTTGGGAACAGGGCCTCGCAAGTGGCAATTTCAACGTGGATGCGGTAGCGACGCTTCGCAACAAGCACCGCTACCCGATTCTCATAGCCGTCGCTTGCTGTGCCGGCAACTTTACCAACGGCGAATGCCTCGGCGAGGCCTGGCAGCGCGCCGGTGATATCGCGACAGGCGAAGCCTGGGGCGGCATTGCAGGTTTCTTTTCCAGCGACTATCAAAGTTGGTCGCCGCCAATGGAAGGTCAGGATGCCATGAACCAATACCTTGTAGATGCCGACGGCGTAGCGTTGCGCCCCAGCATCGGCGCCATGCTGGCCTACGGCAACTCGCTGATGATTGCTGCTTACGCACAGGGCGGCGAAGTCATGGCCGATTTTTGGAATCCTTTCACCGAACCTTCTACGGTGCCACGCACCAAGCTGCCGCTGCCACTTACGGCTTCCCATCAGGCAGAAACCTTTATCGGAACAAGCAGTTTGGCCGTTTATTCTGATGTGGAAGGTGCGCTGGTCAGCCTTTACTGGCAGGGGCAAACACTGGCTGTTGCGACCGTAACGAGCGGTGTTGCAAATTTGAATTTCCCAACGCTCAATAATGTAGGCGAACTCACGGTGACGGTTTCGCAATTCAATTTTATCCCCTATCAAGGCACCGTTACGGTCAAACCATCGGGTGGCGCTTTCGTTATAAATCAGGCAGTTACGCTCGAAGACCTGGCTGGCAACAACAACGCGCAAGCCGATTTCGGTGAAAATATCAACCTCAATGTCAAATTGGGGAACGTAGGTGTCGAGATTGCGAACGCTACTTCCGCCACGCTCAGCACGACGAATGACAACGTCGTTATCCTCGATAATTCAGAAACTTTCGGCGACATTGACCCGGATGGCGCTATCGAAAAATTAGCCGCTTTTGCCTTCAAAGTAAACGACGACGTGGGGGACGGGCACGTGGTGAATTTTACCCTTCACATCGAGTACAACAACACGGAAACTTTTGACGCCATCATTCCCGTAAAACTCAATGCACCCAAATTGTCCATCGGCAATATCAAAATTGACGACACCCAAAATGGCAATGGCGACGGCTACCTCCAAAGCGGCGAAACAGCCACCATCACCATCGCGAATCTGAATACAGGCCACAGCGCCAGCCCGAATGCGCTGGGTACGCTCACGACCGATTCGCCCTGGCTGACCCTGACAGATGCCTTCAATCTTGGACAAATCGGGGTCTTGGCAGGCGCTGCTGACGCTGTTTTCCAGGTAACTGTCGCGCCCGACGCGCCACAAGTTGCGCTGGCAAACTTTGAATATCAACTCGCAGCCGGTAATTATGGCAAAACAGCCACCTTCAGCGATATTCTTGTCAATCCCATTATTGAAACCTTCGAATCGCACGACTTCGAAGCATATCCCTGGGTGATGGGCGGCAACAAACCCTGGGTTATTTCCTCCGCCAATGTTTATTCAGGCGCTTATTGTTCGCGTTCGGGCATTATTCAAAACAACCAAAAATCGGTTATGGAATTGACGCTCAACGTTTCTGCTGACGGCAATATCTCCTTCGCGCGCCGGCTAAGTTGCGAGCAGGAATTTGACTTCCTGCGTTTCTCCATAGATGGTATCGAGATAGATCGCTGGAGTGGCGAACTCGACTGGGCAGAAGTGAAATACCCCGTTTCGCCCGGATTCCACACATTTACGTGGAGTTACGAGAAAGATGAATTTGTGATAAGCGGCCAGGACCGGGCATGGGTGGACGAAATTATCCTGCCGCCGCACGAAATTGTCGTGAGCGCCCCCAACCCGGAAAAAGACCTTTTTGAAGCAACGATTTCACCCAACCCGACCGCCGGCCCGTCGTGGCTTTCGGTCAAAATGGCCGAAGAACAGTTTGTGAACGTAGAAATTTTTGATTGCACAGGTCGCCTCGCTCGCGCCTGGCAGTCGGAAACCAGATTTCCGGCAGGCGGCTATGTGCAGCCGCTCGACCTCAGTTCGCTCACACCGGGCATGTATTTTGCACAAATCACTACTGAAAAAGGCGTGCAAAAGGTGATGAAAGTGGTGAAGCAGTAAAAATTTTGCCTTCACACTTGTACGAATCAAAATTCACCCCTACGTTTGCACCGTAACAGTACGATATTACAAATGGCCAGGCACGTATTTTATTTCGGCTTTTCTTTTTATTATTTCTTTTTTGGAAACAAAAAAAGGAACTGCCGCTACGTGTTTGCTCAAATTTAAATAATTGAAAACCAGCAGCAAAAGGGAGTTCCTGACACCGGGAACTCCCTTTTTGTTTTTGCCAAAATCACTTTTGACAATGGGAAAGGAAGTCGAAACTGCGCGACGAATCGCCATTCAGGGCATACCTGGCGCTTTTCACGAAATCGCTGCACGACAGTTTTTTGGAACGCATATAGCGGTCGTGCCGGCACTGTCATTCGCTGAATTATTTGAAAAAACAGCCGACCCCGCACAAACTGATGCCGCCGTACTCGCCATCGAAAATAGCATCGCCGGGAGCATTCTGGGGAATTACAAGTTGTTGGTCACCAGCAATTTGAGCGTTGTTGGAGAGGTTTACTTGCGGATTCAGCAAAATCTGCTGGCCTTGCCGGGCGTCGCTTTGCCCGACCTTCGTGAAGTACATTCCCACCCAATGGCGCTGGCGCAATGTGCGGAATTTTTCAAAAAATGGCCGCGCATCCGCCTCGTCGAATCGGAAGACACCGCCGAAAGTGCCGCTCACATTGCCCGCCACCGGGCAAAACACATCGGCGCCATCGCCAGCACCCTCGCTGCCGAACGCTACGGCCTCGCTATCCTCGCTCCTGCCATCGAAACCGTGCCCGAAAATTACACCCGTTTTCTCGCGCTTCGCCGCGCCGGAGCAGTCGGCATTCCGCAAAATGCAAACAAAGCCTCGGTCTGTTTTACCACCGCGCACGAACCCGGCAGCCTCGCCAAATTGTTGGCTGTGTTGGCAAATGAGGGCGCCAACCTGACAAAAATCCAATCCGTACCCATCCTCGGCAAACCCTGGGAATACCAGTTTTTCGCTGATTTCACTGCTGCCCGGCCTTGGGAAATTATTGAACTTTTAAAAGAGCAAACGGCTGATTTGCAAGTGCTTGGTATTTACAAGGAAAGTCATTTTCAAATCACCGAATCCACAAACCCTCAAATCAACATCGCGCCATGATACTGCCCGCCAAACGCCTCGAACTCGTATCGGAGTATTATTTCGCCGGGAAACTCCGCGAAATCGCGCAACTGCAACGCGAAGGAAAACCCGTGCTCAACCTCGGCATCGGTTCGCCGGATTTGCCGCCGCATCCTTCCGTTGTTGCCTCCTTGCAAAGCGGCGCCGACAACCCGAAAGCGCACGGCTATCAGTCGTACACGGGCATTCCGGCCTTGCGCGAGGCTTGGGCGAAGTGGTACGCGCGTTTTTATGGAGTGACTTTAAACCCTGAAAATGAGATACTTCCGCTCATCGGCTCGAAAGAGGGGATCGTTCACATCGCCTTCGCATTTCTCGAGCCCGGTCATGTGGCGCTCGTGCCGAATCCTGGTTACCCGACTTACCGGGCGGCTTCCTTGCTGGCTGGCGCGGAGGTTCAGTTTTATGATTTAAAGGAGGAAAATGCCTGGTTGCCGGATTTGGAAAATTTGGAAAAAACCGACCTCTCGCGGGTCAAAATCCTTTGGGCAAATTACCCTCAAATGCCCACCGGCGCACCCGGTTCGGCAGCAGTTTTTCAAAAACTCGTTGACTTTGGAAAACGACACAATATTCTCATTGTCAATGACAACCCTTACAGTTTTATCCTGAATGACAACCCGCTTAGCATCCTCGCTGCCGACGGCGCGAAAGAGGTGGCGCTGGAATTGAACTCTTTGTCAAAATCCCACAACATGGCGGGTTGGCGCGTGGGCATGGTGGCAGGCCATGCCGACTACCTGAAAGCCGTTTTGCGTTTCAAAAGCAACATGGATTCAGGGCAGTTTTTGCCCGTACAGCAGGCGGCGATTCAGGCGCTGCGCTTGCCCGATGACTGGTATTTTGATTTGAACAAAACTTATCGCGAGCGGCAACAAACGGCCTTTGGAATTTTGAAAAGTCTTGATTGCCAGTTTGATAGCAGCCAGCAAGGGATGTTTGTCTGGGCAAAAATTTCTGACCGTTACCGCGACAGCTACGAACTCAGCGACAAATTGCTTTATGAAAAAAACGTGTTTCTCACGCCCGGCGGCATTTTCGGCTCGAACGGCGAGCGGTACGTTCGGATTTCGCTGTGCAGCCCGGTGGAAATGTTGCATGAGGCTTTGTCGAGGATTTCTCTCGCAGGTCAGTTGGAACACGGATAACACTGAAAAACACAGATTTGCATAAGTTTTTTTTAATGACTTTTAATAACGCAATGACAATTTCAATCATCGGCCCCGGCCTCATCGGCGGCTCTTTAGCCATCGGGCTTCGGGAAAATGGCTTCGCTTCGAGGCTTATCGGCGTGGATAACAATCCCGCCCATGCGGCTCGTGCCATCGAACTTGGTTTGGTGGATGAAGTGTTGCCGTTGGAAGAAGCCGTACGAAAAAGCAAGGTGATCGTGGTCGCTACGCCGGTGGATAGCCTGACGAGGTTGTTGCCGCAAGTGCTTGATTTAGTGAATGATGAGCAAGTTGTGCTGGATGTTGGATCTACGAAAACGCCCATCCTGGCGGCAGTGGAAAATCACCCGAAACGCGCCCGTTTTGTAGCGACACACCCGATGGCAGGTACCGAATATTCCGGTCCGGAGGCTGCGATTCCGGGATTGTTCGAGGGGAAATGCTGTGTTTTTTCGGACATTGAAAAAAGCGATGCCGACGCGCTCGGCATTGGCCAAAAACTCTATGCCGCGCTCGGGATGCGCGTGACGACGCTCGGCGGTGGCGACCATGATTTGCACGTCGCGTATGTGAGTCATATTTCGCACATCGCCTCGTTCGCGCTGGCGCTCACGGTGCTGGAAAAAGAGAAAGACGAAAACCGGATTTTCGAGTTGGCAAGTGGCGGTTTTCAAAGCACGGTGCGACTCGCAAAGAGTAGCCCGGAGACTTGGATTCCGATTTTCCGACAAAATCGCGACAACGTCCTCGACGTCCTTGACGAGTTTATCAATACAGTCAGCCGTTTTCGTACTTTATTGATTAAGAAGGACTTTTCAAAATTTGAAGAACTCATCCGACACGCGAACGACATTCGGCGAATCATCGGATAGAGCCAAAATCACTTTTTGCATTCACCACCCATCGTTCATAATTCATCACTCAAAATCTCATGTTTCAGAAAAAAGATTCCCGTCCGTTTCTCATCGCCGGTCCCTGCTCGGCGGAGACTGAAGAACAAGTTTTGGAAACTGCACGAGGCCTCGCTGGCCTCGGCATTGACCTCTTTCGCGCCGGCGTGTGGAAACCCCGCACCCGTCCCGGCGCATTCGAGGGCAATGGCGTGGCAGCGTTGCCCTGGCTTCGCCGCGTGAAACAGGAAATCGGGCTCCGCACGACCATCGAAGTTGCCAACGGCAACCAGGTGTATGAAGCCCTGAAACACGGCGTGGACGTGTTGTGGGTTGGCGCCCGCTCGACGGTCAATCCTTTTTCCGTGCAGGAAATCGCCGACGCGCTGCGCGGTGTGGATGTGCCGGTTTTGGTAAAAAATCCTGTAAACCCTGACCTCGACCTTTGGATTGGCGCCATCGAGCGCATCCAAAAGGCCGGCGTGACGCAAATCGGCGCGATTCACCGCGGCTTTTCGGCTTATGCAAAATCAAAATTTCGCAACGCGCCTTACTGGGAAATTCCCATCGAACTGCGCCGTCGGATGCCGGATTTGCCGCTCATTTGCGACAACTCGCACATTTGCGGCAACCGCGAAGACTTGCTTGAAGTGGCGCAACAAGCCCTCGACCTCAACTACGATGGCCTGATGACGGAGGTGCATCCGACGCCTGACGCGGCATGGAGCGATGCCAAACAACAAATTATGCCGTTCATTTACAGTGAGTTAGTTGGAAATCTTGTAGTGCGCCGCGAGACGACGGACAACCGCGAGTTTTTGGAAAATATCGAAAATCTGCGACACAAGATTGATGAAATTGACCTCGAATTGCTCAATTTGCTCGCCCGCCGCATGCGTGTGGCAGAAGACATCGGGCGTTACAAACTGCGCAACAATATTTCGATTTTGCAAACGACGCGCTGGAACGAGATTTTGGAAAAAGGCTTCGCACAGGGGCGCGAACGCGGCTTGAATGAAGAGTTTATCGAAAAATTCCTCTCGGCAGTTCACCAGGAAAGTATCGCGCACCAGCAAGCGGTGATGCATGATGCATCGGTGACAATAGGGGGATAAAAGTGGAATTGTCAGATTTTTCCAAAAGCACTTTTGTCGGATTTCGGCCCCTTTTCGGCACAATTCCTGCCTGTTCGGGCGGCGACCGGGCGCATGCAGACTTTTTTTAAAAAATTGTTTCCTGAATCTCCGTCCGAAACCGGAATTTCGGGCGGAGAAAAACAACCCGGGCGTTTAGTTTTCCCAAATATTTTTAGCCGATTAAACACATACTCTGATGAAGGCTTTCTTTACCCTTTTTTCCACCCTCTTTTTTGCAACCTATTCTTATTCCCAGGCGCCAGTAAACGATGATTGTGCCGGATTGATTGATCTCGGCGTCGTGCCTTATTGTTCCAACATCGCTCAATACACGAACGTGAATGCGACGGCGAGCGTCATAGACGTGCCGGCGGCGAACATTCCGGCGTGTTTTAATAGCGGTGTGGAGCGCGACGTGTGGTTCAAATTTACGGTTCCGACGGATGGCAGCATCGTGGATGTCGAGATTTCGGTATTGGGCGATGTGAACGGCAACGGCACGATGAAGATGCCGCAAGTAGCAATTTACAGGGGCGATTGTGCCTTCGGAGAATTGGCCGAACTCGATTGCGCTGCCGCGCCACTCAATGTGAACGAAGTGCATTTGCAACAATTCGGCCTTACACCCGGTCTTTCTTATTTCCTGAGAATCAATGACTATTCGGCGACGGGAACGCCTAACGCGGGCACTTTCAAACTGTGCGTCGAAAAATATATCCCGGAAATAACGATGGGTGAAGAAACGAACACGGAGAGTTGCACAGGGACTTTGTGGGACAGCGGCGGACCTTCCGGCGACTACGGGGCCGGCGAAGATTTGGCTTTCACGATTTGTCCGCAGGAGTTTCACCAGTGTATTATTATCAACGTAGAGGATTACGACACGGAGCAAGGTTTCGACTACCTTTCATTTTATCAGGGCGACGATATTAGTGATTTGCAACTGACGCAAATCGCGGGCTTTGGGAGCAATTTTGAAGTGCAAGTGCCCGCTCCCTGCGCTACGATTCGGTTTTCCGCCGACGTTTTTGGCGAATTTGGCGGATTCAAAATAACCTGGACTTGTTCGCCCGATGCCTGCACGACGCCTCCACCCACCACTTGTGCCAACCCGGCGGAAATTGCGGGTTTGCCATTTTCGGAAGATGGATTGAGCAACTGTTTTTCAGGAAATACGCTCGATGGCGGGCCTTGCGGCGAGGATGTCGAATTTCTGGCTGGCAACGACTACGTTTTTTCTTACACCTCGCAAGGCGACGAGTGTATCCAAATCGCTACTTCCGGCGCCAACATTGGCGCAGGCATCGGCGTGTACGACCAGTGCCCGTCGCTCCCCGGCGCAAACTGTATCGCTTCGGCGGGTGGCGGTTTTGCCAGTGTTGACCCGGTGATTAATGCGGCATTTTTGGAAAATCCCGGCACGTACTATATTGTGTTTGGTGCGGGGCCTGACTGCTCGCCGTTCAATATTTCGGTTGACACGGTCACTTGTCCGGTCGTGTTGCCTTCGGCGTCCACCTGCGACAAAGCGTTGAATATCGGCGGATGTAGCAATGCTTTACCCGAAATCATTGCCCTGAACCCTGGCGCCGGCGACCCCGGTTTTATTGTGGACGGGGTGAACCAGGGATGTTTTGTGTTTCCGCAGCAGAATTATTCCTTTTTCTACTTCACGGCGGGCGCCGATGGTAAATTCGGTTTCGCCGTGCAATCTGCCAACCCCGACGAAGCCTCGGATATTGACTTCAATGTGTGGGGGCCAATCCCTGACGCTGCGAGCATTTGCGATTTTGTGAGCAACAATCAGCCTATTCGCTCGTCGTGGGCAGGTGGCGCCGACCTGACGGGATTGGCGGATGAACACCCGGTGCTTGGTACGCCCGTGGACGATGAATTCGACTGTGGCAGCCCTGCCACTCCCGGCACCGATCCGCCGCCGCCGCCTTTTGTCGAAGCCGACGATTTTGTAAAAAGAATTGATGTGCAGGAAGGGGAAATTTACGTGATTATGCTCGACGACTTTGGCAATGCGATTGTACAGGACGGCATTTCAATTGATTTTTCGGGGACAACAACGGGTGTGCTCGATGTCCCCGATGACCAGATAACTGTCAGTGCTGATACGGCAGTTTGTGTTGGCCAACCTGTTCAGTTAAACGCCACAGGCGGTGCGGCATATTTCTGGAGTCCGGCAAATTCGCTTTCCTGCTCTCAATGCCCGAATCCGGTCGCTACTCCCGAGCAGCCGACCAGTTATGAAGTGCAGATTGTGACTGCCTGCAACACGGAAACGCGCGTCGTGAACGTCGAAACCGTCGAAATCGAACTCGGTCCCGACGTGACCGTTTGCAATAACGCGACTTTTACCCTGAACGAAAATGGCTACCAGAGCGGGCAATATTTCTGGGTAGGGCCTGCCGGGTTAAGTTGCTACAACTGTCCGTCGCCGACCGTTTCGGGACTTGCGACTGGCACCTACACGTTCGTTGCTACTGTCTTTACGCCGCAATGCACTGTAGATGACACGATAAAAATCACAGTAGTGCAGGGCCAGCAACCGCAATATACGATTTCAAATGATAAAATTTTGTGTGCAGGCCAGACGGTGAATCTCGGCGGACCCGGCTTTGCCAATACTTTTTATCAGTGGAGTTCTGTGCCGTCCGGGTTTATTTCTTCCAATCCGAACCCTGCGGTGACACCTCAGCAAACGACAAAATATTACCTCGTTGCGGTCAATACTTCCTGCCCGTTTCCCTCAGTTGACAGTGTTTTGATGACCGTTTATCAGCCGCCGGTGTTGGCCGTAGAGGGCGATACGGCCATTTGCAATGGGGAAAGTGTTTTGTTGGGAATGACTGTCCCGGAGCCTGGCGTCACGTACGCCTGGACGCCTGATAATGGTACGCTCGATGACGTCACAATTCCCAATCCTTTGGCAACGCCCTTGCAAACGACTGTTTATCAACTTGCTGCCACCAATCCGGGCTGTGTTGTGAATAAATTCGTGCAAGTCACGGTCGTCAATTTTAACCTCACGCTCGACAAAGATTCTGCCCGCGTTTGCAAAGGAACGCCCGTGCCGATTCAGGCGACGCTGAACCCTCCCGGAGGCGTTGTGACCTGGACGCCGCTGTCGGGTTTGCAAGTCGCGCCCAACGGCCTGAGTGCTGTCGCGACGCCTGAAGAGCCAACGCTTTACACGGCTTCGGCGTCGGTTCCGGGGTGTATGCGCAAGGAGACAATATTGGTTTGGGTGGATAGTTTGCCTCAAAATTTGGGTATTTTGCCTTCCGACACGACAATTTGCCAGGGAACGCAGGTGTTGTTGAGTTCACCGGTGTATGAACCCGCCGAATACCCGATTATCAATTTCCAATGGACGCCGACACTCGGACAGCTCACGCCCGACAGTCTATACAACATGGTCGTTCAGCCTGACACAACAACTATTTACACACGTATTACTGTCAGTGGCGCTTGTGTGGACAGCGCAAAAGCAAATGTGACCGTCATCGAACCGGCGGAAATGCGCGTGGAACCCTCCGATACGACCATTTGTGAAGGCAAAAGTGTAGCGCTTAAGGTTGTTTACTCGCCGGGTGTCACGGGTATCATGTGGTCGCCGGCAACCGGATTGAGTTGCAGCGATTGCGACAATCCTGTTGCCACACCTTCAGGTACAACGACTTATACTGTCATGGGTGAATTTCAGGGATGTCCCGTAAGCGCTTCCGGTATCGTCAAGGTACGCAATTTGCCACTCATTCAATTCCCCGATGATACCCAACTTTGCGGCGGCGAATCAGTCGTACTCAATCAAGTCTTTGACCCGACGGCTACCTACAATTGGACTTCCACCGATCCGAATTTTGTGCCAACAACCAATCCGCAACCGGTCGTAACGCAGACGGTTCCATCGGCAACTTACACCGTGACTGCCAACAATGGTTGCGCGAATTCAGGGCAGGTAACCATCACCGTCACCAGCGCGACGCTTATGGCGGACGGTGATACGACGGTTTGTCAAAATTTTCCCGCAAAACTCACGGCATCAGGTTCATTACCCGGAACCTACACCTGGAGTACTGGTCAGACGGGGCAGGTCATCGAAGTGAAACCCGGCGCCACTACCACCTATACAGTGGTGTACACTTATGGCGACAATTGTCAGTTGACCGACCAGGTTACGGTCAATGTACAGGGCGTCGGGCCGGATGTTGTTTTTCCAAACGACACCGAATTGTGTCCCGGCGAAAATGTGACACTTAACAGCGCCAACACACCCGGCGCTACTTATGTATGGACTTCGACGCCACCGGGATTCAATTTTACCGGAGCAACCCCGCCGCCGCAATCGCCCAATCAAAGCACACAGTACAACGTGACCGCAACTTTGGGGAATTGCACTCTTACCACTTCAGTAAATGTTATCGTTTACAACGCTACACTTACGGTGTCGGAAGATCAAAACCTTTGTGCCGGCGAGACTGTCACGCTGACCGCAAACGGTTCACTTACAGGAGAATACCTTTGGTCTACCGGGCAAACAACTGCTTCTATCACCGTCGCGCCAAACCAGACGACGACCTACGACGTCATCTACACTTATGGCGATGGCTGCACTTTGGAGGACGCGGTGAAAGTAACGGCCGTGCCCAATTTTACGCTTAGCATTACCGCCGACCCTGACACGAATCGTATCAATATCGGCGACCCCATATCGCTTATGGGTGTCGTGGCGCCTTCTCAAAATCTGTCAAATTTCCAGTTCCAGTGGCTTGAAAACGGTACAGAAAATATTGGCAGCACAGAGTCCATTGAGACGACGCCTTCTACCAATGACTCCACAATTTTTTACAAATTGATTGTCACCTCTCCTGCCGGTTGTGTGCAGGAAGCACAAATCAACTTCACGCTTGTGCAGCCCTCGGTGGTAGTGCCAAACGCATTTTCGCCTAATGGCGACCAGGTGAATGACGTATTCCGGTTGAGAATTCTCGAAGGCTCGGCGACGGTGTTGGAGATGAGTATTTATAATCGCTGGGGCGAAAAAGTGTTCAGCAGCACTGACGCCAACGCTGCCTGGGATGGCAAAATGGGCGATGGCAAAGATGCGCCGAGCGACGTGTACGTGTATTTCATTCGCTGGCAACGTGGCGACGGCGCTCTACAACCTCCTAAAAAAGGCGACGTCGCATTACTGCGTTAGTATTTCATAGTTCCTGGTTGTCGGTTTTTGGTTTGCAAAATCATTTACTAAAAATTTGATAACCAACAACCAGGAACTATGAACTGGCAACGAGGAACCGCCTTACCTTTGCGGCATGGTCAAAATCGGCAACGTCGAACTCGGTGAATTTCCACTTTTGCTCGCGCCTATGGAGGACGTGAGCGATCCGCCTTTCCGCAAACTCTGCAAGGAGCAGGGCGCCGATATGGTTTACACTGAATTTATCAGCGCCGACGGTTTGGTGCATGAAGCCAAAAATACTTTCCAGAAACTCGAAATATTCGACTACGAGCGACCAATTGGCATCCAGTATTTTGGCGGGCAATTGGAAAACATGATTGAAGCTGCTGAAATCATCGAGTCTAAAAACCCTGATGTCATTGACATCAACTTCGGATGCCCGGTGGCAAAAGTCGCCTGCCGGATGGCCGGCGCCGGGCTCTTGCGCGATGTGCCGCAGATGATAAAGCTGACGGAAGCCGTCGTGAAAAGTACCAAACGTCCTGTCACCGTGAAAACCCGTCTCGGCTGGGACGAGTCCAGCATTAATATCCTGGAAGTAGCCGAACGCTTGCAGGATGTTGGTATTCAGGCGCTCAGTATTCATGCCCGCACCCGTTCGCAGATGTACAAGGGCGAAGCCAACTGGTCGTGGATTGCCAAAGTCAAGGAAAATCCGCGCATGCACATCCCGATTTTTGGCAACGGCGACGTAGATAGCCCTCAAAAAGCGCTCGATTACAAAAACCGTTTCGGCGTGGACGGCATTATGATTGGCCGGGCCAGCATCGGCTACCCCTGGATTTTTCGTGAGATCAAACACTTTTTTGCCACAGGCGAAATCCTGCCGCCGCCGGCGGTCGAGGCGCGTGTGCGAGCAGCGCGGCAGCATTTGCGCGACAGCCTCGACTGGAAAGGCGTCAAACTTGGCGTACTGGAAATGCGCCGCCATTACGCGCCCTATTTCCGCGATTTGCCCAATATCAAGCCTTTCCGTGCGCGTCTCGTGACAGAAATGGAGCCGGAAGTACTTTTCGCCATTTTGGATGAAATCGAAGAGGTGTATGCCGGCGAAGCGATGTTGCTGGCTTAGAGCGCTTCTATATTTCCGATAAAAATCCTGACTTCCGTTTTTCAGATGTAAAAGTAAATCTACATTTGAGCGCTCAAGCATTCCTCGCGAAAGCGGTCTGCTCCGTTGAGATTTTTTCTCCCGCCTTCGTCTAACACGCTGCAAGACAATATTTTTTTCAATATTCAAACAGAACGAGTAAAGCAGCATTTTTAATGAAAGCAGCCAAACCACTTCCTAAAGTCAGACCTCAGTCAGACTATCTCTACGAACGACGCGGCCCCTGGCCTCAGCCGCAGCCCGCTCACCCCTTCGGTTTCGCGCCGGGCGTGGTGCATGTGCCGAAAGACGAAATCCAACGATGGAATCGCACGACTGGCCTCCGTTACACCCGCACAGTTCTTTTTTATTGGCCGATTGCGGCATGGTATGCCTGGACGCATCGCTCGCTGGAGCCACTCAGCGACGAGCAGTACGAAGAGTACCTCACTCACTCGGCGTTAAGTAAATTTATCTCCGACGAACTGAACGAACCGAAGCGTTCGATGTACCCCTACAATGAAAAGCTCCGCTATTTCAAGGAATTTATGGAAAAGGAGCCGCAACAAACCTGGTGGGTTTCCGACTTCACGCTGGTGAAAGATTTGAAAAAACTGACTTATCCAGGCGTGTACGTGGAGCCGACGATTGCCCTGTTCAAAGGTCCCCTCGTGAACGGCAAGCGGAAAGCCGTCGCCATCTATTTTCCCGACAGCCAACTGATGCTCACCCCGGAAGACGGCGATGCCTGGGAACTCGCCAAATACTTCGTGATGCAAGGCGCGAGCCTCCGCATTTCGCTGTCGGCGCATGCCAATTTGCATTTTCCATACGATAGCATCAACGCGATTTCAAAATCGGCTTTGCCAAAAGACGGTGTATTGCTCCGGCTCTTGCTGCCGCATCTGGAATTGTCTTTGGAACTGAATCACAATGTGTTGAATTCCAAAAACTCGCCCGTACAAAATCCCAAACCTCTGCCTTACGCGGCTTTGCCTTCCGATGCCAAAGGGCTGATGACACTCTTTCTCTACGGCTATCACGGGATGCTCAACGACCCGCCAACCGATCCCGAAGGCAATCTTTTGGAAAATCCTTCTTACCCGACTTTTCACCTGCATTTGGAGCCGAACATTTTTCATTCGGATTACGGCGACTTCCTGATGGCCTACTTTGAAACCATCCGAAAATTCGTACACGAAGTGATAGATTTGATTCCGCAGGACGAGTTTGAAGACATCAAGGTATGGGCGAATTACGTGTGTCATTATGTGCCGGGTTTTCCCTCCGGCGACACGATTTTTAGAGAAGACGAGTTCGGGGATTTGCAGTTCCACACTACGATGATTGATGAAAACCTGCTTGCCAAAGCCATCGCCAATATCATTTGGGATTTGTCTATCGGTCATGCGGTGGATCACTACGATTACAGCACCATCAATATCAACCACATGCCGTTTTGCATTCGCGTACCACCACCGGCGAGTAAAAACATCCCGCCGCTCGACCGAAAGAAAATGGTGAAATGGATTGACATTTTCCGGCACAAATACGAGCGGCAAATGTTCTTCGTCGCCCGCAACGTGAGTCTTTTGAAAGATGTTCGTTATGATTTCAACAAACCCGGTGAGGAAAAACTGCGTGCGCTCAACGAGCGTTTTTTGAAAGAACTACACGAAACGGAAAAGAACCTCAAGGTGTACAACTACATCCCCCTCAACCAGATTTCGAGAAGTATTCAGTATTAGAGGTTTGAGGGGTTTAAGGAGTTTGAAAAGTTTGAAAGGTTTGGGTTGTGTTTTCGCCTCAAACTCCTCGAACTTCTCGAACTCCTCAAACCTCTCGAACTCCTCAAACCTTTCCGATGATAGCGATTCCTGATTTTGAAATAGAAGAAACCATCCTCGCCGACGAGCGCAAAACCGTCTGTCGTGCCCTGCGCCAATCCGATGGAAAAGCGGTTGTGCTGAAAATTATTTCGGGCGAATTGCTCGATACTTCGGAAGCCGCCAAACTGCGCCGCGAATACGAAATAGCGAAAGGCCTGGATTTTTCCGGCGTGGCGAAAGTCTTGGAAATCAAGGAATTCAGCGATGTTATCGCATTGGTAATGGAAGATTTTGGCGGCGAAGCGTTGAGCGAGCAGGTAAAAAACGGCGCAATGCCGCTGCGCGATTTTCTCGCGGTTGCCAGTCAGTTGGCCGAAATTTTGGCCGAACTCCACCGACGCGGCATTATCCACAAAGACCTGAAACCCGACAACATTCTGCTCGGCGCAGGCGAAGTTCGACTCATAGATTTCGGTATCGCCGCGCCTATTTCGCAGGAAACCGTCGGCATCGTGTCCCACCGCGAACTCGAAGGCTCGCTGTCATATCTCTCGCCCGAACAGACAGGGCGCATGAATCGCCCGGTGGACTATCGCACGGATTTTTACTCGCTCGGCGTCACGTTTTATCAGTTGCTCAGCGGGCGCCTGCCCTTCGTGTCCGACGACCCGGCAGAATTGCTCCATGCGCACCTTGCCCGCCAACCGCAGCCTCTTTTGGAAGTCAATCCTGCCGTGCCGCCCACGCTGCAAGCCATCGTGCAGAAACTCATGGACAAGTCGCCGGAACAACGCTACCAGAGTGCCACCGGGCTTAAAACCGATCTGGAGCGTTGCCTCCAAATGCTTGAAAATCACGGAGAAATTCACGAATTCGAGTTAGCGACCGCCGACCGTTCCGACCGTTTTCAGATTCCTCAAAAACTCTATGGCCGCGAACAGGAAACCCAGGTTTTGCTCGACACCTTCGACGAAGTAAGTCGCGGCGCAGCGAGATGGATGCTCGTGTCGGGTTATTCCGGCATCGGGAAATCGTCGCTCATTCAGGAAATTCACAAGCCCATCGTGGCGCGGCGCGGCTATTTTACGAGTGGCAAATTCGACCAGTTCAACCGCAACGCGCCCTACACCGCCGTCATCGCCGCCTTTCGGAATTTGATGCGCCAACTGCTCTCCGAGAGCGACGAAAAAGTGGCGCAGTGGAAAGCCAAATTGCTCGCCGCGCTCGGCTCCAATGGCCAAATCGTGATTGACGTCGTGCCTGAAGTACGGCTCATCATCGGCGAACAGCCCACAGTGCCGTCCTTGCCGCCGTCGGAAGCGCAAAACCGTTTCAACCTCGTTTTTCTCAAATTTGTGCAAACGCTCTCGGCGCCGGAGCATCCCCTTGTCCTGTTCCTCGACGACCTGCAATGGGCCGATGCGCCTTCGCTGAAACTCATCGAAATCCTGCTTTCCGACGACGAAACAGCCCACCTTTTGCTGCTCGGCGCTTATCGCGACAACGAAGTGGACGCGACGCACCCATTGACAAAAACGATTCAAACGCTGAAAGAAGCCGAAGGCACAGTACAAGAAATCACGCTCAAACCCCTGCACATCAGCGAGTTGAATCAAATCGCCGCTGATACTTTGCACGTTGACCCGGACGAGACCCGCCCTTTAGCCGAACTGCTTTTGGAAAAAACCGGCGGCAATCCCTTCTTCGTCAACGAGTTTTTGAAAGCCCTGCACGCCGACAAACTCATCGTTTTTGATTACTCGGAAAGCCGCTGGGGTTGGGACATCGAAAAAATCCGCGACCGCAACATCACCGACAACGTAGTGGAACTCATGCGCGGCAAAATTCAGGTGCTCGACGAAAACACCCAGCGCCTTTGCCGCCACGCTGCCTGCATCGGCAACAGATTCGACCTTGTCACCCTCGCCACTGTGTCGGAAATGACGCCGCAAATGACCGCCCGAACCCTGTGGCCGGCCATTCGCGAAGGCTTGATTGTGCCGATTGGCAACACTTACCGCCTCGCCGAAGTCGTGGCTGATTCGGAAAAAACGCTGAACAGCGAATACCGTTTTTCGCACGACCAGGTGCAAAACGCCGCCTATGTCCTGCTCGACGAGGCTTCCAAAAAAGCCTTGCATTTGAAAATCGGACGGCTCTTGCTCGGCAGTTTTTCAGAAGAAGAAAAGAACGACCGGATTTTTGAACTGACAACTCAGTTCAACCACGGCGCGTCGCTCATACATGAAGAAAAGGAGCGGGTCAGTATTGCGAAACTCAATCTCGCTGCTGGCAAAAAGGCCAAAAACGCCGCCGCTTACGAACCCGCTTTTCGTTATCTCGCTGCCGGAATCGCCCTTTTGCCGACCGATGCCTGGCAACGCTACTACGACCTCGCGCTCGAATTGCACAACGAGTGCGCCGAAGCGGCCTACCTCAGCGGCAACGCTGAAGAAATGGAGCGCCTGACGGCTGTCGTATTCCGAAACGCTGCCGAATTGCTCCATAAAGTCAAGGCTTACACGGTCAAAATTCAAGGCTATCTTTCTCTGACTCGCAATGAGGAGGCACTGAATTCCTGCCTCGAAATTCTGGCGCTCCTCGGCGCACGTTTTCCTGCTAAACCCGGCAAGTTGCACATTGTCAAGAGTTTAATTACTACGAAAATTCGTTTGCGCGGCAAAAGTGCCGACTTTCTCGTTGGCTTGCCCAATATGACCGACCCGACGGTGACGGCCATTATGGAAATTCTGCCTTATGCCGCCGCCGCCGCCTATTTTGCCAAACCCGACTTGTTTCCGCTCATTGTGTTCAAACAAGTCAGCCTCTCCGTGCAGCATGGCAACCACATCCAGTCGGCGTTCGCCTATGCCACTTACGGGCTGGTGATGTGCGGCAGTACGCTCGAATTTGATGAAGGTCAGAAGTTCGGCGAAATCGCCATTCGTTTGCTCGATAAGTTCAAAGCCGTCGCCGTCGCCACGCGGACGCATTTTGTCAACGGGGGCTTTATCCAGCACTGGCGGCACCATTTCCGCGATACGCTCGACGAATTGCTCGGCGCCTACCAAAAAGGTTTGGAAACGGGCGATTTCACTTACGGTTCCTACTCGATATTCAATTACGCTTCCGTGAAATTCTACATGGGCTCGCCGCTCCCGGCATTGAAAAAAGAGATGGACGAGTACAATGCCGCCTTGTATAAAATAAAACAAAATACGGGTATCGTCTGGCTCAGTATTCCACGCCAAACAGTCGCAAACCTGCTCGGCGAAGCGAACGTCAGCCACCGGATGAGTGGCCCCATCTACGACGAAAGCGTTGAAATAGAGCGACATATCGCAGGAAAGGACTTTAGCGGACTCGCTGTTTACTACATGTCTCGCATGACGCTCAGTTATCTGTTCGACGAAACCGGCGAGGCAATAGAACACGGCGAACATGGGGTGAAATTGCTCGATGCTGTTTTGTCTACGCCGCACGTTCCTCAAATGCACTACTACTTTGCGCTTGCTTTGTTCCGGGAAGCTGAAAAGGTAGCGCCTGCGCAACGTCGCAAGTTTTTGTCGAAGACTAAAAAGCCTTTGGGTCTTATCCGAAAATTCGCCAAAAGCGTTCCGGCGAACCATCTCGCCAAGCAACATTTGCTGGAAGCCGAATGGCATCGTTCGCAGGGAAATTACGCGCAGGCCGAGCAACTTTATCAGAACGCCATCGCTGCCGCCCGCGACAGCGGCTTTTTGCATGAGGAAGCCATCGCCAACGAACTGGCCGCACGATTCTGGACGATACGTCACAACGCCGATCGAAGTCGCCAGCATCTGCTCGAAGCCCGCCGTCTTTATCAAAAATGGGGCGCCGTCGCCAAAGTTCGGCATCTTGATCAGCAATACGGGTTGAAAGCGTCGGCCGCGCAAACCAGCGATACTTTCAGTTCCCGCTCCGGCGGCCACAGCAGCGACGAACTGGACATGCTATCGCTCACAAAAGCCGCGCTTGCCATTTCCGGTGAAATCCAGTTGGACAAACTCATGTCCAAACTGATGCACGTGGTTGTTGAAAATGCGGGCGCACAAAACGGCTACCTTGTTATCGAACGCGACGGCCAATGGCGTATCGAGGCCAAAGGCTCGGCGGAAGAAGGCGAAGAATCCGGCATGCCCAGCACTCTTTTACAAGATAACAAGTTCGTGCCGGAATCGGTCGTTCAGTATGTCGTTCGCACGCGTGAAGATCTGGTTGTCAATGACATCCAACAGGATATCCGCTTTGCAGGCGACCGGGTCGTGCGCCAAAAACAAACCCGCTCAGCCTTGTGTTTGCCAGTCATCAATCAGGGCGAGATCATCGGGATTTTGTACGCGGAGAACAATCTGAGCGCCGGAGTTTTCACAGAAGAGCGGGTTCAATTTATGAAATTACTTTCCGGCCAGGTCGCTGTTTCGCTCGAAAATGCCTTGCAGTACGAACGATTGGAGCAGAAAGTTGCCGAGCGTACCGCCGAAGTAATGCGGCAAAAAGAGGTTTTGGAAAAATCCCTGGCCGACCTCAAAATGGCCCAGGCCAAACTCGTGGAAAGCGAAAAAATGGCCTCGCTCGGCCAACTCACGGCAGGGATCGCGCACGAAATCAACAATCCTATCAACTTTGTCTCCGCAGGAGTCAAAAACCTGATTCGCAATTTTGAAGAAGCGAAAGAGGTCATGGACACTTATCTCAACCCCGACGCCGACACGGACGAAGTGGCGCAACAACTTTCTGAAAAACGACGCCGGCAACAAATTCTTGAAATTTTTGAAGATAGCGCGATCTTGTTCAAGAGCATTCAAAACGGTGTGGATCGCACCATCAGCATCGTCAAAAGCCTGCGCAACTTCAGCCGGCTCGACGAAGGCGAGGTAAAAGCCGTTGACTTGCACGAAGGACTTGATTCAACGCTCGAAATTTTGCAAAACCAAATCAAGAAGAAGGCCGACATTGTGAAGCGATACGGCCAACTTCCCCCCGTTGACTGCGCCGCCGGAAAAATCAACCAGGTGTTCATGAATATTCTCAACAACGCCCTTCAGGCAATGGACGAGCGCGGAACTATTACACTGGAAACCAAACATTTGCCTGATAAAAACGAAGTTGAAATCGCTATTTCCGATACCGGCAAAGGCATGAGCGAAGAGGTAAAGCGGCGGCTGTTCGAGCCATTTTTCACCACCAAACCCGTCGGTGAAGGCACGGGCTTGGGATTGAGCATCAGCTACAGCATCATCGAAGAGCACAAAGGCCGTATCGAGGTAGAAAGTGAACCGGGCAAAGGCTCGACGTTCAGAATATTTTTGCCAGTTAATCAATAATTTGAGATTGCAGATTATCCCGAAGGGTCGGGACAGGTTATGATTTAAGAAGTTGTTTAAGTTAAATTATTCCCGCAGATGTCCGCAGAAAAATGCCGCAGATTTCGATTCTTCGCCTCCTTCTGCGATTTCTGCGATTTTTTCCTGCAGACATCTATGGGAAAAGAAATTCAAAAAATAATTCAAACAACTTCCAGGATTTTTGACATCAAGGCGTCCTCTACAGATACTTCTAAAATCTACAATCATGTAATCTGCAATCTTAAATCAATCCCTCCCCTTCCATCCGTTTCAAATCAAAACTACATCGCATAATGAACATACCAGAAAAACCCACTGTGTTGTATGTGGACGATGAAGAAGATAACCTCATCGTGTTCAAATCGGCGTTTCGGCGCGATTTCAATGTCCTGACGACGACTTCGCACATCGAGGCGCTCGAGATTCTCCAACGCGAGGAAGTGCCCGTGTTGGTGAGCGACCAACGGATGCCGCTTTGCACAGGCGTCGAATTATTCACCAAAATCCCGCCTCACGTGGAAAATGTGCGCATTATCCTCACGGGCTACAGCGACATCGAGACCATCGTGCAGGCGGTTAATTCCTGCGGCATTTACCGCTATCTGACCAAGCCCTGGGAACAAGCCGAGCTGAAACACACGCTCGACATGGCAATGGAGAAGTATTATTTGCAAAAACACAATGCCCGCCTTTTGTACGATTTGCAGCAGGCAAATGAGCATTTGGAAGAAAAAGTGAAATTGCGCACCAACGAGTTGAACGAAGAAAAAGAAAAATCGGAACGGCTCCTGCTCAATATTTTACCCGAAGAAATCGCCGACGAACTCAAACGTCACGGACGGGTTCAGCCGCGCCGTTACGACAATGTGAGCATGATTTTTCTCGATATCGTGGAGTTTACCCGAATCGCCGAGCGCATGTCGCCCGAGAAACTCATCGAAGAACTCGATTATTACTTTCAGGCGATTGACACCATTTTCAGTAAACACGGCGTGGAAAAAATCAAAACCATTGGCGATGCCTACCTTGCTGTCACCGGTTTGCCTGTCCCCGACGAAGGCCATGCGCTCACAGCCTTGAACGCCGCCATCGAAATCCTCGATTTTATCAAAAAAGAAAAAGAAAAACGGGCTGCTGAAGGTCTGACAGCCTTCGACGTGCGCATCGGCATCCACAGTGGCTCGGTCATCGCAGGTGTGGTGGGCAACTCGAAATTCGCTTTCGACATCTGGGGCGACGACGTGAACATCGCTGCCCGCCTCGAAAGCAGCGGCGAAAAAGGCCGCATCAACATCTCGGAATCTACCTGGCGACTCGTCAACGGCAATCACGCTTTCGTCCAGCGCGGTAAAGTAAATGCGAAGTATAAGGGCGAGATTGAGATGTATTTTTTGGAAAGGTAGATTTTTGGGATAGTTTTGGGCGCAAAATCTTCATTTCGACGCTTATGAAACATCTCCTTTTTACGCTCGCTTTATTTTCTCTTTTGTTCCTTTTCTCGTGCAAAAATGAAAATGATGAATTTGAAGTGATTGACTGGGGAGCAATCGAATTGCATGCAAGTTCCCGCGATGAGCTGCCTTATTATGGCAAACACACAGCCGTTTTTGTGGACTCGCTGGGCGAGGAACTTGAACTTGGAATAACAGGTGCATTCAACGGCGCATTGCCTGTTAATAATCGGAGCAAGAACAAGTTTGAAACATACACGCAAATTTATGACGAGTTCAGGCTCTCTAAATCAGCCCAAATAGACATCTGGGCGCGGCTGACACCTGAGTTCTCATCAGCAGGTCCGCAGGGCAGCGAAGTTGCTGATTTTATGCACATTATGACAATTAACCCCGCTAACTGGCAAACAGATACCCTCCTTTCAAAAATGATTTTTCAGGGCTCCTGGCCTTTTTGGGTGGACGATAATGAACACTACAGCGCCATTACATTTTGGGGTAGAGAGTTCAAAGATGTAGAGCGGCGAAAAATCTCCTTGCCGTCAGGAGCTGAAGTTTTTTACAATCAAGAATTCGGCATTGTCGCATTTCGATATTACGACGGGAAACTTTGGCGACTTGAGGATTTGTATTGAAAAAGAAAGCCCCGCCCATAGATTTAAAACTACAGGCGGGGCTTTTTCGCTATGCGAAATCACTTTCGCAACAGCCCAGAAACGGAAATATCTTCATCAAGGTCTTCCCAATGAATGCCTTGGCCTTTGCCGACAAATCGCCAGTTTGCCCGATGCTGGTCGGAAGCGTCTCTCAATTTAGGGAACCAATCAATCGGCACACCGATTTCTCGCCCATCTTCGAGACGAACGAACAGTTTGCTGTCAGCAAACCAAACATCAACTGCAAATATTCTCTCAATTTTGCTTAAAGTAGTCATACCAAGACTTGATAAGTGTTTCCCTGTTTTCCAATACTATTTTACGCAACTGGTTGATTTCTTTTGCATTGAACCCAAACGAATATTTGTCTGGCAAAAATAACCTTATTTGAACTCTCTTTCCTGATTGGCATTAAAAACATGTTGGGTTGCAAAAAAAATCTCCCACCTATACAACGCTCGCGCCCTCCGTCCCCCTCTTTAAGGCAAACATCTTCGGAAATACCCGAACGCCCACACGACGAATGACCGAGCGCGACCTCATCCAGCAATGCCTTGCCGACGACCGCAACGCCCAGCGGCTGCTCTACGAGCGGTACAAAAAAGGGATGTACACCCTTGCTTATCGCATGGTGGGCGATTTCGACTTGGCATCGGAGGTGTTGCAGGACGCTTTTTTGCAAGTGTTCCGGCATCTCGCTGATTTTCAGAGCAGAAGCACACTCGGCGCCTGGATAAAAACCATCGTGGTGCGCACGGCACTCAGCGAACTGCGCCGCCGTCGCGTCCGCTTCGAGTCACTCGAAACGCAGCACGAGAGCGAAAATCTGGATTGGGGCACGACAGCGCTCGACACCGAATATCTGGAACGCGCCATTCAGGCGCTGCCCGAAGGTTACCGCGCTGTGTTCGTGCTCGCCGAAATTGAGGGTTTTTCCCACAAAGAAATCGGCGATATGCTCGGTATTTCCGAAGGCACCTCCAAATCCCAACTTTTTTACGCCAAAAAACGCCTGCGCGAAACCCTCACACTGGTATGAACGAACTGAATCACAACACCTTGCAACACGCGCTCCAGCGTCTGCCGGAATATGAGCCACCCGCTGCGCTCTGGGATGTTCTGGAGGAATCGCTCGACGCGGAAGAAATGCTCGGCGAATCCGTGCGCGCATTGCCAACTTACGAACCACCCGCACAGGTTTGGGAAAATCTGGAAGCGGCGTTGGAACAAAAAATCGCTGCGAAGCCGGCGTTGCGGGTCGCAATCTTCCGCCGCATGGTGGCTGCCGCCGCTGTTGGTCTGGTTTTGCTGAGTGCGTGGTGGTTTTTCAAAACCGAAAATTCAAGCGGGGAACAAATTGTCGTTTCGCAGGAAAAACTGGACGAGCAAATCCGTGCCTCCGTGCAGGAAGAGGAAGATTCGGCCTTCGAACTCGTGCAGACGCTCTGCCAATCCCGCGCTCCCGTGTGCGAACAACCCGAATTCAAGAACCTCAAATCCGAATTGGACGAACTCACCCAAGCCAAAGAATCCCTGCGCCAGGCCCTCGGCCAATATGGCGACGACCCCAGTCTTGCGGCTCAACTGGTTCGCATCGAGCGCGAGCGTTCGGGGGTGTTGCGACAAATGATGTCCATGATTTAAAAACTGATTTTCAATCATTTAAGACATGAAAACACAAATATTGCTGCTCGCACTGCTGTTCGCGGCAGGGGAAGCGGCTGCCCAAACCACGCTCCAGGTCGTGACCAAAACGGTGCAAAAAACCGTGTCGTGGAAGCCAGGCTACTCGGTGGAAATCAACTGCGAAAAAGCCGATATCGAAGTGGAGACGGCGCCAGCAGGTCAAAATTCCATCAGCGTGAAAGCCGAACTTTCGGCCCGCCACCCAAAACTCGACAGCGCGACGCTAGACGTGAAGGCCTGGAAATTCGTGACTTCCACCGTAGGCAAAAAAATCTTCGTCCGCGCCTACATCGGTTTGCCTTCGGGGGCGGCGCTCCCGACTTCCAACCTGAAAGCAAAACTGAAAGTGACCGTTCCGGCAAATTGCCCGACGACACTCAGCAACAAATTCGGCAGCGCCCGGCTGGAGAATATCGCCGCGCCTGTGTCGCTCTCCGGCGAGTTTTGCGCCTTCACCTTGCTGCAACTCGGCGGCAAAGTGCAGGTGGACAGCCGCTACGGTAACGTGGACGGGAAACAACTTTCCGGCCCGGTGGAAGTGCAGACGAAACGCGCTGACGTGTCGCTCGCCGGGCTGAACGGCGACTGCAAAGTAGTGAGCGAGTACGGCTCAGTGCAATTGGAAGCCTACCCTCAAACCGGCAACGTGACCGTGCAAAGTTCCAAAGGCGACGTGACGCTGGCGATGCCACAGACCCACCATCACAACCTCGACCTGAAGGCGAATCACGGCGAAGTGACGGTGCCGCTCGGCCTTCGCCTCGATGCCAACGCAAGCGGCGACAACCACCAGGTTTCGCTTCGGCAAGGCGACAACCTTCCCCGCATTTTCGTAGAGACGACGCTGGGGAATATCATTATCAAATAAAACAAACACCCGTTTTCAAAATCAAAATCAGGTTGTTATGAAATATATCGCTCCACTTTTCGCAGCCTCGCTCGCCTGTATGACCGCCTTATGCCAAACAACAGACACCTCGTTTTTTGTGGTCAGCCGGGACACGGGGGCGTTTGAAAAACAGCGTTTTGTCAATCAATACGACGAAGTGTTCGGCACCATGACACCGGCTCGTTGGGCGTTTAAATGGTATATCTTAGGGGAGTCTGATAATGGCGATTTGACAAGTGCGGCCAGCGTCGAACACAAATTGTCTCCTGCCTTTTCGATGCAGTTGGGGTTGGGACTGGGATTCATTAATCGCTACGACACTTTTCCGCTCGTGTTGCCCCCTCCTTTTCCCGACGATTTGCCGGCAGTGCCAAGAAGTTTAAATCTGTTCGTGTATCAACTAAATCTCCAACCGAGATGGTACTATCAAATGGCAAAGCGTGTCAGGGAAGGCAGTAGCGCCAACAATTTCAGCGGCAACTACCTCGGCCTGCAAATCGCTTACACAAACTATGGTTCAAATCTCGGCGGCCAAGAGGCACGCCTCGCTTCCGAGCAATTCGCGATGGCTTTGCGCTGGGGCTGGCAGCGCCGGTTGTTCCGGGAGGGTTTTGCGGAATTTAGTGTGGGCTTGGGCGCGCGTCATTCGAGCGGGTTTGAGCAAGCCACCTTGAGTCAGCGTTCCGGCTGGGATTTCTACGCCAACACCCAGTTTTCGCTCGGTTTAGCCACTTTCAGGCCGAAAGTCGAAAAACGCGATGTGTCCTATTGCGATGCCCTGCGCTGCTTTCGCGACGAGGCGCAAATGGTCAAAGTTGACCTCTACAATCTCCTGCGTATCGCCGACAAGGACAACTTGAGAGGCACGGCCTCCCTCGCCATCGAGCGAAAATTGGGGCAGTCGCCTTTTTCCGTCGAGTTGCTGGGCTATGTGAGGGCGCGGCAAGAGGTCGCCACAGAGTATGCTTCCGAATATGACTTTTCCGGTTGGGGTTTTGGCGGGCACGTTCAGCCTCGTTTTTATTTCAACTTAAAAAAACGCATCGCTACCGGGAAATCGGGGAACAACCTTTCGGGGCCGTACATCGCTTTGCAAACCGCGATTGGGAGGGATTTTGAAAAATACACAGAGGTCGCGGGGGATAATGTCAGGGATTTTGACGGCACCACTGTTTACTGGAATATCGGCCCGCTGTGCGGCGTCCAATACCGGTTTTTCAAAAACGGGTTTATTGATGCGAATGTCGGTTTTGCCGCAGGTCCGGAGCGACAAGACGGCATTCGGGACGGCAGCAACTACTCTTTTGAAGAAACCAGCGCCCGATTTATCAGCAACTTGCGCATAGGCCTGGCATTCTGAGTAGACTCTAATCACCACTCAAAATCAACTTTTTATGAAAAAAATCGCCACAATTTTCACTGCAACGCTGATTGGCGCAGCGGCTTTTTGCCAAAAACCCGACAGCGTTTTTATCTCGATTGCCCAAGACACCGGGCGGCTCGAACGGCAACAACTCACAAGCCCTTACGATGCCGTGTTCGGCACCTACGAGCCGGCACGCTGGCTGTTCAAACTGGATGTCGCAAGTTTGCTTCCTGCCTTTATGTATCTGCCGGGAGACAACGAGCAGAACTTTGACGAAACCGGCCTTCGGCTCGACGCGGAATACAAAATCAGCCCGGCATTTTCCCTCAACGCTTCTTATTGGTTGAGATTCAGCGAGGCAAGCGGTTTGTTCAGGGGCGATGGCGTTTACTTTCAAGGACATCAGTTTCGTTTGGAGCCTCGCTGGTACTACAATATGCCCCGGCGGATTCGGGAAGGTCGGAGCGCCAACAACTTGAGCGGCAATTATTTCGGCTTGGAATTGACCCAGCATCTGCGCTCGAACAACTCAACGTTCTTCAATCACCGCAGTGCTGCAGTTCGGTTTGGCATACAAAGACGCCTTTTTCGATACGGCTATTTCGACATGAGTTACGGCATCGGTGTTCGGAATTACCCGCAAACGGTTTTCTATCAGGAGAGGACTGAGTTGTTTGCCGATGCCCGTTTAGGGGTAGGTTTGGCGCTGGCGAGACCCAAATCCACGCCAGGTCGCAAAGCCGAGCAATGCGATGTGCTTCAATGTTTTAGAGAAGAAAACCGTATGTGGAAACTTGATTTGTTCAACCTGCTGCGCGTGGCTCGAAGCAGTTGGATACGAGGTTCGTTGCGGCCAGCGGTGGAGCAAAAAATTGGTGCGTCGCCGTTTTCTGTGGAGGCGCAGTTGCGGTTGGACGGCGGCTACACTGACGGCCCAATGGTTGCCAAATCAAGTAATTTTGGCATCGGCAATCATCTGCAAGTGCGTTACTATTACGGTTTGAAAAGACGCATCACCCGTGGCAAATCGGGAAACAACCTGTCGGGAGCATACGTCGCGTGGCAGGGAGAGTGGTTCCAAACCAATAATACCCTTTACGGGAAAAACAGCGACGGCATCGAGACCAAAAGCACTGCAACCGTAAGACAAATGCACACCGGCCCACTTTGGGGTATTCAGCACCGCATTTTTGATATAGGATTTATTGATTTCAACATTGGCGCTGCTATGGGCAACGAGAAAATAGCCAATGAACGGGATACTTACACACGGCACAACCTGATTTACATATTCAGCAACCTTCGCATCGGGCTGGCTTTTTGAAAAACAAAACCCGCCCGGCGACCTTCAAAGCCACCGGACGGGTCAAAAAAATCTTCAATCTGAAATTATCAATGTGCGAATCACGGGTTAAAATGGTTCTAACCTGTTGTGATATTTTCCCGCTGATTTTCGCTGATGACTTACGCAGATCAGCGCTGATTTTAACTTGCATCTGCGGCACTTTTCTGCGATAATCTGCGGGAAATAACTGCGAAGATTCGTTTTCCTAACCCGTGATTCGCATTATCAATCTTCCACCTCCACCGCCGTCGGGTTTCGTTCCCACATGAGGTAGGCTTTTAGGAAACCGTCGAGATCGCCGTTCAAAACAGCGTCAGGGTTGTGGACTTTGTGGCCGCTGCGCAGGTCTTTTACCCAGCGGTCGTCGAGCACGTAGGAGCGGATTTGGCTGCCCCATTCGATTTTGCTTTTGCCCGCCTCTATTTTGTCTTTTTCAGCCTGGCGCTTGCGCAATTCAAGTTCGTACAAGCGGCTCTTGAGCAAAGTCATCGCAATCTCGCGGTTGCGATGTTGGCTTCTATCTTGTTGACATTCAGCAACAATACCTGTCGGGATGTGCGTGACACGTACGGCGGATTCTGTCCGGTTGACGTGCTGGCCGCCCGCGCCCGAAGCGCGGAAAACATCCCACCTCAGGTCGTCAGGGCTGACTTTCACTTCGATTTCGTCGTCTTCGATGAGCGGATAGACGAACACGGAGGAAAACGAAGTCTGCCGTTTGCCTTGCGCATTGAAGGGGCTGATGCGCACGAGGCGATGTACGCCGTTTTCGCCTTTGAGCCAGCCGTAGGCGTAGTCGCCCCGGATTTCGATGCTCGCCGATTTGATGCCGGCCTCGTCGCCGTCCTGCTCGAAGAGTTCGACGACCTGGAAGCCCGCTTTTTCAGCCCACATTTTGTACATCCGCAGCAGCATGGCCGACCAGTCGCAAGCCTCCGTGCCGCCTGCGCCCGCGTTGATGTTGAGCACGGCATTCATGGGGTCTTCTTTCTGGTTCAAGGTGCTGCGAAATTCGGCATCGGCCAGAATCTGGGCAGTTTTGGCGTACTGCGCTTCTACTTCGGCTTCTTCGGCGAGGCCTTCTTTTTGAAATTCAAAAAGCCCTTCGAGGTCGTCGAGTTCGCGGGCAAGCGCGGCGTACTCGTCGAGCCATTTTTTGTTGAGGCCAATTTTGCGTTGGATGGTTTCGGCGCGTTTGGGGTCGTTCCAAAAGTTGGGGTCGAGGGTCTGTTCGGTCAAATCTTCAACTTCTCTGGCGCGGTTATCCACGTCAAAGATACCTCCTTAAGACCGCCAGTTTGTCTTTCAACTCCTTGAGTTGTTCGATAGTCATGGCTAAAATTTTTATGGTTATTTGTTGAGTTAGGGATTCGGTTATTCCTTGATAATGTAGTTGTTATGTTTCAAATAACCGAATCCCCAAATCTTCGAATCACCAGTTTTTACAACACTTCCACGTAGAAAATCAGTTCCGAGTTGGGGGGGATAGAGCCTTGCCCTTGCGGGCCGTAGGCCAATTCGGACGGGAGGAAGAAGTAGGCTTTGCCGCCGTGATTGAGCAGGAGCGCGCCTTCGTCGAAGCCTGGAATCATCTGGCCTACACCGGCTGCGAAAGGCAGCGCCTGGCCGCGTTCGAAGGAGTTGTCGAACATGGTGCCGTTGGTCAGTACGCCGTAGTAGTGCGTTTTGATTTGCTCGCCTTCTTTGATTTTTTCACCGCTGCCTTGCTCGACGATGAGCACTTTCAAACCAGAAGCAGTTGTAGTGAGTTTGCTTTTCAGTTTGCCGGAACGATAATCAGCAGCAGTGGCTTTCACCATGGTAGCAACACCGGCAGCACGGGCTTTCGCTTCTTCGCCAACGCGTTGTTCTTCCATGGCTTTTTGTTGTTCGGCAGCTTGTTTTTGCTGAATCTCTTCCTGCGAAACGATTTTTTCCAGCACGATTTCGTAGCGCACCTCCTTTTCGTCTTTCAAAGCAGGCGGAATGAATTTTTGCAGGAAAGAGTCAATCGTCTCATAAATCGTGACGCTGTCACCCACGCCGGAGAGTAAAAGCGCGTCGTACACGGCCGGCACCCGTTTGGGGAGTTTGTCGGCAGTGGGGAGAACGTACTCGCGCGGTTCGCCGAAATTTTTGCGAGTGCTGCCCATGAGCGAGTCGCCAATGAAAGCCTCGAAATGGAATAACACGGTTTCGCCGGCTTGAGGTTTCTGACCGCCTTTGTTAGTGTGGTTGAAATAGCGGTAGCCGTGTTCGGTCTTGACGCCGTCGTTTTTGCAGGCGCTTTGAATAAGAATGGCTGCGAAAGCCAACATCAAAAATGTACGCATTTTCTTGAAAATGAATGGGTTTGTATGCGAAATGGTTGAAAAAAACCTGCCTCGAAAGGCGGTTTGGAAATACTCAGTTGTTTTTCAAAAGTTGCTCCTTGTAAAGTGGCAAAAGGCTTTTAAATTTTTCAATAGTGGCTTTCAGGCTGTCGTGCGAATAAGCGCCCGCGGCATTTCTGTGCCCGCCGCCATTGAAGTGTTTTTTGCAAATTTCCTGCACATCGAGGTCGCCTTTGGAGCGCAAACTCAATTTCACCACCGTCGGCTGGTTGTGGATGAAAGCCGCCAGCCGGACGTCTTTAAGCGTGAGCAGGTAATTGACGATACCTTCCGCGTCGCCACGCTGGATATTGAATTCCTCATAGTCTTTTTTCGACAGCCAAATCAGGCCCGTGCGAAATTCGGGGTAGAACTCGAAACGGTTGGAAAGGCAGTGACCCAAAAGGCGCAGATTTTTCTCTTTTTGTGAGTTGAAAATCATGTCCTGCACTGCCGAATCATCCACGCCGCGCTCCACCAAATCGGCAGCGATGCGGTACACAAGCGGATTGGTTGCATGCCGGAACGAACCAGTATCGGTCACAAGTCCCGTGAAAATACACTTTCCGACCGTCGGATTTATTTTCTGACCGTCGCCCATGCCGGTGATGAAACGATACACCAGTTCGCAGGTGCTACTGGCTTCGGGCTCGCTGAACATGTAGTCGGCGACCGGGTCGGGATAAAGGTGATGGTCAATCAGTATACGGGTGCCCGGCAAGTCCTTAAGGAAATCACCCATTTTATCAATCCGGCCCAACTGGTTGAAATCCAGATAAATGAACAAATTTTTCTTTGTCAGTACCTGCTTGCATTCTTCTGTGTGAATATCCCAAATCAACACATCGTCGGCGCCGGGCATCACTTCAAATTCCTCGGGATATTCCGACGGGAACAAGACATGCACCGTGTGGCCGTATTGCTCCAGGTAATGTCGCATAGCAAGGCTGCTGCCAATGGCGTCGCCATCCGGGTTGCGGTGGGAAAGAATCGCCACATTTTGCGGATGATGAATGAGTTGTTTGAGCGTTGCCGGAAATTCCATTAAAAGAGTTTGAAGTTTGGAGTTTGAAGTTTGGAGTTTGGAGCGCCTATGAACTCCAAACTTCAAACTCCAAACTCACAACTGAGAGTTCTAAAAAGGCGGGCAAAAGTAGAGTATTCAAGCCTGATTCGCAGGCCGTGCCGGATATTATTTTTAGAAAAACCTTTTTTTTACCCCTTTTTGAAATAAAATCTTGCTCTACATTTGCGGCCTCTTTTCAATGAGTGAATGGGCGAATGGGCGAATGCGTGATTTTTTTCCAGAAACACTCAGCCTTTTCGCACTTCCACAAAAGAATCATTCGCTCATTCAGACTTGTTAACCCATTCACTCAATCACACATTCACTCAATAAACATGGCAGGTAACCGCACATTTACCATGATCAAGCCCGACGCTGTGCGCGCCGGCAACATTGGCAACATCCTTCAAATGATAAACGCCGCAGGTTTTCGCATCGTGGCGATGAAACTCACCAAACTCAGCCTCGAAAAAGCCGGCGAATTTTACGCCGTCCACCGCGAGCGCCCGTTCTATGGCGAACTCTGCGAGTTTATGAGCAGCGGCCCCATCGTGGCGGCTATTTTGGAAAAAGACAACGCAGTGGAAGATTTCCGCAACCTGATCGGCGCCACCAATCCGGCCAACGCAGCCCCCGGCACCATCCGCGCGAAATACGCCACCAGCGTCGGTGAAAATGCCGTACACGGCTCCGACAGTGACGAAAACGCAGCCATCGAAGGCGCGTTCCACTTCGGCGGCGTGGAGATGTTCTAATCGAAATTGCAAACTTTCGGAAAGTTGTCAACCTTGCGAAAGTTGTGTTCTCTACTTTTGCGGAGGGCTTGTCCAAAACGCGGCAAGCCCTCCGCTCTTTTCAAAAAGGGGCTAAAAACCCCGAAACGCGCAAACCCGTTTGCCCGAAACTTTACTATCATTATGCTCAATCAAAATAAAATTTTGACCGGTCTGATTGTCGGAATCGTTCTTCCGGCACTTGGAGCAGTATTGATTTTCAACATTTTTAAAATACTCGCTGCCTGGGGCGGCGCGAGCGGCGAAGGTTTCACGCCCAATTTTCGGGAGCGCACAAGCGTCGTCATCGCTCTGGCGCTCAACCTGTTCCCGATGAACGTCTTTCGCCGCCGCCGTTGGGATCAGGCCATGCGCGGGGTCGTCATCGCCACCACTTTGCTGGCTTTTGCCTGGGTGGGGCATTATTCCCTGAAGTTGTTTTGACGGTACACGGTAGACGGTGAACGGTACACGGAGTTATATTTGTATAAACCGTCTGTCGTGTACCGTCTACCGTTCACCGTCCATTCCGTAATCCCGCTCTACGCGACATACACGGGTTTTGAAGGCCGAATACCATTTTTCACGTCCCAGTTTTTGGGCGACTAAATGCTCGGCATTTGCTTTCCAATGGCGAATGGCTTCCAAACTTTCCCAGTAGGAAACGGTTACACCGACTTCATTTCGCGCCGACTCGACGCCGAGATAGCCGGGCTGTTGGGCGGCAAGTTCGACCATGCGTTCGGCCATTTCAGCGTAGCCGTTGTCGCCTGCTGTTCGGGTAGAAGTGAAGATGACCGCATAGTAGGGTGGGGTTGGCGTTTTTGCAATCATGATTTTAGTATTTTGATATTCAGATATTTGGCAACAAAATTCCGATCATTCACCCAATCGCACATTCACTCATTTTTGAAAAATGGAATATCGAAGACTTGGAAAATCAGGGCTGCAAGTTAGCGTCCTTTCGTTTGGCTCCTGGCTTACTTTCGGCAAACAAATCGAAGACGGCACCGCCGAGCGCCTCATGGCTATCGCTTACGAGCGCGGCGTCAATTTTTTTGACAACGCCGAAATCTACGCGCGCGGCCAGAGCGAAATCGTGATGGGCAAAATTTTGAAAAAAATGAACTGGGAACGCTCGTCGTGGCTCGTGTCGTCGAAAGTTTACTGGGGCGACGGTGGCAAAAAACCGAACCAGACTGGTCTGAGCCGCAAACACGTTTTCGAGGCTTGCCACGCTGCATTGCGCCGTTTGCAAGTGGACTATCTCGACCTTTATTTTTGCCACCGGCCCGATAAAAATACGCCTGTCGAGGAGACGGTGTGGGCGATGAATCACCTTATCACGCAAGGGAAAATCCTTTATTGGGGCACGTCGGAATGGAGCGCGCAGGAAATCATGGAGGCGCACATGGTGGCCCGGCAAAACCACCTCATCGGCCCGGTGATGGAGCAGCCGCAGTACAATATGTTCCATCGCGACAAGGTGGAAGTCGAGTTTTCGCAGATTTACAAAACCGTTGGTCTGGGCACTACAATTTGGTCGCCGCTCGCATCGGGGACCTTGACCGACAAGTATTTAGATAAATTTCCCAACGACACGCGCCTGAGTATCGAGGGTTTGGAATGGCTGCGTGAACGCAATTTGACACCTGCTCATATCGAAAAAGTACGCGCGCTCCACGGGTTGGCGAAAGATATGGGCACGACGCTGCCAAAACTTGCTATCGCCTGGTGTGTGCAAAACCCGAATGTCAGCACGGCTATTCTTGGCGCCTCGAAGCCGGAACAGTTGGAAGAAACGCTTGAAAGTCTGGAGCTTGTGCCGATGCTCACGCCGGAAGTGAACGAACGCATCGAGGGGATTTTGGACAACAAGCCCGTAGCGCCTGCACTTTGATTTTTTAAAAACATGCTCCATGCAAATCCTCCTCGTTTCCGCTACGATTTTTGAAGTTGCGCCAACGCTGAACTGGCTCGAAGAGCATTTCACGGTGAATGAATTGGGCGTTTCCCAACAGAAAGACCTTTCCGTTTTTCCCCTGATAACGGGTGTTGGCTCGGTAGCGACGGCTTTCCACGTCGGCCAGTTTTTGGCACAAAACCAGCCGGATTTAGCCATTAACGCAGGGATTGCGGGCGCTTTCGACCGGAATTTTCAACTCGGCGACGTGCTGAATGTGACGACCGAACGCTTCGGCGACCTCGGCGTGGAGGAGGCCGACGGACGTTTTACCGACTTGTTTGAATTGGGATTGCTGGAAAAAAATACGCCGCCTTTTGTCAATGGTCTGCTCCGGAATCCCGCCGGCGATCAAGGTTCATTTCTGCCGCCGGCAAATGGTTTGACCGTAAACAAGGTGCATGGTTCGCCCGTTTCCATCGCCGCCATTCAGGCAAAATATCCCGACGCACAGGTGGAAAGCATGGAGGGCGCGGCGTTTTTTTATGCCTGTCTTTTGGCAAAAATTCCTTTTCTCGAAATCCGCAGCCTCTCGAACTATGTGGAAGCCCGCGACCGCGAAAAATGGAATATTCCGCTGGCTATCAATAATTTGAATCGGACGTTAATTGCGATGCTCGAGACTTTCACAAACGAATAGCGGCCTGTCGGCTCGAAGCCGACAGACCGCTACCTCGTACGTCAGTCGCTATTCGTCACTCTTCCTGCTCGAGGAATTTTACGCCATAGTCTTCCAATTCTTTCATCACCGGCTCGTACACCTCGGGCATGGTGGGGATGTTGACGCCGGTCGTGGAGATTTTGTCGAGCATCAAAAGTTTGACAAAAATGCCGAGCGGCAAGCCGACAAGACGCGACATGGCAGTTTCGTAGCCGTTTTCTCCTTTCATCACCAGCGTCGAGGTGAGTTTGCGTTTTTTGCGCTGCTGCTCGTACTCGAACACGTGCTGCATGATGACCATGTCTTTTTCATCGGGTTGCAGCGCCCATTTTTCCAGCAAAAGATTTTCCAAAATCAAGGCTGGCGTGCCGTTTTGGACTTTGATGCGGCGTTTGCTGAACAAGCCGAGCCATTCGAGTTTTTGCATAATCTCGCTGTCAGGTTCGGTTTCAATCATTTTGGAGATCCGGTCTTTCACCGAGCCGGTGTGCTGGCTGATACCGAGGAAAGCCTCCATCAAGTCGTGATAAGTCAGTTGGTCGCTGTCCACGATGGGGAAGGTCGCGTCGGTGAGGCCGATGCGAACGAGTGCATTCCAGGCATCACAAAAGCCTCTGTGTCTGATGGTTCCGCGAAACAAGGTCTTAATGTCCTGTAAGCCGTAGGCGTCTTTGTAAAGCAGCGAGTCGCGGTTGGCATAGACTTCCCATTCTCCCATGCCGGGGATGTCCACCAGCCGGTATTGGCGGAAAAGGCGGCGATAGGGGATGTATTTCAACTTGCCATTTTCCAAAAATTGCGCCGTGCCCTGACCCGCCAGCACAACGTTGCGGGGGTTCCAACTGAATTTGTAATGCCAGGGATTGTTGTCGCTTTCGGGCGCTACGAGGCCGCCGGTGTAGGAGTAAAATGCCGTGATTTTGCCACCCTGGCCTTTGATTTTGTGGATGCGTTGCATGGCGCTCATGTGGTCAATACCGGGGTCGAGGCCGAGTTCGTTCATAAAAACGAGGGCGCGCTGGCGGGCTTCGTCGCCGAGGCGGAACACTTGTTTGCTGACGTAACTCGCTGTTACCATGTGTTTTCCGAGCGAAATGCAGTCTTGCGCCACTTCGAGGTGCATTTGCGGCGGGAGGAGCGACACTACCACGTCGTGGCGGCTGATGACGTCGCGCCGGTCGTTGGTTTTGGAAGCGTCGAGCCAGATGGCGCGGCCTTTCGGGTGGTCGTTGATTTTGCGCCGTGCGAGTTCGAGGTCGGCATCGGCCACCGTAATGAAAAAATCGTGCTGTCGCGCTTGTTCCAGGATGTAATTGATAAGCGCCGTAGCGGAGCGTCCGGCCCCAATGATGAGGAGGTTTTTCATTGAAAATCAGTTTTCTGCCAAAAAAAGTGGTGCTTGGAAAAATTTAGGCCAGGACTTGTACCAGCAAACTTACGGGAAAATCGCCTTGTTGCAAAAAAACAGGAAGATTTGCCCAACTCTGATTTTTCGCGGGGAAATTTTTTCAAACACAAATGTCGGAACGGTTCCAAACCGCTCCGACATCTTGTGTGACTGGATCTTATGCGTCCATTGCTTCAAATAATCAGCAATTTTCGCGTCGTCGTCGTTCCATTCACTTTTATCGAGTAAAAATAATGGCCCGGTTTCAGGTCGTTTCGATTGAACGTAACCTGGTGTGTGCCAGCCGGATAGTTTCCTTCTGTGATGGTTTGCAAAACCCG
>Ga0209172_10001956_pt1 | contig 39597 bp, 30 predicted proteins | sample LarsenN4metaG_FD_184113 | JGI IMG/M metagenome (GOLD analysis project Ga0209172, IMG submission 184113) | Hot spring sediment bacterial and archeal communities from British Columbia, Canada, to study Microbial Dark Matter (Phase II) - Larsen... ... | reverse complement strand
GGCGGGTGCGCTCGCCCTCCTTGCGTTCGTCCCCGGCTTCCCGAAACTCATCTTCCTTGGCATGGCGGGACTGGCGTACGCAGGCTACCAGGCGGCGCAGCGCAACGTGGCGCAGCCCAAGAAGCAGCAGAAGGACGCCGAAGCGAAGGCAGCCGCCGCCCAGCAGCAGCAGCCGAACTCGACCGATGCGGTGCTCTCGCTCCTCACTGTGGATGCCATCGAGTTGGAGATCGGTTATGGCCTAACCCGGCTCGCGGACCCGAGGCAGGGTGGCGACCTGCCCGAGCGCATCACCGCCGTCCGCAAGCAGTTGGCGACTGAACTGGGCTTCGTGCTCCCGAGCGTGCGCATCCGCGACAACGCATCGCTGCAGGCGAACGAGTACGTCGTTCGCATTCGTGGCGAAGAGGTTGCTCGAGCGCAGGCATTCCCCAACAACCTGCTCGCGATTGACGGGGGCGGCGCCTCTTCGCCGGTAACCGGCACCGCAACCAAGGACCCGGTTTTCGGCATCGACGCCCTCTGGATCGAGAAGGAGTTGCGCGACGAAGCAGAGAAGTCGGGTTACACCGTCGTCGAGCCGAGCGCGATGATGAGCACGCACCTGAGCGAATTGGTGAAACAGCACGCGGCTGAGTTGCTCACGCGACAGGACGTGCAACTGCTTCTCGACAATCTCAAGGAGTCGTATCCGGCGGTGGTCGAGGAGTTGGTTCCCGCGAAGATGACGATCGGCGACGTGCAGAAGGCGCTTCAGCATCTGCTGCGGGAAGGCATCCCGATACGCGACATGGTAACCATCCTGGAGACACTCGCGGACTTCAGCGATCGCGTTAGCGAGCCGGAGCAGCTCGGCGAGTTGGTGCGAGCGGCGATCCCGCGCACGATTACGCGGAGGCACCTCAGCGAAGACGGCGTCCTCCATTGCTTCACGCTGGAACCGGCACTCGAGCAGATGCTGACGGAGAGCCTCAAGCAGACGACCTATGGTAGCGCCGTGGCGCTCGACCCGACTGTGTCGCGCGAAATCATCGGCGCGATAAGCCGTGAGGCGGATAAAGTGACCGCATCGGGGCGGAGTGCGGTGCTTCTGTGCAGCGCGACCCTTCGCCTCCCACTCAAGCGCTTGCTTGAGAGAAGCGGGCTCAGTCTGCCCGTGATGGCGTTCAACGAGGTAGCGGCGAACGCCGAGGTCGAGTTCACGGGCAGGGTCGCTTCGCCCGCTGTTGCGGCGGCGGCCTAAGCCCGGGGTGCAAGAACTACCGGCTGGAACGGGCTTCGCCATTCCAGCCGGCAGGTGGTCTCTATGGTCAGACGCCTTACGGTGAGCCGTCGGCCTGACCTCGCGCAACGGCGAGCGCACCGATCTGCCGCCCCTGTTCCAACGCGACTTCGGAGTCGAAGCGATAGTGGATGCCGCCGTACACGCGGGAGATGGCAGCCTCTTCAGCCATTGCGTTGAGAGTCTCCGCCTCTCCAGGGAAGATGTACGAGAGGACGGTTGCTGCTGCACCCGAGAAGCCCGAGTGTCCGGACGTGTACGAGGGGAAGTTCGGCAAGCCCGGAGGCGTCGTGATGTTCGGATCGACCTGAGATGGGCGAATCAGCCAGTAGACATACTTCGCGTCCCAAACCGAAATGCCGGCATCCATCGTCGCCATGTTCATCAGCGCGAGCATCCTGGCGGTGCGAACTTCATTGAGTCCCTTTGCCATTGCCATGTCACAAGCGATCTGATTCCAGTGACCCGGCGGCGTTGCCGTGCCTGGCCCGTCCGCCCAGAACATTGCGATTGCAAGCTGCTCGGGAGTACGGTTGTCAGAGTAGAACCTGACCTCTTGCAGCGCCTCTTGGAACTCCTGGGAGTTGCAATCAGGCGGTGGGCCCGGCCTGAACTGCGAGCCGGAGGTCATGAGCCACGGACGGACCTCGCCCCACAGAGGCAGGAGGGGTGGCCGTGGAGGGTTCTGGCTGCTGTACCAGTAGCAGTCGCCGACCGGCACCTGTCCCGTCCACACGGCGTCCCAGCCGTCGTCAGCGATGTAGGCAAGTACCTCCTCGGCGACGACTACGCCGATCTGGTCGCCTGCTTCGACGTCGCTCCGCCGAGCAATGCCCGCCCACATGCGACTCTGCTGGTGCTCGCTCTTCGCGGCATCCAGCATCGCGGTGTCGTTGGGAAAGAACTCCCGGAGGATGCGCTCGCTTGCCGCGGCGATCGCCGAGTGCTCGCAGGGATAGCACGGGTCCGGAGGGACCGGAAGAATCGGCTCGATGCCGGTACCCGCCTCCTCCGATGGGTACTTGCGGTTGTAGAGGTACTTCATCCGCCAGACCGCGATCAGCGTGTCGAACTGTGCAATTGACAGCGCAGCGTAGATTCGGGAAGCCACCGGCGGGTTCACGCTTCGCGCAGCAACAAGATCGCGGGCGATCTCGTTCCAGCGGCAAACCGCGCCTGCGTTCCAGAACATCGCGCGATCAATCTGTTGCTGCGTCCGACTGGCTTGTATTTGCTGCAGATCAGAGATCTCCGCCTGCCATGTGGGCGTTTGGTACGCCGGCGGTGCTGGAACGCTCGCGGCGCTGAAATTGGTCAGCACGATCGCGAGCCATGTCCCCGCGGTCGGCTCTGCGCCGGACACTTTGATGAATGCGACGCCGCTTCCACCGCAACCGAAGTTGACGGCGAGGGCGGTGCCGGCGACAAGGCAGAGCGCAAGCGCGCCCTTCCGTCGCCGTGTTTTGGTTTTGGTTGTATAACTCATGCGTTGCTCAAGTCCTCCTTTCGGACTTCGCCCAGTATAACACGGGACGGCGGCGGATGTAACGCCGTCATCGGGAGCAGCCCACCCGGAAGGTCAAATCTGGCATGGCTACCAGCAAGCGCCTACCGGGCCGCTGTCAGGACTCGAAGTACTCCCGAAGTCGGTGTCGCTCGGCGATGGCACGCAGGCGCTGGATGGCACGAACGCCCGTCATGCGCCGACTCTCCCGTGACGCCTCTTCGTCCCCGTCCTCGGTGTCAAGTCCCAGCCTCCGGCGCACGGCGCGCCTGTCTCTAAGCGGCAGGTCTTGGAGCGCTTTGTCTAGCAACCGTCGGCTCTCAGCCTGGATGGTGTGGCGCTCGGGGTCTTCGCAGTTCGGGTCGGGCAGCAGTTGCGTGTAGTCAGACTGGTCGTCTCCGGTCATGCCGTCCAGAGAGACGGTGTCCTGCACGCATTGCAACAGCCCAAGGATTCGCCTTTCGCTAATTCCTACGGCGTGGGCGACCTCGCTCATGGTCGGCTCCCGGCCCAGGGCGAGAGCGAGTTCGGCAGCCTGCCGGTCTATGCGGCGGATGGCATCGCGGATGTGCGCAGGCAGTCGAATCGCGCGGCTCTTGTTCTCGATCGAGCGCCCGATTGCCTGACGGATCCAGAACATCGCGTAGGTGCTGAATCGGTAGCCGCGGGATGGGTCGAACTTGGAGATCGCCTTCAGAAGCCCGATCGCACCCTCCTGGACGAGATCCTCAAGCGAGAAGGCAGGGCTGCGATAGTTCCTCGCGACGTTGATGACCAGGCGCATGTTCGCCTCGACCAGCCGCTTGCGCGCTTCCTCGTCACCTTGCTGGGCGCGGAAGGCGAGCGTCCTCTCCTCGTCGGCTGTGAGGAGCGGCTCGCGGGTCAAACGCTCGAGGTAGGACGGGATATCGTCCCTCTCGTGCGGTCTGTGCGGTCTTCCGGCAGGTGTCGTCATGGTCTTACGGTCGTGATGCGGCGTCCCTGCCGAGATCGTCGTCCGTGACACCACGCGGCAAACCGCGGGCCAATCAACTCGGATATTATGGCGTCTCCGTCCATCGGGTAAGACGACAACCAGCCGGGAACGTTCCCTCGGAGGCGATAAGAGATGATGAAGGAGCAGGAGTTCGTCGCGCAGCGGAGCAAAGACTGGGATCGGCTCCAGCAACTGCTGCATCGAGCGGAGACGAGCCTAAAAGGATTACGGGGTGATGAACTGGTGGAGTTCTCGCGCCTGCATCGCCGCGTCTCAGGCGACCTCGCAGCAGTGCGGACGCAGGGCACGAACCCGAGCCTGCTCGCCTTCCTTAACGATCTGGTGGCGAGGAGCGCGGCGGTTCTCTACGCTCACCCGAGGAAGGCAATATTCGCTGCGGCGCGCGACCTCGCGCTCGACGCGGCGAGGGCGGTGCGGCGGCGCTCCTCGTTCATTCTGTTCGCGATTGGGGTAACCGTGTTGTTCGGCGCGGCGGCGTGGCTCCTCACGGCAGCCGACCCCCGGTTCGTGGATGTTGCCGTGCCCCCCGACTTCCGAGATAGCCTCGAGCATTGGAAGACGGGGCAGTTCGAGGACACGCCCATCGAGGGCAGCATCGCCGGCACCGCGTTCTACATCTTCAACAACACCATTGCCACGATCCTCGTTGCTGCAGGCGGGATGACGTTCGGGCTGTCCGCCTTGTACGCCCTCTTCCAGAACGGTGTGATCCTTGGGGTATTCCTCCACGAGGTGCAAGGCGCCGGAGCGCTCGGACACTTCATTACGGGTGTGGTGCCCCACGGCGTTACAGAGTTGGGCGGCGTGTTTGTAGGGGCGGGGGGTGGCTTCACGCTGGCGTGGGCGATGATCAACCCGGGGCGCAAGAGCATCGCCGCGAGCCTGCGGGACGCGGGAAAGGACGCCGCGTTGCTCATCGCGATGGGCATCATCATGATCTGGATCGCCGCGCCGATCGAGGCATGGTTCAGTTTTCAGGCAAGCGTCCCGGCGGCGGCAAAGCAGGCCGTAGCCATCCTAACGTTCATCTTGTGGATGGTGTTCTTCTCGCTCGCCGGACGTGGCGAGGCGGACGCTTCTCAGCAATGACGCCGAACGCTTCTGGTGCGCGGCGCACTTGGTCGAAGCCCGCTTCGTGCAGCCTGCGCATGACGCCTCGTGTGGTTCTGTCGCCAAGCGCGCTGTTCGGGTCGCCGGTGTAGTGGAACAGTCGCCCGCGATCGGTCAGCACTCGGTGGAATTGAGCGTACAGTTCTCGCGAGTAGAGCTCGCCTGCGAGTTGCACGGAGGGCGGGTCGTGGAGGACAACCTGAAACGCCCGACCCTCAAGGCGGGTAACGACGTCGCGAACGTCTCCCAACACGGTCTCGATTCGGTCGCTTTCGAACAGTTCCGCCGACCACGGGTTGCACTTCGCAATCTCCAACGCCGTCGGGTCCAACTCTATGCTAAGTACCCGCGCACCTCGCCGGGCAGCCTCGATTGCGGTGTACCCGAGGCCGGTCGCTGTGTCTAGGACGCGGCATCCCGCCAGCCGTCCAACCGCATCCACCTTCTTGCGCGTGTCCTCCATCGGCGTCGTGCCTCGAATGCGGTGCATGGGGAAGCCGGAAACCAACATCGTCGGAGCCTCGCGGGTCGGGTAGAGCGTTCGAACCAATCTCGTTGCCTCGGAGAACGCTTGAATCCTGCGCGGGCCGCTTGATTCAATGAGAAAGCAATGCTTCTTGTCCTCGGCGATCTCCTCAAGAGCCTCCCAAGAGAGGCTTTGCCCATCCGGAAAGGCAACGCCTTGTTCATCGAGGGCAAGTTTTCGCGTGCTCAAGTTGAGGTCGAGCGACACGACCGCGCTTGCCTTCGAGCCGGCTCGAGCAGCCAGAAGGTCCTGTGCTTGGAGCCACGAGAGAACGATCACGCCCGCATGGCTCAACCGTTGTAGACGACGCGCTTCACCAGTTGCAGCACGCGCAGGGCGTCTCCGGTGGCTTGCGCACTGCGAAGGTTCTCGCGCTGACGATAGATAAGCAGAGCCTTCTTCATGCAGTTGGCGAACAGCTCCAGCGATAACCTCATACTCTCCACCTGCTCGGTTCGGTAGGTGAATTGGTCTTCGCCGAACCAGCCATCGTACTCGGTGTCCACCGCGGCGTAGCAGAACTCGATGAGCCGCCACACGTCGTCCGTGCCGGCGATACGGTCTTCGTCGTTCGAGTTGTACTTCGCCGCGTTGATGTGGAAGTTGGCGATGGGAACTCCGACGGCGCGCAGCATATAGAGCGAGTCGGCGGGCGTGTTTCCCACCATCTGCTCGTGGCCATAGTCAATCACGACGCCCATCGCAGCCGTCCCGAGGTTGCGATTGACCTCTTGCGCAACGAGCGCAGCTTTCGCCACGGTGTTCACGATCATGTTTCCCTCTCGCGGCTCCTTCTGTTTCGACTCGGTGCCGAACTTCAGGCCGCGCCGGTTGCACTCCTCGGCGATTTGCGTGCAAGCCTCGATGTACCACTGCAGCCTTTCGCCGTAGTCCACCTCGAAGTGGTAGTCCCAGCCGTCGCTTCCAGGCCAGAGGTTGCACGAGGAGCAGCCGACCTCCTCCGCCAGGCGCACGCCTTGAAGGCACAGTTCGATGCAGTCTCGCCGCACTCCGGGGTCAGGATTGGTAACGCCGCCGTACTTCCACTTTGGGTCGGTCCACGTGTTCATGTTCATGCACGTGGGAGTGACGCCGTGTTGCTGCAGAGCGTCGAGAATCTCCTGCACCTTCGCGCCGTCACGTGCCTTCTGCTCATCAAGAAACACCGACTCGTGAAACTCGACGCCGCGGATTCCGGCTTCCGCAACCCGTCGAATCTGTGCGGGCACGCTGTTGTCGAACTCTTTGTCGCTGTTGTAGCCGATGGGGCAGAAGCGATCGAAGAACTCGCCCGCGCACCAGTGGCCGGCTGCAAAGGGGATCTCGAACGCGCGGAGGAACTCATCCACCCTCTCGCCTTCAAGGTAGCCGCCGAAGCGGTCCTCAAGAGATGCAAGCGTCTCCGGTGTTGCCTTCACGGCAGAGAGCATACCGGCTTCCGTCGCGGGACGGGGCGTCCAGAAATGAAAAAGGGGCGGCTTGCGCCGCCCCCATCCCTGACCTAACCGCTGATCGAGACAGAATCCAAGATTCGCCGCGCATCGGCTGCGCGCTCCGCCCGGTGCCCGTCGTACGTGATGACAACTTGCCACAGCGTCTTGTCCTTCGCGGCGACAATCTGATGATGCACCACCGGGTCGCCGCTCACGCTGTACTCACCGTGGATGTAGATAGCGAAAATCGAGCCCATCTTGAATGGCTTCTGCGTGAACGACTTGCCCTGATAGCCGGGCGTCTGCTGCACACGCTGCACGGCGCCATCCGCCGCTCCTTGAAGGTTTACCTGCGCTGACGAGTAGGTCACCTTGGACACCACAACAAAGAAGTCGCCCGTGAAGAGCATATGGTTCTCCATCGAACTCACTTCCTTCTTCACGTCCGCGGGCAGGTCGAGGGGCATCGGCTCCGGCTTGCCGGGCAGTTCCACCGAAATGCCGGTCTTGCCGGGCGTGTACCGTTGCCAGGCTTGCGTGGCGACTGCCAGCGCGGCACACCCGGCGACAACGAACATCAACAAGTTCTTTCTCATTCTTCCTCCCTCCCCGAACCCTCGGTTGTGAGCCTTCGGAGCGTCCAAGCGCGATTATCGGCGTGCGCCGCGCAGACGCCTTCCTGTTCGGAATGCCGGACTTGTCGGGCGCGCGTTGCGGAACCTAACCACGGGGATAGGGAGGATGGGAAACACGGATTACCAGGTCATCGTAATCGGGTCAGGGCCCGCCGGGCACCACGCGGCGATCCAAGCCGCTAAGTTAGGCAGGCGGGTCGCCATCATCGAGCGGCGAGAAGCCGTCGGTGGCGTCTGCATCAACACGGGGGCGATCCCGTCCAAGTCCCTGCGTGAAGCCGTGCTCAGCCTCTCGGGTTACCGAGACCAGTCGCTCTCCGGCGCGAGTCGAACGCGCCGCCGCCCAACGATGACGGAGTTACTTCGGCGATGTCACTGGGTCGTGCAGCGCGAGGTAGACGTTTATCACGCTCAATTCGCGCGCAACGGGGTTGACGTCCTAAGCGGCAAGGCGCGCTTCGTGTCGGATCGAGAGATCGAACTGATTCGGGCGGGCGGCACGCTCCGACTGAGCGCCGAGTCGTTCATCATCGCGGTCGGCACGCAGCCGGCGAGTTCGCCGCAGTTTCCCGTTGATGGTCGGCGCATCGTGGACGCCGATACGGTGCTGGAACTGCCCTCGGTGCCGCCGACGGTCGCGGTTGTCGGGGCGGGTGTCGTCGGCGTGGAGTATGCCTGCATGTTCGGCGCCCTCGGCAGCAGGGTTACGCTCGTGGACGCGCGGCATCGCATCCTCGAGTTCGTTGACAACGAGATCTCTGAGGCGCTGATGTATCACATGCGGGACTTAGGAGTTACGCCTCGCCTCGGCGAAGAGGTAACACACGTTGAAGCGGACGACGAGGGGGTTACCGCCCATACCAAGTCCAACAAGCGAATCCGAGCTCATGTCGTGCTCTACGCGGTCGGAAGGCAAGGAGCGACCGACGGTATGAACCTCGAAACCGCTGGGCTCGAAGCCGACTCGCGCGGAAGGCTGGTGGTGAACGACCGCATGGAGACCGCCGTGCCGGGAATCTATGCCGCGGGGGACGTCATTGGCTTCCCCTCGCTTGCGGGAACCTCGATGGAGCAGGGCAGGGTGGCTGCGCTGAGCGCCTGCGGCGTAGAGTCGGAGCGCGTCGCCGACCTCTTTCCTTACGGCATCTACACCATCCCCGAGGTCTCGTTCGTCGGCAAGACCGAAGAGCAGCTGACGGAGGAGGGCGTTCCGTACGAGATTGGGGTCGCGCACTACCGCGAGTTGGCGCGAGGGAACATCATCGGCGACCACACCGGGCGCCTCAAGGTCATCTTCCATCGCGAGACCGAGGAAGTCCTCGGCGTTCACGCCATAGGCGAAGGGGCCTGCGAACTCATCCACATTGGGCAAGCGGTGATGGTGCTCGGCGGAACCATACGGTATTTTGAAGAGCAGGTGTTCAATTATCCGACCCTCGCCGAGGCGTACAAAGTCGCTGCGCTGAACGGTTTGAGCCGCCTCGAGAGGTTCACCCGAAAGGCAGCCGCCTGATCTCGGCGTGACTTTTCGGACCCGCCGACCGTATAATACGGTTAGGTGCGACGCATTCTTGCGCTGCTGATTGTCTCAGGCCTCGCTCTTGCGCAGGCCGGCGCCCTGGCGCGAGCGTGCACCTGCAAGCAGTCCTGCGAAGCGCGGTGCTGCCCGACCGAAGAGCACAAGCCGTGCAAGGTCTCGATAGATGCGGCGACCGACCCGGTCGCCCTTGCGCCTTCGCTCGATTTGTCGCAGTTCGCCTTCGTGCTTCCAAGCCAAGAGGTCTTGCATCCGGCATCCCCCCTGGCAGCGCGAGGCTTCATGCTTCGCAAGGACCCGCCGCGCATCCGCGCTCCTGAACCGAGCGGCAACTCCCTCCGCGCCCCTCCCTACCTCGCTTAGCGTCCGCCCGCCGACTCTTCGGCGCCACCGCTGGACGCTCGTCGCACTTGCGGCTCATTGCCGCCCGACTGCAAATTGTGTGATACGCGAGGTACTGAATCATGTCGAACGCTGCTGCGTCAGCGCGTAGGCGCTGGTCAACTCTGTTTGCGGCGCTCATCGTCGTCGCCGCCTTTTTCTTAGTCCGCTGGATTGTGATGACCCAGCGCCCGCCCGGCGCGATGACGGTCATCGAAGCCCAAGCGATGGACATGACGACAATGCAGGCGCCCGATGGGGTGCAGCCGGTCGCGGCGGAGCCTGCCGAGGAGCGGAGCCTCGCCGGGGAAGAGCAGTTCCCCGGCACGGTCGTCGCTTGGAACGACGAGGAGGTGGTCGCGCGCATCCCCGGGCGGGTCGTGAAGATGCCCGTCTATCCCGGGGACACGGTGCGCCCGGGCCAGTTGCTTGCGCAACTCGAAGCGGATGAGTTCGCCTCTCAAGCCGCCGAATCGGGCGCCCGCGCTCGCGCAGCCGGCCTCGGCGTAACGGTCGCAGAAGCGGAGGTTCAAAGGCTCATGGCGGCGCGCTCGCGCGCGGCAGCCGATGCCGAAGCCGCCGACCTCGCGGTCCAGCGGTCAAGCGAAGAGTTGGGCGCAGCGAGCGCCGAAGTCGCCAAGGCGCGGGCGGAGGTAGACGCGACTGCGGCACGCCTGAAGGAAGCGGACGCCGAGCGCGAGTACCTCGCCGCTGCCGCCGAGCGCGAGCGTGAGCTATACAAACGAGGCGCCGCCTCGCTTGATGAGGTGCAACTCGCCGAGTCAAGGGCCAACCAAGCGAGGGAGCGGGTGGCGATGCTGCAGGCAGAGGTCAATTCGAAGCGCCATAGCGTTGCCCAAGCGGAAGCAAAGCGCAACGCCGCCGCTGCCGCAGTAAACGAAACCAAGCGGCGAGCACAAGCGTCTCGGGAGGCAGTGCGAGAAGCGGAGCGAGCCGTCGCAAAGGCGCGCGCCGAGGTGTCGGCAAGCCGCGCACAACGACAAGCCGAAGAGAACGGCGCGGCGACCACGCGCACCATCAGCGGCTACCGTGAGTTGCGCGCGCTGGATGAAGCCGTCGTTACCGAGCGACTGGTCAGCCCCGGCACGCTCGTTCAGCCCGGGCAGACGCTCATGCGGCTCAAGGTCGTCAAGCGAGTGCGGGTTCAGTTCGACCTGCCGGAGCGGCTCGCCGGGGTGGTTCGAGAAGGGACGCGTGTGCGCGTGGGCGACCGGGAAGCCGAGGTCACTTCGGTGTTCGGCGCAGTCGACACATCCACGCGAACGTTCCGAGCAGAGGCAGCGATGGACAACCCTGACCGCTCGTTTCTCCCGGGCCAGTTCGTCTCCGTTTGGGTGCAGACCGCCCCATCGGGCGAACGACTTGCGGTGCGGCAAGAGGCGATCCAGGAAGCGCCCGACGGCAGCCGCTTCGTTTGGGTCATGGTGCCGATCGAGGTCGAAGGCGAGCCGGACTGGACCTGTCCGATGCACCCGGAGGTTCATGAGGCTGAGCCGGGAGACTGCCCGATCTGCAAGATGCCGCTCGTCCAGTCCACCCTCACCGAGGGATTTCGGGCAGAGCAGCGCAAGGTAACCCCGGGACCGACAGACGGCTGGTACACCGCCGTCTCGGGCATCGAGCCTGGCGACATGGTCATCTATCGGGGTCACGACCAACTGAAACCCGGCACGCCCGTGGCGAACGTACCGTGGGGGGACACGGGCCCGCTCGAACTCCCGAAGGGAAGCGGCTCCTCGGGGCACGAGCATGGTGGCGGAGCGCCGGAAGAGGAGGCGCAACCAGGAGACGAACATGCAGGGCACTAACGGCGAGGAACGCCCGGGCGGGTTCAACCTCGTCGAGTGGTCCGTTCGGCATCCATACATCATCATCTCGTTCTTCCTCGCCACGCTGGTGCTGGGCGTTCTGGCGATCGGGTACTTCATGCCGAAGCGCTTCATGCCGTACGTCGAAAGCCCGATGCTCGGCATCATCACCGAGATGCCGGGATTGAGCGCGGAGGAGATGGAGACCTACTTCTCGTCGCCGATCGAGCAGAAGATGGTTCACATCAAGAACGTGCGATACATCCGCTCGACCAGCCAAGACGGCTTCTCGATCGTCGTGCTCGAGTTTCCGTACGGCACCGACATGGACAAGGCGCAAGTGGAGGTGCAGGCGCTACTCGACAACGTGCAGGGCGACCTGCCCGGAGCGGATGCAAACCGCAAGCCATCCTGGGTCTTGCAGATTGACCCGCTCAACATCCCCGTCCTCACGCTTTCGCTCACCGGTGATTCTGAGAAGGGCTGGGACCTCTCCAGGCTGCGGGATTTCGCAGACAACGAGGTCATCAACCGCTTCAAGGCGGCGTCGCGAAACGTGTGGTCGGTTTCGCCGTTTGGCGGCTACCGGCGGCAGATGCAGGTTGACGTAGACCGCGAGAAGCTATACGCCCACGGGCTTTCGATCGTGGACGTTCGCGACGCCATTGACCAGTACAACGTCGCGGCTCCGGCTGGACGAGTTACCAGCGACGAGTTCGAGCCCATCTTCCGCGTCGACACCCTGGCGCACTCGGCTGAGGTAGTGGCAGCGTATCCGCTGAAGACCGTCGGCAACCAGGTTGTCCGGGTGGGCGACGTCGCCGAGGTGGCGGACACTTACGTTGAGGAGCGCTCGGCGTTCCACCACTTCACGAGCGACGGTGTTAACAAGGGCATCGCCATCAACGTGCTGCAGAATCCTGACGCCAGTTCTCCCGTTACGATTGAGGCGGTGATGAAGATGGCGCGACAACTCGAGAAGGAGAACCCCGGCATCCGCTTCGATGTCGCTTATGACAACGCCGCCTTCGTGGACATCCTTTTCGGCAACATGGTGTTTAAGCTGCTCATCGCGATTGTGCTCACGGGCCTGGCGGTGCTGTTCTTTCTCGGAGATGCGCGTGGCACGGTCATCGCGTTGACGGCGATACCGGTCTCCTTGGCGCTGTCTCTGATGGCGATGGCGGGGTTGGGCATGAGCCTCAACTCTTCTACGCTCGTCGGTCTCCTCATCGCAATCGGCCGACTTGTGGACGACGCCATCATTGACATTCACGCCGTCGAGCGGCACATGCGCATGGGCAAGGATCGCGTTACCGCGACGATTGACGGCATCGGCGAGGTGCGTCGCTCCGTGTTCGCTGCAACGATTGTCCTCATCATTGCGTTGGTTCCGCTCATGGTGAGCGGCGGTATCACCCAGTTGATGTTCATCGGCCTCTGCTGGCCCATCGTGTTCGGGCTGATCTTCTCCTACTTCGTGTCGATAACGCTCACCGCTGTGCTGTGCTCGCGCTTCTTGCAAGAGCCTCACATGAGGAGGGCGAATTGGTTCAGCCGGATTGCGCTGCAACCGTTCGAGCGGTTCCTGGTGCGCATGGAGCGCGGCTACGAGAGACTCATTCGCTGGATGCTGCGCAATCCGGTCAGCAACTTCCTGCGCATCGGCGTAACCATCATTCTCGGGTTCACGTTCTACTACTTCATCGGCTCCGAGATGATGCCGCTTGCCGACGTCGGTCAAGCGAGCATGCAAATGGAGATGCAACCGGGAACCTCCTTCAAGCGAACCGAGGAAGCGGTGCAACAACTGGAGCGAATCATGATGGAAGAGGCCGGCAAGCAAGGATGGATCCAACACGCCGCCATCGAGATCGGAACCGAAGGCGGGCCCGGAATGACCGGGGGGACGTTTTTCACCGGCTACGGCATGAAGTTCGTCAACGGCGCGAGCGCGATGATCACCTTCAGCGACAAGGACACAGGGAGGCCAGACGCATGGACGATCATGGATCGCATCCATGAGCGCGCGATGAAAGAGATCGAAGGCATCCGCCGCATTCAACTCAAGGAGATGGGGTCGGACGTGATGGCGACAGCGCTCGCCCCAGTCGCCCTCGTCATCTACGGCAAAGACCTCCACCTTCTCGATCAGATCGCGAAGGAGGCGCTCAAGATCGCCGAGGAGCAGGTGCCCGACATGGCGCAGCCGTTCCTCTCATGGGAGATGTCGCAGCCCACGTACACGCTCGTCGTGGACCAAGAAAAGGCTGCGAGGCACGGACTTACGCCGGCAAACATCGCCATGCAGGCTTACTACGCCTTGCGGGGCGGGTTCACCAACGAGTTGTACCGCCTGCCGAACAAGCGACCGATGACCGTGCGCGTCCGCTATCAGGATGAACAGCGCACGCGCCTGTCCGACCTCGAAGGGATGTACCTCGCCGGAGCGGGAGGAGAGCAAGTGCCGCTCCTCGAAGTCGTCCGATTGGAGAGGCGCGCCGCGCCGACGATGATCGAGCACGACCAACTGCGGCGCGTCGTCAGCATTGGTGGCTACTATCGGCTCGACGGAAGGCCCAGCATGGACCTGACCATGGACCTGCAGATGCGCGCGATGGCAGAGATCAACTGGCCCCAGGGCTATGGCATCGAGGCACGAGGCGACATGACGCAGATGATGGACAGTTTCCGCGTCATGCTCTACGGCCTGGCGCTTGCCCTCGTGCTGATGTACCTCATCCTCGTCGCGCAGTTCGGAGGATTCCTCCAGCCGTTCCAGATGATCTTCAGCATCCCGCTTGAGCTCAGCGGCGTGTTTCTGATGCTGTGGCTAATGCACCAGCATTTCTCAACGGTGTCGATTCTCGGCGTCATCGTGCTGAGCGGCATGGACATCGTAACGGCGATTCTCATCATTGACCTCATCCTGCGCATGCGCGAGAGCGGGCTGCCTCGCAACGAAGCGATCGCTCGTGCCGCGCCCGAGCGGTTGCGCCCAATCCTCATGACGAGCCTCATCACCATCTTCGTGATGGGGCACATCGCGTTCTTCCCGAAGACGGGCCTCGATGCATACCAGCCGCTCGGCACCACGATCATCGGCGGCCTCATCGTCGGAACCGTCCTCTCCTTGCTCGACATCCCGGTAATGCACGCGATGATTGACGACCTGTCGAGGTGGTTCCGTGTGCGAATCCTTCGGCACGACCCGAAATCTCTTCCCCCCGTGGAGGCAACAGATGAAACCAACGGTTAGCACCCTACTCGCTCTCTTGGCTGTCGCGCTCGGCGCCCAGCAGCCGATCTCGCTCGACGACGCGTTGAGGATGGCTCTCGAGGGCCACCCGCGCGTCCGCGAAGCGGAGCAACTCGTGGAAGCAGCGCACGCTCGGCGAAGGCAACTGCTGGCTGAGTTTGCGCCTGCCCTTGCCGTGCATGCGGTCGGCTCGGTGGGGCGCGGCGACACGGGGCTGATGTCCATGCTCCAACCGTCGCGAATGTTCATGCTCCCACCGGACGCCTTCTTCGCCGCGAGCCTGACGTTCCAGTGGCGAATCTTCACCTCGGGGCGCGACGCGGCGGCGAGGGGCGCCGGCGCTGCCGAGGTTCGCGAGGCGGAGCACTCCCTTGCGCTCGCGAGGGTCGAGGTTGCCCATGGCGTGCGGGCGGCTTTCGCCGAGGCTGCCTACCGGGTGGAGGCTGTCTCCGCCTACAAGGCTGGGCTGCTCGCCGCCGAGGAGATGGAGTCGCTCGCAAAGGCGCGCTTCGAGGAGGGCAAGATTCCTGAGGCGTTCCTCTTCGCCGCGCAGGCGCAGACCGCCCGCGCCCGCAGAGATTTGCGCATGGCCGAGGCGGACCTCGAGGCGGCGCTCGCCGAACTCGCGGCGGCTGTCGGAGCGGAACTTCCAGAGGGCGCGCTCCCCGGAAACTGGAACGCTGAGCAACTTCCCCCGACGCTGGAGGCTGCGCTCCAGGAGGCCCACGACGGTCGCCCCGACCTTCTCGCCGAGCAGGCGAGGGTCGAACGCCAGGGCGCAATGGCAGAAATGGCGCGGCGCTCAGGGCTTCCAGAACTGAGCCTCTTCGGCACGCAGAACTCGTTCGACGGCGAGCGGGTCGGCGCATCGAGCGACGCCAAGGTCGGCCTGCTCCTGAGCATGCCCCTGGCGGACGGAGGCTTGCGCCGCGCCCAGGCAGGCGAGGCTTCTGCGGCGGGGCTGGCGGCGCATTCTCGGCTCGCCGCGGCGCGGTTGGACGTCGGCGCCCAGGTGCGCGCGGCGTGGGCCAGGCGCCGCGCTGTCCCAGACGTGCTCCGGCACGCCGAGGCGGAATTGCGGGCTGCGGACGAGGCATACCGAATCGCCCGCCTGCGTTTTGACGTAGGAAGGGCTGTGCACGCCGAAGTACAGGTCGTGCTGGCCGACCTCATCGCCGCTCGCGTAGCGGTGGCGGAGGCGCACCGGTTCGACCGGAGCGCTGAAGCCGACCTGCTGCGGGTGCTGGGCCGGCCACCCGAAAAGGGGTAAAATACAACCTATCAGGAGGTCAACCACATGAACATCAAAAACGTCTGGCTTATCGCCATGCTCGCGGTGATTGGAGCAGTCGCGCTTTGGGGCTGTAACTCGCCCGCGGAGAAACCCACAGACACCCCGGCGTCGTCGGACTCGACGTCCTCGACGACCCCGGAGCAGCCCGCACCGGATCCCGGCGTGGGCGATTCGACGGCTGAACCGGTCGCCTTCACCAATGACAAGGGCCAGATCATCTGCCCGGTCATGGGTTCGGTCATCGAGGACAAGTCGAAGGCCGTCGGCTATCAAGACCATGAGGGTATGCGGTACTACTTCTGCTGCGATGGTTGCCCGGATCAGTTCAAGAAGGATCCCGATAAGTACGCGAAGAAGGAATCTGCCGCGGGGTCAGGTGACGCCGCCGGCGGAAGCGGAGACACGGGCGCCTAACGTCCATCTCTGACCGAAGAACCGACAGCCGGGCTGCCTCGCTGCCCGGCTTTCACTTTGCAGAGCGGGGAATGGGGCGGCAGATGGGACTTGAACCCACGACCTCCTGAACCACAATCAGGCGCTCTAACCCCTGAGCTACTACCGCCACGGGTCCGCGGAAGTTTACCCGACGTCGCCGCGACCGGTATAAAGGGCGTGAAATGGCGACCAAGACCCGAAAGAGAGCAACGAAATCAACTGCCGCCCCTGCCAACCGCAACGGCGCGCCCGCCGTGGGCACCCTGACCCAGGCGCACATCAGCGCCTTTCAACGGAACTTCGCGGCGGACGACAAGAACCGGCTCGCGCGCAACGCTGTAACGCGCAATCCTGCTCTGCAGGTCGCGCTCAATCGCCAAGCGGTAACCGAAATCAGCCACGCGTTCAGCCATGTCGCAAAGACGGGCGACGCGACGAACCAGATGCGCAGCGGTCGCTGCTGGCTGTTCGCCGGGCTGAACACAATGCGAGCGCGTCTCATCGAAGACCTCAACCTGAAGGCGGACTTCGAGCTTTCGCAGTCCTACCTCATGTTTTGGGACAAGTTGGAGAAGTCGAACTACTTCCTCGAGAGCGTGCTGCAAACGCTCGACGAGCCGGTAGGCAGTCGGCTGCTCGACTTCATCCTCACCGATCCGATCCAGGACGGCGGACAGTGGGATATGTTCGTCAACCTCATCGAGAAGTACGGCGTCGTTCCAAAGTCGGTGATGCCCGAGGCAGAGAGCAGCGGCAACTCAGGAGCGATGAACACGTTCCTCACGTCGAAGTTGCGCGAATTCGCCATGGAGTTGCGCCATGCAGCCGCTCGCCGCGCCACGAAGCGAGATCTTCGCAAGCGCAAGCGGGAGATGCTCGACGACGTGTATCGTATCCTCGCCATCCACCTGGGCGACCCGCCAACGCAGTTCTTCTGGCAATGGAGGGACAAGGCGGGGAAGTTTCATCGCAGGGGCTGGGTAACGCCGCAGGAGTTCTTCATCGAGCATCTCTCCGATACCATCGAGGACAAGGTCTGCCTGATTCACTGCCCTCAGCCCTCGAAGCGCATGAACGCGATGTACACCGTCGAGTATCTCGGCAACGTTGTCGGTGGGCGCATCGTTCGGTACTTGAACACGGAACTCGATGTTCTGAAACAAGCGGCGATCGCGATGATCAAGAAGGGCGAGCCCGTCTGGTTCGGGTGCGACGTGGGCAAGCACCTCGAGCGCGAGCTCGGTGTGCTCGACACGTCCATCTTCGACTTCGACGCGCTCTACGGTTGCGAGATTCGATTGGACAAGGCGGCGCGCCTCGACTATCGCGACAGCATGATGAATCACGCCATGGTGCTCGCGGGCGTAAACCTCGATGATGACGGGAACCCTACGCATTGGCGCGTCGAGAACAGTTGGGGCCAGGAAGGAGGGGACAAGGGCTACCTCGTCATGTCCGATGAGTGGTTCGACGAGTACGTGTATGAAGTCGCCGTGGATGTCGCTCTTCTGCCCAAGGCGCTACGCAAGGTTCTCAACGAAGAGCCGATACCGCTGCCGCCGTGGGATCCGATGGGCGCGCTCGCCAGGGAAGGAGGAAGGTAGCCGCATGCTCGCGTCCGCGCGATCGCTCTTTTCGCAAGTCATCGATTACGCCGGGCTGTTTCCTCCCGCGTCTCTCTCGATGAGCGACGCCGTCGAGGAGTACGTTCGTCACCTCGCAGGGCCTGAGGCCTGGGTCGTAACTGCGTTCATCTGTCCGTCGTCGAGGCTCGCTGAGTTCGAGGCTGCCCGCCGCGGTCGTCCACTTGACATCATCTTGCTCTCGACCGATGCGCCCGACTCCGATGACGCGCTTGCAAGCATCGAGCGGGCGCGGTCGCTCGACGGTGTTCGATACCGCGGCTGGGAAGGCAAGATTCCACCGGAGAGCGTCGAGAGTAAAGGTGTGGCGGAGTTCCTCTGCCGGTGCCGCGTCGACGCAGGAGCGCACGCGTTCCTCGAGGTCCCCATCGTCGAAGGTTGGCAGAACGCGCTGCCGGCTGCTCTCGATGCGATTCGCGAGGACGGTCGCTTCATGGCGAAGCTGCGCACCGGAGGCACAACCCCAGACCTGGTGCCCTCGCCGCAGGCAGTAGCGCGGTTCCTCCTCGAGTGCGCTCAGAGGTCGCTGCCTGTAAAGTTCACCGCCGGTCTGCACCAAGCGACCTACCACTTCGATGAAGATGTCGGCGCGCACCTGTTCGGTTTCTTGAACGCGTTGCTGGGCGGAATGTTCGCCATCACCGGAGCGGTCAACGACCAGAACGAGTTGGTCGCGCTTCTGACCGAGTCCGACGCAACCGCCTTCGCATTCGACGATGAGTCGGTTCGCTGGAGGGACATGCGCCTTACCTCCGAGCAGATTCGCGACGCTCGCTCTCTCGTTCGCAGCTTCGGCTCGTGCTCGGTTACGGAGCCGATTGATGCGCTCGCGGCGCTCGGGCTGTGGATGGACGCCCCCGCGGAGGTTTCTCAAGATGGGTAGCTCCCACGATCCGAATCTGAAGTCATGGCTCGACATACCCGAGGAGAGCGACTTCTCGATTCACAATCTGCCGTTTGGCGTCTTCTCGCCTCGCGGCAAGCATCGTCGGGTGGGGGTCGCCGTCGGCGACTACGTTCTGGACCTGGCCGCCCTTTCGAGGCGATTCGAACTCGGCGCGCCTGCGAGCATATTCAATCGAGCGAAGCTCAATCGCTTCGTAAGCCTCGGGCCAACGGCATGGAAGGCAGTTCGCGCCAACGTACAGCGCCTCTTGGCAGCGGACACCCCAGACCTGCGCGACGATGCTGAGTTGCGCGAGGAGTGCCTCATCCCGATGAGTGAGACACGGCCCGCGCTCCCGTTTGCCATCGGCGACTACGTCGACTTTTACTCCTCCGAGCAGCATGCGACGAACGTGGGCAGCATGTTTCGCCCGGATAACCCGCTGATGCCCAATTGGAAGCACCTGCCGGTGGGATACAACGGGCGCGCATCCAGCGTCGTGGTGTCCGGAACGAAGTTTCACCGCCCGCTCGGGCAGACGAAGCCCGATTCCGCCGACGCGCCAGTTTTTGGGCCGACGCGCGCACTCGATTTTGAACTCGAGGTCGGCTTCTTCACGGGCAAGGACAACCCGCTCGGCAACCGCATCTCGACCGCCCAGGCGAGGGAGTGCGTTTTCGGTCTGGTGCTGGTCAACGACTGGTCGGCGCGCGACATCCAAAAGTGGGAGTATCAGCCCCTCGGGCCGTTCCTCGCCAAGTCGTTCGCTACTACCGTCAGCCCATGGGTCGTCACGCTCGATGCGCTCGAGCCGTTCTTTGTTGAAGCGCCACCGCAAGACCCGGAAGTGTTGCCCTACTTGCGCTGCGACGAGAAGTGGGCGATTGACATGGAGTTGGAGGTCCTGCTGAAGAGCGAGCAGATGACCCGCGCGCAGCGAATCTCCAAGACCAACTTCCGCCACATGTACTGGACGATTCCGCAGCAACTCGCTCATCAGAGTGTGAACGGAACGAACGTGCGCGTCGGAGACCTCTACGCCTCAGGCACCGTAAGCGGCGACGCCCCTGATTCCTATGGCTCGATGCTCGAACTTGCGTGGCGCGGCGAGCGGCCGATCACGCTCGATGAAACCGGTGAGCAGCGTGCATTCCTCAACGACGGCGACAGCGTTATCCTACGCGGTTGGTGCCAGGGCGACGGATACCGAGTCGGATTCGGCGAGTGCGAAGGCACCGTCCTTCCGGCAATCGAACCGTAGCGCTTCCTCAGCGCAGAGCGCGAGGAACGAGGATGAGCCTGCCGTTCCGGATGCGCTCGAACTGCGTCTCAAACACCTCGTCGATCGCCTCGCTTGACAGCGCGTCATCGGCTGGGGCATCAAGGCGCACGCGCCCTTCGTGAAGAAGCACCACGCGGTCGGCGAACGCGGCGGTTAGGCTGAAGTCGTGCATCGCAGCCACCACCAATCGCCCCGCTTCCGCCAGTTCACGAGCCATGCCGAGCGTCTGTAACTGGTGCGCAATGTCCATGTGCGCCGTCGGCTCGTCCATCAGCATCACGGGCGCGTCTTGCGCAAGGGCGCGGGCGAGCAGCGCCCGTCGCCGCTCCCCGCCGCTCAGTTCGGAGAACCTTCGCTCACCCGCATGCGCCATCTCGGTGCGCTCCAATGCCTGCTCGACGTGGTGCATTCCCTCGTCGTCCCAGGGGTAGCGAGCCATCTCGACAATCTCGCGCACGGTGAAATCGAACGCGGGCGCCTCGAACTGTGGAACGACGGCGACTCTCTGGGCTGCCTCCTTCGTTGAGAGGTGGCGAAGCTCTTCACCGCCGATGAGCACGCGGCCGGACGCCGGCGCAAGCACCCTTGCAAGCACGCGCAGGAGCGTGGTCTTGCCGGAGCCGTTCGGTCCGAGGAGCGCGACGACCTGCCCCGGTTCGAATCGCGCGGAGATGTCGTGCAGAACGGCACGCCCGTCGTAGGCGGCGCTGATTCCCTCGATGACGACGTCACAGGTTTCCATCGAAGATGCCTTCGCTGAACGCGTGATACATCGTCGCGTAGTAACCGTTCTGCCGCATCAGAGCGTCGTGTGTGCCGGATTCGACGATCCGGCCCCGGTGCAGCACCACGATCGTGTCCGCGCGCGCAGCGGTCGTAAGGCGATGAGCGATGAGAATGGTCGTACGCTCATGCATCACCTGGTCAAGCGCCTCCTGCACCTTCTTTTCGCTTACTGCGTCGAGGGCGGACGTTGCCTCGTCGAGAAGCAGCACCGTAGGGTTGACCAGCAGGGCGCGGGCGATTGCGATGCGCTGCATCTCGCCGCCCGAAAGGCGTACGCCGCGCTCGCCCAGCATCGTGTCGAAACCGTTCGGCATCGCCTCGATGAACTCGAGGGCGTGCGCCCGCTCGGCGGCTTGGCGTATCTCCTCCATCGTCGCATCGGGCTTGCCGAAGGCGATGTTCTCCGCGACCGTTCCCGCGAAGAGAAGCGTCTGCTGTGGAACCACGCCGAACCTCTCGCGCAGCCAGCGCGTGTTGAGCGCGCCGATGTCCGTCCCATCGAACTCGATGACGCCCTCAGTCGGCCTATAGAACTTGAGCAGAAGGTCGGCGAGCGTGCTCTTGCCCGCGCCGCTGCTACCTACGAGTGCGACCGAGCTGCCGGGATTGATGTCCAGGTTGATCTCTTCCAGGGCGCGCGTCCCATCAGGGTAAACGAAGCCCACGCCGCGGAATCGGATGTGCCCTCTCGGGCTGGCGAGCGTGAGCGTCGCGTTCTCGTCAATCGCCTCCGGCGTCGCATCAAGCACCTCCGAGTAGATGCGATCGATCGCTGCCCGGACCTGCCCCATGATGTTTCCGATGTTGCCGAGCCCCGTCGCGCCGCGCACGACGCGGTCAACCGCGAAGATGAACGCCATCAGCCCCTCCACGCGGATCTCCTCCATCGCGACGAGGAAGCCGCCATACCACAGAATCCCCGCGACGGCAACCGCTCCAATAAACTCGACGAGCGGGCGAAGGCGCGTAACGCGGCGCACAACCCGCATGTTGTCGGCGAAGTTCTCCTCCACTCTCTCGCCGAAGCGTTTGGTCTCGCGCTCCTCGGCGGCGAAGGACTTGACGATGCGAACTCCACTCAGCGACTCCTGCATGATCGCCCCCATGTCCCCCAGGCTTCGCTGCACGACTCCTTGGTCGCGCCGCACCTTGCGCGAGGTCGTTAGAATGACGTAGGCGATCGGCGGAATTGCGAGCAACGAGACGAGCGCCAACTTCCAACTTACGAAGAACATATACGCCAGCCCGCCGAGGACGAGCACCGGCGAATCCACAAAGTCGCGCACAAGGGGAAGCCCGGTCTGCACGACCGCGACATCGTTCGTCAGTATGCTCTGCAACGTGCCGACCTTCTTCTCGTTATAGTAGGCGAGCGGAAGTTGTTGCAACTTGCCGAACAGGCGCTTGCGGAGGTCCGCCGTCAGCCGGTGCGCTGCGCGCGTGAGAAAGTACGCCTGGCCGCGGGAGAACCAATACTTGAGGAAGAAGACGAAGATGACGAACAGCGAGATCAGCCCCAGCAGCCTCGTGTCCCCCTCGGTCGCCGCCCCCAGCGTTCGCCGGATCAGTTCCGCCGTTCCAACGTTGATAATCGCCGCAAACAAAGCGCACAGCAGCCCCATGACGATGAGGCGCCGCTGCTGGAGCAGCATCTGCTTGAACCGAGGGTCGAGCATTACTTTGAGGCTCCTGATAGGGTACCCGCAACCAACTCGAGCGCAATCTGCGCGGTGCGGGTAAGGGCGTCCGCGGGCCCAAGCAGCGAGCGCAACTCCTCGAACGCCTTCAGCTGCTCCTCCCGCGCCTCGCTCTCCGCGAGCAGCGGCAAGAGTTCCTCAGCGATCCGCTCTGGAGTCGCGTCGCGCTGGATCAACTCCGGGCACACCCTGCGCTCGAGAAGGATAGAAGGTAGCCCGATGTGGTCAAAGCGCGGCTTGCGGATTCGGTACTCCAACTCCATGATGCGGTCGCCCCTGTACACGATGACCATCGGAGTCCTCACGACGGCAGACTCAAGCGTCGCGGTGCCGGAGCACACAATCGCCGCTCGACATCGCTTCAGGGTTTCGATTGCGGGGCCGGTCTGCAACTCCACCGGCAACTCCACCGCCTTGTTCCAGATCGAGTGCACGACCGAGGGATTGACCGTGGGAGCGAGCGCGAGTCGGATCGGATGTGCCGCCTCGCCGACCCGCTCAAGCGCCTGTGCGATCGCTGGGAGGTTGTGCTCAACCTCGTGCCTTCTGCTGCCCGGCAGCACCGCAACGCCCTCGCGCGGCGACCGGCTCGGCTCTCCCGCCATCTGGAGCACAGGGTGTCCGACCCACTCCACATCCGCGCCCATCTTCTTGAGGATCTCCGCTGACCAGATAAACGGCGTCGCAATGCGGTCGGTAATCGCCGGCAGGTCGCGGCCCTGTCTGTCCTTGCGCCAACTTCCGGGGGGCATGAAGTAGAGTGTCTTCGCCCCGAGCCTCTTCGCCTGCTTAAGCAGGCGTACGTTGAAGTAGCCGAAGTCCACCCCTATGACGAGGTTCGGTTCGCGCTCCTTCATCCATCGCAGAACATTGCGGTACTCGGCGAACACCTTCGGCGCGACGCGAAGAGATTGATAGATACCGAGCGCGCCCCAGCGGTTCGAGTCGGCAAGAATGTGCGCTTGTGCGGCTTTCAGGTGGACTGCGCCGACCGCGTACGCCTCGCCTTCAAAACCGAGCGCGCGCATCTCGCGAAGCAGGCGCGACGCCGTCGCGTCTCCGCTCGCCTCGCCTGTCGAGAGAAGTACGGTGCCTCTCACGCGCGTTGCTTCTGGCGTCCATACCGCCCCCCGCCGATGTTCTCCAAGAAGTTGAGCAGGTACTCGACCTCAGGCGTTATGGTCACCTCTCGCCGCACTGCCTCGATCGCCCGCGTCATCCCCATCTCCGAGCGAAAGAGCAACTTGCAAGCCTTATGGAGAGAGAGGCGCACCTCGGTGGAGACGCCCATGCGCCGCAAGCCAACCGCGTTAATGTCGTACACGCGAAGCGGCGTTCCCTCGGTCAGCATGAACGGCGGGACGTCTCGCACCACGCGCGACATCCCACCCACCATCGCGTACTTGCCGACGCGGACGTACTGATGAATGCCGGTCAACCCTCCGATGTTCACTCCCTCTTCGACAGTTACGTGCCCGCTGACCCCCACGTTGTTCGCCATGGTGATATTGTCGTGCAACTCCACGTTGTGGCCAAGGTGGCAGTAAGCCATCAGATAGTTGTTGTGGCCGATGACAGTTGTCTCGCCCTCGCCGGTTGCGCGGTGGAGCGTTACGAATTCGCGGAACACGTTGTCGTTCCCGATGTGCAGGTAGGTCTCCTCGCCGCTATACTTTCGGTCTTGGGGATCACCGCCGATGACCGCTCCGTGGCCAATGACGTTGTTCTCACCCATCCGAACGTTGCGCCTCACGACCGCGTGAGCCTCGATGCGGCATCGGTTGCCGATGACGCATCCGCGCTCGATGACGGCGAACGGGCCGACGTAGATTCCCTCGCCGAGTTCCGCATGAGGGCTTACCGCGGCCGTCGGATGAATCTTGCTCACAACGTCTCCCCGTCGCTTAGCACCTTGTACAGAATCTCAGCGGTGCATGCGACCTCTCCTTCCACGGTTGCCACCGCCTTCAGGGCGCCCATCTGCTTGCGAAACCACAGCGCCTCGACCTCGGTATCAAGACGGTCGCCTGGGAACACGGGACGCTTGAACTTGACGTTGTCGAAGCCTGCGACCAGCGGCGTGTAACCTTCGTACCTTTCGTCGGCGAGCAGAATCACCGAACCGACCTGAGCCATGGACTCGAGGATCAACACCCCGGGCATGACGGGCATGCCCGGATAGTGTCCAACGAAGAACGCCTCGTTGGCGCTTACGTTCTTGTATCCGCGTGCTCGCTTCCCCAACTCGAGTTCGATGATGCGGTCCACGAGCAGCATCGGGTATCGGTGAGGAAGAAACTTCTGTATCTGTCGGATGTCCATGCTATCGCTACTCCAGTCGGTACGTCGCGGCCGCAAGCGCCCTCGCCGCCTCGACGTGCAAGCGGTGCCCGCTTCGCTCCGCCGATGCGTTCAGAAACATCAACGGAATGCCGCACAGCATCAGATCGCCCATGCAGTCGAGCACCTTGTGGCGAGCGGGCTCGTCATCGAAGCGGCACGCCGTAAGATACCCCGACGGCCCGAAGACGAGCGTGTTCTCCTCCGAGCCGCCCAGCCCGAGCCCCGCCGCCCGCATCTGCTCGACCTCGTCCACCCAGGCGAATGTGCGTGCCGGCGCAACCTCCGCGCCGTACTCGTCGGGGTCCCAACGGTGGGTGAACTCCAGACGCCCGGGGAACGGATGCCGCTCGTACACCGCACTGAACACTCCTTCACCCGCGCCGACGCTTACGTGGGCGTCTCCGTTGCTGACGGAGACCTTGCGCTCGATCCGGAGGACTTGCATTGCGTCACGCGTGAGGACTCCGACGTCTTGAATCGCCTCGAACCACGGCGCGCTGCTGCCGTCGAGGATCGGAAGCTCGGAGCCGTCCACTTCTATATCAGCATCCGTTACTCCCGCTCCGCCGAGGGCGCTGAGCAAGTGCTCCACCATGTGGATACCCGCCACCGCAGTGCAGCGCTCCGTGGAAGTAACCTGCTCCGGCGTCACGTTGACCCACTCTCCATCCGAGCGCAAGCGCAGGCCGCTTGACCCAGGATGCACGAAGACCGTGGCGTGGCGCGCCGAATGGATTCCCTTTCCCTCCATACGCAGCGTTCCGCGAAGCGTAACCGGTCGAAATGAAATCATTTCAGTCGCTTCAGTTCTTCCTCGATGCGCTTGAGGCGTTTCACGATGTCGGGCAGTTTGCGAAGCAGCACCGTGATGCGGGCTGCCTCATTAAACTCGAGAGCGGGTGTGCCCCAGTACCTGCCTTCCTTCGTGACGTCGTCATCCACGCCGGACTGCCCGCCTAGCAACACGTCGTCTGCGACGGTTACATGGTCGCCCACGCCGACCTGCCCCGCCATCGTAACGCGGCTGCCGATGCGCGCGCTTCCGCTGATTCCAACCTGCCCCGCCAGCACCGTGTGCTCGCCGATCTCCACGTTGTGACCGATTTGCACAAGATTGTCAATCTTCGTACCCAGGCCAACTCGCGTCGCCCCGGCGGTCGCCTTGTCAATCGTCGTGAGGCTGCCGATTTCGCAATCCTCGCCGATGATGACCTCGCCGACCTGTGGCACCTTTCGATGCTTCTCGCCGTCCCAGAAGTAGCCGAAACCGTCCGCGCCGAGCACCGCGCCGGAATGAACGACCGTTCGCTCACCCAGGAACACGGATCGGTAGAGGATGACATGAGGGTACAGTCGAACGCCCGCTTTCAACACACACCCCGGGCCGACATAGCAGAAAGGGAAAACCTTGACGTCTTCCTCGATGACGGCGCCCTCTTCGACAATCGCGTATGGGCCAATGCGAGCGGTTGCACCAATCTTCACGTCCTCGGCGACGATCGCCGTCGGGTGCACTCCCTCCGGCAAAGGCAGGTCTCTCCAACTGAGGGCGAGGATGCGGCCGAACGCCTGGCGTGCATTGGCGCATCGGATGTGCGGCTTGTCGCACTCGCGCATCTCCTCCGACAAGATGACCGCGCCGACCGACGAGGTCTCCACCAGCCGAAGGTACGCCTCGGACTCCGCAAAGGTAATCCCCTCCGGGTCATCGTAACCCGCAGGGACTGGGCGGCGGATCGTCAGCCCAGCCGGGCCGAAGAGCTGCCCACCAACGATTTGGGCTAACTCCCCGAGGGTCCATTCTGTGTGGTCTTGAGCCAAGCGATAAATTCTCCAGTTGCGTCGCGCCCCGCCCGGGGCGAGCGCGCCTGTTTGTACCCGTGAACGCGGAGGAAGATGCCTAATCGGCCCTGCAGAGCGTCGGGCGGGCGCTCTTCCTGGTCCGGCGCGCCGAACCTCGGCGATCGCAGGGACATCGGTGGCACCTCGACGGTAACCGCGCTACCAGCGCTAGCGGGAGGTGGGTTGTCGGCGATGAGGTCTCCGAGCCAAGCCTGGCCACCGTCGCCGAGCAGGGCAGCCACTTCGCGCGAGGCGCGCTCCCGGACGGATTCTCGGAGTTGCCGAATCTGCGCGCTCACCGCGGATGCAACCGCGTCACGGCTGTCGTGGTGCTGCTCCACCATGCGGTCGAGCAGGCGGTAAGTCTCGTCGTCCCAAGCCTCGATGCGCTCCTTTAGGTCCGCCGTCTCCCTCGCCCACTCCGAATCCAGAGCAGTTGCCCACGGAATCGGGCTTTTCCTCGGTCGGGAGGGAGGAAAGCCGGCGAGGAACGCAAGGCGCGCGAGCAACCTACCTCGCTGCGGCGCGCGCGAGCGGATGATGCGCTCTGCGTTCTCCAGCAGTCGCTCGTCGAACTCCGCCAAGGAGCGGCGCAGCCTCGCCCGCAGTTCCGCCACATCGGCAGCCGACTCCATCAGCGCGCGACGCTCATACGCCTCCGTCAGCGAAACGAGCGTTTGGTTGGTTTGCTCCCACAGCAAGGTGAGCACCGCCGCCGCCCGCGCCCCTGCTTCCGCCGTGGGTCTGCCCAAGGGCGGAGCCTCCAAAGTAGCGCCGGCGCCCTCAATGACTCCGAGCGGTGCCGGGGAGGTGGCGTACCATCCCGCACCCTCCTCGGGCAGCGCCGCCCGTGCCCGCTCCATGTCCACGAAGACCGCCTCCTCCGTAGCGCAGCCCGCGAGGAAGGCGACGCTAAGGGTTGTCCCGATCCATGACCTTGACCACTTCATCGGTCACATCGTTCGCGGCGTAAGGTGCGACATTACTGTCAAAGATTACCGTGAAACCCTGCTGCCTTCCATACTTCGCCGCCGCTTCACGCGCCTTTGCGAGGACGCTGGTCTGCTTCTCTTGGGCGCGCGCTTGAAGCTCTTGAGCGAGGGAGTTTTGAATCTGCGGTAGGACATCCTGGGTAACGCCCGCCAGCGCGGACTTCTCGCTAAGTTCGGTCAGTTCGTCGGGCGTCGGGTTGGTCTTGCGCACCAATTCTGCGTAGCGGCTGCTTGCGGTCTGGATGGCGCTCTTAACCTGCTCGAGCTGTTGCTTTTGCTGGTCGGTGGAGTTCTCGGCGAGCCAGAGCGTCAGGAGTTGGTCCCTCTGTTGCGCCGTCATCACCTTGTTGTTGTTGATGAAGGTGAGGATGTTGTTCACCTCGCGGCGGAACGTGTCGAACGCCAGCTTTTCCCTCTCGCCCAGCTTTGACTTGTCTGCGACCGCCGAGAGGTCGACGACCCCGAACTTGGTCGTCTGGTTTTGAAAAGCCGCGAGTCCGATCAGAACGACCGCGAGAATCGCGACAACGAGAGTTGAGATGATCTTGCTGTTCATGTGTTGCTTACCTTCCTTGTCAGAAACTTGAGCCGATGGTGAAGTGAGTCCGCGAGTTGCCCTGGTCGTCGAAGCCGAGGTCGAGACGGATTGGACCGAGCGCGGTTCTGAAGCTGATGCCCACCCCGTACCCGAGGTGGAGGTCGAAGTCGCGCGACTGTCCGAACGTGCGAATTCCGCCGTAGCCGTCCCACGCGCCGCCGTAGTCAATGAAGCCGACGAGGTTGAACGCCTTCTGTATCGGATACCGAAGTTCGACCTGGGCGAGCAGTGCGCTCCTCCCCCAGAACCGATCTTCTGGATAGCCGCGCACACCGTTCACGCCGCCGATGAAGAACTGCTCGAAGAACGGCACTTGACCAAAGATGGTGCCGGCGTAAAGACGTGTGGCGAGTACGGTGCGCGTCTCGGTGTCGAACGTCTCCGGGCTCCGTGGCCCTCCCTCACTGAAGTATCGGCGATAGTCAAATGTCAGCCGCGTGAAGAAGCCGGTTCCGAGGATGGCGTGACCCTCTCGCTCGCCGCCCACGCTGCGAATGTCAATAAAACTCGGCTCTGCGGAAACTCGCAGCCAGTCGCCGTGCGACGGCTCGATGCTGATATCTCGTCGGTTCGAGACGAAACTCAGAGATGCAGATGTTACAATGCCATCTTGCAGCACGAACTCCTCGCCCGGATTCGGCAGAAAGTTGTTCGTGTCCACCAGTTCCGAACGCAAGCCGATCGCCACGCGATTGTTGCGGTTCAACTCCCGTGAAACGGAAACGGTCGCGCCGCTTCGCCGCTGAGTGAAGCGGTTGTCGGTTCCAAGCCCTTCGCCGCCCCCGAAAAAGGTTCGTCCGAAGACCAGCGTCTCCTGGGAGAAAACGCTTGCGGCAAGCGCCGTGCGCTTCGAATCCAGAATCGGGTTCCCGTAGTTGAGCGAGATGCTCGTGCCCAGGCCCTGCGTAGACTGGAGCAGGTTGATTCCGATCGACTGCCCCGTGCCTCGGAAGTTCGTCTCAGTTACGTTGAGAATGCCTGCAAGGCGGTTGCGTGGATCAAGTTGCACACCTACGTTGAATAACCCGGTGCGGGTCTCGGTGAAGTTGAGAATCAGGTCTACGCTGCCGATCTCACCCGCTTCACGCACGCTCGGGTCGAAGCCTTCGAACCACTGAGTATCTACAAGCCGGCGATAGTCCGACGTCAATGTCGGCGAATGCAGCAGCTGTCCTTCTTCTTGGTCCATCAGCTTCTTTAAGACACCGGATCGGGTCTTCGTTAGTCCGGTGAAGATGATGCGGTTGACCTTCGTTTCGACGATTTGCACCTCGATCGTGCCCGGGTCGGATGCGGACGGCTCGTAGCGCACGACCTGGGCGAAGTAACCCTTCGAGCGGTACAGGTCGCTGATCGCGTTCGCGTCCGGCACGAGGTGGGCGGGGTTGAACAGTTCACCCTCCCTCGTCTGGATCGCGGCTCGGATCTCCTCTTCGCTGACGACAGTGGTTCCCTGGATGGTGATCCGGGCAACCATCGGCCATTCGAGCACCTCGACAGTAACCCTCCATCGGTCGTCGTCCATCAGCGAGGCGTAGATCTTCACGTCCTGGAAGAGGTTCAGGTCGGTGAGCGTGCGCCGATCCCGCTGGATCAGTTCCTCACGGTACGGCTGTCCAACTTTCGTCTGCATAGTTGCAAGAATCGTCTCTCTTGCGACGTGTTGGATGCCCCGAACGAGGATCTCGCCCACCGGCCGATCTTGCGCCGCGGCCACGCCCGCGCACAACGTGAGAGCAACCGCAATTCCCAGTTTCCTTATGGTGTCAGTTCCCATTTCCCGCACTCAAGTAAGACTCCAGCGCCTGGCGAAGGTGTTGCCGGGCGCGCGCCAGTCTAGACCGAACGGCCTCGACGGTGATGCCCATCGCGTCCGCAATCTCCTGATAGGATAGCCCTTCCATCGCCTTCAGAACAACACACTCCCTATACCCCTCCGGCAAATCGAGAATTGCCTGCCGGAGGCGCGCCTGGAAATCCGCCTGCTCCAACGCCCCCGCCACGTCCGCCGAGGGGTCCGGCAGTTCATGTTGCCCTTCCAAGTCCTCGGTGGGCGTCAGCGACGTTTCTCTTTCGCGCTGCTTCGCGATTGCGGAGATTCGATCCTTGTTCAGGTTGACGAGAATTCGGTACAGCCAAGTGTAGGTCCCAGCCTCCCCCCGGAAGCGACCCCACGCCTTGTACGCGCGTACGAACGTCTCCTGCGTCAACTCTGCAGCCTCGTCCTCATCGCCCGTCAGCTTCAGAGCCACGTTATAGATCCTTCTTTCATGGAGTAGGACGAGTCGTTCGAATTCGTCACGGCGTCCGCTCATTCCCTTGATCGGGACCCCATGGTGTCACCTGTTAGACCCCTGCTAAGAAGAAAAGTTTCGCTCCGCTTCAAAACCGCCTCGAGTATCCGACCGAGAGGCGGATGACGCCGCCTCGCTCAGCCATAACAGAGATTCGAATTCGACCCAGGATAGGGTTCCGAAGGCGAGGCGAATAGGTCAGGCCGACCTCTTCGAGCGGTACCCCGGACTCCTCGAACTCCTCAAGCGTCCGGCGATACTCCAGGGTGAATCCGGAGCCGAGCGCCTTCGCAAGGGTTACCGATGTTGCCGAGCCGGGCCTGATGTCGAACGAGAGGTAGTCCAATCCCAGCGAGCGCTCCAGGCTGCGCGTTACGGAGCGCGCCAGCACCGGAGCGAGCACCGACGTGAGGGTGTCGGTCAATTGGGTGTTGAAGCCACCGACCGCCGCGCCCGCCATTCCCTCCAGTAACTGCTGCTGGCCGAGCACGGCGAGGATCTGGTCCCGTGTCAAGTCCGGCGGGTCGCTCGTCGCGATGATGTTGAGGTCCTCGTCCGAGAGCAGATCGCCGCTTATGGCCAAGTTTACGGTGTATCTCTGTACGGATATACCGTTGTGAGCCGTGATGCGAGTCGTGGCGTTCAGGGAGATGTCCATCTGGGCAGCCTCCCCGAAGCCGCCCTGCGGGTCGTAGGTAAACACCGCCCGGCTGCCCTCCGTAAACCGCAGGTCGGTCGTGGGCAGCCGCAGGGTTCCTTCGAGTACTTGGAACTCAGCCCTCACTTGCGGTTGCTCCAGTGTGCCGGTAACGCTGCCCGACCCGATGAACACCGCCTCGAGAGGCCCGCTTCGCACCTCCGAGCGCTCCGCCGCCAGCGAGAGATTCAGGCTCGGGTTGAACAGCAGTGGCCCGGAGGCGGTCCGCTCGGGGAAGTCGCCGCGGAGCGCGAGGAACGCCTCGCGCGCAGTGATCGACCCGGTGACGGTCGGCTCCAGCCACGGCCCCGACGCGCTGACCGTGCCGTGCACGACACCCGAGAGCACGTTTCGGTCTCCAACTTCCTGTCGAAGTCTGAACGTCTCCGCGGTTAGCGTAGTAGGCAGCAACTCGAGGGTCTCAAGGTCTATGCCGCCGTCGAATCGAAGCGCCCCACCCTCGTGGTCGCGGGCGCTTAGCGTCAGCCGCGTCAGCATCCGTTCAAGCGTGAGCGACGCAGACACGTCGTGGAGCACCTGATCCATCCCTTCGAGCGCAAGCCTCTCCGCGCTCGCGTGGATGGCGCCTCGAACTTCTGGACTGCCAAGCGTCCCGCTGATGACCACTTCGCCCTCATGAATCCGCCCCACTGTGACCTCCGTGTTCAGACCCCCGAAGAACTCACTCACGGCGTTGATGTCCCGCTCCGGTACCACAACTCGAACGTAAATCGGCTCGTCGGGAAACTCGAACGGATAGCGGAACGGGATGCGCGCCTCATCGAGCCGGGCTGCGAAACTGCGCAGGTTCGCCATGCCCGCGCCTTCGCCTGCGCGGACCTCGATCGCTCCGTCCATGATGGAAATGCCTGCTATAGTAAGATCGAGAGGCGGCATTTCGCCGACCTTCAGCTCGTCCACCGAAAGGGAAGCCACGCCCTCGGGCGACTCGGTCGGACCGGAGAACACCAGAGTCAGGTCGCCTCGACCCGAAAGCGGCGTCAAGCCGGGGAAGAGGCGGTTCAGGGCGCTCAAGTCCGCATTGAGGAACTCGACCTCAATGGAGAGGTCTCCACCCTCGGTGATCGTGTTCGTGGAGGAGGGCAGCAGACGACCCTCAACGGGGCCATTCGTCCAAGAAAAGTCCAAAATCTGCCACTCAAGACCCTGCTTGACGACTTCGCCGCGAAGATTCCCAAGTGGCTCGCCGCGCGCCTGGAGGCCGGCAAGTTCGAATGTTGCGGAGCCGTCCCGCACGCGCTGCCCTACCGCCCCCTCGCCCTCGATCGCCGCCCCGGCGTTGCCGGAAGCCGACAGCGATGCCGTCAACCACCCGCGCGTGGATTGCAGTAGGTCTGCGACCTCCGGCTCCATTGAGGGAAGGTATCGGTGTACTAGATTGTATAAGGACTCGCTTGGCACGTTGAGGACGCCGGCAGATGCGGAGTAATCGCTCGTTCCGACGTCATACCACGCTTCATCCAGAATGAAGTAGCCTTCAAGAGAGCCGATGGAACCGGATGCGGTTACGCGGTCGTTTGCGTAATGCGCCTGCACGGACCCCGCGCCGACCGGCTCGGCGTTCATCGCAAGGGATGCTACATCAACGGTTGCAGTTGCCTCCTCGAGGGCGCCGTCGAGGAAACGAACCTCTCCGCTCAAGCCGGCCGTCCCTGCGAAGGTTACGGCGTCACTGAGGAAGTGGGACAGTGAAGATAAGTCCAGGGATTCTCCGGAAAGTTGCACGGAACTCTCTCCATCCAGCGCATAGGTGCCGCTTGCCGAGAGGGTCCCTGCGCCGAACCGCGCGGTGAATTCTTCCAGGTATGCGACCCGCCCGAACCACCGTCCCTGTGCGCGCACGTCTTCCACCGAAACATCGCCGAGGAACAGCGCCTCTGCCTCGAGTTGAGCGCGGACATCGGGGTCCTCCACCAGCCCCGAGACCGACCAAGTACCGGCGGCGATGCCGGCCACGTCCGCAGCGACGAACGAGTCGAGCGTTACGTTCTCGAAGGTGCCGGCGCCAGCGATCGTCCAGCCGTCAGGGGTTTCCACAAGTCGGAGGGAGCCAGAGGCTTCCGACGGTCCCTGGCGCACCATGATGTTCCTCATGTCGAGCGGTCCGCCCAGAACGTACTCGGCATCGAAGCGAGCGATGGGAATCACCACGCCGGCAGCCTCGACGCCGTACGCCTCGACGACGCCTGCTATCCGAGGGTGGTCGAATGAGCCGTCAACCTGCAGGTTCGCGAACGCCGTTCCCGAGACCGGCGAGTCTGGATAGAGCAACAGGTCGAGTGCATCGCCTCGGACGCTCAAGTCAAGGGTTCTCCCGTCTAGAGAGACCGCACCGCTTGCGAACAGGGAGCCGCTCCTCGCGGTGGCGCGCGCATCTTCGATGAGGAACCGCCCACTCCGATACACACCGCTCAAAGAGAATGCTGGGTGGTCAATAACCACGTATTGCTCGCCCGAGGCGAGCACCTCCGCTACGCCGGATGCGCGCACCTCGACAACGGGATCTGCCACGGTGCCGCTCAGAGCCAAGCCTGCATCCGCCTCACCGGCGACGACGTACTTCGAGACCTCTTCCGGCAGATTCGGCAATTGCCGAACGTCCAGACCCGACAGCGATACGAAACCGGTGATTGACCGCTCTCCGTCAAGCGAAACGAGGACCTCAGCCCGACCGATTCCGCCCGCGACCGCCGCCGTCGCGTCGGTGATTCGCACCGCCCTCCCATCTGACGCGACTCTTGCTTGCAGGCCGGATGCCTCAATGTCCTGCATGCGCGCGGTTTCTGCACGCAGGATTCCGTCGAACGCAAGGTTGTCGCGCCATGCGACGGTTCCGCTCCATGTCGCGGTGGAGAACGCGACGCCCTCGGGCAGCTGTACGCCTAACGGGCGCAGCGCCTCGGCGTTGGACAGCCGCGTGTCGGCGCGCGCCAGCAGGCTGCCGTCATCCCAGTTCGCAGTAAGCTCGCCGCTCGCGCTCGCGCCGCGGGTGTGCACGTCGAACCGCCCAGTCATGCCGACCCAATTCGCAACCCCCTCGAAGTGCGCCTCGGTCGCTCGATACGACTGGTACGCGACGTCGCGGCCTTCCAGGCTACCGTCCACCCGCCAGCGGAGGTCGGGTGTCATCCATATCGATACAGTGCCGGAGAAGCGGGCGGACGCGGCCTGGGCGTCCTTCAGGCCGGCAAACTCGCGCAGTTCCGGCATCGCCTTCGCGTATGCCAGCAACTCACCCAACTCCGCCCCGTCGGTCGCTGCCTCCAGCGAGGTGAGTGCGCCCGCCTGTATGTCAACCGACGCCGTAAGCACGCCGACACCGGCTACGTCAACCACGCCGCTGCCCGCGGCGTTGTCGGCGTACCCCGCAACGGACGCCTGTCGCACCGTTCCCGTCCACACGGGAGCGCCCTCGGTCGCACGGTCAATGAGGCGGAAGCGCACGTCCTCAGCACGCACCTCGAACGGCGCTTCAGACGGCTCCTCCTCCGGCGTTCGAGGGAGGAACCTTGTTACCTCCCAACTCCCGTCCTCGAGTCGCACCAGGTCAATCGCCCCTCCGCGAACGGAGACAACCGTCGCGGGCCGCCCCGCCCAAGGCAAAGCAAGGTCCGCGGAGACCTCTCGCACAGATGCGATCTCGCGCCCCGCCGAGTCTTGGAGCGTGACGTTCCGCGCATGCAGCGTCGTCTTCGAGAAGTCGAATCTGGCTTGGGCAACCAAGAGCACAGCGCGCTCACCCTCGCCTTGGTAGGTGACCCGTAGGTTGTAGATAGGCTGCGAGAGATCGCGCGTAACGAGGATTAGGTGCCACACGCCGCCAACCGCGACGGCGATAGGGAACAGCCGAATGAACCCGACCAACACGCGGACGAGGGACCTCGTCGAAGCGCTCACCGCTCCATGGCCGCGAGGCGTTCGCTCATCACCTTGCGGCTGAATTCAATCGCGTTGTACGAACTGCGGACGAACGGCGCACTCGCGACGAACGCGAAGCCCATCTCGCTGCCGATGCGCTCGTACTCTTTGAACACGCTCGGGTGGATGAACTCGTTGACCGGAAGGTGCCGCATCGTCGGGCGAAGATACTGCCCGAGGGTAACCGCGTCCACGCCCACAGCCCGCAGGTCCTTCAGCACGCCGACCACCTCTTCCTGTGTCTCGCCCAAGCCAAGCATGATGCCGGACTTGGTGTAGATCTTCGGGTTGAGCTCCTTCGCCGTCTCAAGCACGCGGAGGCTCCGCTCGTACTTCGCCTGGGGGCGAACGATGGTGTGCAGGCGGGGCACCGTTTCCACGTTATGATTGTAAATCTCCGGCCTTGCGTCGGTAACGATCTGCACGCACCAACGCTTGCCCTTGAAGTCCGGCACCAGCACCTCGACAATCGCCTCAGGCAACTCCTCTCGCAACGCGTGAATCGTCTTGGCGAACTGCCCCGCGCCCTCGTCGGCGAGGTCGTCTCGCGCGACGCTGGTCACGACGATGTGCTTTAGGCCGAGGTCCTTCGCCACGCTCGCCACGTTCTTGGGCTCCTCTTCATCCACCGTCAGCGGCTTACCCACCTTGATGGCGCAAAAGCCGCACGCACGAGTGCAAGTATCACCGAGAATCATGAACGTTGCTGTCCTCTTTGACCAGCACTCGGGGAGGTTGGGGCAGCGGGCGCTTTCGCACACGGTATGCAGCCGCTTCGAGCGCATCATCCGCTCCACATCCTTGATGGTGTCGGGACGGGGGAGACGGATTTTCAGCCACTCGGGGAGGCGCTGCACCTGTGCCATCGTGCCCATTATAGACGGGCGGGCGGACTGTATAATCCCCGTCCGATGCTTCGCTCACCCCGTTTCCGCCTCTGGCTCCTCGCCATATTGACCGTGGCAGCGGCGTTCTTCTTCTGGGGGCTGCCGGTCGTCTCTCCACAGCAGCCGATGGCGATCGAGTTCGGTCAAGAGCAGGATTCGGAATGAGGGTTGCACTTTTCGGCTATCCCCAGAGTGGCCGGACGACCCTTCTGCAGGCGCTCGCCGGACAGAAGCGAGTGAGCCAGGTGGTGACCGTCGGGGTGCCCGACCATCGCCTCGACCGCCTGTCCGCCGACGTCGGGGCGAAGAAGTGCACGCCGGTCGGCGTCGAGTTCTCCGACGAGGCGCCCTCAGTCACGCCCGAGGGCAGCAAGGGGTCCACCGTGCCCGACGCCGTGCGTCGCGCCGACGCTGTTGCGATCGTCGTTCGGGAGTTCTCCGACCCCCGCATCCCTTGGCACGCCGAACCGAACGCCGAGCGAGACTATGACGCCATTCAGACGGAGTTTCTGGTACACGACCTCCAACTCATCGAGCGGCGATTGGAGCGCCTTGAGCGGGAGCATGCGGCGAGGCAACCGGGCACGCCGGAGTACCTTCAGAAGCGGCTTTTCACATCGCTCGTGGACAAGGTCTCCGGTGGGTCGCCGATTCGCGCGCTCGACCTCCCCGAAGACGAGCGCGCGGTGGTGAAGGACTTCCAGTTCCTTTCCGCCAAGCCGCTGGCTGTGGTGGTCAACTGCGACGAGGGTGATTGGGCAGACCGAGGGTGGGAGGGACGCGTGCACGCTTTAGGCATACCCGTCGTGCGCTTGTGCGCCACTGTTGAACGCGACCTCGCTCTGATGGATGAAGCGGAACGGCAGGAGTTCCTGAGCGCCCTCGGAATCGAACGCAGCGCGCGCGACGCGCTGATTCGTGCCGTGTTCGAGATGTTCAACCTCATCACGTTCTTCACTGCGGGGGAGAAGGAAACGAAGGCGTGGCCGCTCCGCGCAGGCTCGACGGCGCTGAAGGCGGCTGAAACCGTCCACTCCGACATCGCGAAGGGGTTCATCCGCGCCGAAGTCATCGCTTGGGAGGACTTCGACCGCCTGGGCAGCCTCGAAGCCTGCAGGCAAGGGGGCAAGATGCGCCTGGAGGGGAAGGAGTACGTGGTTCAGGATGGCGACGTGATCAACGTGCGCCACAAGTCCTAACCGTCGAACAGGCCGCCCCCGGGTGGCTTCGCGCCGAGCGCCTCATAGCCATGCTGGGTAACGACCCGGCCCCTCGGCGTGCGCTGCAAGAGCCCAGCTTGCAGGAGGAAAGGCTCACACACCTCTTCGATGGTTCCGACATCCTCGCCGACGGAGGCGGCAAGGGTGTCCAGCCCCACCGGGCCGCCGCCGAATTTCTCGACGATGGCGAGCAGCACCGCTCGGTCGAGCCGATCCAAGCCTCGACCGTCAATGTCCAACCTCTGAAGCGCGTACGCGGCGACGCGCTCGGTGATGGCGTCTTCGCCGAGATGCTGGCAGAAGTCGCGCGTGCGGCGAAGCAGGCGGTTCGCGATGCGCGGAGTGCCCCGGCTCCGTTTGGCGATCTCCTCAGCGCCGCGCTGGTCGAGCGGGATTCCGAGGATGCGGGATGAGCGGTGCAAGATCGTAACGAGCGCTTCGGCGTCATAAAACTCAAATGTGTGTATGATGCCGAATCTGTCGCGCAGAGGCCCAGTGAGCAACCCAGCGCGCGTCGTTGCCCCGACAACTGTGAACGGCGTCAGGGCGAGGCGGATGCTGTGAGCCGCCGGGCCCTTGCCGATGACGATGTCCAATTTGAAGTCCTCCATCGCCGGATACAGGATCTCCTCGACGGGTCGGCTCAGGCGATGGATTTCGTCTATGAAGAGGATGGTCGCTGGCTCGAGGTTTGTGAGGATAGCCGCGAGGTCACCCGGCCGCTCGACCGCAGGGCCGCTGGTTACACGAATCGGTGCGCCCATCTCGGCGGCGATGATGTAGGCGAGTGTCGTCTTTCCCAGGCCCGGCGGGCCCTTTAGCAAGACGTGGTCGAGCGCCTCGCCACGCTCGCGAGCAGCCGAAATGAACACAGCGAGGTTCTCGCAGATGTGTTCCTGACCGATAAACTCCTCCAGCCGCTTCGGGCGGAGTGAGCGCTCTACCTCGGCGTCCTCCGGCAGCGGGAGCCCGGTAACGAGTCGTTCTGAGTCGCTCATACCTTCGATGCGTGCCTCAACGCAATGGGTATCAGAGCCGTCGTGCTCGATTCGCCCGCCTCGGCGCGGGCGGCGGCGGCAGCGCGCTCAGCATCAGTACGTCGGTGCCCAAGTGCGACCAGCGCTTCGACGACTTCGTCGCCGGGCACGGAGACGGCGGCTCGGTCCAAGATCGTCTGGCGGAATCGCTCAGAGAGCTCGGAGCAGATTCGAACGGCGAGTTTCTTGCCGACGCCCGGCGCGGCGGTGAGCGCTTCGGCGTCTCCGTCCATCACTGCCCGGCTCAGGCGTTCTTGTCCGAGCGCGCTGACCAATCCGAGGGCGGTCCTGGGTCCTAAGCCGCTCACGCCAAGCAGCATGTCAAACAGGTGTCGCTCTGACGGGGAGGAGAAGCCATAGAGCGCAATCTCGTTCTCGCGCACGATCTGCCGCGTCAGCAACTCGATCGGCGCGCCGATCGGGGGCGTGCCTCCAACGACGGAGCGCGGAACGCTGACGTAATAGCCGATGCCACCGGCGATGACAACGACCGAGTCCGTTCCGACCTCTGCCAGTTCTCCTCGAATACGAACGATCATCCCTTCTCGTCTCGGGCGACCTCCGGCGGGTTCGTACGCCGAGGGCGTTCGAGCACGAACGTGTCGCCCTCCACCTTGTACCCGAAAGGAAGGTTCGACACAGGGCTGATGGCGAACTGCGCGAATGACGAGAGGTCCGCCGGCACCCCGGCGGCGATAATCCGCACCGTAAGGGCGAGCATCTGGATCCCCTCTTGGCGCAAGGCGACCAGCTTCGGCGCCATCTCGATGTCCGGCTTGAAGAAGAGCACGAAGAGTAGCGCAATCGGATGCTCATCCGCCGATGGCTTTTCGATGCGCGCTCTCTCCCCAGTTTCCGCTCGCTCGAGGAAACTCATCAATGCAGAGACGGCGACCTCAGCTTCTCTCAGTAGCGCCTGTTCGCCGATGCGCTCGACATCGCCGGAGCGCTCGGCGAAGGCGCGCACCTGAGCCGCGAGGTCCTCGGAGAGCGAAGGCCGACCGTCGGCGCTCGTGGCGTACGCTTTGAGGAGAGCGTCCACCGATGTGTCTCCCTTCAACTTTGCGCGCCACTCGAGAATCCGCGCGCGAGTCGCCTCGATGGCGGACTTTGGGTTCGGGGGGGCGGCGGAGATCGCCTCCAGCGTCTTGGTAACCGTCTCCACGAGATCCGCGTCCACCTGGCCAGCGACGGAACGCACGCCCGCTGCAAGTCGTTCCGGCATCGCGCTC
>Ga0209172_10001955_pt1 | contig 39623 bp, 28 predicted proteins | sample LarsenN4metaG_FD_184113 | JGI IMG/M metagenome (GOLD analysis project Ga0209172, IMG submission 184113) | Hot spring sediment bacterial and archeal communities from British Columbia, Canada, to study Microbial Dark Matter (Phase II) - Larsen... ... | reverse complement strand
ATACACTAATCCTTGGGCGTGTTGAACAATGGTTTCCATAACCGTTCAGTTAAATTTTGATTACGCCCTTTCTTTCAGATTTTTCCTTCTTTGGCAACCCCTTGTTGAAACTGGTGCAAGATCTCAGTTAACGTTTTCAGCCCCTTCTTTGATGGATTCGATTAAGCCATTATTATCGTCTGTTTTTGACCCCTTCTGAGTCTCACTGTTCATTCCAGGAACCGCGCGATCGCGTACGTAGGCTTTTGTCTCAGATTTGATCGTGTCTGCCTGTGCGGGAGCCGAGAAAACGCTCTGACCAATGCTAATGCCGAGGCATAGAGTTAGGGTTACAAGTAAAGTAGCGATGGCTTTTCGGAGTTGCGCGATTGGAAGAAAAGTTGTTTCGGGTTTCATAAAAAACTCACTTGAATTTACTTCCCTAGTTTTGAGTTTCTGCCTTGTTGGAACATCAATCAAACGACAGAGTGCCGAGGAGGAACTATTTTAAGAAGTCTGAAAACTCTGTGGAATCGACGGTTTGAGTGAAAAGTCTTCAGGTGTCCGCTGCTTTCAAAATTCCATTGCTGGTAGCAAAGAGTCCCAACGTTTTATACCCAACTTGCTCAAATAAAACGACAATTTTATCGTCTTCGTATCGCATCACAGTGCCTGTTCCCCAAGACTTATGGATTACTTGAGAATTGAGGGGAAACGGTTGATGCGAAGTTTCTGCTTGAACGACACCCGATCGACAGTTATCACAGTTGTCGCAAGGCTTTTCATACTGTTCGCCAAAGTAATTAAGCAAAAACTCACGACGGCAGTCTCGCACCTCTGCATAGTTGAGCATCATTTCTAGCCGCGATCGCGTCATTTTTTGATACTGTTCCTGAGCGGTAACTGCTTCTTCTAGAGCACTTGCTAAATCTTCAGGTTGGTCTTCGGCAATCACTTTTCCAGAAGGTGAAATTTCTACCACGCCCACTTCTTCTAAGCGACTGATTGCCTGACTCACTTTTGACTCAGATAACTGTGTTGCTTGCTTTACCTCTTTGACTGCCAACGGTTCTTCTGCTTCCTGAATTGTCTGGGCAACTTGTTCAACCTGAGCCACATCAATCTGTCCACTGCCAGCAAAAAAACGTCGCAACTTTAGATCTTCTGGATTGTAGAACAGCAGAGCCTTGGCGGATTCTCCATCCCGTCCGGCCCGACCAATCTCTTGATAGTAGGAATCGATCGAATCGCTGATGTCAGAGTGAAACACAAAGCGCACATTCGGCTTATCAACACCCATCCCAAAAGCAGTAGTAGCAACAATCACCTCAATTTCATCTTGCATAAAAGCGGTCTGGGTTTGTTCCCGATCCGATGCTTTCATGCCAGCGTGATAAGGTGCGGCTGTGATGCCTTGCTCGACCAGTGCATCGGCAATTTCTTGCGATCGCTTCCGGGTTGCCGTGTAGATAATGCCTGGTTTTTCCGCTTTTAGCACTCGTTTGAGTAGAGCCGATTGCTTTTCGTCATCGTCATCGTAGCGTTCCACAGCCAGGTGAATGTTCGGGCGGTCAAATCCTTGCACGATTACCCGTGGGTCTCGCATCGCCAAACGTTCTAGAATCTCGGTTCGCACAAGAGGGGCTGCGGTAGCTGTCAACGCCAGAACGGTCGGATGTCCCAAAAAGTCGATGATGTTACCCAGGCGTAGATAATCGGGGCGAAAGTCGTGCCCCCACTCACTCACACAGTGTGCTTCATCCACCACAAATAGGGATGGTTGTGCATTTTTCAGTTGCTCCAGGATCGCCTCATTGTTGAACTGCTCAGGTGCCAAAAAGATAAACTCCAGTTCACCCGCTTCCAGTGCTTGTAAGGCTTGTTCGCGATCGCTCTGCTTCATTGTGGAGTTGATCTGCGCGGCTGTGCCCCATTCCTGAGTCGCAATTGTTTCCACCTGGTCGTATTGCAGAGCAATCAGCGGCGAGACAACCACGGTCGCACCGGGAATTTCCAGGGCTGCCAGTTGGTAAATTGCCGACTTGCCGGAGCCAGTTGGCATCACAACCAGTGTATCTTGACCATTCAAAACAGATTGAATTGCAGCCTCTTGCCCAGGACGCAGTTGATCAAAGCCAAAATATTCCTGGGCAATCTTTTGCAACTGTTTGTTGCGTTTTCGACGCGGAGGCATAGGTTTAGCGCTCCTGGCGTTCCTCGTAGTCTTCTGAGGATTTGGGTTCTAACTCCCAACGCCGCTCATCTCGGTTCTCTAGCAAGTCATTTGTCATCAAAAATGCCTTGTCATCCATTTCTAGACCGACAGCCCGCCCAAGATCATCCACAATATCCATGTCGGGAGTGGGTGCAGTCCCGCCTACGGATTCATCACCAACGGCGTTGGCTTGCTCGTAGTTCGCATCAATGTCGCCACCTGTCAACACAGCATCTGCTTCGTTGTAGTTGCGCTGGCGATCGTGAATTGTCCTGCCACCTTCGTTGTAGCCAGGAAGAGGTTGCACCCCCGTTCCATAGGATTCGGTATATTCTTGAGGTACATCACCCATATCCCCTTCGATTCCCTCTGTGGCTGGATCGTCAGTGTCAGGAATGTGGTCAGCACTGTGAAGTGATGCTTCCAGATCCACGCGGTCAGTTGGACTCTCCATCGATCGCGCATCTAATGAATCGGTCATGCTACTGAATCCTCTTCTTCTCGTGTTTTCAGCATAACGAGGGGAGTGTGCAGCGACATCATCCCCTTCTCCCATTTTGATCTGCCTCCATCTCTCTCTAGAGAGCGAGGTGAAAATCTTTAGTCGCGGAATGACAATTAATTGTGAATGCAAATAGAACAGTGCTGGAAAAAGTTAAGACGGGTGCAAGCAGCGGGGATGCAGCTCCCACATTCCTTAACACCAAACTTGATGCGTAGCACTATAGCGAACGCGTGAATAGTCTAATGTTGCTACATCTATCGATTGGTGCATTACTCTAAACCTGTATCAGATTTATGATGTTAGCGCTCTTTTAATTTGCTTTTATTTGATCTATCAGTGAATTAATCAATTCACCAATAATGTTTTATGGGTTGTAGAAATTGCTACTAGATGGCCAGATATATCTTGTAGTCAGCTAGTAGCGACATTTAAGGAATTTGCATGACTGCTGAAGAACAGAGACTACAAGCAGAACGCGATCGCACCGCTTATTGGAGCCGCTGGGGACCGTACCTTTCTGAACGGCAATGGGGTACGGTGCGCGAAGACTATTCTGCCGATGGTGATGCCTGGAACTATTTTCCCCATGATCACGCGCGATCGCGGGCGTATCGCTGGGGTGAAGATGGCATCGCGGGAATTTCTGACAACCATCAGCGCTTGTGTTTTGCGATCGCCCTATGGAACGGGGTTGATCCCATCTTAAAAGAGCGTATGTTTGGTCTAAACAGCACTGAGGGAAATCATGGCGAAGATGTCAAAGAATATTATTTTTATTTAGACAATACTCCATCGCATTCCTATATGAAGTGCTTGTATAAATATCCTCAACAGGCATTTCCCTATGAGCAATTGCTGGAGGAGAATCAACAACGGGGCTATCAAGATCCAGAATTTGAGCTGCTAGAAACGGGAATTTTTGATGCCGATCAGTATTTTGATGTCTATGTAGAATATGCAAAAAACTCACCCGAAGATATTTTGATCTGGGTGCATGTTGCCAATCGAGCTGCTGAAGCAAAAACGTTGCATCTACTGCCCACACTCTGGTTTCGCAATAGTTGGTCATGGGGCTATGATGTGGAAAAACCCAGACTCGAACTCGCCCCAAGTTCCAACGCGATCGCGGCCTCCCATCCTGAGTTGGGGCAGCATTGGCTCTACTTCCAGGAGTCAGAAGCCGTTTTATTTACTGAAAATGAAACGAACTCAGAGCGCTTGTTTAACGTGCCCAATCCATCGCCTTATGTGAAAGATGGTATACACAACTACTTGATTCATGGTCAACAAGCAGCCGTAAATCCTGAGCAGACTGGCACTAAGGCCGCGATTCATTACGTGCTGACGGTTCCAGCGGGAGAAACGCGATCGCTGCAATTGCGCTTAACAGATATCCCCCCTGACAGTAATGGGCAGGCTCCTTTTGCCAACTTTGAAAGCATCTTTCACACACGCCAACAGGAAGCAAACGCATTCTACGATCGCGTAACACAAACGTGTCAGCTCACAGATGATGAACGCAGCGTACAGCGGCAAGCATTTGCAGGCATGTTGTGGACGAAACAGTTCTACTATTTTGTGTTAGAAGACTGGCTCAAGGGCGATCCGGCTGGACCTGCCCCCCCACCCGAACGTCAGCAGATTCGCAATCATGACTGGCTGCATCTGTTCAACGATGACATTCTCTCAATGCCCGACAAGTGGGAGTTTCCCTGGTATGCCGTGTGGGATATGGCCTTTCATGTGTTGCCGTTGGCGATGATCGATCCCCAATTTGCCAAACGGCAATTGCAACGACTGACGCGAGAATGGTACATGCATCCAAATGGGCAACTACCCGCCTATGAGTGGTCATTTAGTGATGGTAATCCACCTTTGCTGGCCTGGTCTGCGATGCGTGTGTATCAGATTGAGCAAGCAGTCTACGGGCGTAAGGATAGAAAATTTCTAGAGCGGGTGTTTCAAAAATTACTGCTGAACTTTACCTGGTGGACAAATCGGGTTGACACCGAAGGGCGAAACGTCTTTCAGGGTGGTTTCTTGGGGATGGATAATATTGGCGTATTTGACCGCAACAGCACGTTGCCGGGTGGGGGTTATCTGACCCAGTCGGATGGCACCAGTTGGATGGCGATGTATGCGTTGAATATGCTCACCATTGCTCTAGAACTGGCAAAAGAAAATTCCGCTTATGAAGATATCGCCAGTAAGTTTTTTGAGCATTTTTTGCGGATCGCGAACGCGATGAATGGAATTGGTGAAGCAGAAATGCCTCTTTGGGATGACGAAGATGGCTTCTACTACGATGCTTTGCATTTTCCTCACTGTGGTAAGTCCGTTTTGCTCAAGGTGCGATCGCTCGTGGGTCTAGTTCCACTGTTTGCGGTTACACCGATGGAGCCAGCCACGCTTGAACAGTTTCCAGACTTTAAACGCCGAACTGAATGGTTTATTCAACATCGGCCTGATCTCACCTCCGGTATTGCCTGTATGCAACGCCACGGACAGGGCGATCGCAGACTTTTGGCGATCGTCGATCAAGAGCGCTTACATCGTCTACTGACACGTCTGCTGGATGAAAACGAATTTTTGAGTGAGTATGGTATCCGTTCTATCTCCAAATACCACGCCGAGCATCCCTATGTGTTTGAGGTAGAGGGGCAACGGTATGAGGTGAACTACGAGCCAGCCGAATCAAGAGGCAATATGTTTGGTGGTAACTCTAACTGGCGTGGCCCGATCTGGTTGCAGATGAATCTGCTGATTGTTGAAGCGTTACAAGAATTTTATATATACTTTGGGGATGATTTTAAGGTAGAGTGCCCGACAGGTTCGGGGCGTGAAATGACATTGAGAGAAGTCGCCATCAACCTCTCCCAACGGCTGATTAAAATCTTCACCCGTGATGGATTAGGACAGCGCCCAGTCTTTGGTAATCAGTCAAAATTTCAGACGGACCCTCACTGGCGCGACTATATCCTGTTCCACGAATATTACAATGGTGAGACGGGCATGGGTTTAGGGGCAAGTCACCAAACGGGTTGGGCCGGGGTGATTGCTAAACTGATTCAACTGAGTAGTCTTGACGATGTAACAAATCAAGTTCCAGAGTTACTTAAGCGCCAGACATTAAGCGTTCAATAAGCTGGAGCGATCGCGCCTTACGTTTACTGCTGTGTGAAACCGATTTCAATTCAAACAGCGGCTCCTCTTGCATTAGCGGTTGCACCGTCCCCGACTCCAACCCCATTCCTCTACTCCGACAGAAACTTCAGAACCGGGTCGAACATTGCCACGGGAGAGATCAACGAGTGTGACCTTTGTTGCAGACTGGAAATCACCGCGATAGATGGGTTGCCCCTCGGCATTGCTACCGCTTCTGGTCAACGTTGTTGTTTGGGGTGCTTGTCCAGAGCGTTGCCAGCGGATCAGGGTGAATTGTCGGTCATACTCAGCGGTGTAAGACCAACCGTTATTCATACGCCCATTGCAAGAGATTTGCTGAGAAGCGGGAGGTAAAGGCTGTGTTACGTTGCCACCGCTAGAGAGACTGCAGGTTCCTGTAGAAGTTCCCCACTCCTCAGCACTGACTGTAATCTGCGAACCTGAGTTCACATTGCCACGGGATAGATCGACCAGAGTGATGGCTGTAGCGGCTTGGAAGGATCCCGTGTAGATTGGTTCTCCCTGGGGGGTGGTGCGGCTAAAGGTCAGTGCTGTAGTCTGCGGTGCTTGCCCAGTCCGCTCCCAGCGAATTTCAGTAAAGCGCCCATTTAAAAATTTAGCGGTGTAAGACCAACCGTTATTCATCTGCCCTTTGCAGAAAAGCTGTTGGGTAGCGCTGACCGATTGGTTGTCTACCACGGGTGTCCCGATCGCTGCTAGGCCAGCTAACAAAGCGATCGCGTAGCTTTGCAGGTTTTTCAATCTGCTCCCCATTGATCGTTGCCTTTTGCTAATTTGATTGATATGGATAATAAAATACAGAGTAAATCTATGAAAGTTATAAGATTAAGGAGACAAAATTCCAATCAATTGGATACGGATAAATTTTGGTAAAACTTAACATTTCAATATTTTGGGGCGTTCTACCGCTCCTGTTAGATGACAAAGTGTTGAAACTGAGTGCTAAGAATGCAACCTAACATTGGCAGCACTTTCAGGCACGCGATTTGCCCTGGCTGAATTGAGCCGCACCACCTCAAGACCTATACCGTTTCTGTCAAAACCTGCGCGATCGCCCGGATCAATGCATCTGGTTTGACTGGTTTTGGAATATGCTTTTGGAATCCAGCTGCCATTGCCTGTTGATAATCAATCTCTCCAGCGTAGGCTGTGAGTGAGATCGCGGGAACTTTCCCCCCCTGGTCAATTCGGAGCGATCGCACCTGCTGCATCAACATATATCCATCCATCTCAGGCATGCCAATGTCACTAATTAACAGATCAAACAGTGGTTTTGTTTGCAGAATGGTTCTAATCGCTTCCCGCGCAGATGCCACTGACACCACGCTAGCACCCGCTTGTTCCAGTAGAAAAACAAGCAACTCGCGAGTGTCTGTATCATCGTCAACAACTAAGATGCGTAGATTAGAAAGTGGATGGGAACTAGGGAAATTGAGGAGTGTGTCATCCAGCGATCGCCCTGCTTCATCTTCTCTCAGTAGTGGCAAGCGAACGGTGAAACTTGCTCCTAGACCCTCGCCAGGGCTGTCAGCACGAATCGTACCACCGTGTAGCTCTACTAGGTGTCTGACGATCGCGAGGCCAAGTCCTAGACCGCCAAACTTTCGGGTTGTGGCTCCATCCTCTTGTCTAAAGTAATCAAACACATGCGGCAAGAAATCAGGATCAATACCTTTCCCTGTATCATTGACGGTGATTTGAGCATACGTGTAGGGCTGTGGAGCGCTGCTGGTCTGAACATCGGGGGGGGCACTACCTGACTCGCTGCCTGCACCACCTTCCCAACTTCTGATTTGTTCTAAGCAGACTTCGACTCGGCCGCCAGCAGGCGTGAATTTCACGCCATTTGATACTAAATTCCACACGACTTGTTGCAGACGGGTTGAGTCGCCTAACACGAGGCCAATCTTGGGATCAAGCTTCGTCTCAATCTGAATGGATTTAGCTTCAGCCGCTAAGCGCACGGTTTCGATCGCCGCCTGAATCGTCGCTGCTAAATTGACCGGGCCGATTGCAAGGCTCAGTTTACCCTGCAAAATGCGAGAAACGTCAAGCAAGTCTTCAATCAGTTCGGCTTGTAACTGAGCATTGCGCTCAATCGTTTCCAGGGCTTTTTGTGACTTCGCAGGGTTCAGCTTGCCTTTCTGCAAAAGTCGCGACCAGCCTAGAATGGGGTTCAACGGCGATCGCAATTCGTGGGAGAGTACCGCCAGAAATTCGTCTTTAATGCGATTCGCTTTTTCGGCTGCTTCACGGGCCGCTTGTTCTCTGTGTAAAAGCTGTTCGCGTTCTGCTTCGGCGCGCTTTTGCTCCGTGATGTCTAAAACCGTACCTGTGAAACGCAGAGGTTTTCCAGTTGAACCAAAATAGGCTTGTCCGCGTGCTTTGATCCAGCGCTCAATGCCATCTTGAATTCCAATGGCACGGTATTCTATATCGTAAATACCACCACTTTCCGGGTTGAGTGCGTGTTGAACTACCCGTTCCACCCGATCAACATCATCGGGATGCAAACTTTGAAAGAAGACATCTAAATTCGTTTCAGCATCAGGTGGCAAACCAAACATCGTTTTACAGCCAATATCCCAAGTCAACTCGTTGGTGCTGGGGTTTAAATCCCAGGTGCCTAGTTGAGCCGACTCGATCGCAATTCGGAGCCGATCTTCACTTTGACGAATCGCGGCTTCAGCCCGTTTGCGATCGCTCAAATCGAGAATAAACGCGACCGCTTCCTCCATAGCTTTGCCGACCAGACTAAACCCAACTAGAACGGGCACCCGACTACCATCTTTTCGAAGATACTCTTTCTCATAAGGGGCAGAGGCTCCAGTTGTTTCACGTGCCTCAGTAATCATCTGTTCATCTATAGGAAGATATTCAGGTGGTGTAATATCCGTCCAGCGAATTCTACCTAGCTCTAAGTCTTCGCGTGTATAGCCGATGATCCTTAAAAGCTCATCATTCGCATCATGAATTCCCCCATAGACATCGCAAAATACAATGCCAACGACATTTGCTTCAACAAAACTTCTCAGACATTCTTCACTATTTCTGAGCGCCTCTTCGATTTGCCGCTGCTCAGTAATATCGGTATTTGTGCCAAACCAGCGCGAGATTGCACCAGTGGTATCACGAATCGGTTGTGCCCGTGATAGAAACCAGCGGTAGATGCCATCTTGACCCCGTAAAGGAAAAATATCTTCCCAGGCGTGCCCTGTTTGGAGGCAGTGATTGAAGTATTGAACGACGCGATCGCGATGGTCAGGATGCAGCGTTTGTTGCCAGCCTGTGCTTTGCATTTCTTCTAGCGTCGTGCCTGTGTATTCAAACCAGCGACGGTTGTACCAAAAGACCCAGCCATCAGCATCTGCCATCCAGGCAAACTGCGAAATGTTGTCAGCCAGCATCCGAAAGCGTGCTTCACTTTCTTGCAGAGAGGCTTCTGCCTGCTTGCGACCGTGAATATCAAAGCACGAACCGATATAGCCTAAGAATTCTCCAGTCGGCGCAAAACGGGGGACTCCTGTGCTAAAAACCCAACGATACTCGCCATCAAAGCGGCGATGTCGATATTCTATTTCAAAGGCGCGACGAGCCTCAAATGCAGCGGTGTAAGTATCCAGGTAAGTCTGGACATCTTCTGGATGAATGCCCGCGACCCATCCATTTCCCTGTTCTTGTTCGAGTGTTCGTCCTGTAAACTTTAGCCAGGTCTGATTGAAGTACGTGCAGCATTGATCCGTTCCAGACATCCAGACTAGCATCGGGGTGGTGTCAGTCATCTGGCGAAAGCGGTCTTCACTTTCACGCAGAGCGGCCTCGGTTTGCTTGCGTTCGCTAATATCAGCTAATGCACCAGGAAAAGCGACGGGATTTCCATTTGCGTCGTATTCCACTCTACCGCGTGCAATCACCCACCGTTCTTCCCCTTTGATATTGATGATGCGGAACTCTGAGACGGCTGCATTACCCGTTCTAATCGCATGTTGAATCTCCGTTGTGACCCGGAACCGATCATCGGGATGAATGGCATTGAGAAATAACCCAATCGGTAAACCTGTGGTTGCTCCTTCTGGGTCAACTCCAAACAGTCGCGCAAAGTTACGATTAGTGACGACGCGATCGCTGGGAATATTCCACTGCCAGGTGTAAATGGAGCCAGCCGCTAGCGCTGCTTCGAGTTGAATGTGAGTGTCGCGCAAATCGGTTTCAGCTTGCCTTCGTGCCGCTTCAACCTGTTTGCGATCGGTAATATCAAACAAAATTCCAATCGAGCGGATGGGTTGCCCTTGCGTATCATAAGTAAAGCTGCCTAACGTCGCAATCCAAGCAGTTTGACCATTATCAGCTCGCACGACACGATACTCACATCGGTAAGAGAGATGTTCTTGCTGTGATTGGTGCCAGATCTGCATCACCCGTTCCACATCTTCAGGGTGAATGCGATTTCTCCACATGGTTTCTGTCGCTTCACCCGTTGCCACAGGTTGATACCCCAAAATGGTGAAGTGTAACTCTGACCAGATTGCTTTTCCAGTCGTTAAATCCAAATCCCAGGTGCCCATTTGCGCCCCTTCCATGGCTAAGCGCAAACGCGCTTCACTCTCACTTAGGGCAATTTCAGTTTGTTTGCGATCGCTGATGTCACTGACCAGACTAAAGTAGCCCTCAATTTCGCCCTGGTCGTTAATGCGGGGAATATAGTCCGCACAGATGTAGCGGAGACTTCCATCAAAGTAAGAAATTTGGCTTTCATAAGTGACCCGTTGACTCGCGAGGGCTTGCTCTATATATGGGAGAACAGCCGCGTAAGCAGCCTCACCTAACACGTCACGCACGTGCTTGCCAGTAAACTCGCTGAGGGGTTTACCGAACCAGACCTCGTAGGCTTGATTGTTAAATCGGTAGTAGTGGTCTTTATCGACATAAGCCAGCAAAACAGGAAGTGCATCAGTAATTAGGCGAAGCTCTTCTTCACGCTGGCGCAATGCTTCTTGCATCTGCACTCTAGCGGTAATGTCGATCGCAACGCCTCCCAGCAATTTTTCTTGCGATGCTTCCTGTGTAATTGGAAATTTGTAGACTAAAAAACTGCCAATACTGCCATCACTACGGGGTGCTGTCTCAACCGCTTCAACGACTTGGCCTGTTTCAATTACCCGCCGATTATTTTCTAAAAATGGTTCTGCAAACTCGGCGCTGTAAACTTCGTAAATAGATTTACCAATCACCTCTTGCTGCGGCAGTTGAAACATTTGTGAGTAAGTCGGGCTGAGATAAAGAATCTTCCCATCTTGGCTTGCAACCCAGGCAGCAGCAGGGCTATAGCTCATAAATGCTTGAAACCGAGCTTCACTTTCTCGCAATGCTGCTTTTGCCTGCCGAAGCAGCGGATCGTCATCCGATCGTACCGCTGTCTGAGCCGCACTTAAAGGGCTTATTTTAGCCCGCATACCTTGATTCGCTTGACTGGTCACAAACACGCCATTGACCTGTCCGGTTTCGCTCCAAAAAGGGCTATAGCACCAAATGTAATCCCTATCTTTAGGATGATTGACGAGTTCCAGTGAGAATAGGTTGGTTTCAATTTGCAGCGGCTCACCCGTTGTAAAAACCTGTTCAACCAGCGATCGCACCTGTTGCCAGCGTTCATCCAAACAAAGCTGAATTGACTGACCAAAATCTATCAGGGCGTTGTTTTGGCTCAGTGCTTCAGAACCCGCATCATTGTAGAAAAGTGCGAGATCGTTGCCCCAGACCAATAACATTGGACAGTTCACACTCAACAGAATGTTGAGGGCCGTCTTCAGGCTAAACGATACCTCGACTCGTGCAGCATCAGTGATGTCTGAAGTGTGCGCAAAGTGCGATCGCAGGAATTCCTTGATCTCGCAATTTCCGATCAACCAACTCTCAGAGATTGCTCTGGTGTTGTCAGTCATAACTTCCTGCTCTGGGTTAGAGCGATAGTGCGCTCAAGTCGTTGGCATACTATTATCCATGAAGCGGCAAAAGTAGCCTTCTACCTTTGAGCCTATTTCTAACCAGAGATACGGGAAGCTAGAAGAACTGATTGTCTAGATCCTCAAAAATTGAAAAAAGTAGCTATTTGTTAGGTCTACTGCAGGATAGGACAGATCACGCGACTCGAATATTCTGGAATGACTGAATCAGAAAGTAAACCGTTTAACTCTGATTTGAGAATTTTTAACTGCTCAATTTGGAGATCGATTTCAGCTAGCTTGTCATGTAACTTAACCTGAATCGGATCACAGGGTAAATTGCCTTGGTCGTGTATCTCTAAAAACTCTTTGATCTCCGCTAGACTTAACCCTAGACTTTGTGCCCGCTTAATAAAACTCAATCGAGTCAATACATCTGTCCCAAATAAACGATAGCCTCCCTCAGTGCGAGCGATCGCCTGTACCAAACCAATTTCTTCGTAGTAGCGGATTGTCTTGATTGGAATTCCGCTTGCTTTGGCGATCACACCAATTTGTTGGGGCCGTTCGTGAGTTAACATCGCTACCTCGTCCGTGCTGTAAGTATAATCTTAAACTCTCTAGCTGGCTGGAGAGTATTGTCGATTGGAAATTGCTAAACGCTAGAGAGCCGAAATGTTGAGCGATCGTCAGCGTTCAATTAGGCAAGAGAGAAAAATTGTTGGGCATGATGCTTTGCCAGGGAACTCTGGTTAATAGACAGTACAGGACAATTTCATGAAATTCTTAACCCTAACTCTTGGTGCATTGGTCGTGGTTCCAATTATGGCTACAGTCGTTTCAGCGGAGCCGCTCTGCTACATGCAGCGAGAAGATGGCAGCATGTTCGACCTCTCAAATATGTGCTTACGGTCAGGCAGTGAATCCGCTCCAGTGTCAGTTAGACAACCTGTTGTTACGGGTGCTGTATCCACATCAACCCAGCGAGAGCGTTCCGAAGCTTTTCTGAAAGCAATGAAACGAGGGTTTGGCGAAGAAGGTCAAAATTGGGTTGAACAAAATCCTAGAGCGGCGCTGGAGACGGGGGAACAGTACTGTACTGCGCGTAAGACTGGAATGCGTAGAATGGACTATGAAAAAAACTTAAAGAACAACCTCTACACTGAAGAAATTCACCGGGATGCGGCTTATCGAGCCATTCCTCTGGCAGGGATTTACCTCTGCCCGGAATACCGATAATTCCGTGAGGACAGGAACTGACTAAGTCGTCTGTGGTAGGGGGCTGGCATTGCCAAACCCCTACAATGAGATAATATCCACCTACAAATTTCTGAGTAGTCAGTGAGGGCTTGTTTTCCAAAAGCACCATCCTTAACATTCCACTAGAACAGATGGGAACAGAGGAGAGGAATCGTACTGCTTAGGTTTCGAGCAGGGAATGGTGTGTTGAATGCGGTTGGTTCTGGTCAGAACTGATGGGGCGTTCTTGCACCGTTTGAGCCTCGGCAGGTTGCACCTCCACTACCCCACGAAACATATTCATGCCACAGGTAAACTCGTAGCGTCCGGGTTTGTCGGGTGTAAACTCGATCGCGGTGGTTTGGTTGAGTGGCAATTCTCGTGCAATGTGGAAGTCGGGGAAACGGACTTCTTCTAAGCAACTGCTGGGGTCTTTCCGATCAAAGTTAAGCCGCACAGGCTGACCCACTTGCACAACAATCTGGCTCGGTTCATAACCGCCATCTACAGTGACTGTGACTTCCTGAACATCCCCGACTGTCGTGGCTTGGCGCGACTTTGGTTTGCTGAATAAAAACCACCAGAGTTCTAACCCAATTAAACCCAAACCACTAACTGTGACGATCGCCTTGTTGCTGAGGGGTTGCTCAACCCGCTGAAATTGTTTGGTTTGAGGGACATCATGCCCCATTTCACCCATTTTGGATTCAGCCGCGATCGCCCCAGAGATGGCTCCCAGTAAAAATCCAAAGCCTGCCAACGTTCCAAAAAATGTTGCTCTTTTTAGCATTGCCTGATCCTCGCTGTTGATGCGTTCGTTATTGAAATGTTTTGGGTTGAAAGTTCCGCAGACGCAAGGCATTACTGACCACCGAAACTGAGCTAAAAGCCATCGCACCGCCTGCAATAATCGGGCTGAGTAACCAGCCAAAGACCGGGTAAAGAATGCCTGCTGCGATTGGAATTCCGGCGACGTTGTAGATGAAAGCAAAGAAGAGGTTTTGCTTGATGTTGCGAATCGTCGCCCGACTGAGTTGAATCGCGGTAACGATGGCTTGTAAGTCTCCAGTGATCAGCGTGATGTCGCTAGCCGCGATCGCCACATCGGTTCCAGTTCCAATTGCGATGCCAACGTCCGCTTGTGCCAAAGCTGGAGCGTCATTGATGCCATCTCCCACCATCGCCACCACTTTGCCTTCTGATTGGATGGCTGCAACCGTAGCTGCTTTTTGGTCGGGCCGCACTTCCGCTAGCACCCGTTGAATGCCAACTTCACGGGCAATCACATTCGCCGTTCGCTGGTTGTCGCCCGTCAGCATGACTACCTCTAAGCCCATTTTTTGTAACGTACGAATCGCCGTAGCAGAAGAGGGCTTGACGGCATCGGCAATACCCATAATGGCTTCTACTTGACCATCCACCGCAACCCAAATCACAGTCTTGCCAAGATACTCCAGTCGATCCCACGCTTGTTGTAATGCACTTGTCTCGATCTCCAACTCATTCATCCAGCGGTGGGTGCCAATTTGGATCCATTGGTCAGCGATATAGCCTTGCACGCCACTACCCGCAATCGCCTCAAAATCATGAGCGTCTGTCAGTTTTATCCCTTGAGTCTGAGCATATTGCACGACGGCTTCAGCCAGAGGGTGTTCAGAGTTCCGTTCGAGCGATGCCGCGAGTCGTAAGAGTTTCAATTCATTCTGGTTGGCGCTGCCGTGGACGGTGACATAATCGGTCACGGTTGGCTTGCCTGCTGTGATGGTGCCTGTTTTATCGAGAACAATTGTTTGCAGTTTATGGGCTAACTCCAGGCTTTCGGCTCCTTTGATTAAAATGCCATTCTCTGCCCCTTTTCCGGTGCCAACCATGATCGAAGTCGGGGTCGCCAAACCCAACGCACAGGGACAAGCAATAATCAGCACCCCAACTGTCGTGATCAAAGCCATCGTCACATTGCCCATGACGTTGTACCACAGCACAAAGGTGAGAATCGCGATCGCAATCACCGCAGGCACAAACCATCCCGTTACCTGGTCGGCTAACCGCTGAATCGGGGCTTTGGAGCCTTGAGCTTGCTGCACCAGTTTGACAATCTGCGCCAGAAACGTATCTTTGCCGACCCGCGTTGCTCGAAACCGGAAGCTGCCCGTTTTGTTGATCGTGGCACCGATCACTTCATCCCCTGGTTGCTTCTTTACAGGCACACTTTCACCCGTCACCATGGCTTCGTCGATCGTCGAAGAACCTGCCACAATCTCGCCATCCACCGGAATTTTTTCACCCGGACGCACAACGATGATGTCGCCCAAGCCGACCTCCGCGATCGCCACATCCACTTCCTGCCCATTGCGAATCACACGAGCAGTTTTAGCTTGTAGGCCCATCAGCTTGCGAATCGCTTCTGAGGTTTGCCCTTTAGCCCGGTTTTCGAGCAGTCGTCCGAGTAAGAGCAAGGCAATGATTACGGCAGCGGCTTCAAAATACACATCGGGTTGCAAACCCTGGCTAATAAACCATTCGGGGAAAAATGTGGGAAACAGAGAATAGAGAAAAGCGGTGCCCGTGCCAACAGCAACCAGCGTATCCATTGTGGCGGTGTGTCGCTTAAACGCTTTCCAGGCGTTGATGAAGAACCCACTGCCAGCCCAAAACAGAATAGGAGCCGTCAGCCCAAGCTGCAGCCAGGGGGCGTGTAACCACATGGGGATGAAAGGAATGGCTAAACCTGTCATCGCTGGCAGGGAGCCAATCACCAAAAATGCGCTGATTGCACCACTGACCCAGACCTTGCGCAGCAGTTTTTGCTGTTCAGCCATGCGATCGCGGCGTTCGGCATCGTCTTCGGGAGCCAGCACATCGTCTTGCATCGGTTGCGCGGTGTAACCTGCTGCATCCACGGCGGCTTGAATCGTTGCTATATCAACCTTCCGCGGATCGTAGCTGACGGCTGCTTGTTCAGTGCCAAAGTTCACATTACAGACCTCAACACCTGGGACTGAGCGAATTGCAGACTCAATATTGTTCGCGCACGAGGCACAACTCATGCCGCGTAGTTTAAGTGTCGTATTTTCCATGAGAACCTCCTACGCAACGGTATAGCCAGCATCGGTAATCGCTTGCGTCACAGCTGCTGCTGCTGCTTTGGTGTCAACAATGACTTGTTTCGTTTTTGGATCGGCTTGAATAGTTGCAGCCGGGTCGATCGCCCGAATCGCTTTGACAATTGTTTCGCTACAAGCAGAGCAAGCCATGTTAGGAACTGTGAGCTGAAGTGTCATGATTCAAACCTCTGATGTTTGGATGCTCCTATCTTGGAGTCTCTAGCCGACTGGAGAGTCAAGAGGTTGTTTCAAAATAGTTTGAATCATCGGGATGGAGGCACTTCACTCTGCATGGGAGTGCTGTTAATTGCCTTTTCTGTTTGAGTTAGCCCATTGGCAAATCCCGATCTAACTGCTGGTCTTGCCACGAAAGTGGGTCTTCAATCGGTTCTAAGTGCGTAAAGACATACGTTCCAGGGAGCGATCGCCCAAGCTCTAGTTCAACCTCTTCGCACAAGTCATGCCCCTGTTTCACCGTCCAGCTTCCCGGCACCAGGACATGCAGTGAGACAAAGCGGCGGGAGCCAGCAACCCGCGTTCTCAGCGCGTGAAACTGAATCGTTTGTGAATCGTAGCCTGCCAGAACATCGGTAACGATCTGACGCTCTGCGATCGGCATAGCAGTATCGAGCAGTCCTAATCCGGTTTCACGCAATAACCGAAACCCCGTCCAGATGATATTCGCCGCCACAATCAAGGCAATGATTGGGTCAAGCAGGAGCCAGCCAGTCATGGGCACCAAAATTAACCCCAGCACGACTCCAACAGATGTCCAAACATCGGTGAGTAGGTGATGGGCATCAGCCCGCAAAGTGATAGAACGTAGCCGCTTACTGGCCCGCAGCATGGCTAAGGCGAGTAGCCCATTTATAACCGTGGCAATCAGCGATAAGCCCAGCCCCAGACTCAATTGTTCTAGGGGTTGGGGGTGTTGCAACCGTTCCCATGCCGCGATCGCAATGCTGACAGCCGCTACCAAGATCAGCGCACCTTCGACCCCACTGGAGAAATACTCGGCTTTGTAGTGTCCAAAAGCGTGTTCTTCATCTGGTGGTTTAGCAGCATAGGTGACGGCCCAGGTTGCAATAATTGCAGCGACTAGGTTAACCACTGACTCCGCTGCATCTGATAGCAGCCCAACCGAACCTGTGAGAAAGTACGCTCCACCTTTTAACGCGATCGTCAGCAAAGCCGCCCCAATTGAGAGAATCGTGTAGAACCGAGCCGATTTACTTTGCATATCAAACGTTGGGTGACGGGTGCTTTTGCTCGCTGGTTTCTAGCGGTCTGCCAAGCCAACCTTGCCAGGTAGAGAAAACGAATAACGAATGCTTAAGCCCCTTCAAAAATGGCGACAACGGCAAACACCAAAAATAATACTCCACCGATCGCCGTTACAGCCCGTTCTGAAACTTTTCCGGCAATTAGACAGCCGCCCCACACCGCAATTAAGGCACAGATCGTATGGCCCAAAATCGCTCCCAGTGTGACCCCAACGGCATTGTTAGCAGCTGCCAGTGTGATCGTGGCAATTTGGGTGCGATCGCCCCACTCAGCCAAAAAAGTCAAAATAAAGCTTTCAAATAGAATCGCCCAATGACTGCGATGGCCCTTCAGTTTTTTCTCACCCAGCTCAACCGCTTCTTTCGCTTCACCCACTACCTCATCGGTAGCTGATGCCGACATGCGACTGGCTTCGTAGAGAAGTTTTAACCCAAAGAAGAGAAATAAACTAATCGCTGCGTAATGGGTGTAGGCTTTGGGCAGAAATGAAAAAACTTGCCCAATCGCGACAGATAGCAATGTCATAGCTGCCAATGCTGCAACAACTCCCGCCAAAACCAAATGGCGTGGGTGCCGCATCGACAAAATCATCGCGATAAAGAATGTCTTATCGCCCAGTTCTGAAATTGTAATCAGTAATAAGCCTGCGGTAAAAGCGCTTAGCACGGGTTAGACTCCTCAGAGATTGGCAGTTAAGGATCTGAGTGAGCCTGGGGCAGCGTGCAAACACTTCACCAAGCCCACATCAAATGTGAACTTTGTGAAGGTCTCGCTTCTCAAGCTTGAATGCTTGGCCAACGATTTAAAGACCAAGCAAAAATCAAATCTTGCTACCCAAACCAGGCAAACGCCAGTATGTTGACTTGGGTGACTGGTTAATTCGCAACCAGCAGCTACTCCCCTTCGAAACACCCTCACAATACAAGAAAAAATATTGATTTGCAACTGTTGAATACACTGCTACATAACCCTTCTAACAAAAACCTTTTCACTTTTAATTCACTTTCATTTCACTTTTTTCTCATAATTAAATATACTTTTTCGTTAACTTATTATGCTAAGAAATGAACTGAAAACACTCAACACAAGCGATCGCTCACCTGTGTTGAGATAAGTGATACAAGCCGACTCGCACCTCAAAGCTAAAAATGAAATCGACTCAACCTTACCAACCCCTCCTCCTGCGGATTTTGCATGGGCTGACAGGTCTGTTTTTGGTGGCCGCAATCCTCACTGCCTTCTGGACTTACGACACCTACGATGGACGCTGGGGAAGAATTCCACTCCCCACTTATCAAGAGATTGAAGGCATTCATGGCACGTTTGGCTTGTACACTTTGCTGATCTTTCCTGCTTTTGTGGTGTATGCCTTTCACCGGGGGCAACGGCGGTTAGTGCAGACTGACTCACTTGCGAGCCTGACCCAGGTAGGCCAACCGGCTTGGTGGTATACGCTCAACCGTGTGACAAATACCTTTGCGCTGCTTGCCCTCACCTTTGCTCTCTTTACGGGCAAGATGATGGATGAAACCTGGCTACCTAAGGGGGAATTAAATCATGCCTGGTACTATGCGCATTTGATTGGCTGGGTGGTGATGGTTGCCGCGATCGCCCTGCATCTGCTGATGAATGCCAAAGTCGGTGGTGCGCCCCTGCTCCTCTCTATGCTGAGCTGGAAATTTCGGGCCAACGACAGTCCTAAACTCTGGATGACTCATATTTCCGCATGGTGGTCAACGGTTCAGCAAGGGGGTTGGTCAACCTGGTTCCAGTCACCTCGCCTCCTCCTGGTACTAGAACTCTTGATTCTGCTCAGCATCGTCGCCGCTTGGATCACTCCCCTGTTCAAGTCGTAGAAACTGGCAGGTACAATCCTAAATCTTGGTCAGATAGCAATGGCAATCTGGCTTCTCAATCAACGTCTCAACCAATGCGTTGAGCGATACAGCGGCCAACAGTCCACCGCCCAGGCTACCCTGAATCGTGATGTAGGGCGATCGCGCTTCCATGAGCCGCCGTTTTGCCGCCGGAGCGTGGCTAAACCCAATCGGCATCCCAATCACTAACGCGGGTTGCAGTCGTCCCTGCTCGATCAACTTGCAGACTGTGAGCAGCACCGAAGGCGCATAGCCAATTACCAGGACACACCCCGGTAAAAGGTGGTGTAATCGCTGTTGCCACCGCTGCTGTTGCCAAAATGCCTGCTCAGCTTCATGAGCCGCTGTAATATGGGGGTCATCGATTAGCACCTCAACCGAACACCCCAAATGGGCTAATCGCGTCTGGTCGATCGCCGCTGCGACCGCAGGCACATCCACAACCACAGGACAACCTGCTTGAAGCGACTCTCTGGCTGTCGCGATCGCCGTTTGACTCAACCGGACAAAATGGATCAGACTCACATCGCCACAGGCCAGCACGAGTTGGTGCAGCAGATGAATAGTGATCTCGGAGTAGGTTGACAAATCGGGCAGCAAGCGTTGCAACGACTCTTGAAAGGCTTCTGGATGGGTGGTTATCTCTGCATCTAGATTGCTCCAAAGTTGATCGAGTTGCCCTAACCCTGCTTGAGCATCGACATCTAACTGCTTCAGTTGCGCCAGCGCTTCGGCCTGTCTAATTTGGCAATCGAGATCGCGGCCCAGTAAACCTTCCAACGCTGATGCCGTTTGACGCAAACGCGTGATCTGTTGAATCACCGAACGATATTGCTGCTGTAACTGCGCCATTAACGTTGGGTCGAGGGTTGCCTCCGCGTGGCTATCCAAAAGCTGCTGGATATGCGACAACTGAAACCCCTGCTGTTTGAGCGCCATAATCCGCTGCAGGCGTTGCACATCGTGCTGGGTGTAAAGCCGATAGTTTCCCTTTGAACGCGGTACAGGCGGCAGCAACCCCAACGTGTGATAGTGCCGCACCATGCGCGGAGTCACGCCACCCCCAACCGCATCCGTCAATTCCTTAATCGTTAACTGCTCAGTCTTCATCCTCCCAGCTTACTCGAAACATTGACATTGACACTAATGTCAATGTTTAAGGTGAAAGAGTCCGACTTTCACACTTTCAGTTATGGTTTCTGTTACGTCAGATCACCCACGTTCAACCAACCTGCTTAAGGAGCATCCTGATGCGGTAGCCGCGATCGCTTGTGCGCTGCTCGTGTTGATCGGCTGGCAATCCTTGAACCTTGGCTGGGTGGGAGCCGCGCTTTTAATTCTGACGGCTGCCTATGTCGTTGGCGGGTTTGAGAGCGCCCGCGAAGGGTTAACAACGCTGGTTCAAGAAAAAGAACTTGATGTCGATCTGCTGATGATTGTGGCGGCTTTGGGTGCGGCTTGTTTAGGACTTTGGCGGCGAGAATATCACTTGATTGTGGATGGTGCCGTTCTAATTTTGATTTTTGCTATCAGTGGGGCTTTAGAAGGCTATGCCATGCAGCGCACCGATCGCAATATTCGCAGCTTGATGAGTTTGACGGCCGATACCGCGCGTCTGGTGCGGAACGGGCAAGAACAAATCATTCCAGTTGCTCAGCTACAGGTTGGCGATCACGTTTTGGTCAAACCGGGAGAGCTGGTTCCGGCGGATGGTTTGGTTTTTGAGGGACACAGTACCCTCAACCAGGCGTCAATCACGGGTGAATCCATTCCTGTTGAAAAGGCGATCGGGGATGAAGTCTTTGCTGGCACGCTGAATGGACAGGGGGCACTGCGCCTCAAAATTCATCAACCGCCTGAAAGCAGCTTGATTCAACGCGTGATTCGGCTGGTGCAGCAAGCCCAAACCGAGGCACCACCCTCTCAACAATTTATCGAGCGGTTTGAGCGCGGATATGCCAAGGTGATTGTGCTGACGGGGCTTTTGTTGGGCACGTTGCCCCCATTTATCTTGGGTTGGAGCTGGGAGGAGACGATTTATCGTGCCCTGATCTTTTTGGTGGTGGCGTCACCCTGTGCGTTGATGGCGTCGATTATGCCAGCCTTGCTGTCAGGAATTGCCAATGGGGCACGTCATGGCATTTTGTTTAAGAATGGGGCGCAGTTAGAGCGGATGGGGCGCGTTAGGGCGATCGCCTTTGACAAAACCGGAACCTTAACCACGGGCAAACTCGAAGTGGTCGATCTACTGTCAACGTCCACCACCGACCAGCTGCTGCAAGTAGCGGCAGCATTAGAGCGTTTGTCTGAGCATCCCATCGGGGAGGCGATCGTGCAGGCTGCTCAACAACAGCAGTTGGCTGGAGTGTCAGCCGTCAACGGTCAGGCGCACGCAGGACAGGGCATCACAGGGGAACTCGCGGGGCAAATGGCTGTGGTGGGTAAAGCGGCTTTTGTCACGGCACAGGTAGACCAGGTTGCCGAAACCTTGCTCCAGCAGAGCCAGCAATGGGAAGCCGCAGGAAAAACGGTCGTCTGGGTTGCCTATAACCAGGAAGTATTAGGACTGATTGCCGTTGCCGATACGGTGCGACCTGCTGCTGCTGCCGCGATCGCCCAGTTAAAAAAACTTGGTGTGGAACAGATTGTCATGCTAACAGGCGATAACACACGTACCGCACATGGTATCGCTGAACAGATTGGAGTCGATCAGGTCTATGCGGAGTTGTTGCCCGAAGATAAAGTAGAAGTAATTTGCCAGTTACAAAAGCAATATCAAATGGTGGCGATGGTGGGTGATGGGATTAATGATGCACCTGCACTCGCGCAAGCCTCGGTTGGAATTGCAATGGGATCCGCAGGCAGTGATGTGGCGCTAGAAACAGCGGATATTGTCTTAATGGGCGATCGCCTGGAGCGATTAGAACACGCGATTCGGTTAGGGCGTCGCGCTCAAGCTGTTGTCAAGCAAAATATTGTGTTTGCCCTGAGTTTTGTGATGATCCTACTTGTTCTTAATTTTGCAGGCAGCATTACTCTACCCTTCGGCGTTTTAGGGCATGAAGGCTCAACGGTGGTTGTGACCCTAAGTGGGCTGCGCTTACTCAGAAGCTAGTGGTCTGCCAAGCCAACTTCGCCAGGTAGAAAAAACAAATGACGAATGACTCAGTCATTATCAACTCTGCAAAGTTCTTTGGGTGAACTACAATCCATAGAGCGTCGAATGCTGGGCACCTCCGGTTGGGGAAGATTGAGATCGCCACTGCTCAATCCTTGACTTCCAGACTGAGAAAAAGTGCAGAGAGTGAGAATCCCCTGCACTTCGACTTCACAATCAAGCGATCGCAATACCATCATCTGCCAGTGATCGCCGATTGGAGTGAATGTTTCTTTTGAAAAAGCTCAGGCGGCTGAAATCAAAGCTCCAAAGGGGACAAATTGATTTTTAGCATAACCATAGACGCGATCAAACGCAGTAATGCCTTGGGATAAGGTGGTTGCTTGTTGATCATCAAGAATGGGACTCTCAATCAGTTGTTGCAATTTAGTACGAAACTCAGGGTAGTGGAGCCTTGTCTCTTCTTGCAAATAAGTGACCCGATGACTTGGATCAGTCACTCCCTGGCACAAATACTCTAACGATGGAATGTCATAGGCCCAGTCTGAAGGATCATAAGCATTAATCAACAATCTCATCAACAGCAGCCGGAAGTAGCTGTCTTCGTAAGGGGCTTTATGTTGTTGAAAGCGGCGGTAGGTACTGGTGACATGATTAAAATGAACAAATCCCCATTCCTTTTCATGCCGAGTGATCCGATTCGGTTGGGTCTGGTACTGAGTCCAAAGCATCATGTCGAATGAATGCAGCTCTCCCAGTGCCAATTCATAGTGTGCCCGATGTTCCCAAGGCTCAAAGCTTTTAGCCCAGTTCACATCAAACATCAGTTCCCAAGTCGCAACGATGTGGTCTACACCATTTTCTTTAAACCAAGGATCCCAGACTTCGCTGACCCCCATACACGCAACCTGTTTTTCGACACAGCTTTCGTAGTGCTTTTTCAGCAGATCAGGCTCCAGTAGAAACAGGTCAACATCGTGTAAAAGACAGTAATTTGTTCTGGATGCTTCAATTCCTCTAATTAGCTGATGCCAACAGTTATTAAATGGGTTTCTGTGATAGCGATTCAGTAGCATTTCCAGAGGTTGAAACTTGGCTACTCGCACTGGGCTGACCGAGTAATCTTTTGACCAGGTTTTAACTAACTCTGTAAATCCTCGCTTGAGCTGGCTGTCGGGTACTACAATTGTTTCTACAAGATGTTCAGAATTTTGTTTGGCACAAACATCTAACGCAATTTTTAGAAAAAAAGGCAGATCGCCAGGGGTTTGCATGATAATGCTGTAACCATCGGCGACAGCTTCGGGAGATTTTTCCCACTTAGAATAAAAGAACTTATAGAAATCGTTGAGTTTCATCATTTTGTCTGCAAGATATTGTCTAGTGGTTTACAAGTTGACTTGAATCAGTACGAAGTGGAGACAGTTCTTATTTGGATAGCGAGATCGCGGCTCTCAGTCAGATGGGATCAAGAGACACTTGATCTAAAAGCGCAGGGTAAGCTTTTAGGGCTGCTCGACTGACTTCCAGACTGCCCTGGAAGTGGTTGAACGGAGTTGTTTTGGCTTCAAGCTTTTTTAGAAAATAATTTTGTGACTGTATTGGACATTGTTTGACTACTCGCGGATGTCGCCCAAAAGTCTGGTTTCTCTTGCCGTCGGCCCAAGGCCCACTCATAAATTTCTATCGTTTTTCGTGCTTTGTTTTCCCAGCTATAGTGGGTTGCTGTGAAGTCGCGACCTGCCTTGCCTAACTGTGCAATCAGACTAGGGGCTTGAACTAATGTCTCTAATTCTTGGGTGAATGATGCTGTTAACTCCTCCACATTCCCTAACGGAACTTTCACCCCACAACCGTCAGCAACACGGGTTGCAGGGCCACCATAGTTGACAGCAACACAGGCCATCCCCGACATCATTGCCAGCGTCAGCACTCCACCCCCTTGCTCGCGAATCGACGGAAACGCAAAGATCTCAGATTCACGCATTAACTGCCCGACTTGGCTTTGAGAAATCGTGCCAGTAAATTCTACGCAATCGGTTAAACCTGCTTCGGCAACGATTTGTTCCAGTCGCGATCGCTCTGGCCCATCTCCAACAATGACCAGACGGTGTTGCTGCAAAATCGGACTCGCCGCAAAGCTGCGCACCAGCACTTCTGGCATTTTGAATGGCACCAGACGACCGACAAATAAGACGGTTTGCCGCTCTTTGGCGTGGCGAACTGGCATGGTGAATACCTCTGGGTCAACCCCCCCTTCTGGAAAGTTGAAAATTTGGGGTTGGGCGATCGCGGGTAAGTCTTCACCTGTGTGCTGGTAGGCTGCAAGAATGGCTGCTGCCCGCTTATACGTTGATCGATAAAAGGGCATCCAACGATGAGCATCACGAATGAAGGTCATCCACTCTTTTTCTCTTAACAGCTCACTTGTGCATTGCTTCGGCCACTTCAACCCTCCATTTAAGGGACCGATCACAAAAGGTACAGGACACCAGCTCGCAATAGGGCTGGGAGTGGTTGGCGACATCGGGCTAACTCGATGCACAAGGTCAAACCGTCCCGCCTTTAACTCATTCCGAAAGCGCTTCCAGGCAAGCCATTCAAATGCTAAGTAGCTGGGGTATCCCATGGCAACTTTCAAGGTCATGGCCGTATTGGGATCTCCACTCAACAAAGCTGCCAACTTGTAGAGGGGGGCTGCAATCCTTTCGGTATCTAAATAAACAACTTCTGCATTCCCCATCCCAACTGCTTCGATGTTGGGTCGATTACGAATATGAGTAACAACCACAACATCCGCGTATTTTGATACTTGACAGATGTAGTTATAAACTAAAGCGGGTAAAGAGTGCCACTCGGGATTACAGTCATCTGCTAACATCAAAATCCGTAAGCGTTGAGCTGTTTGGTTGGGGTAAAGCATAAGGATTCCTGAATTGACTAGAGGAGTAAACAGCGTCCTGAGTTGGAGTGACACTTATCAGGCTCTAACTCAGAAAAGTACGAACATTAAAAAACACGTCTTAAATTTCAGCAAACAGTCTAAGTAAAGACTAATTTTGATTAGATAAGACGAAACAGCGAGTCAATTGAAAGAGATAGAGAATTTACGGCTGAGTCATTTGTGTGGGGCTTTGACAAATATTTGACTCCTCATCAAACCTTCAACTCAATTGGCTTTCAAAAGTTTGACTGCTAGAAAGATGTTTGGATTTAGATCTTTGTAGTAAAGTGTCCACCAACTTTTTGATACTTGCTGCGCTGAGACGATGATGAAACTTCGCACTAATTTTTCTGCGCGCATTTTTACCCAGGTTCACAGCAAGTTCTGGGTCTAACAACAATCTTGCGATCGCGTCTGCTATTTCTTGTGAAGATTGGGCCGCAACAAGTAACCCATCAACCCCGTCATCGATTAATTCGGATGTTGCTCCTACATTCGTCATCACAACAGGCATTGCCATTGCCATTGCTTCCATCGTTGCAACGGCTCCAGCGGTTTCATTTAAGCTACCCATTGCATAGATATGGGCTTCTTCATAAGCTTGTCGATTCCGTTCTTCAGAAACGGCTCCAAGCAATTCTACATAGTCTGTAAGGGCATTTTCTCGAATCTGTTGTTCAACAACTTGACGATAACCACGACCTCCTAATTCATCCTCACCACTAATCTGAAGGCGGACATCAAATCCTCTTTCGCGAAGAATTTTGATTGCCTCAATCACATAAATATGTCCTTTGACTGGGTTTAATCTTCCACAGGTATAAACTTTGCAAGGTTCTGCTTGATTCCAGGGTTGGTAAGGAGTTTGACGCTTGATTGTATCTAAATTGACGCCAACAGGGGCAACAACAATGTCATTAGGGAGATACTGGGCTAATTCAACCTGAGCTTCCTGGCAGAGCTTGTGTGATTGAAAAATACCAAAAGAGGCGTACTTCCATTTTTGCTCTTGGTTAGGTCCATAACTTGTTAGACTGGGGCCAAGCTGAGACAGGCTGTAAGTCAGATCTCCCAGCACTGAGGCAAAGAGGGCAATATCTGCAACCTTGCCACACATCGTAACGTGGATATGCGACCAGCCTTGTTTACTGGCGCATCGAACCAACTTAGCACTAAAGGGAAGCAGTCCAATTAGATACAGCTTTTGTTTCAGAGACATGTTTGGTGCTTTTAGTGCGATTTTTATACACTTCAGCCACTTGGCAGCTCCAGCTTTAAAGATAACGAGAGCAGCATCAATGATGTCTTGCAAACTTAGAGGAAATAGATAAGTCGTAAGATTCTCTGCTTCTTGCGACCAGCTGTGAGACATGACATTTTTGTTGGGTTTTCGACTTGAGATTAATTCTGCGTTCATCCCAAGTTCCATAAGAGCTTGATATTCTCTCCATAGAAATATGTGGGTTTGGCCTGGAAATTCAGGGATAAAGTAACCGATTTTAGTGTTTGCCTGTGACAGGCTAGAAGATTCATGAGAAGTGATGTAAGCAGTTGATTTGGTTTGATTTTGACTATTACGTGTAATAGTATTTGTCATAATTTTGGTGTTGATTAGGTTGTTCAAATCGAGTGTTATAGATAGCAAACCTTAAATTGATTTACTTAACTAAATTCAGCTTGGGCTGAGAATTTAACTAACTGTTATTCTGATTCAACTCATCCTAGCTTCGTAAGACTAGGATGAGTTGAATTCAATATTTCAAACAGTTGTTAAATTGAGATCCGCTTTTAGGTGAAATGCATTAACAAAGGCAGCAGCTGAAGCTTTATATCATTTACTTTGCTTGACTTGCTACCAATTGATAGAGCTTTGATAATCAAACAGCGCCCAGAAAATAGTTCTAACTTGACTAATCAAAGGTTGTGCAGAAGACCCAAACCCATACAAAGAAGCATTGATAGTCAATGCTCAAACCTCAAGTAACTTATTTTGCAAAAATTGTCTAATCTTATGGCTCTCTTGGACAGCCACGCGAATAATTTGACAAATTTTGCTGATATCTTCTGATGTGACACCTGTGCCTGTTGGTAGAGACATTACCTTTTCAGTGAGCGCTTCGGTTTGAGGTAGCAGCAGATTAGCATTAGGGAAGTAAGACTGATAAGGTTGCATTTTGTGACAACCAGGGTAGAAGTAGCGGCGGGCCAACACATTTTCGGCATGTAAGACCTGCACCAGTTCATTTCGGTTAATTCCAGCTTCGGTAGAATCAATCTCTAAAATGATGTACTGATAGTTGTTCTTTTCTAACTCGTTATAGGCTGTCAGCTTTACCCCATCAATATTAGCTAGCTCTGCCTGATATTGTTTGTAATTGCGGTAGTTTTGCTCAATAAATGTATCAATGCTCTCTAACCCCGTGACACCCATAGCCGCTGAAATTTCATTCATCTTGCCATTGGTGCCAACGTAAACAACATTGTCGTAACCGGAGCCAAAACCGAAGTTTTTCATGAGACGAATTTTGGCAGCTAATTCATCATTGTTTGTTACAACTGCGCCACCTTCAAAGGCATTTAAAAACTTTGTGGCATGGAAGCTAAATACTTCTGCTTCGCCAAAATTGCCGATCATTTTGCCATTGTGAGAGCAACCTACGGCATGAGATGCATCGAACGCCAACTTAAGATTATATTGATCTGCGATTTCAGCTAATTCTTCGACTTGACAGGGTCTTCCCCAAACGTGGACTCCCATGATGCCCGAAGTGCGAGGGGTAATTAACCGCTTGACTTGGTCAGGGTCGAGCGTATGCGTAGCAGGGTCGATGTCACAGAAAACAGGTGTGATCTCTTGCCATTGCAAAGCATGAGCTGTTGCAACAAACGTGAAGGATGGGATGATGACTTCTCCTGTGAGACCTAAAGCCCGAACTAAAATTTCTACAGCAATCGTGCCGTTACACATAGCGATGCAGTGTTTTGCACCAGTGTATTCAGAAAGCTTCTTTTCAAATTCCTGAACATAGGCTCCATTATTGGAGAACCATTTACGATCTAAAATGTCATTGACTCGCGCCATCAAGCGATCGCGATCGCCAATGTTGGGGCGACCAACGTGAAGTTTCTCTTGAAAAGCTGGAGAATTTCCAAAAATTGCTAATTCGCTAACTCGATCAGCTGTATACATAGTTAGGCCTCATCAGTAGTTCAAGGGATGGGTTTATTGATAAGTGACGGATGTGTATCCGTATAAATCAATTTATTAAAAAGTATTTGAAGATGATTCAGGCTGAACGATTGTGGAGGTGACTCGGTGTCAATCTTGCGTGCTTTATATCGGACTAAAAGTAGAGCAAGAAATCTGTCTGTTGCACTATTGTCATGGTACGTTGAAATTATTTTTCGCTCAAGCCATTTTGATAGGCTTTACTGTAATTTCACTGACCAAAATATTATTCTTTAGAGGCTGGAGGCGGTTTAGCTTAGCGTAATCAACTAGAATCGACTTCACAGCCTAAGACAGTATCCGTGGAATTGATAAATCTTCGTTCTTACCGATTCAAACTAAATATAAAGAAAGATAGGCAATTGCCGTTTGGAAAAGCGAAAGTGTTCGTAGTCTGGGCTGAAATCGCTGGTCAGCGTTGGTCAATAGGTAAGATGTGACAGAGTTCTTGTTTTTGTAATAAATTGTATTAAAAACAATTTGAGTAGGAGCATGAAATCACTGCATTTGCTGTTGATTTAGATGGGATTTATGGCTCAAGTCATGATTAACCTGCTGATTCTGAATGGTGCATTTGGACGAAGACAGAACGAATAGATGAAAGTAAGACTGAGTTCTTCACAAAATCGATTAACAGATAAGGAGGGTCTGTGTCCGGTTTTTGTTGAATCACTTGCCGACAACGCCACAAAATATACCCAGTTAACCAAGCGAGATCTGTCAACAAGGCATAGAGCCAGCCGTGATTTTTGACAAAGTAGTAGCGCCGAGAATCAAACACATACTGGGGGCAGCGCTTGGGTTCACCTTTTTTAGAGGTTACCCCCGTACTCTGACCTGAAATGTGCATGATGCGGCTTTGAGGCACATACCAACAAGGCCAATTGGCCCGCTTCGCCTGTAGACAAAAATCAGTTTCCTCATAATAAAGAAAGTATTGTTCATCCATGAGGCCAATGCTTTCAAATACTTCTCGGCGAATCATCATACTGGCACCCGGTAGCCAATCAACCGCTTGTGCCGTCTCAGTCATCTGCTGAGCCACAACCCATTTCGACAACAGTTTGGTGACGACGCCGAGCCGCAACCCACCGTCTAGCTCACTCCACAGGGAAGGAAACCGAAAGGCGATCGGCCATAACGTACCATCCTCATTTTCAATCCCACTGCCAGCGATGCCCACGGTTGGATGCTGCTCCATGAAATCAACCAGTATTTTGAGCGCATTGGTCCGCACTTCTGTATCTGGATTGAGCAGCAGGTAATAGGGTGGAGGATTGGTTGATTCTAAAAATGGTTGAATCGCGGTGTTATTGCCGTATGAAAACCCACCATTGATAGGCGAGGCTTTTACGGTTACCCAATCCCCCCATCCCTCAGTTTGAATGGCATTGGCGATCTGTTCGACCGAACCGTCGTTAGAAGCATTATCAACGACGACGACTTGTATCCCCGGTAAGGTCATAACCTCAGCAGCGAGCGATCGCAGACAGTTAATTGTGAGTTGAGCCGTTCGATAATTCACAATCGCAACTAGCAGAGGCATTGTTTGGGAAACAGGCAATTCAGTGTTGGTTGCTGTTTCAGGCACACAAGTCAGCATGGTTGAAGCATTCATTGGATCGACTCAGACGAATTGGAACAAGCGTGATAAAGGTCTTGCCTAAAGTTAGGCAGCGCGTCGTCGGGACGCTTTCAAGCCTGCGATCGCGGCTGTTTGAACACTGTTCCAATAGCTCTGAATCACAGCTGCCATGACCTGTACGTTCGGCTCTTGCAACATGCTGGAATGCCCACCTGGAATGTCATAGACTTTCACAGTTTCAGTCACGCGTTGTTCCCAACCCAGCAAGGGATCGGCATACAACTCTACATAAGGTGTATCGTCAATGGCTGTACCATCAAAGACACTGCTTTTTTCTGTGGCGCGAAATAGAAGAACTTCACCCTTTAAAGCCGTGTCAGGCACATATTTTGATTGCGCCCACACTAGAATCGTACGCACTGGAATGTTTTGCAGCCACTTTGGAAGTGTGAGTTGCCGATCTAAACAGGTTTGAAAGAGCTTTAGTTGCACGCGATCGCGCAGGGTTTGGTAGCGCTTCTGCAACTCATAGGCAATCACATTGGTTGCCTTTTGCCGCATTTGATTCAAGATGAACAAGCTCCGGTTGACAAGTGGCAGTTGTTTGCTATCGCGCAACACTTTTGAGAAACTATCGCGCCGCTGGCTTGTAATGTAACCTGCTTGCTCTTCGGCTTCGACATCCGCCGCGTCAATAATCGCGACCATGCCAATTTCCTGACCTTGAAGCTGGAGCTGGCGAGCAATTTCAAACGCTAGCACGCCTCCTGCACATAGCCCCCCTAAAAAGTAAGGCCCTTCAGGTTGTACAGCCTGGATCTGTTCGATGTAGTAAGCCACCATTTCTGCAATTCGTGTGTGCAGAATTGGATGGCCATCGCAACGATAAGGTTGTACCCCATAAACCGGAACATTTGCATCCAAATGGTGAGCTAGACCCTGATACAGAAGTGTCTCACCATCTCCATCATGAATCAAGAAGATGGGTGGTTTACCAGCACCCGGTTTTAACGGAACAATGCTGGCGTGGGTTTGAGTTTGGCCAGAGGGTTCAAAATAGGTGGCGAGTTGGGCGATCGTCGGTGCTGTGATTAACGTGCTGAGGGGCAATTGCTTGCCAAGCTGTTGTTCGAGTTCGTGAAAGAGACTAACGGCCAACAGCGAGTGTCCGCCCAGGTCAAAGAAATTGTCCTGGACTCCAACGGTTTGAATCCCTAAAACCGATTCCCAAATTTGAGCCAACTGCTTCTCTAACTGATTGCGAGGAGCCACATAGGGTCTGTTAGCAACCACCTGTTTTTTGCGATCGCCCCCATTGCCAGCCGATTCTGCCGCCTCAAAGGAGGGTAACTCTGACAGTCTAATACCAGGATTTGCCACAACTTGCTCTAACAAATTCTTGTAGCGTTCTAAGAGGCAGGCGATCGTTTCGGCTTGAAAGAGATCTGTCTTATATTGCAGTGTGACTGTCAATTTGCCACCTTGCTCATTCACCGACAGAGCCAGGTCAAAGTTAGCAACCTCTCGGTTAACGAAAACAGAACTGACTGACAAACCCGCTAAATCTAATGTGGGAATCGGCGTATTTTGCAACACGAACATCGCTCGTGTGAGTGGAGTACGCTTCAGGTTGGGCAGATCGGCCACCAGTTGCAAGGGCACATCTTGATATTGTGATCCCTCGCTAAAAGTTTCACCCACCTGTTCGAGTAGTTCGCTAAAACTGGGATTGGCTGATAAGTCCGTTCTCAATGCCACCACATTATTGAAGTAGCCTATCAAACCACGCATCTCAGCCCGGTGTCGTCCAGCCACCGGAGAGCAAATGACGAGATCCTCTTGACCCGTATGCTGATGTAATAGCCCATTAAAGGCCGCAAATAACGTGACGAAAAGGGACACCCCTTGCTGGGCACTCAAACTTTTTAATGCAGCCGTGAAGTCGCTCGACAAAACCTGAGACTGCACGCCTCCTTGATAGGAAGTCGCCTGCGATCGCGGGTAGTCGATCGGCAATGCGAGAGGGGGAACATCACCCTGCAAATGCTTTTGCCAATAGTTGAGTTGCAGCTCAAGCAAATCGCCCTGGAGCCACTGCCGCTGAGTCCAGGCAAAGTCAGCATATTGCACGGGCAAATCTAATAGAGGAGAGGGCTTTTGTAACACAAAAGCAGAGTAAAGTGCGCCTAATTCGCGAATAAACACACTGTGCGACATGCCATCAAAAACAATGTGATGGATGGTACGCAGTAACACGTGTTCTTGATCAGCCAGTTGTAGCAATGCAACTCGCCATAAAGGTGCCTGGCTCAGGTCAAATGGAGCTTCGGCCTGGGCGATCGCCCTTTTTTCAACTTCGATCTGTTGTTGCTCTGGGGAGATTCCACGCAGGTCAACACAATCAATCGCGATCGCCACGTCTGGCAAGATGACCTGCACAGGTTGCCCGTTTTCAACGCCAAAAATAGTCCGTAAAACTTCGTGTCTGCGTGCAATTTCATTGACGCTCTGTTCGAGCATCGCAGTATTGAGTGGGCCAACCAGTCGAAAGGAATGCAGAATATTGTGGACGGAAGTGCCCGGTTGCAATTGTTCTAGTTTCCAAAGCCGCTCTTGATTAAATGACAACGGTAACGGCAAATCACGTGGAACTGGTCGAATGGGCGGCGACTGATGTAGTAACCGCACATTATTGCGTGCCATTTGCCAGAAACTAGGTGCTGGCTTGGTTTGGTGGGTTGTTTCTAATCTTTCTGAAGCGTTTGTAGGCAGATCGGTAGACAGCTTCATAAGCCTCTTTCTCAGCAATGAAATTGGATAGTCAAATAAATTTGTCAAGCGCAACGATGGAGCCTAATCTCACAAAGAATGAAAAGATAATGAGAAAAGGTTTTGTTAATTGAGTTTAAAAAAGCGAAACTTTAACACCCCGATTGTTTGGCTCAGGTTGAAGGTAGATGCATTGGGGGCTTCGGTGAAAATACGGTAGTAATATTACTGTGAGTGATTACTTCATTCCTGACAGGCTTATCGGTGTTAGGTTTCAGGGCGATCGCAGTTCTGCAAAGTTAATGGCTAAGTAGAATCACCGTTAACCTAGGGCAACAGCAGAGTTGTATCGTCCGTTTACATTGCTAAACCCGTAAAAATAACGAATTAGGTCTATATGCTGAATTTAACCACTAAGTGTGATCTTCAAGACTATGTGAGTATTTTTTAATCAAAATTTTATATAACGATGAAAATTTGATTTTTTTACTGACACTCTCCCATCAAACGAAATGAATGATGTCATAACAAGAGAAGTTATCTTTCGGTGAGGAAATTGATCTGCCAATCTCATGTTGCTGAGTCTCATGAGAATTAAAAAAGACAAAATAAATAAGGCCTGCTGATTTGATTATTTTTAGCCAAATAAGACAAATATCAGGTGTGCAAGAGATAGACAGACACGAAAGAGAGAAAAACTGCAAGTCAATATTCACCTGTTCAAGTTCAAGACATTTACTTTCTCCCTTCAGGCCATTCGGTCACTCAGGTCTTATTAAGGTGTATTTCCTACTCCTATTTTTTGTTGCAGCCAATCGCTTCTCACCCACCTTTAGAGCAGATAACGTGAGCGGGTTAAGCCCCTAGAATCCTCGCTTGCCTATATCTCGGTGTGTTCTAAGTTTTTTCAAGGAAGTTTGTGACAATGCAAGTTCAAGCCATTCTTCGCAAGCATATTGCAGAGACAATTTTGTTTTCGCAAGAGTATCCCTATGCTGATAGCGACTCTTTTCTAGAAAATGGTGTGATTGACTCAATGAATGTGATTGAGTTGGTTCTCTTTTTAGAGCAGGAATTTGGAATTCAAGTTGCTGATCATGAGATTGTTCCAGACAATTTTGACTCGATCGCCCAGTTGACCGCTTTTGTACAAAGTAAACAATGCGTCACAGCTTAGAGTAATGGCCTGAGAGGTAAAAAGCCTCTCAACACGGAGGATCTCATATGTTATTGCACCAGTTTTTGGAGTGGAGTGCCGATCTCCGCCCCGACAAAGTGGCGCTGATTTGTGATGGCCAGCGCCTAACCTATGCCGATATTGAAACCCAAGCGAATCGGCTAGCGAATGCTTTGAAATCGCAGGGTTTGCAACGGGGCGATCGCGTCGCTTTGTATCTACCCAACTCGATTGAGTTAGTGGTGGGTATCTTTGCTGTCTTAAAAGCGGGTGGGGTGTTTGTGCCGATCAATCCCACTACAAAGTTTGACAAGTGCGCTTACATTTTGAATCACTGCGAAGCTCGTGTGCTAATCGCATCGGGTCGTCAGCCTGATGTAGTGCAACGCCTGGTGTTGGCTGTTCCCAGTCTCAAAACGGCTGTGCTAACAGCACCCATAGCGGAGTGCGATCGCGGTCAATTTTTGAGCTATGACACGATTCAAGCTGACTACCCAGAATATCGTCCAACCAGCGTCAATATTGATGTTGATTTAGCATGTCTGATTTATACATCTGGTAGCACGGGTGAACCCAAAGGTGTGATGTCTGACCACAGCAATGTGGTGTTTGCAGCCAGTTCCATCATGCAATATTTGGGCAACGTCGAGTCAGACATTGTCATTTGTCTCTTGCCATTGTCGTTTGACTATGGTTTGTATCAACTGCTCATGGTGTTTGCTTTTGGCGGCACGCTGGTGCTCGAAAAAGGCTTCACCTATCCAGCGGTGATTCTCAAGCGCATTGAAGAGGAGGGTGTGACGGGTTTTCCGGGCGTGCCCACGATCTTTTCAGTGTTGCTGAAGATGGATCTCAGCTCGTTTAATTTGACGAGTCTGCGTTACATGACCAACACGGCAGCCGCTCTACCGTCGTCTCATATTTTAGAGATTCGCGATCGCTTTCCCGGTGTCACGTTGTTCTCAATGTATGGTCTGACAGAAACCAAGCGCACGCTCTATCTACCGCCTGATCAGTTAGATTCTCGGCCCGATTCGGTTGGGGTTCCAATTCCCGGTACTGAAGCATGGGTCGAAGGCGAAGACGGGCAACGGCTCAACCCAGGTCAGGTGGGGGAACTCGTTGTGCGCGGTCGGCACGTTATGCGTGGCTACTGGAACGACCCTGAAAAATCGGCACTCCGCTTTAAACCGGGATCACTTCCTGGTGAACGGCTCTGTTACACCGGAGATTTATTTCGTGTCGATGAAGCAGGCTTTTTCTACTTTGTTGCGCGTAAAGACGATGTGATTAAGAGTCGCGGCGAGAAAGTACCACCCAAAGAGGTTGAAAATGTTTTGTATGGTTTGCCTGGGGTGCGAGAAGCCGCAGTGATCGGAGTGCCTGATCCTGTCTTAGGCCAAGCAATCAAAGCGTTTGTCTCCCTGAAAGTCGCAGGGGCTTTGACGGAGGCAGAAATCATTCGCCATTGTCGAGCCAACCTGGAAGATTTTATGGTGCCACGCTTTGTTGAAGTTTGGGCTGAGTTACCCAAGAGTGCTAACGGCAAGATCAACAAACTTGAACTGCAGTAATTACCTGCGCTTGAACATCCATCACTCCGCTTTTTTAAGTTGCATAAAAACGATTTTTAATCTGATTTTGAAATCGCTGCTGTTAATTATGGAGTAGCCCATGTGTGGAATTGTGGGTGTCTTGAATTTAAACAAGGCACAACCCATACCTGAAAGGGTATTGCGGCAGATGTTGGGAATGATTCGCCATCGCGGCCCAGATGAGTTTGGAATTTACCGCGATGAGTGGGTGAACTTAGGCAACGCTCGCTTGAGTATTGTTGATTTGGCAGGTGGGCAACAACCCATCAGCAATGAAGACGGTACGTTATGGATTGTGTTCAACGGTGAGATTTTCAACCATCACGAGTTGCGTCCAGAGTTAGAAAAACGTGGGCACCGATTTAAGACGCACTGTGACACAGAAGTGATTTTGCATCTGTATGAGGAGCATGGCACAGATTGCCTGAATTACCTGAATGGTCAGTTTGCGATCGCGATCTGGGATACCCGCAACCAACGATTATTTATGGCGCGCGATCGACTGGGTGTGCGTCCGCTGTTTTACACGCAGTCAGATGGGCAACTCATCTTTGGTTCTGAGATCAAGACGTTGTTGGCGCACCCGGCTGTTACGGCTGAAATGGAGCCTGCTGCCGTATCTCAAGTCTTTACCTTTTGGAGTGCCCAAACCCCTAATACAGTATTTAAGAATATCTATGTTCTCCCTCCGGGACATTATCTGATTGCCCAGAGTGGTCAGATCCGGATTCAACCTTACTGGGAACTTGACTTTGACACTCAGCCATCTTTACATTCCTCCCCGCAGGATTACTTGGCTGAGTTCGAGCAATTATTAATTGACTCTACCCTGCTCCGGCTACGGGCTGATGTTCCGGTTGGGGCTTACCTGAGCGGCGGTTTAGACTCTTCCACAACAACCGCTATTATTCGCAAGTACACTCAAAACCCGTTAGAGACGTTCTCGATCTCCTTCTCTGACTCTGAGTTTGACGAGAGTGAGTTTCAACGCCGGATGGCGGATGTTTTGGGCACCCATCACCAGGTGGTCTACTGCACCCATGCCGACATTGGCAATGTCTTTCCTGAAGTGATCTGGCATACAGAAACGCCGATGCTGAGAACCGCTCCAGCCCCAATGATGCTGTTGTCACGCTTGGTGCGTGAACACGATTTTAAGGTGGTGATTACAGGCGAGGGCGCTGACGAGTTTCTAGGTGGCTATGACATCTTTAAGGAGATGGTTGTGCGGCGCTTTTGGGCAAAAAATCCTGATTCGGCCTGGCGACCATTGCTGCTGCGTCGTCTCTACCCTGAAATTGGTCGTTTAGGTGGCTCCAACGAACGCTTTTTAATGAGTTTCTTTAAGAAGCAACTGACTGAAACAGAGATGCCGTTTTACTCTCACCTGATTCGCTGGTCAAATGGGGCCAGGTTGCAACGACTATTGTTGAATCCACCCCAGGCCACACCGCTTGAGCAGGCTGAGCAGCTAGTTCCGATTCCTGAAAAGTTTCACCAATGGTCGCCACTGGCGCGGGCCCAATATCTCGAAATTACTACCTTTTTGTCGCCTTATTTGCTGTCTTCACAGGGCGATCGCGTGGCAATGGCAAACTCAGTTGAAGGTCGCTTTCCGTTTTTAGATTATCGGGTTGTCGAGTTTTGTAATCGTCTGCCAGCCCAGCTAAAACTACGTGGACTCAACGAAAAATGGTTGCTGCGTCAGTTAGCCAGCAAACTACTGCCGGCTGATATCTGGCAGCGGCGGAAGCGCCCTTATCGGGCACCGATTCATCGTAGCTTTTTCCACGCCCAGACCCCCGACTATGTGACGGATCTGCTCTCAGAGTGTGCGTTAAAAGAGTCTGGTTTGTTCAACCCCTTGGCGGTTGAGCAACTGGTGCGAAAAACTCAGAGTGGTCTGCAACTGAGTGAAGTGGACGATATGGCGATCGCGGGTGTGTTGTCAGCGCAACTGACTTATCACCACTTTGTCAAAGATTTCAACACCCGATTATCACCGATCACAGATTCTGATCGAGTGAAAGTTGTTACAAACAATATGAAAGAGGAAGTCATGGTATGAGTCACACAACAATTAGTAAAGATAGTGTCTTTGGTCGTCATTCTTTGGATCTTGATGTCGCCCACGAGTGCGATCGCCTGGTCGAAGCGTTACGTCAACACGTACATCAAACGTTGCGTCGTCAAGGTGTTGTTCTCGGCATTAGCGGTGGAATTGATTCATCCGTTGTGCTGGCACTGTGTGTCAAGGCCTTTGGCAGCGATCGCGTAGTGGCTTTGATGTTACCCGAAGGAGAGTCTAGCCCCGATAGCGAGATGCTCGCTCGCATGTTAGCTGATCACTACAATGTTCAAAATGTGATCAAAGAAGATATTTCAGGTGCGTTGGAAGGATTTGGTTGCTATCGGCGGCGTAACGAAGCGATTCAACGGCTTTTCCCTGATTTTGGTCCGGGTTGGGGAGCAAAGATCGCGTTACCTGGTAACTTGCTAGAGCAAAACACGCTCAACATTTTCTATTTGACAGTGACTAATCCTGCCGGCGAAGAGTTCACCAAGCGCTTGCCTCCGGCGGAGTATTACCAGATTGTCGCCGCTTCGAACTTCAAGCAACGGGCACGCATGTCAATGCTCTACTACCATGCTGAACTCCGCAACTATGCGGTGATTGGCACCCCCAACAAAAACGAGCACATGCTTGGCTTCTTTGTGAAACATGGGGATGGTGGTACGGATATTAGCCCGATTGGCCACTTGTTCAAAACGCAGGTCTATCAACTGGCGCGGCATCTCGATGTGCCAGAAGAAATTCAGCGACGCACACCGACTTCTGACACCTACCCAGGTGGTAGCACTCAAGAAGAGTTCTTCTTCCGCTTGCCCTTCGACATTCTCGACACAATCTGGTTGGGCTATGAGCAAGGAGTCTCAAATGAGGAGATTGCTCAGGGGCTAAACCTGACGGTGGAGCAAGTCGAACGGGTTGTCGCCGACATTGTTCGCAAACAGCGCACAACAACTTACTTGAGAATGCACACAATCTCTCTGGAAGCGTAAACACGCTTTTGTGTGGATTGGCGATCGCCTTCTTGCTGATAGAGGGCGATCGCATGACCGCGAGATCATTTTGCTTATTTGCAGTTCTAATATCTCGATTCTCATTCCTCATAGGGATTGGGAGCAGGTTCTCCTGCGCCGTTCGTCCAAATGTCGTCAGGTTGCGATCGGTCACGGTAACAAACCCGATCTAGGTCAGGGTATGTGATTGTGTCTACGGCTGCTCGCGTGCCGACAACCAGACATCGGGTTGGCTTGCTACTCCGATTCTCAAGCAAGTGACCGACTGGCACCCCTGCCCGAAAAGTGGCGGCATCACCAGGGCGCAGTACTGTTTCCTCTTCTCCTTCAATCAGCGTGATCTCGCCTTCAAGGACATAGATCATTTCATCCTCAGCACTGTGCCAATGCTTGATCGACGAACGAGAGCCAGGTTGTAGAACTTCGATGCATGCACCAAACTGGGTCAGCCCTCCTGCTTCACTGATCCACATCAGGCGATCGGGTTCATTCGCGATGTGAGCAGGGGTTTCCTCCACGACAAGACGTTCAGGAGTGATAACAGGCATATTGACACCTCTGGAAATCTAGGGTGATAGTGAATCTGTCGTATTTAGCCTACCAATTGCGGCACGGCTTCTCTATATTTGCCCTAGATGCAACTGAGAGTGCGATCGCACACAAACTAGTGCAGGCTAGCAGGAGTGACTGACCAGCTTAGATGACTTGATCAAACCCTTTAAACTTCCAGACAAAAGGCTTGGCAAAGGTGCGGTTGAAGTAGTCAATGAAGCTCAAGATCTGCTGCTCTA
>Ga0209172_10001954_pt1 | contig 39633 bp, 29 predicted proteins | sample LarsenN4metaG_FD_184113 | JGI IMG/M metagenome (GOLD analysis project Ga0209172, IMG submission 184113) | Hot spring sediment bacterial and archeal communities from British Columbia, Canada, to study Microbial Dark Matter (Phase II) - Larsen... ... | reverse complement strand
TCCGCTCGGCGTCGCCCTGCTTCACCGACGCCAGCCCCGTGATGTAGCCCGCGTCCAGCAGCGCATCGAACGCCGGCGCCGCACGGATCTGCTCGGGCGCCAGCTCCAGCACGTCGCTCACCGAGTCGACCACCGCCCCCACCACCCGCTCGGCCACGTTCAGCACGATCACCACCGTGAACGCGTCGTAGCGCGCCTCGCCCAGCGCGAACTTCACCCGCAGATCGACGATCGGCACGATCACCCCGCGCAGATTGATCACGCCCAGGATGTGCGCCGGCGCATTGGCGATCCGCGTCACGGTGTCGTAGCCGCGGATCTCCTGCACCTTGAGGATGTCGATGCCGTACTCCTCGCCGCCCAGACGGAAGGTCAGGTATTCGCGGCTCGTCGCGGCCGCGGCGACGGCGACGTTTTCGAAGCCGGTCGATGCACTCATGTCGATGCTCCTGCTTGGGTTCCGAATTCAGTGCCGCGCGCGCCTGACCAGGCTCGCGACGTCGATGATCAGCGCCACGCGACCATCGCCGAGGATCGTCGCGCCGGAGACGCCGGGAACGCGGCGATAGTTCGCCTCGAGGTTCTTGACGACGACCTGCTGCTGGCCGAGCAATTCGTCGACCAGCAACGCGATGCGCTGGCCCTCGGCCTCGGCGATCACCATGATCTCGGAGGCGCGCGTCTGCCCGCGGCGGGGAACCGCGAACACTTCGTCGAGCGCGACCACAGGCAGAAACTGGTCACGCACCTTGACGGCCCGGCCGCTGCCGCCGATCGACTGAATCGTGCCGCGTTCGATCTGGAACGACTCGACGACCGATGCCAACGGGAGGATGTAGGTCTCGTCGCCCACGCCGACCGACATGCCGTCCATGATCGCGAGCGTCAGCGGCAGTCGAACGGACACGCGCGTGCCGTAACCCTCGGCCGAGTCGAGCTCGACCGTGCCGCCGAGCGCAGCGATGTTCCTGCGCACGACATCCATGCCTACGCCGCGGCCCGACACATCACTCACCTGATCCGCGGTGGAGAAGCCGGGCTCCCAGATCAGCGCCCAAACTTCCTGGTCCGTCATATCGTCGCGCACGGGGATTCCGCGCTCGCGCGCTTTGGCAAGGATGCGGTCCCGCTTCAGCCCCGCCCCGTCATCGCGGACCTCGATCAGGATCGAGCCGCCCTGGTGCGCCGCCGACAGCGTGATTCGGCCCGTCGCCGGTTTGCCCGCGGCGATTCGCGCCGCCGGCATCTCGATGCCATGGTCCGCGCTGTTGCGAACCAGGTGCGTCAGCGGGTCGATGATCTTCTCGATCAACCCCTTGTCGAGTTCGGTCGCCTCGCCGACCGTCGCGAGCTCGATGTCCTTGCCGAGCCTGGCCGCCAGATCGCGAAGCATGCGGGGAAAGCGGTTGAACACGAACGCCATCGGGATCATGCGGATGCTCATCACCGCGTCCTGCAGATGGCGCGTGTTGCGCTCGAGGTCGGCGACACCCGACAGCAGCGCCTGGTGCTGCACCGGGTCGAACTGCCTGGCCTGCTGCGTCAGCATCGCCTGCGTGATCACGAGTTCGCCGACGAGATTGATCAACTGGTCGACCTTCTCGACCGACACGCGCAGCGTCGTCGATTCGAGCGCGGCGGCACTCGCCGATTTCTCGGCCCTGCCGTTCGGCCGTGCTTCCTTCGCCGCGGCAGGCGCTTTCGCCGCGGGAAGCGTCTTCGGATCGACGAAGAACCCGTAGCCCGGATCGGCGCCGGGCGTCGCGGCGGCCGGCGCGTCCGCGCGGCCATCCGCCGCGTCGGTCCGCGCCGTTTCCGCGAAGTCGGAAATCCGGATCTGGTCCCTGCCGACATGGAACGAGAACAGTTCGACCAGTTCGCTGTCGGGCGACGCCGTGGCTACGCAGAACTCGCGGTAGCCGTCGGCCGACAGCGCGCCGTCGTCGAGCGCGTCGATCGCCCCCAGCGTCGGAATATCGCGGAACAGTTCGGCAATGCCGTCGGCCGTCGACGCATCGGCAAGCGGACCGATGCGTACGAGCAGCTTTCGCACGCCCGCCGCGGGTGCGAGCGTCTCGCCGGCGGCGAGCTTCCTGATGCGCGCGACGAGGTCGGTCGTGTCCGGGCTCTCCTGCGCCGTTCCCTGGTGGCGGGCGAGTTGCGCCTTCACGACGTCGCCGGCCTCAAGCAGCACGTCAACCATGTCGCGCCGCAGTTTCAGCTCGGACTTGCGCAAGCGGTCGAGCAGGGTCTCGAGCTCGTGCGTCAATTCCGCGACATCGGAGAAACCGAAGGTCGCAGCACCGCCCTTGATCGAATGCGCGACGCGGAAGATCGCGTTCAGGTCCTCGTCGTTCGCGGCGTCGGCGTCGATCGCCAGCAGCAACGTCTCCATGTTCGCCAGGTTCTCGCCGGCTTCCTCGAAGAAAACGCCGTAGAACTGCGTCAGGTCGAAGCCGCCGCTTTGCAGGCCCTGGTTGCTTACCTCGCCCATGCGTCTGTCTCGCTCGTTCGGAATGCGGATCGCGGATTGCGTGCGACTGCTTCCCGCTCAGGAAATCACCTTGCCGATGACTTCGAGCAGCTTGCTCGGGTCGAACGGCTTGACGAGCCAGCCGGTCGCGCCGGCCGCACGGCCTTTGGCTTTCATTTCGTCGCTCGATTCGGTCGTCAGGATCAGGATCGGCGTACGTCCGTACGAAGGGAGCGCACGCAGGCTCTTGACCAGCGTGATGCCGTCCATCCCGGGCATGTTCTGATCGGTCAGCACGAGATCGACGTGCGTTCCCTTCGCTTTCTCGTAGGCCTCCTGCCCGTCGGCTGCCTCGATGACGTGGTACCCGGCGCCTTTCAAGGTGAAGGCGACCATCTGGCGCATCGACGCCGAATCGTCCACAGCGAGAATCGAGTGCATCGGTAGAACTCCTGTCGACTCCAGGTCGGTCCGGTTCAAAAGAGGTCGATCGATCCTGCGCCCATACCGGCCTGCCGCACCGGCTGCATTCGCGTGGTCGCCAGCAGCGGATCGGTGTCTTCGTCCGACAGCGCCTTGAGCGCGTCCTGCAGCACCGCCAGACGCTTCTGCGCGTGTTGCGTGAGTTGTGTGGCCATGTCCTGGAACTGCAGTGCGGTGACCGCCGCGGCCACCGCGTGACCGACGTGAGCGTCCACCGCCAACCGTGGCACGGCCTCGCCGATGACGGCGAAACTGGCAGCGAGCGTGTCGCCGGCTTCGCCGATCAACAGCTTCAGGCGTTCGAGGTCCGCAGCGATCGCGGCGCACTCGCGGGCGACCGCGTGCTCTGCCGCGGCCACCGGCAGGCGGGCGTCCCTGGCGAAAGTCGTGGTCATTCGAAGATCCGTCGTCACACAGCGCATCCCCCGCCGACGGCGCTCAGTCCAGTCGCGGGTGCGCCGAAGTGTCGAGCCGCACGCCGCACGACGATTGGGCGATAAGGGCTCCGAACCGAACGCTTTCCGCCGCACACGCGAGCTCAAGTCCGCCGGCCGAACGACTTGGCCCGGCACAACCCTCGGCGGCAAGACCAGTCGCCCCCACCCGATTTGGTCCACAATTCGCTCCGTGGCCCGACAGGGACGCGCGGAGCGAATTGCGGCACAGGCTCATGCCGGCGCGGCCGGCGTGAAGCGAGCGCAAGCGAGCGGCCGAAGCCACAATGCTCGGCGCGGCCCGGCAGGGACGCGCGGAGCGAATTGCGGCGCAGGCTCATGCCGGCGCAGCCGGCGTGAAGCGAGCGCAAGCGAGCGGCCGACGGCACAATGTGAGCGACGCTGCGCAGAGGACGTTGCGGACGAAGGAAGATCTGCCCGACACACATGAACGCAGTCGAAATCACGCCGATCCAGCTTCTCGTCGTCGAGGACTCCGAGCTCGACTACGAACTGCTGCTCGCCATCCTGCTGCGCGACGGCCTGCGCGTTCGCGCCACGCGGGTCGAGGACGAGGCCGGCATGCGCGAAGTCTTCGCGCGCGGTCGAGTCGACGCGGTCGTGACCGACCACAACCTGCCGCGCTTCGATTCGTTCGCCTCGCTGAAAGTCGCCAAGTCGGTCGACGAGAACCTGCCGGTGATCGTCGTCTCGGGCGAAATGTCCGAAGAGCTCGCCGTTGCCGCGCTGCACGCCGGCGCCGACGACTTCATCCTGAAGTCGCGCATGTTCCGGCTCGCGCCGGCGCTCAAGCGCAGCCTGCAGGCGGCCGAAGCGCGCCGCGACCGGCGGTTGCAGGCGGCGCAGCTCGAGGAGAGCGCGGCCAAGCTGCGCGAGCTGGCGCAGCACCTCGAGCGCGTCAAGGAGGAGGAGCGCCGCGCGATCGCGCGCGAGATCCACGACGACATCGGCACGACGCTGACCGCGCTCAAGTTCGAGCTGGCGCGGCTGGCGCGCGATCTGAACGGGCGCTCGTCCGCCGCGCCGCGCATCAATGCGATGAACGAGCTGCTCGCGCACGCGGTGGCCGCCAGCCATCGGATCCAGCACAATCTGCGCCCGCCGGTGCTCGACGCGGGGCTGGTCGCGGCACTCGACTGGCTGGTCAAGGGCTTCGTCGAACGCACCGGCGTGCCGACGAGCTTCGAGTCGAACCGCGAGGAACTCGATCTCGATCCGATGCGTGCCGCAGCGCTGTACCGGGTCGCGCAGGAATCGCTTTCCAATGTCGCCAAGCACGCGCAGGCCAGGCGCGTATCGGTGCATCTCTTCGCCTCGGCCGACGAAGTGACGCTGGAGATCGCCGATGACGGCGTCGGCTTCGACGCGCGGCTGCTCGGCAACACGCCGGGGTTCGGCGTGCGCAGCCTGATCGAGCGCGCGCGCGGCTTCGGCGGCTGGGCCGAGGTCAATTCGACGCCCGGTCGCGGAACGACGGTGATGTTCTCCATTCCGCCCGGCGATCCCGCGGCGGGCGAGGCCGCCGCGCCGCCCGTGCGCGCCAAGGCGTGGACCGACGCGGGCTAGAAGAAGTTGAAGGAGCGAGGGGGATGACGGTCAAGACCATCGTCGTCGACGACCATGCGATCGTCCGGCGCGGCATCGTTCAGATCCTGTCGGAGCATCCCGACGTCACGGTCGTCGCCGAGGCGGGCAACTACGGCGAGCTGCGCAACCAGCTTCGCGCGCACCCGGACGCCGACCTGCTGGTGATGGACGTCGGGCTGCCGGGAAAAAACGGAATCGACATCCTGAAGTCGCTGCGCGAGGAAAACAGCAAGCTCAAGGTGCTGATGGTCAGCATGTATCCGGAGGATCAGTACGCGGTGCGCGCCTTTCGCGCGGGCGCGTCGGGGTACCTGAACAAGGCGAGCGCCCCCGAAAAGCTGATCGAAGCGGTCAATCAGGTCATCGCCGGCCGCAAGTACGTGACGCCCGAGATCGCGCAGGCGCTGATCGAGAACCTGAACGCGCCCGAGCAGGGCGCGGCGCACGACAAGCTCTCCGACCGCGAGTTCCAGACGCTGAAGCTGATCGCCTCGGGCAAGCGTCTGTCCGACATCGCCGAAGAGCTTGCGCTCAGCCCCAAGACCGTCAGCGTCTACCGCGCGCGCATCCTCGAGAAAATGGGCATGAGCAACAACGCGGAGCTCACCCACTACGCGATCAAGCACGGGCTGGTCGAGTAGCGACTCGCGCCGCGCGCGGGTGCGCGGCGCGACGCGCTAATCGGCCCGCACGACCCGGTTCTTCCCGGTGCGCTTGGCCTCGTACAGCGCGGCGTCGGCGCGGCGGATCATCTCTTCGAGCGACTCGCCGTTGCGCCATTGCACGGCGCCTGCGGAGAAGGTGAGCGTCCACGGGCGGCCTTCGAACTGGAAGCCGCGCTTGGCGAGCTCCCGCTGCAGCCGTTCCGCCGTCGCAGCCGCTTCGGCGACCTCTGTGGCCGGCAGCAGCAGCGCGAACTCCTCGCCGCCGAGCCGCGCGATGAAATCGGTCGGCCGCACGGTCGCCTGCATCAACGAGGCGACGTGGATCAGCGCGCGGTCGCCGGCGATGTGGCCGAGCGAATCGTTGAGCTTCTTGAAGTCGTCCAGGTCGATCATGACGAAGCCGAGCGCGCTTCCGTACCGCTTCGCTCGCGCCGTCTCGATGCGGAACGCTTCCTCGAGCCCGCGCCGGTTCAGCGCGAAGGTCAGCGGATCCTTCTGCACCAGCGCCGAAACCTGCGTCAGCTCCTTTTCGAGCTGCTGCACGCGGGCCTCGTAGTTCTCGACCTTCTTGCGCGCGGCGACCAGCTCCTCGCGCGAGTGCTCGATTTCGTCGCGAACGATCTGCGTGTCGGCGAGCAGCCCCTGGATCACGGCCGAAAGCGTTTCGAGGTCGGCCGCGCCCTCGAGCCGCTTCTGGTAGCCGCCGATCTGCTCGTAGAACCTGCCGGTGCTGCTCGACATCGAACCGATGCGCTCGACGAGGGTGGCCAGCATCTCTTTCAGCGCGAACTTCGCTTCCTGCAGGCTGCGGCGCGCACTCGACTGCTGCGCGATGATCTGCGCGAGCCGCACCTCCGCCTGCTCGAGCGCCATCGCGCGGATCGGTCCGCTGAGCAGCGCACGGATCGGCTCGAGCTGTCCGGCGAGCCACGCCTCCTCCGGCGTCAGGCTCTTCATGTTGTCGCACAGCAGTGCAAGCAGCCGCTGCAGTCCGTCGCGGATCTTGTGTTCTTCGGCGATCTGGCGATCGATCTCGCGAACTGCGTCGGTAAAGCGCGCAACGAGCCGGTCGACGTCTTCGGGTGCGAGCTTGCCGGTGTGCCGCTCCGCGTAGGCGCGCAGCTTCGCCGCCGCCGGCGTGCCCTCGCCGCACGACTGTTCGAGCAGCCGCATCGAGCGCAGCGCGACCTGCCGCCACGCATCGGCTTCCGCGCGCGCCGCCGCTGCGGCGGCCTCGGACCGCGCGTCGCCGCCGTTGCGCGAAGTCGCCGCCTGTGCGGGCATTTCGGTCGAGGGCCCGCTTGCGGTCGACACCGCGAGCGGATCGACGAGATCGTCGCGCGCGCCGGGCAGCGATGCGAGCGCGGGTCCCCAGCTCTCGATCAGCCGCTGCAACCGTTCGAGCGCGACGTCCGGCGTTTCGGCGGCACCGTCGACCACGCGCATCACCGCCTCGAGTTTGCGCGCGCGCGTCCAGCCGGCGTGCAGCGCGTCGGCCTGCCGCAGCAGCGCCACTGCAGTGTGAGGCCAGTTGCCGGCCGCGCTGCCGGGCCGGCGCTCGAGCGCCCGGTCGATCGCGTCGCGAACGGCCGCCCAGTCCTGCTGTTGCGCTCGCTCGATCACGGCAGCGGCTTCCTGCGAGCCGATCCGTTCGCTGCGCACGAGGTCCTTCAGCACGTCCTTGATGACGACCACGGCGGAGAGGCCGGGCGGGCGTCCTCCGACGAGTTCGTAGTACACGTCGGCGAACGTCTCGGGCGTCGGAATGATCTTGCGCTCGGCGAGCGTCTTCAACGCGCGGCGCGCGATTTCGGCCTGATTGAATCCGGGTGCGGTTCGCGGCTGAGGCATGTCGTTCATGTTCATCTTCAGACCTTTCGACTCGCCAATTCGTGGACCCCGCCGAGGGCCGCGCCCCGAGCCCGTCGAAGCGCCGGGTCCTGACCTCGAATCAAGCCCGGCACGAAGACCGCATCGGCCGCCGCGCGCGCGGATCCGACGGTCGGCGCGGTGCGCCAGCCGGCGCTGCGCTCGCCGTCGCGCAGCAGCTCGGCAAATTCGTCGGCGGGCATCGCGCGGGCGAAGAGCCACCCCTGCATCAGCCGGCAACCTTCGTCGACCAGCCGCTGCATCTGTTCGCGCGTCTCCACGCCCTCGGCGACGACGCGCAGATTCAGACTCCGGCTCATCGCGATGATCGCCGCGACGATCGCCGCACTGTCGCCGCTCGACTCCAGGTCGCGCACGAACGAACGGTCGATCTTCAGCGTGTCGATCGGCAGCCGTCGCAGATACGCGAGCGACGAGTAGCCGGTGCCGAAGTCGTCGATCGAGATCGCCACGCCGAGCTGCTTGAGCGATTGCAGCAGCGGCAGCGCCGTCGCGAGGTTGTGCATCAGCACCGTCTCGGTCAGCTCGAGTTCGATCATTCCGGGCGGCACGTCGCTCGCGGCGAGCGCCCGTTGCACCGGTGCGACCAGGTCGGCGCGCTGCACGTGCCGGCTCGAGATGTTGACCGACACCGGCACCGGTGCGATGCCGGCGCTGCGCCACGCGGCGATGTGGCGGCATACCTCGGCGATCGCCCACTCGGTGATCGGAACGATCAGTCCGGTCTCTTCGGCGAGCGCGATGAACTCGGCGGGAGCGACCAGATCGTCGCCGCGCTTCCATCGCATCAGCGCTTCGGCACCGACGATGCGGCCTTCGACCGCGTCGACCTTCGGCTGGTAGTGCAGCACCAGTTCGTTGCGTTCGAGCGCGCGGTGCAGCGCCGTTTCGAGCCGCCAGCGCTCGGCGGTCGCGGTGTTCATCGCGTCGTCGAAGATCTGCCAGCCGTTGCGGCCGGCGTCCTTCACCGTGTACATCGCGATGTCGGCCTTGCGCAGCAGGGTTTCGACGTCGTCGCCGTGTTGCGGGTACAGCGCCACGCCGATCGACGCGGTGACGAAGACCTCGTGCCCGCCGCATGCGATCGGCCAGCGCAGCGATTCGAGCAGCCGCGCGGCGACGCGCTCGACGACGCCGGCGTCGGCCAGATCGGTCAGCAGGATCGTGAACTCGTCGCCGCCCAGCCGCGCGACGTTGTTGGCCGCGTCTTGGCCCCGCGCCAGCTCGGGCGTCAGCGCGGCGGCCGGCGCTGCGGCGCGCGCGACCGTGTCGTTCTCGCGCACCGCCAGATGCAGCCGGCGAGCGACTTCGCGCAGGAGCTGGTCGCCGACCTGATGGCCGAGCGTGTCGTTGATCTGCTTGAAGCGGTCGATATCGATGAACAGCACCGCGACGTGCGTTCCGTTCTCGCGGGCGCGCTCGAGGCTGACCGCGAACTGATCGCGGAAGTAGCGCCGGTTCGGCAGCCCCGTCAGGCTGTCGAAGTTGGCGAGCTGCCGGATCTGGTCCTCGGCCTGCTTGCGCTCGGTGATGTCCTGCAGCACGCCGTGCAGCGCGACGGCGCGACCGCCGTCATCGCGGTCGATTTCGGCCTCGACGTGGACCATGCGAAGCTGGCCATTGGGCCGGACGATGCGGCACTCGAAGTTCAGTTGCCCGGTGCCGGCGACCGCGTCGCGGAACAGCGCTTCGATCCGCGGCCGATCGTCTTCGAGCACGCGCGTCCACAGGAACCAGTCGGCGAGCCCCTCCTGCTGCCGCGTCAGACCGGCGATCGCGAAGCACTCGTCGGACAGCCTGACCCAGCGCTGCCTCATGTCCCATTCCCAGCTTCCGAGCCGCGCGATTCGCTGCGCCTTGGTGAGCTTGGCCTGGCTGGCGGCGAGTTCCTCGCGCATCCGTGCCGCGCGCAGCATGTAGCGCAGCCGCTGCGACAGCAGCGTCCACTGGCTCGTGCTCTTGACGAAGAAGTCGGTCGCTCCGGCCTCGTAGGCGCGCGCGATCGACTCCTCGTCGTCGAGCCCGGTCAGCATCAACACCGGCACGTGCTCGCCGCCGGGCAGCTTGCGCAGCCGCTCGCACGTCGTGAAGCCGTCGATGTCGGGCATCAAGGCGTCCAGGACGACCACGTCCGGGTGGTGCTGCGCGAAGGCCGCGAGCGCCTGCGCGCCGCCCTCGGCTTCGATCACGTTCCACCGCCGCTCGGCCAGCGCGGATGCCGTCAGCAGCCGCGCGACCGCGTCGTCGTCGACCAGCAGCACGCGCTCGCCTTCGACGCGCTGCCACGCGCCCGGTGCGGAGTTCTGGGTGTTGCCGTCCATCGAGTCGCTGCCTTCCTTGTCCTTATTGCAGTGCCTGTTCGCCGCGGACCACCGCCTGCAGCGCGCGAACGACGCGCTGGTACTCGTCGCGCACGGCCGGCCAGTCCTGGCGCGCGGCCAGCACGCGTCCGGCGCGCGCGAGCGCCTCGAGTTCGGCGCATCGCTGGGCGAGCCGCGCGGCACCGAGGTTGGCGCTCGAGGACTTCAGCGTGTGAACGGCCTGGCGCAGCGCGGCCGCGTCGTCCCGCTCCAGCGCACGCTCGGCGTCGGCGGCGAGCTTCGCCGCCGTATCGACGTAGGTCTGGACCAATCGTTCGAGCAGTCGCGGCGCGCCCCGGCGCTCCATGTCGCGGATGCGGTCGAGCGCGGTGGCGTCGATCGCGTCGCGGTCGCCTTCCTGCACCGTCGCCGGCGCGGCCTGCGCCGTTTGCCCGTCCGGACCGTGCCCGGCATCCGTCGAAGGATCCTTGACGGCTTCGGTCTGCGCAGCGCCGGGTCCCTGCGCCGGCGTCTCTCGCGTGTGCCTGGCGATGAGTTCGGCGAGCTGCTGCTGCCTGAAGGGCTTGGCCAGGTAGTCGTCGAAACCCGCCGCGCGGCATCGCTCCTCGTCGCCCGCCAGCGCGTTGGCGGTCAGCGCGACGACCGGAGTCTCGCGCGTGCTCGCCCAGCGGCGCGCACCGTGCGGGTCGCGGAAACGGCGCAGCGCCTCGAAACCGTCCATCTCCGGCATCTGGCAGTCCACCAGCACCAGATCGAACGTCTCTCGCGCAAGCGCGTCGAGCGCGTGGTGCCCGTTGGCGGCGAGCCTGACCGCGCAGCCGAGGTCCTCGAGCATCACGCGCGCCACTTCCTGGTTGACGGGGTTGTCCTCGACCAGCAGCACACGCCGCCCGTGCAGCACCGGTGCTGGCTGCACTTCGACCCGGCGCGGCGCAGCGCCCAGCAGCCGCGCGAGCGAGTCGATCAGCTCCTGCTGGCGCACCGGCTTCGCGAGATAGCCCTCGATGCCGGCCTGCTGCGCGGCCCGCGCCTCGTTGTCGCCGACCAGCGAAGTCAGCATCAGCTGGCGCACGGCGGCGAGCTGAGGATCGGCTCGCATCGTCCGCGCGAGCGTCAGCCCGTCCATGATCGGCATCTTCATGTCGATCACCGCGGCATCGAACGGCGTTCCCGCACGCGCAGCGGCGCGCAACAGCTCGAGCGCCTGCATCCCGTTCTCGGCGGTCGCGCAGTCGATCGCGAGCAGCCTGAGCTGACTCTCGAGGATGCTGCGGTTGGTCGGGTTGTCCTCGACGACGATCACGCGCTTGCCGGCGAACACGTCGGCGGTCGCCGCCGGCGCAGCCGTCGCCGAATCGCCGGCGGCCAGAACGACATCGAAACGGAAGGTCGAACCTTCGCCGACGCGACTCTCCGCGGAGATGTGACCGCCCATCAGCTCGACGAGTTGCTTGGTGATCGCCAGTCCGAGGCCCGTTCCGCCGTAGCGGCGCGCCATCGTCTGATCGGCCTGCATGAAGACCGTGAACAGCTTGGCGAGCGCGTCGGGGCGTATGCCGATGCCGGTATCGCGCACGACGAAGTGCAGGCGATACCGCGGCGCGCCGGTCCCGGCGCAGGCCGGGGTCAGGTCGGGCTGGCCCGCCGGCTCGGCGGTGACTTCCAACACCACCTCGCCGCGCTCGGTGAACTTGATCGCGTTGCCGACCAGATTGGTCAGCACCTGGCGCAGCCGCACCGGATCGCCGCGCACGGCCGACGGCACCGACGGCGCGATCCGGCACGCCAGCTCGAGTCGCTTCTCGTGCGCGCGCGGCGCGAGCATCTCGAAGACGTCCTCGATCAACGCGCGCGGATCGAGGTCCACTTCGTCGAGCTCGAGCTTGCCGGCCTCGATCTTCGAGAAGTCGAGGATGTCGTTGATGATCTCGAGGAGCTGCTCGCCGGAACGGTAGACGGCATCGGCGAACCGGCGCTGCTTGTCCGACAACGGGGTCCCGAGCAGCAGCTCGGTCATCCCGAGCACGCCGTTCATCGGCGTGCGGATCTCGTGGCTCATGTTCGCGAGGAACTGGCTCTTGGCGCGGCTCGCGGTCTCTGCCTGTTCCTTCGCGCTGCGCAGGGCGGCCTCGCGCTCCTTCTGCTCGGTGATGTCCTCGAGCACCGTCATCAGGTGCGGCGCGCCCTGCGCGTCGCGGAAGCGAACCGAGTGGCCGCTGACCCAGACGATGCGTCCGTCGCGCGCGATCATCCGGCGCTCGAACCGTGCGGTGACCGCGCCGTCCTGGAACCGCTCGCGCAGCTCGCGCGCCGCCGCGACGTCGTCGGGATGGATGCGGCCCGCGAGCGCGTCGGTGCCGGCGATCTCGTCCTGCCCGTAGCCGAGCATGCGCGTGTACGCGCCGTTGGCGCGCAGCAGGCGGTAGTCGGTCGCCGACTGGATGATCGTCGGCACCGGCGACTCGTCGAACAGCGCGCGGAAATACTCGGCGCTCTCGCGCAGCGCGGCCTCGGCGCGCTTGCGTTCGGTCAGGTCGAGCGACAGCAGCGCGTACTGGAAGTAGCGGTCGCGCTCGTCGTACATCGGCTGGCCTTCGACCTCGTGGAAGCGCCGCTCGCCCTTGCGGTTGTACAGGACGATGTCGACCTTGCACGGCGCGCCGCGCAGGATCGCGTCGGCGACACGCGCGACGACCTCGGGATCGGTCTCCGGCCCTTCCATCAGCTTGTGCGTGACCTTGCCGCGCACCTCCGACAGCGTGTAGCCGCTGTGCCGCACGAACGCCTCGTTGACCCACTCGATGCGGCCGACCGTGTCGAGGATGATCACGATGTGCTCGGTTCGCGACGCGACCATCGCGAGCCGGTGGGCCTCGCGCTTGCGCGCGACCAGCTCGCGTTCGGCGCGGTGGCGCTCCGCCACGCGCGACAGCTCGGCGCCGATCGCTTCGACCAGTTCGAGCATTTCGGCGGTCGCTTCGACGCGATGGTCGGTGTAGAACTCGATGAACGCGCTGACGTGGCCGTGCGCGGTCACCGGGATCACCACACCGGTCTGCAGCCCGGCGGCCAGCGCGACGTCGCGGCGGTCCCACTCGGCGACGCGCGAGAGGTCGGACACCCAGTGCGGCATGCCGCTGATGTAGGCGCGACCGATCAGCCCGTTGACCGACCGGCGGATCGTCGCCGACTCGGTCGCCGCGACGAACGCCTCGAAGCGCGCCGCGTCGCGAACGAACCACAGCGATCGCGGCGGCCGATCGTCGACGCCGCCTTCCGCCGGCAGAAGCGCGACGCGGCCGACCGGCCAGTCGAGATACTCGCCGATCTCGTGCAGCGCGCGTTCCAGGGTCTGCTCGACGGCCTCGGATTCGTTCGCCGCCGCCGCGAGCCCGCGCAGCAGCCGCATCAGCGCGTATTGGCGCTGCAGTTCGAGCCCGTTCTGCAGCTCGTTCAGGTGGGCGCGCTTCAGCCGCTCCGAGTGCCCGAGCAGCGCGCCGGTCATCGCTTCGAACGCGCCGACCAGACGGTCGAACTCTGCGCCCCCGCGCGCAGGCGCGCGGCCCGCATAGCGCAGCGAAAGCTCCTCGGCGCGCTCGGTCAGACGGCGGATCGGCCGGATCACACGGTGGGTCAGGAACGCGCCGATCGCCACGGCGCCTGCGAGCGTGATCGCGGTGACCAGCGCGAACCGCGTGCGCGCCGCGGCGCGCAGCGCCTCGTCGGCCGCGTCCGACATGAAGTAATAACCGACCGCCAGCGCCCAGACCGCCGCGAGCGCGAGCACCCCGGCGAGGACCGCCGCGATCGACGGGCCGTTCCCCGCCGCGCTCGATGCCGGCGCCGCGGGCGGCGCAGACGCTTCGACGATCGCTGGGTCGGCGGCCAGCGCGGGGCCATCCGCGTGCGGGAAGTCGAGCGCGCCCGGCATCGCCGCCGGATCGAGTGCGGGGGGCATCGAACCGCCGGCGGGCCGGACAGCGTCGGAGCTGGACCAAGGGAGTCGCATTTGTCTGGAAAGCCCGCGCGCGGTCGCAAGCGCAGCGCGCCTCAGTCAGGTTTCGGCCGCGCGCCGATCAACTTAACGCAGGCTCGCGCCTCGAAAAGCGTGCGGTTGACGCGACTTTTCGGCCCTCCTCGCGCCTTGGCGCACGTCCTTGGTGCGCCGCGACTGGCACAATTCGGGCGGTTCGATCGGGTGGGGGAATGCAAGCAGCGAACCGGCGCGTGATCGCGCTATCGGCGGGGGTCGCCGCCGCCGAAGCGGCCGAGGCGGCCCTTCGCCAGGCTCAGGACGCGGCTTTCGGTGCGCCGGCGGCCGCGGTTCCCTGGCTGCTCGGCGCGGCCTCGGTCGGCGCGCTGATCGCGCTCGCCGCGGTCGTGGTCGCGCAGCGGCTGCGCAGCGCGCGCGAGATCGCGACGATGCGCCGCACGCTGACGGCCTCCGCCGACTGGTGGTGGCGCACCGACGCGGCGCTTTCGGTCGTCGAAGTCGAGCCTGGGCGCAGGCTGTCGGCCGCGGTCGAACTGCAGCGCCTGCTCGGGCGCAAGCCTTGGCAACTGGCCGATGCGGGCGACGCGCCGAAGGCGCTCGTCGAGGCGATCGACGCACGTGCGCCGTTCTACGACGTGCTCGTTCGCGTGCCGACCGCGTCGGCGCCGCGCACGATCGCGCTGTCGGGAACGCCGCTGTTTTCGGGCAGCGGCCGCTTCGCGGGCTATGCCGGCGTCGCGCGCGATCTGACCGAGACGCTCGCCGCGGCGCGCGGGCCCAGCCGCGAACAGGCCGCCGAGATCGAGCGGCTGCGCGGCGAGCTCGACGCCTGCGCGCGGCAAGGTGCCGAGCGCGCGCGCGCGTTCGAGTTCGCGGTCAAGGAGCTCGACAGCTTTGCGCACTCGGTGTCGCACGACCTGCGCGCACCGCTGCGCGTGGTCGACGGCTTCGCCAACATCGTGCTCGAGGACTACGGGGACCGCCTCGACGATCTCGGCCGCGAGCACCTGAAGCGCATCGTCACCGCCGGTCAGCGGATGAACTCGATGATCGACACGCTGCTCGCGCTGTCGAGGACGACGAGCCGCGAGATCGAGCGCGAGCGCGTCGATCTGTCGCAACTGGCGCGCGAGCTGGCCGACGAGTTGCGCGCGCAGGACGCGGCGCGCGAGGTCCAGGTCGTCGTTGCCGACGGTCAGGTCGCCGACGGCGATCGCACGCTGCTGCGGCTCGTGCTGCAGAACCTGCTCGGCAACGCGTACAAGTTCACCGCGAAGGTGCCCGTGGCGCGCGTCGAGTTCGGCGCTCGCAACGAAGGCGGCCAGACCGTCTATTACGTGCGCGACAACGGCGCCGGCTTCGACATGCGCTTCGCCGACAAGCTGTTCGGCCTGTTCCAGCGCTTCCACAGCGCCAACGAGTTCCCCGGCACCGGCGTGGGGCTCGCGACCGTGCAGCGGATCGTCCGCAAGCACGGAGGGCGGATCTGGGCGGAGTCGAAGCCGGGCGAAGGTGCGACCTTCTACTTCACGTTGTGGGAGCGGCGCTGAGGCCGCCACCGACGGCGAGGCGGGGTGCCCGACCGCTCAGCCCAGTTTCCACTCGTTCCCGCACACGTTGCACCTCACCTTGATCCAGTGCGGACGCCCGGCTTCCGGCGGGTCGTCGGCGGCGCTCGGCTCGGCGGCGATCACGCGGAACTTGCCCCAGGCCTTGCAGCGCGGGCACTCCGCGTGTTCGGCGAACAGCTCGGCGCGCGCCAGCAGCACGTTGAAGCGGCGCCACGCGATGAACATCAGCGTGCCTGCCGCGGCCGCCCCGACGGCGACCAGCAGATAGAAGCCCACCGAGCGGCGCAAGTAGTCCATCCCCTCGATCCCCGCGAGCAACAGGATCAGCGCGAGAAACGCGACGACGAGGTAGCCGTGGCTGACGACCAACTGGCGTTCGTACCAGCGGCGAAAGCCCAGTTTGCGGATCTCCTCTGCGACTTTCATCGCGCAACGCGGATCGCCGATTGCGGAGTGCGCTCGCCAACTGCCCCTATGCCGGCGCCCCGTGGATCGCCGCGCCTGCCGATCGCCGCCGGTGCGCGACCGCCGCCCGACGGAGCGCGGTGCCCGCGCGATCCGCCATCCGCGATCCGCATGGCGGGGCCTAGCGGGGAATCGAGTTGAGCCGGTTGGCCGCGTCGACCATGCTGGCTGCGAGCTCGTCGACCGAACGGCCTTCGGTCCGTGCCTGCGCGCGCAGCGCCTCGAGCGCGCGGTCGTAGTCGAGCCGCAGCCGCTCCATCAGGATGCCGATCGCCACGCTCTGTTCGCGGCCGGACGCGCCGACCGGCGACAGCGTCGCGGGCCGCGCGCTCGCGCGCGGCTCGGGCGGCCGCTCGTGCACGCGCACGAGCGCGGCGCGCACCGCGGGAACGATCTGCTTCACGTCGAGCGGCTTGACCAGGTAGCCGAGCGCGCCGAGCCGGGTGGCCTCCTCGATGATGTCGCTGTCGCCGAACGCCGACAGGAACATGAACCCCGTCGTCGTATTGGCGGCCAGGTAGCGCGCGACATCCATACCGCTCTTGCCCTGCATCCGCATGTCCAGGATCGCGAGCGCCGGCTTGTGCTTGCGCGCGAGCAGGATCGCGTCGTCGCCGTTGTCCGCTTCGATGACGTCGAACTCGGCCTGCTTCAGCCCCGCGACGACGGTGGCCAGCACGAGCCGGTCGTCGTCGACGACGAGGATCAGCGGTTTCTTTTCGGTCATGATCGCATTCTAGGATTGCGCAGCGCGGATTGCGCATTGCGATTGTCCGCAGACGTCGCATCCGGTTGTCTCGCACACGGGCAGGCACGCGCGCGGCGGCACGACGCTGGGTTCCCGCTTGCGCGGGAGCGACGGCAGTCCTCGACGCGCAATCCGCGATCCGCGATCCTCACCCCGTATCCTCCCCGATGGCCGGCGGCGACAGGTCGAGCCGGGTCAGTACGTTGGCCCCGGCCTGCTCGATCGCGAGCTTCGCCCCGCGGCGCGGCAGCAGCGCCTTGACCAGACCGAGCCCGGACACGCTCGAGGCGATCCGCGCCAGGTCGAATCCGGGCTTGAGCTGGCCGCCGTTCTCGATCCGCAGCTCGACTCCTTCGGGCTTGGCCATCACCCGCACCGCCACGCCCTGATCGCGGCTGCCGCGGTACTTGATCGCGTTGGTCCCGAGCTCGTTGATCACCAGCGCCAGCGGCACCGCTTCGTTCTCGGGCAGGCCCCAGCGCCACAGCGCCGGCGGCGGCGTCTCGAAGCGGATCTCCACGCCGAACATGTTCGACAGATTCGTGAAGATCCCCTGCACGACGCCGAGCACCGGCAGCGTCCCAGTGGCGCGGATCTGCAGTCCGTGCACCTGCGCGATCGCCTGGATCTGCCCGGCGATCTCGTTCAGCGGACCGGCCAGTTCGGGCTTGGCGCCGGCCATGTGCTGCAGCAGCCCGGCCACGCCCTGCAGGTTGTTCTTGATCCGGTGGTGCACTTCTCGAACGAGGATGTCGCGCTGCTTGACCGCTTCCTCGATGCGCTGGCGCTCGGCGGCCGTTCGTTCGGTCACGTCGTCGGCGACGCCGAACACGCGCACGACGCCGTCGGGCATGCGCACCGGGTTCAGCCGGAGCTGAAGCACGCGCACGCCCCGCTTCGGATGGTCGATCCGCACGGTGAGTTCGCCCTTGCGGACGCGCCGCATCCGCGCCACCAGCCGCGGCAGCGCGCGAGCGACCATCGGCGCGTCGTCGAAGTGCACGTGCTTGAGCGCGTTGCGCGGGTTGTCGAGCAGCTCGTCGGGCGAGGCGCCGACCAGCGCCGCGTAGCGCGGGTTCACGTACAGCACCGCGTCGAGGTCGGCCGACGCGATGAACAGCAGCTGGTCGATGTTCTCGGCGAACTGGCGGAAGCGCGCCTCGGTCTCGCGCAGCGCGGCCTCGGCGCGGACTTCCTCGGTCAGGTCGTCGATGATCGACATCACGTAACGCGCCTGCGGCTTGCCGTCGATGTCGCCTTCGAACAGCGGAACGACGCGCTGGTTGACCGTCAGCGCGCGGCCGTCGGCGCGCAGCATCACGTCGCGCGGCCGCTCGACCTTCTGCCCTTCGGCGAGCGCCTTGCGGTCGAGCTCCGCATACAGGTCGGCGAACTGGCGGCCGTACACCTCGTGCCAGGTGCGGCCGATCACCTGCTCGCGGACGAGCCCCGTGATCGACTCGCCGGCGCGGTTCAGGCTGACGAACCGGCCGGTCGCGGCTTCGCGCACGGACACGAGCACCGGCAGGTGCTCGACGACGAGGTCGAGGTAGTTGCGGACGCGCTTGAGTTCGTCCTCCGAGCGGCGCCGCAGGTCGACGTCCATCAGCGCGAGGATCATTCCGCGCTCGGGCAGCGCCGGATCGATCGGCCGCGCGTTGCCTGCGCACCAGAAGATCGACCCGTCCGCGCGCCGCATCTGCTTCTCGAACGTGATGTCGCCGTCGCCGGGCTGCGCGCGCACTTCGTCCCAGCCATCCGGGTCGGCGAACAGCGCGCCGATCTGCAGCTCGCGCAGGTCCGGGTCAGGGTAGCCGAACATGCGCACCGTCGCGGCGTTGGCCTTGACGATGAGTTCGTCGGCGACGTAGACCATCGCGATCAGCGCGTTGTCGAAGATCAGCTGCAGCTCGGCGAGCGTGGCGCGCAGCTCGCGCTCCGAGCGCTTGCGCTCGTCGACGTTGACGAACGCGAAGATGTAGCCCAGTTCGGGACGCTCGGGGTTGACCGCGCGTCCCTGCACCGCGACCCAGATCGGCTCGCCCTTGCGGCGGAACATGTGCAGCTCGAATTCGCAGACGCCGCGTTCGTTGATGTCGGCGTAGCGCTCGGCGAGGCTCGCGAGCAGGAGCTGGTCGGTCGGATGCGTGAAGAGCTGGATCTGGTTGACCAGTCCGCCCGGCTCGCACGCGAGCAGCTCCTCCATCGCGCTGTTGGCGCGCACCGGACGGCCGTCGCGGACGAAAAGCAGCCCGACCAGCGCCGTGTCGAACATCAACTGGCTTTCGGCGAGCAGCGTCTGCAACTGCGCTTCCTGCGCCTTGCGCTCCGAGATGTCGAGGATCGACGCGATCAGACCGCTCGCGTGCGTGCGCGGGTCCACGCCGCGCAGCGAGACAAGCCCCCAGAAGGTGCGGCCGTCGCGGCCGCGCATCTGCGCCTCGAAGGCGAGCGGTTCGCCCGCGGCGAGCCGCGTCTGCGCGGCGCCGGCGACCGCATCGAAGTCGGTCTCGGACACGAACAGCGCGGCGAAGCGGCGGCCGATGAGGTCCGCGCCGTCGCCGCCGAACATCAGGTACGCCTGCGCGTTGCAGCGGATGACGCGTTCTGCGGCCAGATGCAGCACCGCGACCGCGGTCGTGTCGAGAACGACGTTCAGCTCGAGCAGCGATCGCGACAGCGCCTCGCGCTGGCGCTTCATCTCCGAGACGTCCTGGAACGTGTAGATCGCCTCTTCGGCCCGGCGGCCCGCGATGCGGGCGCTCTCCGCGGCCTGCTCGTTCGAGTGGATCGGCCGCGCCTGCACCAGACACCAGATCGGCTCGCCGTCGCGGCGGAACAGCACGACCTCGGCGCTCGTCGTCTGGTACGGACGCACCGCCGGCAGCCCCGAAACTTCGTTCGGCGCGCGGTTCGCGTGGTCGCGGCACAGATCCCACAGCGACATGCCGATCACTTCGCCGTCGCCGTAACCGAACATCTGCGCGAATTCGCGGTTGGCGAGCAGGATCCTGCCGTGCAGCGCCTGCACGACGCCGACGGTCATCGTCTCCAGCAGCGTCTGCTGGTCGCGCAGCAGCACCTGGAGCTGCTCCTCGGCTGTCTTGCGGTCGGTGAAGTTCTCGAGCACGAGCAGGTAGTGGCGTTCGCCGTCGGCGCCGGCCCACGCGCGCAACGTGAGCTTGACCCAGGCCTCGTGCCCGTCGCGGTGGCGGACGCGGCGGTCGCTTTCGGTCGCCGACGGCGCTCCGGCCGCGATCGCGGCGCGCAGCCGCGCGATCGCGCCGGCGTCGTCGATACCGAGCACCTCGGCGGGGTCGCCGCCGATCAGCGCGTCGGCAGCCGCGCCGACGAGTTCGGCGGCGGCACGGTTGGCCTGGACGATGCGGAAGCCTCCGTCGAGCAGCAGGTTGGCGACCGGGCTTTCCTCGAAGATCGTCCTGAAGCGCGACGCCGCCTCGGTCAACTGCGCCTCGATGCGCTTGCGGTCGGAGATGTCGCGCACGAGCCCGAAGATGAACTCGCGGTCGCCGTGCTCGACCCGCTGCAGCACGAGGTCGACCGGGAACTCCGAGCCGCGCCGCGTCCGATAGCGCGCTTCGCCGTGAAACGCGCCGCGGCCGTCGAGCTGGCCGAGGATCTCCGCGAAGCCCTCGGGCGTCAGCGACGCGTCGATCGCAGCCAGCGGCATTCCCTTCAGGCGGTCGCGCGCGTAGCCGAGCCACGCGAGCGCCGTTTCGTTGGCGTCGAGCACCGTGCCTTGGCGGTCGATCTCGAGGACCATCTCGCCGGCGGAGTCCAGCGCCTGGCGCAACGCGGCGAGCGAGGTTTCGGCAAAGCGTTCGCGGTCGATCCGCTCGACGGTGATGAACACGCCGTCGAAGCGACCGCGCGCATCGTGCACCGGCGTGCGCTTGACGCGCAGCCAGGGCTGCCGTCCGCCGCCGAACTGGTACTCGGTCGTCTGCGGCGACCGCAACGTGCCGTCGCGCATCCGCGAAAGCTGCCGCATGACGTCCGGATGCGCAGCGATGTCGGGCACTTCGTCGGGACGGCGCCCGATCACCGCGTCGGCCGGCACGCCGAGCAGTTCTTCGAGGTAGCTGTTCCACGCGCGGTACCTGAGCTGGCGGTCGAGCACGCACACGCCGATCCTTGCGGCCGACAGCATCGTCTCGATGAAGTCGCCCGCCTCGCGCGATTCGCGCAGCGCCGCCTTCGGCACGGTGACGTCGCGCAGCACCGCGGTCACGTGGCGCGGCGCGCCGCCGGTGGCGTGCTCGATCGCCAGCCGCACGTCGAACAGCTTGCGCCCGGTCGGGTGCGGGAACGCGAACTTGAACCAGCGGTTCTCCTCGCTTTCGAGCACCGCGCCGAGGTTGTCGTCCCACAGCGGCGCGAACGCGGCGAAACGCTCGACCTCGCCGAGCCGGCGGCCGACGAATTCGCGCCGCGCGACCGCGGTCGCGCGTTCGAGCGCGGGGTTCGCGTAGACGACGCGCAGCGACTCGTCGAAGCGGACGATCGCGTCCGGGCTCTCTTCGAAGAAGGCGGGCGGCGGAACGCGCGCCAGCAGCGCATCGGCGCCGTGCACCGAGAGCGGCAGCGCCGCCGCGTTCGCGGCGCCGCGCCGGCTGCGCGCGGGCGTGGCGAGCGCCAGCGTGCGTTCCCCCGAGGCGATCTGCGGCGGGTTGCGTCGCCGCGCCGCTTTCTGGGTCGTCTTGGTTTCGGCCACCTGCTGCTCTCAGTTGCGTCGCCGTCGACGCCGGGCGAAGGATAGCCCGACGCGTCGGCCGCGTCGGCCGCCGGGCACGGGCACCGACCGGCGGCTACAGGTAGTCGAACAGCGACAGCCGCGAGATCGACGAATAGCTGCGGATCGCGGCGTCGAACGTGGTCTGCCGGCGTGCCAGTTCGGCGGCGGCCTTCGCGTAGTCGAGGTCTTCGACCACCGACAGCCTTCCTTGGTCTGCCAGCGTGCGCTCGTCGTTCACCGTCGCATAGGCGTCGAGTTCGGCGAGCGCCGAGCCGATATCGGCGCGCTTGAGCAGCAGGTGATCGAGCGCCTGATCGACCGACGCCTGCGCGCCGGCGAGCGCGGTGTTGAACTTGGCGCGGCCCGCGGCGTCGCCGGCCGGTTGGCGCAACGCGTCGATCGCCTGCGCCAGCGTGTCGAAGATCGACCGGAATCCGCTCGGGGCGACGTCGAAGCGATCGCCGTTGGCAGGCGCACCGGCGATCGACACGCGGATCCCGTCGAACTCGATCGTCGTCGGGCTCGTGTACGTGCCGCTCGCCACGACCGGCGGCGACGGCGAACCGTCCTGCCGGACCACGCGATAGGTCGTCGTCGCGCCGGCGACCGAAAAGTCGATCGTGTACGGCAGTCCGGTCACCAGCGTCGGGTTCTGCACCGAGCCGGGGTCGATCGATGCGCTCCCGGTATTCGCCGCGGCCGCCGCCGTCGTGAAGCTGCCGTTGCCCGGCCGCATCTTCATGAACAGCGCGTCGCCCGAGAACTTGACCTGCTGCAGGCGGTCGCGCGACACCTCGAGTCGCTGCAGGATCGCGTCGCCGAGAAAGGAGACCGCGTTGCCCGTCTGCGCAAACGGCGCGGCGTTTTCGCGCGCACCGGCGAACAGGTACCCGCCCGCGCCGTCGCCGCTGTTGGCCAGTCCCACCATGCGGCCCAGCACGCCTTCGAGTTCCTGCGCGATCATCCGCCGCTCGCTGTCGCCGAAGGCGCCGTTGCCGGCCGCGACGAGCTTTTCCCTGACGTCCTGCACCGCATCGATGAACTGCGCGAGCGCCGACTCCCCCTGATTCAGCAGATAGCGCGCGTGCCCCTGGTTCTCCTTGAGCTGCTCGAACCGCGCGAGGCTCGACCGGATCGCGGTGGCGTCCGCCGCGCCGAGCGGATCGTCGGCGGGCGAACCAATGCGCTTGCCCGACGCGAGCTGGCCCTGCGTGGCCAGCAGTTCGCGCTGCCGCTCGACGATGTTGCGCTCGCCGTTCTGAAACAGGATGTAGGTGGAGACGCGCATGGTCGTTGCCTCGCTATTCGGATCGCGCATCGCGGATTGAAAGTATCGGTGTCGCCACTCGCACGATCACTCGCATGACGCCGGCGGGACTCACGATCCGCAATCCGTCTCATCGTGCGATCGACAGAATCTCCTCGAAGATCATCTTCGCCGTCGCGACGACCTTGGCCGCGGCCTGGTACTGCTGCTGGAACTGCATCAGGCGCGACGCCTCTTCGTCGAGGTTCACACCCGAAACGGCGCTTTCGGCGTTGACGGCGTCCTGCAGGATCGACTGCTGCGCGGCGTTGTAGATGTCGGCGCTTTGCGTGGCCGAACCGACGCGCGCGACGACCGCTGAGAACGCACCGGCGAGCCGGCTGCCGTCGACCAGCGCGAGGTCGGCGAGCTGCGCGAGCCTGATCGCATTGCGGTTGTCGCCGATGCCGCCGACATTGGCACCGACGGTCACGCGGTCGTTGGCCTGCGGCGTGCCGCGCAGCGCGAGGCTCCAGCCGTTGAAGACGATCGGCGTTCCGGGCGTATAGGTCTGCCCGGCGAGCGTGGTGACGCCGTCGCTGATCGTGTAGGTGTTCGGTCCGGTGAACGTGATCGTCGTCGCGTTGGCGAGCGCCGGATTGCGCGCCGGCCCGACCACCGACAGGTCGTCGACCGCGATCGACCCGAGGTTGGTCGCCGGCACCTGGGCTTGCACGGGGCTCGCCGCGGCGATCTGCGCGGGCTGCGTCAGCGCCACGCCGAACGACCGCGCGGCGCCGCGCAGCGGCTGCGCGAGGAACACGTCGCCGTTGGCCGGCGGCGCGCCCGCCAGCGCGAAACGCAGTCCGTCGTAGGTGAACGCGACGTTGCCGCCGCTCGCCGAGTACCCGGACAGCGTCGATGCGTCGATGCGCGCACCGTCGGCAAGCCGCGTCAGCCAGTACGTGCCGCCCGTGTAGTCGACTCGATAGTCGCTCGCCACGAGCTGGGTCGTATCGGCGAACGTCACGGCGATCGTCGTCGCCGGGTTGCCGTTGGTGGCGGCAGCGAACGCGTTGGCCGCGAGCGGCGCGAAGAAGTCGCCGCCCGGCTGCCCGTTGCGGTCGTCGCCGAGCCGATGCTGCTGATTGAACTGGGCGGATAGCGCGACGGCGAGCCGGCCCAGCTCGTTCTCGATCTGCGGCAGATCGTTAGCGCGAAACTGCAGCAGCCCCGCGATCTTGCCGCCGCCGATGCGGTCCGGGTCGAGCGGGACGACGGTCGCGCCCGAGCGGATGCCGACCAGGACGTTGCCCGGATCGACCGGATCGAGCGTCATGCCGACTTCCGAGGCGCGATTGCCGACCACGAGCGGCTGGCCGTTCGCGAGGAACAGGTTCACCGCACCGTCGTCCTGCTCGACCATCGATACGCGGATCGACTCGTTGAGCCGGCGGATCGCGGCGTCGCGGCGGTCCAGCAGATCGTTCGGCGCGCGGCCCGCGCCGCGCGCCAGCGCGATCTTGTCGTTCAGGTCGGCGATTTCCCGCGCGGTGCGGTTGACCGCGTCGATCTCGAGCCTGAGCTGCTGATCGGTGCCGTTGCGGAACTCCTGCAGCCGATCGCCGACATCGTTGAATCGTCCGGCCATCAGATTGGCGGCCGACAGCAGCGCCTGGCGCGCGGCGGGATCGGCCGGCCGCTGCGTCAAATCCTGGACGGCGCGGAAGAACTGGTCGATCGTGCCGCCGACGCCCGTGCTCGGGTCGGCGAACAGGTTCGAGATCTGCGCGAGCTGAAGGTAGCGCGACTCCGACTGGCTCGCCGAAGCCTGCGCCTGATGCGCCTGCTGCGCGAGGAAGTCGTTGTAGACGCGGCGGACTTCGGTGACCGCCACGCCCTGCCCGACGTAGTTGCCGCCGATAAAGGTGCCGACCTGCGGCGTCAGCACCGTGATCTGCCGCGTATAGCCGGGCGTGTTCGCGTTGGCGACGTTGTTGCCCGCCGTGCGCAGCGCGGTGTATGCCGCGTTCAGCGCGCTGGTGCCGATCGAAAAGATGCCGGTGGACATGGTTCTCGGTTAATTCGGCAGATCGCGTGGATTCTTCAGACCCACTTCTTGGGATTGCGGATCGCGGATCGCGGATTGCGCGTCGTGCACTGCCGTCGTTCCCGCGCAAGTGGGAACCCAGCGTCTTTCTGCTCCGGCACTGAATTGCGGCCAATGCGGAAACGCCGCGCGAAGGCAGCGACGAAACGAAATCCGCAATCCGAGAGTCACGCCCGCCCCTTCAGCGCATTCGCCGTTTCGATCACGCGCGCCAGCTTGGCGCCGTACTGCGGGTCGGTCGCGTAGCCGGCGCGCCGCAGTCCGTCGGCGAAGCCGTGCGCGTCGCGCCCGGCGCGCAGCACCTGCGCGTAGCGCGGGTTCGAACTCATCAACTGCGCCCAGTCGCGAAACGCTTCGCCGTAGCTGTCGTACGCGCGGAAGCGCTCGACGACTTTCTTTTCGATGCCGTTCTCGTACTCGCTCGTCAGTACCTCGACCGTGCGCCCGCGCCAGTTCGGGCCCGCCTTGATGCCGAACAGGTTGTGGCTCGGCCGACCGGCGGCGTCGCGCATCTCGTGCCGTCCCCAGCCGGATTCGAGCGCCGCCTGGCCGACGATGAACTTGGCGGCAATGCCGGTCTGTCGCTCCGCCGCCAGCGCGTGATCCCAGTGCTGAAGCACGAAGCGGCGCTGCACCGAGTCGGCGCCGGAAGTCGCGCCGCCGAGCGTTTCGCGAAGCGCCTTCGGCGGGTCGTTGCGCCGCAGGTCGGCCTCGCGATCCGCCGCGCTCGGGTCGGACGGCGCGAGCGCTGCATAGCGCGCGGCGCCGTTCGGATCCGGCCTCGCCGCTTCCGCACGGCGATCGGCCGGCGCCGGAGGCACCGCCGACGGTGCGCGCTCGGTCTGCGGCGGGCTTGCGGCGGCCGCCTGCATGTGCCGCGTCAACTGCTTGGCGATCATGTCGGCGAGCCCCGTGCCGCTCGCGGCGACCCGCGTTGCGAGCTGCTGGTCGAGCATGCCCGTGTACATCTGCTGTGCGGTCGAGTCGAGCATGCCGGACTGCGGCAACGCGTCGCGCATGCTCTTCAACACCATCTGCATGAACAGCGCCTCGAACTGCTGCGCGGCCTTCCTGACCGCGCCGTGCGGGTCGCGTTGCGCATCGCGCTTGAGCGCGTCGAGCGAGCGACTGTCGCTCGCGAGCCCTTGCGCGACCTGTCCCAGCAAGCGGTTGTCCAGCGGCGTCATTGGAACGATCGGGGTACGGCACGGAGCCACCGGGAGCGCCGGGAAGCGAACTTCCAAGAGGAAGTTCTCGGTGCTGTCCGTGTCTCGGTGGTTCGAACCATCGTCAAATCACTTCCAGCTCGGCGCGCAGCGCGCCGGCCGCCTTCAGCGCCTGCAGGATGGCGAGCAGGTCCTGCGCGTTGGCGCCGAGCGCGTTCAGCGCCTTGACGACATCGGCGAGGTTGGCGCCGCCGTCGATCTTCATCAGCCCGCCGCCGTCCTGCTTGATCTGGATGTCGGCGCGCTCGGTGACGACCGTCTGCCCCTGCGACAGCGGCGCCGGCTGCGAGATGACCGGCTGCGACGAGATCGTCACCGACAGGTTGCCGTGCGCGATCGCAGCGGGCTCGAGCATGACCGTCCGGTTCATCACGATCGAGCCGGTACGCGCGTTGATGATCACGCGCGCCAGCGGCGCGGCCTGCGGCACGTCGATGTTTTCAAGTTCGGCGATGAAGCGCACGCGCTCGTTGGGCGTGGCGGGCGCCTTGACCTCGATCACCCGGCCGTCGAGCGCCTGCGCCGTGGCCTCGCCCAGCTTGCGGTTGATCGCGTCGGTCACCGCACCCGCGGTCGAGAAGTCGGTCGTGGTCAGCTCCAGACGGATGCGGTCCGAAAGCAGGAACGGCGTTGCCACCGCACGCTCGACCGTCGCGCCGCCGGGAACGCGGCCCGCGGACAGATGGTTGATCTGCACCTTGCTGCCGCCCTGCGCCGCGCCCGCGCCGCCGACGAGCACGTTGCCCTGCGCGACCGCATAGATCTGCGCGTCGGCGCCCTTCAGCGGCGTCATCAGCAGCGTGCCGCCGCGCAGGCTCTTGGCGTTGCCGAGCGACGAGACGGTCACGTCGACCTGCTGGCCCGGCTGCGCGAACGGCGGCAGCACCGCGGTCACCATCACCGCGGCGACGTTCTTCAGTTGCAGGTTCGTTCCGGGCGGCAGGTTGATGCCGAGCTGAGTCAGCATCGCCTGCAGGCTCTGCACCGTGAACGGCGTCTGCGTCGTCTGGTCGCCGCTGCCGTCGAGCCCGACGACGAGACCGTAGCCGATCAACTGGTTCGGCCGCACGCCCTGGATCGTCGCCAGCTCCTTGATCCGCTCGGCCTGCGCCGGCGCGACGAACAGCATCGCGAGCGCGCAGGCAACGGCTTTGAACCACCGAGACACCGAGAAAGACTTCACTTCCTTTTCTCCGTGCTCTCCGTGCCTCCGTGGTGAATTCATGGACTCCCGCACAGTGCAACCTCAGAACGGCGAAAAGGAGTTGAAGAAGCGCGCGAGCCAGCCCTGGATCTGGGCCTCCTCGATGTAGCCGCCGCCGCGGTAGTCGAGCCGCGCGTCGGCCACCTGCGTGGAGCTGACGACGTTGCCCGGCTGGATCTGCGCCGGATTGATGACACCCGAGAAGCGCAGCACTTCGGAGTTCTGGCGGATTCCGATCTGCTTTTCGCCGGCGACCCGCAGATTGCCGTTGGCGAGCACTTCGATCACCGTCACCGTGATCGTCCCGGTGAACAGGTTGCTCGAAGCGGTCTCGCCCTTGCCGTCGAACGTGTTGCTGGTCTTCGCCTTCGCGTCCAGCCCGTTGATGTCGGTGCCGAGAATGCCGCGCACCGCCGGAATCGTCGCGCTCACGTCGCCCTTGCGCTCCGCCGCCGAGTTGGCTTTCTGGCTCGCGTTCAGCCGCTCGTTGATCTGGATCGTCAGGATGTCGCCGACGTAACGCGGCTTGCGGTCCTCGAACAGCGGGCGGTACCCGGCCGGGCTGAAGATTCCTCCGGTGGGAACGCCGCCGTTGACCACGGGCTGCTCGGGCCGCGCGGTCGTCTGCATGCCGACCGACACCGGATGCCTTGGCGCCGCACACCCGGCCAGCGCAATCGCAAGAAGACACGCAAGAAGACGCATGACAGCCTTCAGAAAAAGCGTACTCACAACGGAGACACGGAGAACACGGAGAACTTCGAACGAGATGTTTCTCGGTGATCCCGGTGTCTCAGTCGTTCGATTCAGTCCTACAACTGGCTCAGCCGCGCGAGCATCTGGTCGCTCGTCTGGATCGCCTTCGAGTTGATCTCGTACGCGCGCTGCGTCTGGATCATCGACACGAGTTCCTCGACGACGTTGACGTTGCTCGTCTCGAGGTATCCCTGCTGCAGCAGGCCGAGGCCGTTCGTGCCCGGCGTGTTGGCCGCCGCCGTACCGCTGGCGGCCGTCTCGACGAACAGGTTCTGTCCGCGCGACTCCAGACCGGCCGGGTTCTGGAACGTGGCGAGCTGGATCGAGCCGATGTTCTGCGGCGCAGCCTGTCCCGGCAGCGTCACGGTCACGGTGCCGTCCTGTCCGATCGTCACGCTCTGCGCGTTGGGTGGCACGGTGATCGCCGGCGACAGCGCGAATCCGGCAGAGGTCACGAGCCCACCGTTGGCGTCGACGTGAAACGAGCCGTCGCGGGTGTAGGCGGTCGTTCCGTCGGGCAACTGGACCTGGAAGAAGCCCTGTCCGTTGATCGCCAGGTCGAACTGGTTGCCGGTCTGCTGCAGGTTGCCTTGCGTGAACATGCGCGGCGTGGCGACCGCGCGCACGCCCGTGCCGACCTGCAGTCCCGTCGGAAGCTGGGTCTGCTGCGACGAGTTGGCACCCGCCTGCCGCACGTTCTGGTACAGCAGATCCTCGAACGCCACGCGCGCCCGCTTGAAGCCGGTCGTGCCGACGTTGGCGAGGTTGTTCGAGATCACGTCGAGCTGCGTCTGCTGCGCGTCGAGTCCCGTCTTGCTGATCCAAAGGCTCTTGATCATCGTTCGCTCCGGTGTGGGCACCGTGCTCCGTGGTCCGTGACCGTTGCGGCGCATCCCGCCGTCAACGGATCACGGATCACGTTGCACTCAGCACGGTGTTCGCCTTCTGTTCGTTCTGTTCGGCGCTCGAAAGCAGCTTCATCTGCAGCTCGAACTGGCGAGCCGCCGCGATCATTCCGATCATCGATTCGACGACGTTCACGTTGCTGCCTTCGAGCGTGCCCTCCGCGACGCGCACGTTCGGGTCCGGCTCTGCTGGGTCGCCGCTCTTGAGGCGGAACAGCCCGTCGGCGCCCTTGGCGAGCTCTTCCTGCGGCGGGTTGACGAGCTTGAGCCGACCGACCGTCGTCACCGCGACCTGTCCCGCGGTCTTGACCGACACCGTGCCGTCGGGCGCGATCTGCACGTGCGCATCGGCGGGAATCGCGATCGGGCCGCCGTCGCCCTGCACGGCAAGCCCGTTCGGTAGCTGCAGCGTGCCGTCGGCACCGATCTGCAGGCTGCCGGCGCGCGTGTACGCCTCGTTGCCGTCGGGCGCCAGGACGGCGAGCCAGCCGGGACCCTGGATCGCGATGTCGAGGTTGCGCCCGGTCGCCGTCATCGGCCCGGTCGAGAAGTCCGAACCGATCGTCGTCTCGACCGTGAACACGCGTGTGCCCGCTTCCTGGCCGCGCGCCGGCACCGCGCGCAGCGCGGCGACGTCGGCGCGGTATCCGGTCGTGTTCGCGTTGGCGAGGTTCTGCGCCAGCGTCTCCTGCCGGTACATCAGGTGCTTCGCACCTGTCATGCTGGTGTAGATGACTCGGTCCATTGGGCGGCTCGGATTGCGGATTGCGGATTGCGCTCAGTTCGAGCGATCCGGCCCGTCAACGCAGGTTGACGATCGTCTGCATCACCTGGTCCTGCGTGCGGATCGTCTGCGCGTTGGCCTGGTAGACGCGCTGCGCGGTGATCATCTTCACGAGTTCTTCGGTGAGGTCGACGTTGGCTTCCTCGAGCGCGCCCGATTGCAGGCTGCCCAGGTTGCCCGAGCCGGGCGTGGCCACGAGCGGCTGTCCTGACTCCGAGGTCTCGGCCCACTCGTTGCCGCCGAGCGCGACGAGCCCCTGCGGGTTGACGAAGTTCGCGAGAACGATCTGCCCCTGCGCGCGCGTCTGCCCGTTGGTGTAGCGGCCCAGGATCACGCCGTCGGAGCCGATCGCGAAGCCCGCCAGCCGCCCCGTCGTGAAGCCGTCCTGCTGAAGCTGGCTCACCGAGAAGTTCACGCCGAACTGCGTCATGTCGCTGGCCGGGAACGTGATCGGGAAGGCCAGCGGCGTCGCGGCGCCGTTGGCGAGCGGAATCGACGCGTTCATCGTCACGTTGCCCGCCAGCAGGCCGTTGCCGCCGAAGTTCATCGTGCCGAGCGCTGCGCCGCCGTTGAGCACCGCGCCGTTCGCGGCGCCGTACACGTCCCAGGTGTTGGCCGCGCTCTTGCGGAAGTACAGCGTCAGCGTGTGCGCGTTGCCCTGCGAGTCGTACACCGTCATCGCGGTCGACGAGTTGTAGCTGGTCGGGTCGGTGATCGCGAACGCGGTCGTCGGAACGGTCTCGCGCGAGTCGAGGTTGATCGCCACGCGCGCGTCGCCGGTCGCCCGCGGCGCGATGTTGGCGAGCGACACCTGCAGGTCGATCGGCGTTGAAGCGACGATCTGCCCGTTCGGATCGGCCGGATAGCCCGTGAGCCGCGCGCCGCTGTTGGTGACGATGTAGCCGTCGCGGTCGAGCGAGAACTGGCCGTTGCGCGAGTAGCTGATCGTGCCGTTGGTCGACAGCCGGTAGAAGCCCGCGCCGTTGATCGCGACGTCCATCGGGTTGGAGGTCGTCACGATATTGCCTTGCGAGAACTGCTGCCGCACGGCCGCGACCTGCGCGCCGATGCCGATCTGTACACCCGCGCCGGCCGCGAGCGAATTGGCGAACACGTCGGCGAACTCGGCGCGCGCGGCCTTGTAGCCGACCGTCGACGCGTTGGCGACGTTGTTGCCGATCGCGTCGAGGTTCTTCGCCGCGATGTTCAGTCCGGAAAGGCCTTGCTGGAAGCTCATGGCTTGCTCCTCGGATAACTACTCGGATTGCGGAATGCGGATTGCGGATTGCGTTCGTTCAAGCTGCCGTCTGCGAGAAGGCGCTGCACTTGCCGCGCGTGCGCACTCCGCGATTCGCAATCCGAACGACATTCGTCGACGCTGCTGTTCATGGACCACGCGCGCCGCTACAGAATCTGCTTGATGTCGCCGTACGCCACCGGCCCGAGTCCGGCGAGGATCAGGCTCACGGTGCCGGCGTTCTGCCGCACGCCTTCGACCTGCCGCACGGTGAGCGCAGTCGCATCGACTTCCCTGCCGGACGCCGTCGCCTTGACCGTGAACGTGTACCGGCCGGCGGCGGCGCGCGCGCCGGAGTTCGTGGTGCCGTCCCATGCGAAACGCTGGATGCCCTCTTGGGCGCCGCCCAGCGCGATCTCGCGCACGAGCAGCCCGTTGGCGTCGCGCACCTCGACATTCACGCTGTCGGCGGGCGCCTGCAGCTCGAAGCCCGCCTGCGCGTCGCCGTCGGTGCCGAGCGCGAGACCGTCGCCGGCGACCATCACGCTGCGCCCGGTCAACTGCGCCGCCTGCAGCGATTGCAGTTGCGCGAACTGCGCGACCAGCGATGCGACCGTCTCGCTCAGGTTGTTGATGCCGGTCACCGTGTTGATCTGCGCCATCTGGCTCGTGACCTGCGCGTTGTCGAGCGGATTGAGCGGATCCTGGTTGTTCATCTGCGCGACGAGCAGTTTCAGGAACCGGTCGTTCAGCTCCTTGCTTGCGTTCTTGCTGCCGGTCGTCCCGTAGACGGAGGTCGTGCCTTCGAGCGCGCTGGTGGCGGCGGTCATTTCGTTTCCTCGCAGTGCGGATTGCGCTCGGATCGCGGATTGCGGATTGCGGATGGCGTTCGTTCAAGCTGCATGCGTTGCCTTCGCGTGGAGTGGCCCGCCCATACGCAGTCCGCGATCCGCAATCCGATCAGGAGCCGAGCTGCAGCGTCTTCTGCAGCAGCGTCTTGGCGGTGTTCATCACGTCGACGTTGGTCTGGTAGCTGCGCGAAGCGGAGATCATGTTGACCATCTCCTCGACGACGTTGACGTTGGGCATCGTCACGTAGCCGTTCTCGTCGGCGAGCGGATGCTGCGGATCATGGATGCGGCGCGGCGCCGAGTTGTCCTCGATCACCTGGGCGACGCGCACCCCCGCGCTCGTCGCGTCCGCATCCTGCATCTGCGTCTGGAAGACGACCTGTCGCGCCTTGTACGGCTGGCCGTCGGGTCCCGCGACCGACTCCGCGTTGGCCAGGTTGCTCGCGACGACGTTCAGCCGCTGGCTCTGCGCCGACACGGCCGAACCCGAGACGTTGAAGACCTTGAACAGCGACATGGCGTCACCTCGTCAATCGGATTGCGTTGTTCGGATTGCGGATTGCGCATGGACGGCCACGGCGTCGCCTTCGCGCGCGCCGCGGCTCGACGTAACGCAATCCGCGATCCGCGATCCGCAATCGGTCATTTCACTGTCCGTTGATCGCCGTAAGCAGCGTGCGGATCTGGCCGTTGAGGAAGCGCAGGCTCGCCTCGTACCGCACGGTGTTCTCCGCGAAGTTCGCCCGCTCGCGATCCAGGTCGACCGTGTTGCCGTCGAGCGAGGTCTGCAGCGGCGCGCGGTACAGCAGCGTCGGCGCCGCCGTCCCGCCGCCCGCCGCGGTGAGGTGCGCGGCGCTCGTGCGTGCCGGTTGTGCAGCGGCGCGCACCGACTGCTCGCCGACGGCGGTCGCCAGCGCGGCGCGGAAGTCGAAGTCGCGCGCCTTGTAGTTCGGCGTGTCCGCGTTGGCGATGTTCGAGGCGAGAACGCGGCTGCGTTCGGAACGCAGCTTCAACGCCTCGGCATGGAAATCGAACGTGCTGGTCAGGCGGTCGATCATCTCGGACTGCGGATCGCGCGGTGCGGATTGCGTTCAGAGAGCGGCAACGCCGAAGGTCGTTTCGGCGCAATCCGCAATCCGCATCTCGCGATCCCTAAAGGTTCTCTCATGGCTGCCGATTATTCGAGCGAGGGGCAAGGACGATCAGGCGATAAGTCGGGCTTGCGCGCGCCTTCTTTGTGCTTAGGCGCCGTATTCGCACGCCCAGAATGCGGCGCATGAGTCGCCTGCTCCTCACCATCTTCGTTCTCGCGGTCGCGCAGTCGGCGTTCGCGCAGGATGCGCATCCGCAGCTCACGGCCGCGGCGCGCCGCTTCGTCGAGCAGGAAGCCGCCGGCGCGCTGGCCGCGACCGGCGGACAGGGTCGCATCGAAGTCACCGTCGGCGAGTTCGACACGCGTGCGAAGCTCGCGCCGTGCGTGCGCACCGAGTTCTTCGTACCGGCCGGCACGCGGCTGTGGGGCCGCGCGCGGATCGGGCTGCGCTGCGTGCAGGGCGCCAACTGGTCGGTGCTGCTGCCGGTGAACGTCCGCATCCACGGGCCGGCGCTGGTGGCGTCGCGCCATCTCGCCGCGCTGCAGCCGGTTGCCGAAGGCGACGTGCACGTCGCCGAAGTCGAATGGACGCGCGAAGCGCTCGGCGTGGTCACCGACCCCGCGCAACTCGAAAACCGCGTTCCGACGCGCCCGATCGCGGTCGGGCAGCCGATTCCGGTCGCGGCGTTGCGCGCGCCGCAAGTCGTTTCCCAGGGCGACGCGGTCAAGGTCGTCGGCACCGGGCGCGGCTTCTCGGTGAGCACCGCCGCCGTCGCGCTCGCCGCCGCGCAGGATGGCCAGCCCGTTCGCGTGCGAACCGAAACCGGCCGCGTGCTGACCGGCACCGCGCGTGCAGGCCGCATCGTCGAAGTCGTCTTCTGACGACGCTCGCGCAAAGCCGCGATTCAAGAAACCGGTCACAATGCCGTTGCTTTTTGTGCAACTGCGCACCGAAGGTCTGGCTAAAGTCGGGCGCAGCGCCGCCGATTAATCACCGGAATCCGTGGATCCGCCGCCTGGAGGGCGTATGAAGATTTCGAGCACATCCGAACCGCTGCGCCCCGACCGCGTTTCGCCGTCGAACCAGGACGCGCGCGCGACGGCCAGCCGGCCCGCCGAGCCCGTCGCCGAAGCCGAGAAGGTTCAGCTTTCCGAGCTGGCTTCCCGCCTGAACCAGCTCGAAAGCCAGTTTTCGCAGGCCGACTTCGACGTGAAGAAGGTCGAGGAAGTGCGCGCCGCGATCGCCGAAGGGCGTTTCAAGGTCAACGCCGACGCGGTCGCCGACAAGCTGCTGGCGAGCGTGGCCGACCTGTTGGGCAGAACGCGCTGAGCGCCCTCGTCATGAGCGCGCGGCAGCCTCCGTTCGGAAAGGGTCCCGCCGCGCGGCTGTTTGCGCTGCTGATCGAAGCGCTGCACGAAGAAAGCGACGCGCTGGTCGCCAACGACGGCCACCGCATCGCGGCTGCGGCCGACCGCAAGCAGGCGCTGCTCGATGCGCTCGCGCCGCAGACCAAGGCGCTGCGCGCGCAGCGCGAGAACGGTTCGCGCGAAATCGAGCGCCTGGCGCGCGAAGCGGCCCAGTTGAACGCGTTGAACGCCGAGATCCTCGGTGCGCGAATGACCGTCGCGCGCGGACGCGCCGACGTGCTGCGCCAGGCTGCCGAGGCCGCTCCGCTGTACCGCGCCGACGGCACCGCGGCGGCGCCCGCACCGTCGCCGTACCCCGCGTCGCGCGCGTAGCGCGGACTGCGCTTTCCTTCACTCCGATCAAACACGCGCATCGCTCGCGCGGGCCCCACGTCGCGAGCTTGTTCTGCGTCAACGCAGGCGCAACGCGCGGCGGTCATCCTTCGAGCGCCTGCTTGCAAAGGGGGGACCATGGATGCAGCCCTGTTCGATCCGGTCTGGCGGGTCGACGACCTGCAGTGGCCGGGAGACGCCCCGGCACGGGCGCGCTGGACCTTTCTGATCCGCCACGCGGTCCTCGCGCCGTCGAGCCACAACGCGCAGCCATGGCGATTCCGCCTCGAAGGCGACGCGCTCGAACTGCTCGCCGACCGCACGCGTGCGCAGCCCGTGTCCGACCCGTCCGACCGCGAGCTCGTGATCTCCTGCGGCGCGGCGCTCGGAACGATGGAGATCGCCGCGCGCGCGCATGGCGTCGCGCTGGACGTCACCGAGTTGCCGGAAGTGCGCCGGCCCGACGTGCTCGCGCGCGTGCGCTTCGGCACGGCCGTGAGCGGGGCCGAAGCGCAGTCCGCACGCCGCTTGTACGCGGCCATCCCGCTGCGCCACACCAACCGGCACCCGTTCGATTCGACGCCGATCAGCGGGCCCGATCTGGCCGCGCTGCAGGGGCAGGCCGCACGGTTCGGCATCGAAGTGCGGTTCCTCGTCGACGAGGGCCAGAAGCGCCGCATCGCCGAACTGGTCGCGGCGGCCGATCGCATCCTGGGCCGCCGGCCCGAGTTCCGCCGAGAGCTCGCCGACTGGCTGCACACGAACGACCGCAGCGCGCGAGACGGCATACCGGCCCATGCGCAAGGGCTCGGCCCGCTCGCGTCGCTGATCGGGCCGTTCGTCGCGCGCAACTTCGACTGGGGGCCGCTGAAGGCCGCCAGGGACCAGGAACTGGCGCTGGCTTCGGCGGCGCTCGCGGTGCTGGTCTCGCCGGCCGACACGCCGAAACTCTGGCTCGCCACCGGTCGCGCGCTCGCGCATCTGCTGCTCGAAGCGACCGCGCTCGGCCTGGCGTCGTCGTTCCTGAATCAGGCGGTCGAGTTGCTGCTGCCGCGGATGCGGCTGCAGGAGGACCTGTCGCTGGAAGGCAAGCCGCAACTGCTGCTGCGCCTGGGCAAGCCGCTGCGGCCGGCGGGCCCGACGCCGCGCCGCTCGATCGACGACGTGATCGAGTCGCGTTGAGTCGCGTCGCAGCGTCGCAAACGGCGCGACTGTCCGGTCGCGCGCGGTGTTTTCGCGGCGTCGCCATGTCGCGGCACGCGTAGATTGCCGTGCGCAGCCCGCACCGCGCCGCGTCGCTCGACCGCTGCCAGCACGCACAGACCCAGGACCGATGAACTACCCGCGCGAGCACGTCACCGTAACCGCCGAAGACACCGCAGGAGAGAGCCACTACCTGCGCGCAGTCACCCGCCTTGGCGACTCGCGTTCGCTCGTGCTCGCACGCCCGGTGTTCTCCGCCTCCGGCGTCAAGCTGCTCGACACCGGTGCCCGCATCAACAGCCACGTCCTCGACAGACTGATCGAGCACAAGCTCGCCGCGCCGATCGAGCAGTGCGTCAACGCAGCCGACGCGGTCGACCACCCTGCGCTGGTGGCGCGCGCGCGCGACCTCGCGGCCGGACAGCCGTTACTCGCGAAGCTCGTCGCCGCGCTCGACGATGCCGACGCGCTGTGGTCCGCGCTGGCCGGCTGCCCTCTACCGCCACCGCTGTTGTTCCGGCTGACGGTCGCGCGCGAGCAGCGCACCGCCCTGTACGAGCACTCGCTGCGCGCCGCCGTGCTCTCGCTGTTTCTGGCGCTGCGCTCGGGCGTCGCCGCCGATCGTCCACACGCGCTCGCGACTGCCGCGCTGTTGCACGATATCGGCATGCTGCATGCCGACCCGGCCTTGTTCGAAGACGGCCAGCCGCTGAACATGGCCGGGCGGCGCATGCTTTACGCGCACCCGCTGACCGGAAAGCTCATCGTCGAGCGCGAGCGTGGGATCGACCCGGCGATCGCCGCCGGGATCGCGCAGCATCACGAGCGCCTCGATGGCAGCGGCTATCCGGCCGCGCTGATGGCAGAACGCATCGGCGAGTTTGGCCGCATCCTGATGCTCGTCGAGGTGGCGCTGGCAACGCTCGAACACGGTCAGCCGGACGCCGAGCCGCGCCTGTCGTTGATCCTGCGACTGAATCACCGCAGCTTCGACCGTCGCTTGACAGCGACCCTGTTGCCGCACCTGGCCGCCGAGTCGACGCAGGCAGCCTTGGCCGTGCCAGCACAGCTCGAACAGGTCAACCGGCTGCTGGCGGATTGGTACGTTGCGCACACGCGCATTGCGCCAGAGGGTGTACTGCAGCGGGCGGCAGTGGACTACGCGGCCGACCGCGTCGGACGGCTGCGACGCTCGCTTTACGAAGCCGGGCTCGGTTCCGATCTCGCCGTCTTGGGTGACGGCAGTCTCGCGTCCGACCCCGCGACACAGGCCGAGCATGCCGCCTTGATCCGCGAAGCCGCGTGGCAGCTTCGCCAGATCGCCTTCGAGACGACGCGCCGCTGGCCCGAGCTGGCCGACCCCGCACGCGTATGGCCTCTCGCGCCGCTGGCCAAGTGGCTCGCGGACGTCGAAGCGACGACGCGACGAGTCGATGCGGGGCCGCCGGACGCGGCGCCATCCGAGCCGGCGAGACCCGACTGAACGCCACTTTCCCGCGCGCGGCGGCGCCGCCGCGGAAGTCACTCGCCGCCGCTGCCGCGCGCGAGCAGTTGGTCGATACGCGCCAGCACCGCGGCCGCGTCGATCGGCTTGGTCCAGTAGTCGAGGAACCCCGCGGCGCGTGCCTGCGCCACGTGTTCCGGAAACGCGTTGGCCGACAGCGCGATGCACGGCGTCGCCGCCGTCTGCGGCGCTGCGCGCAGCTTTGCGTGCACCGCGTAGCCGTCGAGGTCCGGAAGCTGCATGTCGATCAGCACCACGTCGGGGCGCTCCGCGATCGCGAGCGCCAGCCCGCCGGCGCCGTCGGCTGCGGTCAGCAGACGCACGTTCGGACGTTGCTCCAGAAGCGCCTGCAGCACCGCCACGTTGACCGGGTTGTCCTCGACGTAGAGGATCGTTCCGGCGACCTTGCGCTCGTCGTCGACGTCGCGCGCGGTCGCGTCGGCGCGTGCGCCTTCGGCCGGCACGGCGGCCGCGCTCGGAAGCTCCACGCAGAAGGTCGACCCGACGCCGGCTTCGCTGTCCACCGTCAGTCTGCCTTGCATGCGCTCGACGATCGCCTTGGCGAGCGCGAGCCCGATGCCGGTGCCTTCGATCGGTCCCGCCTCCTGCCCGAGTCGCTCGAACGGGACGAACAGCCGGGCGATGCGATCCGCGGGAATGCCGATGCCCGTGTCGGTCACGCAGATCGCCGCGGTCCCATGCGCGGTCGCCCGCGCTTCGACCGTCACCGAGCCTCTCTCGCGGTTGTACTTGATCGCGTTCGACAGCAGGTTGACCAGCACCTGCCGCAGCCGCGTGCGATCGGCGGCAACGCGCAGCGCGTCGCGCGCGACCGTGCGCCGCAGCGTGATGCCGCGTTCGTCGGCCTTGGCCTGCACGAGCGCGATCGCTTCCTGGAGCACGCCGTCGACGTCGATCGGTTCGATCGACAGCGCGAGCCCGCCGGCCTCGATTCGCGACAGATCGAGCAGGTCGTTGATCAGCGCGAGCAGGTGTCCGCCCGCGTCCTGGATGCGCGCCACGCGCGCGCGCTGCGTGTCGGTCAGCGGCTCCTTGCGGTCGGCGAGCAGGATCTGCGCGAAGCCGAGCACCGCGTTCAGCGGCGTGCGCAGCTCATGGCTCATCTGCGACAGGAACTGCGACTTGGCGAGGCTCGCGCGCTCGGCCAGATCCTTCTCGCGCCGCGCGGTCTCGGCGGCCTTGCGCTCGGTGACGTCCTGCACGGTGCCGCGCGAGCGCAGCGGCGCCCCGCGCTCGTTGTAGTCGGTGCGGCCGCGCTCGACGACCCACTTGATGCGGCCGTCCGGAAACAGCAGCCGGTGCTCGATCTCGTACGGCTCGCGGTTGTGGACCGCGTTCCAGTACGCGGCGTTGACCGCATCGCGATCGTCCGGATGGATGCGGTCGAGGAAAGCCTCGTACGTCGCCTTGAACCTGCGCGAGTCGATCTCGAAGATGCGGAACACCTCCTCGGACCACAGCAGCACGTTGCTGCGCAGGTCGAGTTCCCAGTTGCCGATCTGCGCGAGCCGCTGCGCTTCGGCCAGGCGCCGCTCGCTCGAGCGCAGGCGGCGCTCGGCGCGTTTGCGCTCGGTGATGTCGTGCTCGATCGCGACGAAGTGCGTGACGCGGCCCTCGCCGTCGCGGATCGGCTGGATGTTGACCGACACCCAGTACGGCGTTCCGTCCTTGCGGTAGTTCAGCAGCTCCGCGTAGTCGACGCCTTCGCCGCGGGCGATCGCTTCGTTGATCCGCTGCACGACCGCGCGGTCGGTGGCCGGGCCGTGCAGGAAGCTCGCCGGCGAGCGGCCGCGGATCTCGTCGATCGTCCAACCGGTCAGCCGCGTATACGCGCCGTTGACCCACTCGATCTCGCGTTGCGCGTTGGTGATCACGACGAGCACGCTCGTGTTCTCGATCACGAGCTGCAGCAGCCGCAGCAGGCGCTCGACCTCCGGTGTGACTTCGATCATGACCGGCGTCGGCGCGCCAGGCTGCGCATCGGCATCGGACAACAGCGGATGCACGGGCGCGGGGTGCTGGGGCCCGCCGTCGCGCGGCGGATGGCTTTCGGCGCCGCGCTGCTGGGCGTCGTGGCTGTCGGGCGAGAAGGCGCCCATATTCGAAGGCTCCGGACTGAACTTCGGGTTGTGTCGTGCGGCGGGTCAGTGGCGACGAACCTCGGGCAGCCCCATGTCGGACGACCGCATCAGCCGCGCGATGTCGAGCAGGATCAGCATCCGCTCGGCGTCGCCCTGCTTCACCGACGCCAGCCCCGTGATGTAGCCCGCGTCCAGCAGCGCATCGAACGCCGGCGCCGCACGGATCTGCTCGGGCGCCAGCTCCAGCACGTCGCTCACCGAGTC
>Ga0209172_10001952_pt1 | contig 39677 bp, 35 predicted proteins | sample LarsenN4metaG_FD_184113 | JGI IMG/M metagenome (GOLD analysis project Ga0209172, IMG submission 184113) | Hot spring sediment bacterial and archeal communities from British Columbia, Canada, to study Microbial Dark Matter (Phase II) - Larsen... ... | reverse complement strand
CTCATCTGAGACAATCTCCTTGGCCATGTTTGTCATCACCTCCTCGATGACTATTATATCTCGCCAAAAAAGGTTTTGTTAGGCGCTCTAAATCTCAGCGATTGGCTTTTTTCAACAAGGAGCAGCAAGGAATGAAACTGGCAAAAGTAACTTTGTTAGCAGCTACAATAATGATTACTGCTTCTGTAACTACAGATGTAGTTTTTGCTCAGTGTTCGATGTGCAAGACGGCGCTTGTGAATTCGGCTGAAGGTCAGCGTTTGGCAAGTGGCTTCAATAGTGGCATATTGTTTCTGCTGTGCGTTCCTTTCATGATAGCTGGCACAATTGCACTACTGATCTTTAATGCTCAGCGCCGAGTCAGGCCTGTGGCTTAAATTACTACGGTTTCTGCTGGTCGATCCTAAGCGGTTGAAAGCACCCTTTGGATCAGGCAGCGTCACTACGGAGACTTCAACACTATACATGAAGCGCGTCATCTCAGAGAGCATCCTGACGCTGCGCCCATTGGAACAGACGGCCCGATGCCAAAGGCTGGTTAGTCAGCAAGGAAAGACAGTGAAATCAAAAGGCAAAAGTCAAAAAGCAAAAATGAACGGGGAAGTTTTGTCATCTTCTTTTTCATAGATCAAATAGGGATACCAAAATAGATCAAAGAGAAGATAGTAAGTGTCACGTCTCACGACATCGTGTACATAAAAGTCTCACGACATCGTGTACATCTTAATTGAGTAGAAGTCTCACGACATCGCGTACACTTTTTGCTCAAAGGCTCGTAAATACTGGTTCTTCTCTCATTCATAACGACTTTTAATAATGAATACGGAATGAGAAAAACAATCAAGAACTTGCTTATCGTCTCAAGCTTTTCAGGCTCTTTGACAAAGGTAAAACAGTCAGTCAGATCCTTAAACTCATCCCTCGCTCTCGCACTTGGATCTACGAGCGGAAGAGACGGTTCGACAAAGGTGGCTTCTCTTTTATTGATAGCCTTAACAAGGCCCCTATTAACTCGCCTCAACAATATCAGCAAGCAGTTCGTTCTCTGGTCATTAACTTGAGAAAGCGATTGAGCCGCTCTTCAATAGGGCTTTGTGGCGCGCGAGCGATTCAATGTGAGTTGAAAAGGAATCACTGACTCAAACAATCCTCAGTCTTGCTACTATCAATCGTTGGATTAAAGTGGCTGGGCTGATTGAAACGGAAGTAGTTGAACCGCAACCAGCTTACTATCCAGCTCCTAGACTGCTAATTGACATTATCTTTCATTCTTGTGACTGGACGGTTCGTTATCTTTCCGGTGGAGTGAAGGTCTTTGCCTTTCGCACAATTGATCTACAACCCCACGCTCTTTGGCAGACTATTGGTAAAGATAAAACCACAGCTTCGGTCAAAGCTCACTCGCTTGAAGATTGGAGTTGGATAGGATTGCCTGACTTGTTGCAAATAGATAACGACTCGGCATTCACTGGATTGGGCAAGCAGGGGCGAACTTTTGGCTCGTTTGTACGGTTGGCATTGTACCTGGGTATTGAACTGATTTTCATTCCTCCTGGGGAAGCTAACTGCAACTATGTAGTAGAAGGAGTCCACTACCTGTGGAATGCCAGCTTCTGGGATAAGAATAATTTCTCTTGCTTTGCCCAGGTGATGAGCAAAAGGAAGAAGTTTCTGGCTTGGTATCAGGACTATGAGCCGCCAGCTTTGGCCGGATTGAGTGTCAAGCTCTCTAGCGCCGGGCAAGCGGTCACTAGGCTCAGCCAGACGCAGATTACCGCTATCCCTGATGAGTTGCCATTGACTGCAGGAAGAATTCATTTCATCCGCCGCGTCTCGCAACAGGGAGGGATAGAGATACTTAAAGAGCGGTGGAGGGCGCCCATTAGACTGGCAAAAAGTATGTCTGGGCAATGATAGATACTGCTAAGAAAAGCTTGCAGATCTATTATCGCGTGAGGAAGGCGAGGAACTGCCAGATTGATTAAGCAGTACCGCTACGATATTCAAGAGCGAGTGCGGCGACGGCAGCAGTGCTATCGCCGCAGAACCAGAACAGTGATTTCGTTGGAGCTGATTTGAAATCGTTGGTGTTAGCACCTCGACAGCAAAAGGCTGGTAGAGCAAGGGAGGAATTGATAGCTTTTTCGGCTATTTAACTCACTGGAGAGAGAGAGTAAAAGAGCCTATAAAATGAGCCCTTTTGCGCTCTCTCACCAATCTGGCAAAATAAAATTCGCTAAAAATGTACACGATGTCGTGAGACTACCCTCAATTAAGACTTTGTGCGCGATGTCGTGAGACTTGACAAGTAAGAGATTAAAACCTTCCGCGCTCAAGAGATTCAAAATGAGGCGGAAGAGATATTGCGCGACGTGGGGCTTGATGCCTCGTCTGTTATTAAAGATGGCGATCCAAAGAGAGTTCTCATAGATGAGGCTGATAAGCGGGGAGCAGACTCTATCTTCCTCGGGACGAAGGGCCTGAGCCGATTTGAGCGGATACTGTTTGGCAGCGTTTCAACAGCCGTGATAACTCGCTCACATTGCTTTGTTGAAGTTGTGCGCAATGTGAGTGACGCAAGCCCGATAGAATGGGTTAGATTACGCTTCAGTGCGAAATATTTTTCTCCTGTGGGCAATCTTTGAATGCTAAATGCCGCTCTCTTACAGGCACACAAGTTGCGTTCTATATCAGGTTGTCACCAGTTATCGACAGTTGGATACGAATCGGGAGGTTAGGAAATGGAAAAGATGAAAGCAACTGTTTTTCACGGAGTCAATGACATCCGCATTGAAGAGGTAGAACGACCGCGCGCGGGCGCAGGCCAGGCGGTGATTCGCATCACGCTAACAACTATCTGCGGGACCGATCTTCATATCGTGCGCGGCGAATATCCAGTCAAACCCGGTCTTATCATCGGCCATGAGCCAGTTGGAGTAATTGAAGAACTCGGCCCAGGCGTCACAGGCTATCAGATAGGAGACCGGGTGCTGGTCGGCGCAATCACTCCTTGCGGCCAGTGCAATGCTTGCCTGTCAGGGCATCTTTCACAATGCGGCCACGGCAGCGGCTATCAAGCAATCGGCGGCTGGCGATTCGGCAATACTATTAACGGAGCGCAAGCTGAATATCTGCTCGTCCCTTATGCTCAAGCTAACCTGGCGAAGATTCCCGATGATCTGACCGACGAGCAAGTAGTTCTGCTTGCTGATATAGCCTCAACTGGTTTCAGCGGAGCAGAGTCAGGAAATATAAAGATCGGCGATTCAGTAGTCGTGTTCGCGCAGGGCCCCATTGGTCTATGCGCTACAGCAGGAGCGAAGTTGATGGGCGCGGCGCTCATTATCGGAGTCGATGGGGACGAGAATCGTCTGGCGATGGCGCGGCGAATGGGAGCGGATGTGGTGCTCGATTATCGTGAAGTGGATGTGGTGTCAGAAGTGAAGCGATTGACTGGCAGCGGCGCAGATGTGGCAATCGAAGCTCTTGGCGCCCAGCAGACTTTTGAGAATTCGCTTCGCTGCTTGCGGCCAGGGGGAACGCTGTCAAGTCTCGGCGTCTATTCGGGCAAGCTTCAAATGCCTTACGATGCTTTTGCCGCCGGACTGGGCGACCATCATATTGTCACTACGCTCTGCCCCGGCGGGAAAGAGAGGATGCGCAGGCTTATGGAAGTGGTCAGGCGCGGGCGCGTCGATCTCACTCCGCTGCTTACGCATACCTTCTCGCTCGATCAGATCAAAGAAGGGTACCACATATTCGGCGAGCGGCTCGATGGAGTTCTCAAAGTAGCGATAAGGCCCTAAAACGGACGTCCTATGTCCTATGCTCGATGCCAGGAAATAGGGCACTGGACGCAGGACTAGAACATTTATTTCTGCTTCCAATCTCGAAGCGATAGCTGTCCCAATCGGGAGAAGTTGATCGACTCGCCCAGAATGCGCATCGCCTCCTGTGGAGCATGGAAGCCTGTGGAATTCTCTGCTTCAACAAAATCGAGCAGGAATTGCGCTTTGCGTTGATAGTTTCTTGCGGCGGCCATTTCGGCATCAGTTCTGCCTGCCTCGCGAGCTGCTTTGATGTCGTTGATCAGCGCCACGAGCGCATCCATCGCTAGATTTCGCTGCTTGAATGTCCTCTCTTGAATCGTCTCCACTCGCGCTCTAAGCTCAGCTTCTGGCCACTTGTGGCAGGTCTGGCAAGCGCGGTCGATATTCAACAGCGGACTGCGCACGTGATGATCGCTGATCTTCAGCGCCCCCTCTCGCTTATAAGGCATGTGGCAATCAGCGCAAGCAACGCCTGAGCGGGCATGTATCCCCTGATTCCACATCTCGAATTCAGGGTGCTGCGCTTTGAGCACTTCAGCGCCTGAGTCGGCATGGGTCCAATCCTTGAATTTTTGCTCGTCATAATAAGCCAGGATGTCATCAACCTTCAGCCCATTGGCCCAGGGATAGACCAGCCGCTTCTCCTGCCCCTTGAAGTAATACTCTACATGACATTGTCCGCAGACGAACGCGCGCATCTCTTGGCGGGTCGCCTGTTTATTTACATCATAGTTCTGCACCCCTTGAGATGCTTTGAGGGCGCGAATGCCTTCGATAAAACCGGGCCGGGTTATCCTGAGCTGCATAGTTTGAGGATCATGACAGTCGATGCAGGCAACCGGATGAGATACCAGTTTGCGCGCTTCGGAGTATGGCATCTGATTCATCTTCTCGAAGCCTCTGGTCAGGTCCCCTTCTCCCAGCTTCTTGTAGGGCACATAGACCGATGCGTGGCAATGCATGCAGGTGCCTGGCTGTTTGACGACTTGCTGGCGTCGGGTGAATGTCTGGTCTTCAAGCATGTAAGCGTGGCCGCGCTCTTCGCGGAAATCGATGGCGAAGGCATATCCTGCCCACATTGTTTTCAATCGCGGATCCTCTTCCAGTCTGGATTGCGCGACAATTGAGCGAGGATCTACTTGAGTAGGGGTCCTTGGCACCGCCTCGCTGCCGCCGAATCTGGTTCGCACCTGATCGACCGTGCGAGCGTAGCCATCGTACTGTAAGGGGAAGTTCTTGCCCCAGGTGGCCGGGTCTTCGGTCTCATCGGTGAGATCGACCACCCGGTAGAAGGGGTTCCTCGCCTCTTGCTTACGTTCCATTATATTTACCAGCAGCGCAACGCCTCCGGCGGCAGCCAGCGTAGCGACTATTGCAGTGACAAGGATCAAGGGAAAACGACGACGGTGTGCGCCGCCATTTGAAGGAGTAGAATTATTAGCGGTTTCAGTCATCTGTTTTTCACCTCATCTAGGGTGTCCGACCGAGCTATGGCAGCGAATACATGACACCTTTAAATCTTGTTTGTGTGGCCCCTCGATAGCTTCGACTATATCCTGATGGCATTTCCGGCAAGCATTTTCAGCGATCTCCCGATTGTGCGGCTTGATGCGCAATGGCTCGGTAAATTGGCCTGAAGTGAAAGCGAATGAATGCCAGAAGCCATTGGATGCCTTAGCTGAATACTTGGTGATGATACCCGGCGGAGTATGGCAATCATTGCAAACAGCAGCCGAGCGATGGCTCGATTTCACCCAGCCATCGTAATATTCTTGCATTATATGGCAATTTGCGCACGCTAGCGGATCATTAGTTAAATATGAAGCGCCTCTTGCGTAGATGAATGTGTAGCCGCCAACACCGACAGGCAGACCAATAGCAACGCCCAGGACAATTGCTTCAATAGTGCGCAGCCTCATTAGTCCTCCTCCGAAAACAGTAGGCAGTAGGCAGGCGAGCTTCTTCCAACTGCGCTGTTCTCATTATTTCTGGGCGTTGTCGCCGACAACATGAAAGACTCCTCAGAAAACGTACAGTAAGGCGGTTAGGTTGCTGCCTGTCGCGCACTATCAGCAACCTGACCGCCTCGCTGTACATCGCGCCCATTTTCGTCATTTCAGGGCGTCGCACGAGCCGTCTGAAAGACTCCTCAGAAAATGCCCAGGGAGCGCAGGCATCCTCGCCTGCTCAGGTTCCACTACATCGCAAGCAAGCAGGCAAGGATGCCTGCGCTCCCTGGCTTTTCATTGTTTCAGGGCGTCGTTGCTGACGACATGAAAAACTCCTCAGAAAATGTCCGATCCGCCTTCAGTTTGTCGTGTGCTTGCGGAAGCTGGCGACAAACTGAAGTTTATCAGACCTCGCGCCCGCATTTTCATCATTTCTGGGCGTCTTCGACAAGCAAATATCTTCCACACTTCTACAATATACATCAAGTTTGGGCGCTGAATTTGTGACCGTAGTCACAACTGATAGTGACTTCAATCATAGCTTTTTCTGTCAGTAAATCTCTACAATAGATGGTGAAAAGCGTCAGAGACCGGTACGGCCAGTTCAACACCAAACCAACCCATTGGAGGTGATTATTATGTCAAAAGATGATCGTGATGTCCTTGAAACCTTGAAATTTGAACTCGACTTCATTGAAAAAGGTGGCTATGGCCGTTCGGTACGGACGCCTTGGAAACCAACATCAATATTTCAAGATTCTCTCAGCTGTATCAACTTTGGCGACCCTAATCGGACTCATCCATGCGATGAGTGTCTTCTCATCGATTTTGTGCCGCCTGAGCACCGCTCTGACGATGTCCCCTGCCATCACATTCCGCTCACAGAGACAGGAGAGACTGTAGATACAATCGAGCGATGGGGGGACCAGCAAGAGCTGGAAGAGGCAGTCAAAAACTGGCTTCGAACAACTATCAAGAAGCTTGAGGAGGAGCGAGCCAAACAAGCCTCTGTCTAGAGCCTGGCCAGGATGGTGGTTCATCCTGGTTATCAGAGAGTGATTTCAGCGTAGCGATCGGCTTCAATAGAGGAGAGAATAATGCTGAGAAAAGATAAAAGCGTCCTGGTCGTCGATGATGATGAGGATGTGCTTATAGTTCTAGAGTGGGCGTTGGAAAACGAAGGCTATAGCACGACTACTGCCTGGAGCGGGCAAGAGGGACTCAATCTATTACGCTCAAAAAGGTTTGATCTGGTACTGGTAGACGAGCATCTGCCAGATCTGGGCTGGAGAGCTATATTAGGAGAGTTGCGTCGCAAGGGGGTCAAAACCCCCGTAATGATTATGCAAGCCACCGCGCCTAAATCTGATGAAGTGGACCAGTATGCCTCTTCGGGAATCTGCGGTTGGGTGCGCAAGCAGATGCCTCGCGAGGTTACTGAGGCAGTAGATAAGTGCTTCGAGTCTTCTGCTTCGACCAGGGTCTGCGCTTGATCAGGCGCGCCAGTTGGGCAGCGACCCGGAGGGTACCCTGACGTCCTACGTCTTACGTCCTATGTCCGACGTCGGACATCGAACGTTGGACGTAGGTAAGAATCTATACCAGACCATAGAAGGTTGGAACACTGCTTTATTTAGTTCCGTAGGGACTTGTGGACAAAGCGCGAGCTTCTTTTCGCTGGGGATTGATTCAACCCTCTTTCAGCCATCCCTACGGGACTTGAATGGTAATTGGCATTGCTTCCCAGCCCTAGGCGGCTGGGCTAATATCGTTATTCGTTACGGGACGGGGAAACGGCTGTGTATCATTCTTGCATGGTTTGATTTAGCTGCCCGCCTTGAACAGGCCCCCTGGCGCTGCAAACAAGGATCAGAAGAGACTCTCTGATCTGAAGGAGGAAGTATGCTTCACAGAATCTTATCTCAACAAGGGCCCTCAGTAAGCAACCGCCGAGTAGTTGCTGCCGTGTACATCACTGTCGGAGTGATAATATTCTTCGCCCGGGTTCCATTCGGACTGGTTCTTACTCTGGCAATTCTTCCGCTCATCCTGGGGTTGAGTCTCTATTTGCTGAGCATCTCAAGGGATAAGTCGCTCCAGCTTGTTTTGCTCTGCTCAAGCTGCGCTTATCACAGTGCCCAGGAGGGAACTGTGTGTAAATGCGCTCTGGCCGCCTCAGATGTGTGGCCCAGGACCATAGCTTGCTCAAGGTTCCGCAGCCGTTTTTTCTCCTGCCCCTCGACTCTGCAACTCGGAGTGAACGGCCAATCGGAGTAATTGATGCGGTCAGAGGCGGATCGACTGTTATACTGGCTATGGGAGATGGAAAACGAGCAGCAAGAGCTATTCACGAACTGGTGATGAGTAACGGTGTGAGGAAAAGACGATAAGCTCAAGTCGAAAATTGTCTTCAGTCTGCCTCCTGAGCGAAGGATGAGAGCGATTCCTCATCAGTAATCGTAATTTGACGGCCATCTACTATTATCAACCTATTCTGCTGAAGCCTGGCCAGAGCGCGGGAAATAACTTCACGCACTGAACCGATGCGCGTGGCGATTTGCTGATTTGTCAGCTCAAGCTCGAAAGTAGTTCCTGATTCGCTGCGCACGCCGCGAGTTCGCGCTTCCGCCAGTAGCATTCGCGCAAGTCGCTGGTCTACCTCATAGAGCGATAGCGCCTCGACCAGATCCGCGCAGCGGCGCAGCCGCCCGGCCATTAGCTTGAGTGCGGCCAGCGCAATCCGTGGATGTTCCAGGAAGAGTCTCTTCACATCCCGTTTGTCGATAGAGAGGATGACTGAATCCTCTTCGGCAGCAGCAGTCGAGGGATAGGGGCCCCCATCGAAAACGGGAACTTCGCCAATAGTCGATCCAGCACGCTCTACGTGGATTACCTGCTCGCGCCCTTCCGGACTCAAGCGGAATGCGCGTATTGCGCCTTCGACAATGACATAGAGAGAGAGCGCCTCATCTCCAGCCATAAACAGTATTTGGCCGCGCGATAGTCGATGCTCTGCTGAATGTTCGGCCAGAGCGCGCAGCTCTGCCTCCTCAAGCTCGCCAAAGAAGGATGTGTTTCTCAGTGCTGCAATCTTATCGGTTGCCATACCTGTGACATGATCGCTTTATTGTGAGATTTGTTCAAGTTCAGACGTTGGTGACAGCGGTCACGATCAGTGGTGATTTCGATCATAGCTTTCCCGGCTATAGTTGAGGTAAGAGGTAATCTCCAGCTGAAGATACAGTGATGTGCCGGGTGTAGCAGATAAGCGCACAAGCAGAAATCACCGAGAGGAAAGATCCATGCCAGATACTGGAGTTAAAATGTTGAGATTTGTAGCGGGGAAGAACCATTTCGAGATCGTGCGTGCTTCTCTGGAAGGGAACGGTGTCGACGCAAAGGCGAACAACAAGTCAACAGCTTTGATGAGCGCAGCATTAATTGGCGACGCGGCTGCTGTGAGAGCTTTGCTGGACAGAGGCGCTGATGCCAATGAAAGAGATAGGAACGGCCGTACTCCCTTAATGGAAGCGGCATTCGGAGGACACACCGATACAGTAATGATTCTGCTAGAGAGAGGTTCCGATGTAAATGCGCAGGACAAGGATGGTTGGACTGCGCTGATGGAAGCGACATCGAAAGGCCATATTGCTACTGTGGAAGCCTTGTTAGCCGCAGGCGCAAATGTGAATGCTAAGAATAAGAGTGGCTGGACCGCTCTTAAAGCAACAGCAAAGGGCCACATTCAAATAATCCAATTACTCAAAAAAGCCGGAGCCGAGCAATAGATCGCCAGATACGGCTGAGCCACAGGAAAAGTCGGTAATCACTCCAACTACAGAACAAATTAAAAGCACTGCACCCTTCCTCAGCTTTTACTACCTTTGATCCGGATCTGTCGCTTTGTGATGGCGGTCACAATTGGTGGTGATTTCTGTCATAGCTTTCCTAGGTGAGGAACTTCTATAGTCTCTATATGAACACTATCTCACACTGAGCAAGGATGGGCCACAATGCATTCACCCTATGGTTTAAAGATCATTGAAAGCTGCATCAATTGCAAACTACATGCAGATTGGTTCTTCTGCAATTTTCCTGATGAGAGCCTGCGAGCATTTGATGCTATCAAGTACACAAGCCTCTATCCTAAAGGCGCGATACTCTTTGTTGCCGGCCAATATCCGCGAGGGGTCTTTGTGCTGTGCAACGGGCGAGTGAAGCTACAGACGTGTTCAAATGATGGCAGGGCGTTGATGTGGATCGCCGAGGCTGGAGAGGTTATCGGCTTGAGCGCGACCATTTCAGGTATGCCCTACGAGGTGACGGCTGAGACGCTCGACCCTTGCCAGGTGAATTTCATCAAGCGAGAAGATTTCTTGCAGTTCTTGCGCGAACATGGAGAAGCCTGCTTGCGCGTGGCTCAACACTTGAGCAATGAGCTCCGCGCCGCCTACGAACAGATACGCTCGCTGGGACTTTCACATTCAGTGGCGGAAAAGCTGGCCAGACTGTTGCTAGCATGGTGTGACAATGATGGGAAACAGGTCGAGCAGGGAATTCGCTTGAAGCTTACATTGACTCACGAAGAGATCGCCCAGATGATAGGCTCTTCTCGTGAGACTGTCACACGGTTGCTGGGCGAATTTAGGAACAGACAGGTAATCAGCGTGAAGGGCTCGACATTGCTGATCCGCGACAAAGGCGCGCTGGAGGCGATAGTAAATTCGGGAGAATTTGCTCATAGCCTGGAGTGACATAAGTCATAGCCTCTACTGGCAAAAGCCGCTATATTTTGTTTGACGTTCGATGTCCAATGTTCGATGTTAAAATGTAGAACGTAAAACGCAAAGCCTACTGTTCTTGAGGAGAAGTGTGGTGAAGGTTAGGATACCCGTTCCCAGAGAGCATGGCGCCTGGGCAATGCTTTACGGGCCGCTGGTTGTGGCTGTTGCAACAATTGGCCGTTTCGAGTGGAGTGTGCTGCTCTTCCTTGTTGCTGTGACAGCCGTCTTCCTGGCGCACGAGCCGCTTGCTACAGTTGCCCGGTCCAGCTCGTCGCGGGCAGTAAATGCGGAAAGATTGCGCCAATCGCGCCGGTGGTTGATTATCTATTTCGCTATCGCTGCCGGCGCAACTGCACCACTGCTGGTCTATTATCAGCGCTTATATCTGATAATGTTCGGGGCCCTGTTAGGCGCGCTATTGATGCTACACATATATCTAGCATCGAAACGCGCAGAGCGAAAGATAATGGGAGAGTTCCTGGGGGTACTGAGTCTGACGTTGACGGCGCCGGGGGCGTATTACATCGTTCAAGGCAGATTTGACAAGCTCAGCCTGTTGCTCTGGGTACTGAACATGCTCTACTTCACCAGTGCTATCTTCTATGTGAAGATGCGGGTGAGCAAATTTGCTAAGAAAAAAGAGTCTAGCCTCTTAACATGGCAATGCACTGTCTATCATGCATTTCTGCTAGTCTTTATTAGCAGCCTGGTTTGGCTGGGCTGGATTCCAGGGGTAGTGTTCCTCGCTTTCGTGCCGATCATTCTCCGAGCTTTCTGGGCAATGGCTAGTAGAGAGTTTCGGTTGAACCTCAAGAGAATCGGATTTACCGAGCTTGGCTACACGATGGTGTTTGTTGTTTTCCTCGTGTGGGGATTGAGACTGAGCTAAGCGCCAGGCAGATCTAAATTGAGCCGCTCAAGAATCCGATGGGAGTTCAGTAGTAGTCTATTGGTTAGCTAGGTTTGGGAGCGGAGACGAGCCAACTCTTCTCGCAGCCGCGCCACTTCGGCCTCAGCTTGTTGCCGCGCTTCAATTTCGGCTCGCAGCCGCGCTTCCGCTTCTTGCCTCGCGGCTGCCTCACGGGCCGCGCGTTCAGCCTCGCGGGCTGCGCGTTCAGCCTCGCGGGCTGCGCGTTCAGCCTCGCGGGCTGCACGTTCTTCTCCAGTGGGAATCACATTACCATCCCTGTCGCACCACCGCAGCCATCTCCCAGTGATTCCTTCATACATCCCCTGCCACAGAGTCAATCCCAATCCTACTAAAGGCAAATAATGCTCTCTCATCAGTTCATACCGCCCATCCCGCAACACAAACACCTGCAGCTCCTCATCGCTCAATTCCCCCAGCGGATCATAAACTACATAGTAAGTCACTCCAATCCGCGCATAGTCCCGCAGCTTGCTGCTCAGCTCTCCCCCCTTGCGGTTCGACACTATCTCAATCACCACCTCGGGCGCTTTGCCATACTCCCAATAGAAGTACGACCGATTGCTCTTCTTCCCCATATCTTCAGGCACTGCTACATCCAGACTCAGGAATATATCAGGCACCAGAGGCGGCTGATAGAGCGAGGGAAAGATTCCCACATTAGCTGACGCCCAGAAAGGACGACGTTGCGCCGATTGGCCTTCCTCCTGCGGAGGGGTCCAGAAGCTGTAGAGTGGCTCGGTCAAGAGCCGTTGCTGTTTCCCTGAAAGCAGATTATCCACCGGCTCATCATCCTCCGTCACCAGGTTGTTGACTGCTTCGGTCAGATCAAAAGGGTTTTTCGTTAGGGTTTGTGACATAGCTTCTCCCCGCGTTAATCGAACTCGCTGCTGGCTTCAAGGTTCTGGTTAACAGTATAGTTGTAGCGCAAGCTGTGGAGCAAGCCATTTGCTCATCAAAGAGTCGCCGGCTTGCTCCGAAACTAACCATACAGATCGAATGTCTCTGGCCTTGGCTTATTATCTGATTTTGCAACTAACATTATTGTGATTGCCGTCACACTAGAAAGTGCTCATGATCATAGCTGGTGGCTGTGGGAAACTTCTATAGTTTCTGTCTACATGCTTATGGCGCGGACGACGCGAGAGGAGAAACAATGAAAGTGACGCGGTTGGGCGGAACTTACTGCCTGCTGTGACCCAGAGGGTACCCCGCTTACTGCCTACTTACTGTTTTGCGAGGAGTACTTGCTTGAAACCATCAACAATTTTAAATGCTGAATCAGCTCACGATATTTTGCGCCAGAGGTCTCAACCTCTCGACGTATTCTTTGCCCCAGAGAAGACGGCTGTGATTGGCGCGACTGAAACGCCTGGCAGCGTTGGCCGCACCATTCTATGGAACCTTATCAGCAATCCTTTTGGCGGCACCGTTTTCCCTATCAATCCCAAACGATCCAGCGTGCTCGGGATTAAAGCCTATCCCAACATTGCCTCTGTGCCAGAAAAAGTCGATCTCGCTGTTGTGGTCACCCCGGCGGTGACTGTGCCTGGTGTGATCGGCGAGTGCGTAGATGCGGGAGTAAAGGGAGCGATCATCATCTCCGCCGGGTTCAAAGAAGTCGGCGATAGGGGCGTCGAGTTAGAACAACAGATCCTCGAACAAGCGCGGGGAAAGATGCGAATCATCGGTCCTAATTGCCTCGGAGTAATGAGGCCGCTGAGCGGTCTCAATGCCACATTTGCTACTGCAATGGCCTGGCCTGGCAGTGTCGGCTTTATCAGCCAGAGCGGCGCGCTATGTACTGCTATACTCGATTGGAGCTTTTCCGTGGATGTCGGTTTCAGCGCATTCATCTCCATCGGATCGATGCTCGATGTCGACTGGGGCGATCTGATCTATTACCTCGGCGATGACCCCCACACACATAGCATCGTCATCTACATGGAATCGATTGGCGATGCGCGGCTATTTCTTTCGGCAGCGCGAGAGGTGGCGCTGACCAAGCCGATTATAGTGATCAAGGCTGGTCGCACAGAAGCGGCAGCCAGAGCAGCGGCATCGCATACCGGGGTGCTGGCCGGGAGCGATGAAGTACTCGATGCTGCGTTTCGCCGCAGCGGCGTGTTGCGCGTCAACACCATAGCCGATCTGTTCTATATGGCTGAAGTGCTCGCCAAACAGCCGCGCCCGAAGGGGCCCCGGCTCACAATCCTCACCAATGCTGGGGGCCCAGGAGTGCTTGCCACTGATTCATTGATCGCCAGCGGCGGTGAGCTGGCGCAGTTGTCTAAAGAGACAGTCGAAGGGCTCAACCAGATCCTGCCGCCCCATTGGAGCCACAATAACCCGATTGACATTCTGGGTGATGCCAGCGCCGAGCGATACGCAAAAGCTGTAGAGATTGCTGCCAAAGATCCAAACAGCGATGGATTGCTAGTGATTTTGACGGCTCAAGCAATGACCGATCCGACTCAGACTGCTGAGCATTTAAAACCTTATGCCAAACTTCCGGGCAAGCCGATACTGGCAAGCTGGATGGGCGCGGCAGATACGGCCGCAGGAGTTAGTATTCTCAATCGCGCCAATATCCCGACATTCCCTTATCCAGATACTGCTGCTCGGGCATTTACTTACATGTGGCGCTACAGTTACAACCTGCGCGCTCTGTACGAGACTCCTACTCTGCAGCCTGAATTTGAAGAGAGTGCCCCCAACCGCGCATTGGCTGAACAGATTATTCAAACTGCGCGCGAGTCTGGCCGCAGTATTCTCACCGAGGTTGAATCCAAACAACTGCTTGCTGCCTACGGCATCCCGATTGTCGAAACGCGCATTGCCGACAGCGAAGAGGCTGCTGTCAAACTTGCTCAGGAGATCGGCTATCCAGTTGTCCTTAAGCTCTTCTCTGAAACTATCACGCACAAGACCGATGTAGGCGGGGTACAGTTGAATCTCTTCGATGAGCTTTCGGTTCGACGCGCCTATCGGGCAATTGAATCTGCTGTGCGCGAGCGCGCAGGCGCTGAACATTTTTTAGGCGTGACCGTTCAGCCGATGATCAAACTTGATGGCTACGAGATAATCATCGGCAGCAGTCTCGATCCTCAGTTTGGTCCAGTACTGCTCTTCGGATCGGGCGGACAACTGGTAGAAGTATTCAAGGATCGCGCGCTTGCGCTGCCTCCGCTCAACACAACACTTGCGCGCCGTATGATGGAGCAGACTCGAATATTTACTGCTCTCAAGGGGGTCCGCGGGCGCAAGCCAGTCGATCTGGCCGCGCTTGAGCAACTCCTGGTCAGGTTCAGCCGGCTTGTTGTCGAGCAGCGTTGGATCAAAGAGATTGACATCAATCCACTGCTCGCGTCTGCTGAGAGACTCATCGCGCTTGATGCTCGTGTAGTCGTGCATGGAAGCGAAATGAGCGAAGATAAGCTGCCCAAGCTTGCTGTGCGCCCCTATCCAAGCCAGTATTCTACCCCGTGGACGATGAAAGATGGGACTACGGTTACTATTCGCCCGATTCGCCCTGAAGACGAGCCGCTGATGGTGAAGTTCCACCAGACGCTCTCGGAGCGCAGCGTCTATTTCCGTTACTTCCATCCGATGAAGCTCAGTCAACGCATTGCTCACGAGCGGTTGACCCGTATCTGTTTCATTGATTATGACCGCGAGATGGCGCTGGTAGTTGATCACAGAGATCCAGAGACTGGACTGCATGAGATTCTGGCTGTCGGTCGATTGATTAAGCTGCGCGGCAGAAATGAGGCTGAGTTTGCAATTGTCATAAGCGATCAGTACCAGCGCCAGGGGATCGGCACTGAGTTGCTCAGGCGGTTGTTGCAGATCGGGCGCGACAAAAAGATCGGGCGGATTGTCGCCGACATCCTTCCTGAGAACAGCGGCATGCAGCGAGTCTGCGAAAAGCTGGGGTTCCAACTTCATTACTCGCTTAAAGAGGGAGTGGTCAAGGCGGAGATTGAGCTATAAGACCATGCCCTATTTCTATAAGCGCCACTCCTCTTGTGACCGTCATCACAATGAGGGGTGCTCCCAGTCATAGCTTCTTCAATCAGAAATCCTCATATTGTTTATGTGATTACAAGAAGGAGTAGAAGATGACTGAGGGGAGCTTTACAACTATAGATGGCAACGAGGCAGTGGCCCACGTTGCTTACCGCACTAATGAAGTCATAGTTATTTACCCGATTACACCTTCATCCCCAATAGGCGAATGGGCTGACAGTTGGGCATCTGCTGGAAAGCAGAACATCTGGGGCGTCACTCCTACAGTGGTGGAGATGCAAAGCGAAGGCGGCGCAGCGGGCGCAGTGCATGGAGCTTTGCAAACCGGTTCGCTCACTACTACATTCACATCATCGCAAGGGCTACTATTGATGATTCCCAATATGTACAAGATTGCCGGCGAATTGACGCCCACAGTCTTTCACGTCGCTGCGCGTTCGCTGGCAGCGCAGGCGCTATCGATCTTTGGCGATCATAGCGATGTCATGGCCGTCCGCGCCACTGGATTTGCTCTGCTTTCGTCGGCCTCAGTTCAGGAGGCAATGGATTTCGCTCTGATAGCGCAATCAGCTTCTTTGGAGTCTCGAATCCCATTCCTGCATTTCTTCGATGGGTTTCGCACATCACACGAGGTGTCAAAAGTCGAGCTGCTGACCGAAGATGACATGCGCGCCATGATCAATATCGATCTGGTTCTGGAGCATCGCGCTCGCGCGCTGTCGCCTGATCGTCCAGTGATACGCGGCACAGCGCAAAATCCGGATGTCCACTTCCAGGCGCGAGAGACGGTCAACCCTTACTACGCCGCTTGCCCCGATATTACCCAGATGGCGATGGACAGGTTTGCCGAGTTAGTCGGGCGACAGTATCACCTGTTCCAGTATCACGGGGCCCCCGATGCCGAACACATCATCGTGCTTATGGGTTCAGGCGCAGAGACGGCGCAGGAGACAGTTGACTATCTCAATGCGCAAGGAGAAAAGATCGGTGTGGTCAAAGTGCGGTTGTACCGGCCATTCGACGCCAAGCGTTTTATCGAATCGCTTCCCGCTACGACAAGAGCGATAGCAGTGCTTGATCGCACCAAGGAGCCTGGCAGCGCAGGCGAGCCGCTCTATTTAGACTGCGTTGATGCAATTCACGAAGGATTAGAAAACGGCTGGGGCGAGCTCAAGCTGGCGCCTAAGATTGTCGGCGGGCGCTACGGGCTGTCTTCCAAAGAGTTCACTCCGGCAATGATCAAAGGGATATTTGATAATCTCGCGCTAGAAAATCCCAAGAACCATTTCACCATCGGTATCAACGATGATGTCAGCTACACCAGCCTTCCCTTTGATCCAGAGTTCTCGACCGAGCCCGATAGCGTGATCCGAGCGATGTTCTACGGCCTGGGTTCCGACGGCACAGTAGGGGCCAACAGAAACTCGATAAAGATCATCGGCGAGAATACAGAGAACTACGCGCAGGGCTATTTCGTCTACGATTCAAAGAAAGCAGGCGCTATCACCGTCTCTCATTTGCGGTTTGGCCCTCATCCAATTCATTCCACTTATTTGATAACTAGAGCCAACTTTGTCGCCTGCCACCAGCCGGTATTCCTTGAACGCTATGACATGCTGAAGCAGATAGTGCCAGGGGGCACTTTCCTGTTGAACATCAAGTATGGGCCGGAAGAGGTCTGGCCGCATCTGCCGCGATCAGTGCAGAAAGAGATAATCGACAAGAGACTGAAGTTTTATGTCATCGATGCCACCAAAGTTGCGCGCGAAAGCGGAATGGGTGGACGCATAAATACAATAATGCAGGTCTGCTTCTTCGCTCTCTCCAGGGTCCTGCCCAGAGATGAGGCGATTGCCGCGATCCGTAAGGCGATTCAAGAGACATACGGCAAGAAGGGCGAGGAAGTTGTTCAAATGAACCTGAAAGCAGTGGATCGGACGCTCGAACATCTGTATGAAGTGAATGTTCCGGACCGCGCCGACAGTTCTTATGAAACGCCGCCTCCAGTGCCAGAAGGGGCCCCCGATTTTGTCAAAGATGTCCTTGGCAAGATAATCGCTTGCCAGGGCGACGAGCTGCCTGTCAGTATGCTGCCGGTTGATGGCACCTATCCGACGGGCACAGCAAAATGGGAGAAGCGAAATCTCGCGCTGGAGATTCCCGTGTGGGACACGGATCTCTGCATACAATGCGGCAAGTGCGCGTTTGTATGCCCGCACAGCGTAATACGCATCAAGGTCTACGATCAGAAATATCTCAGTGAAGCGCCGCCAACTTTCAAATCCTGCGATGCCCGCGATCGCGAATGGAAAGGGCTGAAATATACTATTCAAGTAGCGCCCGAAGATTGCACTGGTTGCGCGATCTGCGTCGATGTCTGCCCCGCCAGAAGCAAATCAGATCAATCATATAAAGCAATCAATATGCAGCCGCAGCCTCCGCTGCGACAGCAGGAGCGCGAAAACTGGAACTTCTTTCTGTCCATTCCAGAGCTGGATCGGCGAAATTTGAAAGTGTCTGCCATTCGCCAGCAACAGGTACAGGAGCCGCTATTCGAGTTTTCCGGCGCTTGCGCTGGTTGCGGCGAAACGCCTTATATCAAACTGGTCACCCAGTTATTCGGCGACCGCGCGATAGTAGCCAATGCTACTGGCTGCTCGTCTATCTATGGCGGCAATCTGCCCACCACGCCGTGGACGAAGAATGCCGAAGGGAGGGGGCCCGCCTGGGCGAATTCGTTGTTTGAGGATAATGCTGAGTTCGGCTATGGCTTTCGCTTGTCAATAGATAAGCAGAAAGAGTTCGCTTCTCAACTGCTGAAGAAGCTGGCCGGAGCTGTCGGTGAAAACCTGGCGCAGGCTATTCTGACAGCTCGGCAAAGAGATGAAGCAGACATATACGACCAGCGCGAGCGAGTGGCAGAGCTGAAGAAGAGATTGCAAAGCATCGGCTCAATCGATGCCAGACAGTTGCTGGCGCTGGCTGATATGCTGGTGAAAAAGAGCGTCTGGATCATTGGCGGCGATGGCTGGGCGTATGATATTGGCTTTGGGGGCCTTGACCACGTGCTGGCGAGCGGGCGAGACGTGAATATTCTGGTGCTTGATACCGAGGTATATTCCAATACCGGCGGCCAGATGTCGAAATCTACTCCTCGCGCAGCGGTAGCCAAATTCGCTGCTGGCGGCAAACCAACTTCCAAAAAGGATCTCGGTCTGATTGCAATGACATACGGCAATGTTTACGTTGCCAGCGTGGCTATGGGGGCCAAAGACGAGCACACTCTCAAAGCATTTCTGGAAGCTGAGAGCTACGAGGGGCCCTCTCTGATTATCGCCTACAGCCACTGCATCGCTCACGGGATCAATATGGCGACTGCTATGCAGAATCAAAAAGCGGCAGTCGATGCTGGCCAGTGGCTGCTCTATCGTTATCATCCGGAGCGGGCAAAACAAGGATTGAATCCATTGCAGCTCGATTCACGGTCGCCGCGAATACCAATTGAACAGTTCCTTTATATGGAGAACCGTTTCAAGATGCTCACCAAGAGCAATCCAGAGGCGGCCAAACAGTTACTCCAGCAGGCGCAGCATGATGTCGATATGCGCTGGCATCTCTACGAGTATCTGGCAGTGCGCAAGAAGGAATAGAGACAAGCTGCTAACGACGCGAGTACTGGTCACATTCATAGGTGATTGCAATCACTGAATTCTCTGTTGGAGTGTGTAGACTATTACTTATGGTTGTGGCGGCTGGGGATGTCTGGCTCAGGGGCAGATAGATTATGTGTCGCCGGTTTTATGGCGGCTCTATCGAGACACTGACCTGCCAGGACGGAGAGAGTTGCCTTTTTGCCTGACTCAGTTGGGAGAAGGAGGTAGTTATGCGTGTAATGAGGGTGCTTTCAGTTAACGGCGATTCAGTAAGACATGAGTGGGAGGAAACGACAAGTCCGGAGCACCTGGCGGAGATTGAAGCGGAATTTAACCAATTGATGAGACGCGAGTATGTGCCATTGCTCGTCAAGGAAGGATTACAGCAGAAGATGGCTCAATTCGATCCCAATGCGGAAGAGATACTGTTCATCGCTCCCTTAATTGGAGGGTAGAGATTGGGCGGAGCTTGCCGCCTATTGCTTTCTTATGCTCCGTTTCCTTTGCGCGTAATCCCGTAGTGAGATGTCAAACTGAGCTGGCCATCATTAGTGACTGGCCGAACTCGTTCCAGCATCAAATGCCTTTTGATTCAATCCAATCGCGCCTCCAGGCAATGACGTTGAAAGAGCCCCTTTTCATGGCCTCGGCGGATGTCATCTCTAGGGCCATTGATCTCCTTGTTTCTGCGAAGAAAGCGCCGGAAGATCAAGCTACAAGCCGATCTCAGAGCCCTCCGGCAGCTCCTCGATGCTCAATGCTGATCAGGCGCAGGCTCTCGGTTGACATAGAACAGACATCTCCACCGATCTCTATTCTGTTGCTCTTCTTGAAAGTTTCATTGTATGCGCGCCAACCCGCGCTGATGGCGCGCTCCGTCTCGCGCTGCCCATACTCATTGACATAAAGTCCCTGCCCCTTGCGCAATGTGTCAGATCGATAGAGCCCCTCGGCTGCCTCTATGCAGTGTTCCAGCTCATGGGGAATGACATAGTAGTAATTTGATCCGGCAGTGATCTCTATCTGGCAGTACACGCGATTCTGGACATGATAGATGCGTGCGAGCCCTGGAGGCTGAGTAATTGGGCCAAAAGTCAGGGCTTGTATGGAGAGCCTTAAAGTAATATACAAACGCGGATTTGAGCGTAGAGTCAGGAACTGAGCGCGAAAGGTAGGAGAAGACCGGTATAACTGGTTAATAAGAGGATTCAGATTTGAATCGATGACAAAATTAGATCTTGCTCGATTTGCCAGTGTGCTCGGCGAATCTGCAAAAGCGACGCCATCTTTCTGCCAGGCGAAGCAATAGTGCGCTCCCAGCATAATCAGAATGACTACGGGGGCAAGCAACGAGAAGTAATTGCGCGTTTTCGCTCTTTCTTTACTGGTATCCATGTCGTACGTGTTTAGCGTGGTTGTAAGTTGTGCGGCTGTGGCCGCTAGGCGGTGTGCGGCGAGGGAGGCGGACTCGCCGGGGCCTGTTCCTTATATCCTTTAGCGGCTAGACGGCTGCTTCTTGCCACGCGCATACTCCATGTCATTACCTCTGAAATTGTGTCAGGTTACTTCTCCCACTCCTTAAAGCGCGTTACTCACCTCACCGCCTTTACTGCCTTTGATAACGAAGAATATAGAAAGCCTTTATCTGAAGGCTACGACCTGGGTCACCGCTCAGGGTGACTGAGATCACATATTCAAGACTGTGCCTTCGGTCACATCAACAGCAGTAACGGCTGGCTCGCTATTTTGGCCATCATCAAGCAGTAACGATGGCCAGAATGAGATCACAATGATGCGTAACTGCCGTCACAGACTTAGAGCGAGAATTTGTTTAGACTATGTATACTCCTCCTTGTAATGGGAATCGATTGGGACGCCAGGCGAGCCGCTGATACGCCATAATCCGATAGTGAAATGCGGCCGCCCGGCGATTTTTTCTCTTGCGCCATTCGTTATGACAACATCGCTTCACAAGTACTTATCTGATTGTGCCGCGCATCACGTCCGAGGGTGGCTGCAATCGCTGATTTTCTTTTTCTATAGGTCTATATCTCTCCCTCAAGCAACTTGAACTTGAAGACACGATCTCGTCCCAGCAGTTGCTTTTGATCCTCATAAGTCATTATCTCGATCTCAATCGGCGATTCGATCTTGATCTGCTGAATATCTACATATCGCCAGGAGCGAGATTCGTCCTTGTGGCTCGTCTTGTATTCAATCTTGTCCGGCGTGATGATCAATGTCCCGCGATGATTTTGGAGCAGGCGTTGATGCTCTACTATAGACTTCAGAAAAAAATTACAGCGGGTTCAGGCGCCAAGCGCCCTCAAAACAATCTATTTTTAGAACTGTTTTGAGGCGGTTCAGCGGGACCTGCTCCCACGAGCATTCCGCGCCCTCAAAACAATCTATTTTTAGAACTGTTTTGAGGGCGCTTGGCGCCCGAGCTGAAGTCGAAAGAATAACCTCTCGGGCTCTGGCGAAACTCTCTTCGGCCATCTTGTGATTGCCGCTCTTATATAATGCTTCGCCTTCGCGGTAGAGTCTCTGGGCTTGAGTAAGCAGCTCGGCCAATTGAGCTTGATGCTCTATCTTCTTTCTCATTCTATCCAGCATCGCTTCTGCCTCTTTCGGCAAGCCTGTCCGGCTCTCTTCTTGCGACGATGCTGCTTGGGCAGGCGACGAGCTGCCATTTTGCGCAGCCCGAATATCCGCTCTTGCAATTAGCGAGATCGAGCCGAGAATAACCAATATCTGCATAAAGTATTTCATCTGTTTCCTTCTTCTTCTCGGCTGTGAGTCGTTCCTGATAGCGCTAAGACCGCACCTCTGCTCTTGCCAGCCTCCTCACTTCAAACCCCTTCCAGATTTCATAGATCACAGGATAGACCAGCAGCTCAAGAATAAATGAAGTGAAGATGCCCCCTATCATCGGCGCAGCGATGCGTTTCATCACATCGGCGCCCGCGCCCTCAGACCACATGATTGGCACCAGCCCCATAAACATTACTGCCACAGTCATAAACTTGGGGCGCAACCGCTTGACCGCTCTGAACTCTATTGCCTCTTTGAGATCGGCCATAGAGCGCATCCTCCCTTGAGCTACTCGCTCGTTATAGGCCAGATCCAGATAGAGGAGCATAAAGACGGCGGTTTCGGCATCCACTCCCAGCAGAGCTATCAACCCTACCCAGACTGCAATGCTCATATTGTAGTCGAGCAAATAGAGCAGCCAGATCGCTCCCACAGCAGAGAACGGATCGCCTTTTTGGATATCGAATGGAGGTATGGGGATTATATTGCCTGTGTAGCCTAAGCTGAGCATAGGTTCAGGCAGCGCCTTGCCTGGGAGATGCGAGCGCGCACCATATCAAAGTTGCGCTGCATCGATCTTATCTCTGGATTCTGTTCGAGCGCCTGATCAATCAACTCCTTCAGAGAAATTGAAACTGTCCCTGCTCCTTTGGCAACTGCTGTTGGGGCCCCAATCTGAGCGGCATTGCCAGTAACAGATCCAACGGCAGAAGGTGGATTTTCTTGTTGGGCAGATGCAGCCTCGTTCCCCAGGAAAATCGCTATTAACATCCACAGAATCATCAGTCGAATATGTCTGAATTCCATTGAAATCTCCTTCGTAAAATAATAGGTGTCAGTGGCCAGTGGCCAGTAGGTAAAGCCGCTGCAGTTACTGACAGTGACCAGTTGCCAGTAGCCGGTGGCCAGAAGATAAAGCCGCTGCAATCACTGACCACTGGCTACTGTATTGCTGGAGTAGGCTCTAAATCGGGAGAGTTGTTAGGTCAAGAGACAGGAGTGTGTCAGGTAGAGCGGGCGAGAGCGGGGAGGCGTCTCTATTTTGGCAGTTAGTAGAACTGTGGAAACTGGCGCGGCGGGCGCCAATGTGCGGTGGAGCTTCGGTTACTACAGGCATCTGGTTCTGGGCCAGGATAGAAACAGCTTGCGAATTAGCCTGTGGCCGAAGATGGCAGCACGTGTTATTGCCCTGTAATGTGCCCTCAGATCGGGCCTCAGCTCCTTCGCTCTCCAGGCAGTGCTGATCGGTTTCTGATCTGAGGCTATAGACATTGGGAGAAAGATTATGGTTAGTTCGGGGGCAAATACTTCGGGCGCCAAGCGCCCTCAAAACCGCCCTCAAAACAGTCTTATATTCAATTTGTTTTGAGGGCGCCGCAGCGCCCGAACCCCAAATAGTTTTTCTTGAAAACTACAGCTGCTTCACGCTGCCCATGCTGCACACTTGAGCAGGATGTCTGTTCTGGCTCATTGGCAACGAATCTCTCCTCGCTCGTGGTGGCTCGCTTCAGAAGACAGGCAATGGCTCGAAGCCGAAGAGGCGTTGTGATGACGGCAGGGGCAGACTATTCCAGCCCAAGCTAATTGAGCAGAAAGCAGGGAAAGCACCAGCGGCAAAACTAGCGCCAGGCGGCTGGCGCTGGTCAGGGTGTCTTTGTCTAGTATTCTGCTGGTGCGCGACATCTATTCCTCTTTTCTTGCCTTTTCTGCGAAGTGATAGAGTAGGCAGTTCGAAGTAGACTATGACTTAAGTCACAGTCAAAAGTGACGGTTGTCACCATATAGGTTTTAACATTTGAATAGGAGTTCTTCATATTACTCGCGTGAAGTACAGAAACAATGAAAATGCGGCGCGAGGTCCGACAAACTTCAGTTTGTCGTTAGCCTCAGCAAGCACACGACAAACTAAAGTTTGTCGGACATTTTCTGAGAAGTTGCAATAAAACTCGCTCATCAGTTATAAAATTTGCCCGTGGTGACTTCGGTCCTAATTGAATATATTATGATAATAATACTTTTTGGAGGAATGGGTCGCTTTTGCTGGCATTAGCCCTGGTGATAGCAAGCAGATGCAATAAGCAGATGTGACTGACCGATGCCCAAAGCTAAAGTTCTCATTGTAGATGATGATCAGATGATTCGCTGGAGCCTCAATGAGGCGCTGCGCGCCTGGGGGTATGCTACTGTTGAAGCTGGAACAGTTGTTGCTGCGCTGGCTGCATTTGATGCTGAACAACCTGCGGCAGTGCTCCTTGACATCAACCTGCCTGATGGTTCTGGACTGGATGTGCTGCGCGAGATCAAGCGCAAGCAACCGCAAGCAGTAGTAATAATGATCACCGCCAGTGTCCTGGTAGATGATGCTATAGCCGCTCTGCGCGGAGGCGCTTATGATTTTGTCAGCAAGCCTATTAGCCTTGATGAGCTTCAGGTGCGGATTCGCAATGGAATCGAGGCGCAGCATCTACGCAAAGAAGTTGGCAGCGCCCGCCTGGAACAGGCTCGCCAGTTCAGTTTTGATCAAATAGTTGGCCACTCTCCAGTAATGACTGCAACAATCGCTCTTGCTCGCAAAGTGGCAGAGAGCGAAGTCTCATCCGTCCTTTTGCAAGGTGAATCGGGCACAGGCAAGGATTTGCTGGCGAAAGCAATTCATTATGCATCACGCCGCGCTAGCTTTCCCTTTATAGCGATCAACTGCGCTGCGCTTCCAGCAAACCTGGTCGAGAGTGAGCTGTTCGGCTATGAGAAAGGCGCATTCACCGATGCCAGGACGCGTAAAGAAGGATTGTTTGAACAGGCGGAAGGGGGAACACTCTTTCTCGATGAGATCGGCGAGCTTGAGCTTAATCTGCAAGCCAAGCTGCTGCGCTCTTTTGAAGAGCGCACATTCAGGCGCGTGGGGGGACTAAAAGACATTCCTCTCGATGTGCGTGTGATTGCTGCGTCAAATCGCGATTTGAAAGCCGCGAGCGAGGCTGGGCGCTTCAGGCTTGATCTTTATTATCGCATGTCAGTTATTCAAATCGACATGCCGCCGCTGCGCGAGCGAGGCGATGATGTAATATTGCTTGCTGAACATTTCATCGCGCGCTTCAACCAGCAGTTGCGCAAATCTATTCGCGGCATCAGCCCTGAAGTTGCTACTATATTCCGCCGTTATCCCTGGCCGGGCAATGTGCGCGAGCTGCGCAATGTCATCGAGCGAGTAATGATACTCGAGGACAGAGATGTAATCACTACCGCCTATTTGCCCAGGGGACTCAGTCCCGATGAGATTGACGCGAAATGGATCAGAGATGCGACTGGACAGATGGACTCTAAGACAAACAGCGATGAGATGACGCAGATGTTTCAACTCCCACCCCAGGGAGTTGATCTGGAGCAGGTAGAGATGTCGCTGGTGCGACAGGCAATGGCTCGCAGCGGCGGCAATCAGACACGCGCTGCCGAATTGCTGGGAATCTCTCGCGATCAGCTTCGCTATCGACTGAAGAAACTTGAAGATGTGACCACCAGAACGTCATAGTTTCGTTTGGGGGGGTAGCCGAAACTCACAACTGAAAGAGTTGGATTAGAATCGCTGTGGCAGCTCAAAGTAAAGGAATCGTGCGACCGCTCTTTTACTGCCATGCCGATAAATGTCGGCCTGCACCCTGCCGCCCTGCACCCCTCCAAGATAAAACGACAGCGAAGTGGTCTTTGTAACGCTGCAATCGACACTCAGATCAACCAGGGTACCCAATCCTTTTTTACTGCCGCCTGGCCGTCCAATATACCCGAAGGAGCTTCTCTGGAAAGCGCCGCCGCCTATGTACCAGAGGTCTTGCTTATTACTCAATCGCAGGTGGCGGACATCAGTGCGCAGTGACAGGCGCGACAGCGGCCTGAGTCTTAACTGCGCGAAGAGGTCTCAAGCCAATCCCAATTCTCAGCGCGCACGCGGAGGCTGCCAGAGAAGGTCACGCTGCCAAGCTTGATAGGTTCGCGTCCGCGTGCCTGCACCGGTTTCGGTGTTTGATTATCAGCCTGGCCCGATGCTGCCGCAGGCGATTCTTTTGATCCAGGTGTTGCTTGCTGCGCCAGCCCTGGCGTGCGCAATTAAAGCCAAAAGAATAGCCATCACTATGATGGCACTGGCGAAACGCCGTACCCGTCGAGTCATGATCTTAGCCATTTTTCACCTCTCGATTCGAAGCAGCCGAACTTCATCCATCACGCCTGTGCTGGCGCAAGCTGCATTTGGCGCTGCGTCCATTTGGCCAGCCAGTCAACCCCCGCGCGATAAAATGGCGAGTCAGTCTGTCCGACTCTTTCGCAGAAACGCTCCAACCAGAATAGCGGGTGTACTTGCAGAAAGCGCCAGTAGGCGGCTTCGGCAATCTGCTGTTCCTGTGCTCTCTCTTCGTGCATTGCGTAAGCCACCTTCAACGCCAGATAGGATAAGAAGCTCAGCTCGGTGGTTAAATGGTCCGGCGTTTCACGAGTTGCCGATTCCGGCCTGTAAGCGAAGGCTTGGTAGAAACCGGCAATCTCTGCCAGCAGGGGGCCCCGCCCGGCCAGCACATTCTCTTCATAGGAAGATTCGCACGCCGGGCACCCAGCCGGGCCCAGGACGCGGTGAAATTCCGTCTCCCATTCATCAAGCGCGATAGCTGACAATTCCTTTGCCCTCTGGCTGAACTCTTCTGGTAATTCATCAGCCAATTCTTGCAGCTCTTCCTTCGTCGAAGAGGTAGGGGATTGAAATAACAGGGACGCCCAGCGCCAGCCAGTCGCGCTGCTGAGCCAATCTTGAATAGTATTCATTGCCCCTCCAGCATCAGTGGGATCCACCCGGAGCGCATCTTACGCGAGCCTGTGTGACCAGCCGCGCCGTCCCACACGGCAAAAGCTATGTAAGACTTGCGTCCGATCTCTAATGTGTCCATTCCCGGACCCGGGCTTATTGGACGGGCAATAGTGACAACCCATTGCCCATCTCTCCATAGCCCTCGGCCAGCGCCTTCTTGAACCGGCGCAGGCGATACATTGCCGAAGCCTTCTGCCATGAGAACCTGCACTGGCGAATTAGCTGGCCGGACGGTGATCGGATTGCCCGCCGCACGCGCTGGGGCGTAGCGATTTTCCATTTCCGCTTTTGCTGCCGAGTTAGCATTAAACGGATAATGATCTGTGGTGGCCTGTGGGTAAAGCGCCGCTATGCGGTCCCCTTTTCCTTGTTGGGCGCGTTCGAGATCGTCTTGCCAGATCGATTTCCAATACCAGATTCTCACGCCCTTGCCTTTTTCACCCATTGCTGCATCAGGCACATCTGCGCCGGGCTTTTCGGGGAACTGGATCGCCGCCGAGTCAGAGCCAGCTCCTGGTTCGGGAATGATGCTCTGGCTTTTGTCTTCCCATTGGAGCCGAAAGACGACCCACTTGCCATCATGCAAAGCTCGCACTCGCACTAACTCTACTCCTGGCTCAGTCAATTTGGGTTCGGCAACATCTTGGAGTAGCAGCCGCGCCGGGTGTTCCATCGCCTGATTCCAGAGTGGTGAGCTGGGGTCTTCGCGGGGCAACTCCTGAGTAATTCGGCTGGCCACTACCTGCTGCGTATTTATAATCGATCTGCCGCTGCAAGAGATGAAAGAGACAATTAGCAAGATTGCAATCGGGCTGTATAAGAGCAGGTTGCAGGTTGCAGGTTTAACCTGAGATTGTTTGTAGATAATGTTCGCCATCTCTGCGCCTCCGTCGTCTTACGTTGACCGTTGAACGTTGAACGGTTTTAAGTCGTATTGCTTCGCATAATCTGATAGAGCCGATCTACAGCCGGGCGGATGTGCACTGGCTCGTAGATCGGCACACGCATCATCTCTCTCCGATTGTCATCAAGCGCAATGGCATAATCGCCCGCGATCTTGAAATAAGGAATCGTTCGCTCGGTCGAGCCAAAGAGCGCAAACAACCCTTGCAGCACTTTATCTTCTTTCGCATTACGATAGGCTTGCACAGCCGCTGGCGCCTGGGGCCCGAACATCTGAATCAGGAACCGATCCGGGACATTAATCGGCGGCACATAATAGACATTCGGTTCAAGTCCAAACTGCGGGTACAGCGGCAGCGCCATCTTGCGCACATGCACCAGATAATCAACCGGGTTGTCCTCTTGCGCTTTATCCGGCGTGTTGATCCAGCCCTGCAATCGGATCTTGCCAATGCAGTTGACAAAGCACTGCGGTTGGATGCCCTGCTCAATTTTTGGATAACAGGCAATGCACTTCTCGCTAGTGCCTGTGGCCGGATTGAAGTAGACCTTGCCATAGGGACAGGCATTGACGCACTCTTGATAGCCGCGACAGCGCGACTGGTCGAGCACGACAATTCCATCTTCTGGCCGCTTGTAGATTGAGGAACGCGGGCAGGCGGCCAGGCACGCTGGATAAGTGCAGTGGTTGCAGATGCGCGCCAGATAGAACATCCACATCTGCTGTGGCAGTTTAAGGGCTTCACCACGTTCGACTGAGCCGAAAATCTCGTCTTCACCGATATTGGGATGAGCATAATCTATGCTTGTCCGGATAGTCGTAAGCAGCCGCTCGCCGCTGGGCGCGGCTTCAAAAATTGTCCTACCTGTATAGACATTGCCTTCCCAGGTCTGGGGCCCCAACTTTTCCAGCAGCTGTACATCCCAGCCCAGCGGATAGCTGCCAAACGGCTTAGTCTCGACATTATTCCAGAGCATGTATTCTTGCCCCCGCCCCGATGTCCAAGTCGTCTTGCAAGCCAGCGTGCAGGTTTGGCAGGCAATGCATTTGTTGATGTCAAAGACTGCGCCGAATTGCCGTTTGGGCCGACTCTCGGAGTACCAGTAGCTCATTGTCCGGCCAATCTGCCAGTTGTTTACCCGTGCCATAGTGCTTATCCTTTCTTCTCAATGAATGCGCCGCTGAGATACTTCTTCAGGGCTTCGCTCTCGTAACCCGGTCGCAACCCCAACGCCGCCGGTCGCCATAAAGCTTTGCCGCCAATGCCGCCCGGCTCGGCCTTTGTAATACAAACAATCGCTTCGCGCGGCGCGCCAGTCGGGCAGTGAGAGTCAGGCAAGAAACCTTGTCCCATCACATGCCCCATCAATTCTTTCCGTGAAAGCGAGTCGGTCATCAGAGTCGGCTTCAGCCAGCCGCGCGTGGCGCTCTGGTGGCTGCCCTGGCGGAACATCGCCTGATAGTTAGTGTCGGGATTTTTGGCCAGCCCGTCAGGGCGGGTTTTTATGCCTTTCACACTGCCCGGTGTGGCCGCATACATGTTAAACCACATGCGAGTGACTCCTCGCGGCGTGCCAGGGTAGTAACGCGCCCGGCAGAGAAGTCGCGCCACTTCGTAAGCAGGGTCACCTTGCTTCCAACCTCGATACGGACGGTCCGAGGGATCAGAATCGATCCAGACATAATCGCCGTCCTCAATACCTAATTGCTTGGCGTCTTCGGGATTGATATCGACATAGCCTTCTGTGACGAACGGCATGCGCTTGTCGTGTCGATAAATGTCGCCGAACGGCCCGAAAAGCACCGCCACCATATCGGTGTCAATTGGCGTAGTGTGCGAACCATGCCGGTACTTCGGCGTATGAAAGATGAAACGATAGCCGTCTTTGGCCAGTGGATGTTGTGTGCGAGCTACTTCACCCCATGGCTTGACAACATTGCGCACCTGGCGAACTTCGCAGGAGAGATCCGTATCTGCCAGGCCATAAACATTTGGCGTCTCATGCCTGAAGCATGGATGAGGGCCAGCAACAATCACATTAGGTTCGTAGAAGGTCGAATCTATCGGCTCGCGATAGACCGGCAAGTTTTCACCATAAGCGATGAACTCATCTTCATCGCGATAAAATTCCAGGCGACCCGACTTGGTGTACCAGGGCTTGGATTCTTCTATTTGCTCGTATCCGCCATTGCGCGGCGCTGTGCGAGTCATCATCAGAGCCGGGATGCCCTCTTTGGCCTTTGCTTCTAGGTCGGCGATCTTATATCCCTTCGTCGCCGAACTGGCATTGAGAATTCGCTGAATATAAACATCTACTCGCCCTTCGCGAAGGAACTTAGTGTAATCGCGGAACCGTTGATCACCGGTTATGCTCGCCAGCTTATCGGCCACCAGCGCCACTACTTCGCCGTCACCGCGAGTATCGAAGATGCGCGGCAGGGGAGTGCGTGGGAACACCTGGAGAAATGGATTAGTGACTGAGGCAGTTATATCAGGATTCTTCATCTCTGCCCAGGAATCGATGGCGAAAACAATATCGGCATACTCGCAAGAGGTTGACCACCACCATTCGTTGACAGCGATCATTTCAATCTTGGGCAGCACATTGTTGACCACGTTGTAATGCCATTTTACGTTCCCTAAGATCGAATTGGCATTGGCGAACCACATCGACTTGGTTGGCGTAGGCATGTGGCTCTTGCCAGTGAACATTCGATTGCCGACTTTGAGCGCGTGGTCTTCGTGGTTGTAGTAATGCGCCGATTCCGGCCGCCAGTATTGCTTTACGCGAGACGGCTTATCTGGATCAAGCTCAATATCGAACGGGTTCTCCATCATGTACTGCGGCAGTCCATTGAAGAGCGCAATGCGATAGTTGCCCGCGTAACTCCCGATGTTACCGCCAATGTGCCCGATGTTGTTAGTCAGCGCGGCCAGCAAGAATTGAGTGCGGTCTTTAAGGTCGTTATTGAAAAACTGATTCGGTCCCATGCCAACGGCAAGGAGCGTTTTGCCATTGGCGGCTGCGATTTCGCGGGCCAGTTGCTCTATTGCTTCCTTTGGCGCCCAGGTCATTTCGCCAGTGGCTTCAGGCGGGAAGTTATCCATGATGTACTGCTTGATGAGGCTGAATACAGTTCGGCAGCGGACTTTCTTGCCGCCCTTCAAGGTCACTTCCCATTCGCCTTCCAGTTGAGGATCGAGTTTTGACTTATCAAAATACACGCCGACCATATCGCGCGTCAAAGGCGCCGGGCCCCCGCGAGCGGCATCCCACACAACCGCATCGCCCCACTTTTCGCGCAGTGCAGCAGGGATATACTGTTGCTGTTGTGCCCCCGGCAGCGGGGGAGTCTCGCCCTGAGCCATCACATAAGTGAAATTTACCAGCTTTGCCAGCGGCGGTGCTTCTTCCAGATCGGCCGCGTTCAGCTTCTTCATTGTGTCGAGTCGCACCAGCAGCGGCAAATCGGTGAAGCGTTTGATGAACTGTTCATCATAGAGTTTTTCTTTGATCAGCACGTGGCACAGACCTAACGCCAGAGCCGGTGTTGTGCCCGGACGAACAATGATGACTTCATCGCCTTTATTGGCCGTCGCGCTGTATTCGCAAGCAATCACGACAATCTTAGTGCCTTTCAGCCGCGCTTCCGTCAGCCAGTGGGAATCGGGCATCTTGGTTGTGATCCAGTTCATGCCCCAGACCAGCACCAGTTTGGCCTGTTCAACCGAGTGCAGATCAAATTCAACCGTTTGCGTTCCCGTCACCATAGTGTGTCCGGGAGGCAGGTCGGTGTGCCAAGAATAGTTGTCCCAACCGCGCCCGCCGAGAGCTTTATCGGGACCGACATTGCGGATGCGGCTGTCGAGCAGCGCCATTGAGCCAGCTAGCCGGTAGAGCGCCATCACACGAGTGACCCCTAGTAGCGGCATGCCACCACGGAATTTCAAGCATTGAGTTCCGGCGCCCTGCATGGCTTCGATGGACTCTTTCTCATAACCTTGTGCCGCCAGACGGCGAGCGCCTTCTTGGCCGGAATAAGTTGTGGCGATGTTTTGCAGAGTCTTAGCGACAATTTCAGCAGCTTCATCCCAGCCCACCTTCTCCCAACCATCCCAGCCGCGCTGAAAATACTCGGCTGGCGGCCGGCCGCTTGAATCGCGCGGGAACCCTTTTTCAACCCACTGCTTGAATCCTTTGCGAATCATCGGATAGCGCACTCGCCTGTCGCCGTAGAAGCGGCGCGTCAGGGCCAGCCCTTTCTGGCAGCAACGAGGGTCCCAGCGATGCGAAGTTTTGTTGCCCAGCAGGTCAGCGGCTTCGCCATATCGCATAGAAGGTCCAATGCGCGTTACCACGCCATTGCGAACGTAGGCGCGGAGCAGACAGTTATGTGTGTCGTTGGGCGCGCAGAGGAAGACAAAAGAGTCGTCTACTTTGAACAGATCGCGGTAGACCTTCTCCCAGTCGCGCTCCGGATAATGTTCCAGCGGATTATTGATAGCCTCCAGATTCCAGGCTCGCGTTGCGCTGCTGATGAATGCGCCGAAGCCCAGGGTGGCAGCGGTTTGGAGGAAGCGGCGTCTATCCATATCAAGTCTCCTCAGAAAACAGAAGGCAGTAGGCAGTAGGCAGAAGGCAGTAGGCAGGCGCTCCTTCTTCCAACTGCGCTGTTCTCATTGTTTCTCTCGCGTCGCACGAGCCGTCTGAAAGACTCCTCTCCTGGGAGCGCCTCTCATCCTTGCCTGCTCAGGTTGCCCTACCTAGCAAGGCGGGCAGGCAAGGAAATTAGTGCGACCCAGAGGGTGCCCCCAGGCTTTTCATTATTTCCCTCGCGTCGCACGAGCCGCCTGAAAGACTCCCCAGAAAACAGAAGGCAGAAGGCAGTAGGCAGGCGCTCCTTCTTCCAACTGCGCTGTTCTCATTGTTTCTCTCGCGTCGCACGAGCCGTCTGAAAGACCCCTCAGAAAACAGAAGGCAGTAGGCAGTAAGCAGTAAGCTCCTCCCGCCCATGCCGTTTTCATTATTTCTGCAGAATCATCTGGCAGGATCAGATGAAAGAATTTAATGATCCTGCCTTATTTCTCGCTGGCCAGGCCGTGGCGAATATAGGCAATAAGGTCCAGAACCTCAGTTGCAGTAAGCCTGGGATAATTGACATTATCGCGTCCAAAGCCCGGCATCGGCGTGCCCGACCGCCCCCGCACAATTGTCGCAGCGATGTAGTTGTCTGAAGCAGTATTCAAGAAAGCGGCATGAGCCAGGGCCGGGCCAAGCTTGCCTTGACCGTTCTCGCCATGACAACCGGCACACTGCCCGGCATAAATGTTCTTGCCGCGATCTGCTATGCCTTTGCCCATTTTCCAGCTCGCGCGCGTGCCTGCGCTGCGCGGAAGAGTTGAGAGATAACTTATCAACGAGGCCATCGCTTGAGCGTCGTAATTGCCGTAGCGCGGCATCGCAGTGCCTGCTGCGCCTTTAACCAGCGATTGATAGATCGCCTCACGATTGGCCGCTTTGCTGTCGGCAGTTGTTAGTGGCGAGCCGAGTTCAGTCCCGTCTCCATTTCTGCCGTGGCAAGCAGCACAATCCTGGCGGTAGATTCTTGCTCCAAGCGTAAGATCAATTGGGGCACTATTAACTTCTGCCAGCGAGGGTGGCGATGGCGCCAGCGAACGAAGGTAAGAGACTAGCGCCTTCGTCTCATCTTCACTCAAACTGCCTCCGGCTGCGCCAAGCGCAGGCATTCGCCTGCCCGGTCGGCCGGACTTGATGGTGCTAGCGATAAACTCATCTGTGGCTACATCCAGGAAATCCGGCAAACCGATGCCGGGAAAGCGCAGATACAGATTAGCGTAATTGCGACCTTCGCCCGTTGAACCGTGACAGCCGCTGCAAAATGCTTGGAATGCGCGCTCACCGCTCAAAGCCGGTCGCGGTTCTCCCAGCAGTTCGCGGCGGATGCGGTCCCTGGGCAGGTATTGCTGCGGCACTTTGCGCTCGCGCAGAAAGAGAACATAAGAGGTGAGTAGATCAGCTTCCTCGATAGTTGTGGCTTGAGGCGGCATCAAGCTGCCCGGAACAACGCCAGTCGGATCCAGGAAATGTTGCTTAATGTAATTCACCAGCGTCTGCTCACCACGAACACCAGCAAAGTTGAGGTCGCCGACAGGCTTGCGGCCCACTCCGTCCAGCGGGGGGCCCTCATCGCCTCCCACGCCACTGACTTTATGGCACCCCAGACAACCTTTTTGCAACGCTAGCGCACGCGCTTCAACTACCCGCGGCGCGCCGATCCGCGTTCGCAAGAAGGAATTGATCTGTGTGAGGTCTGCTTCGGCGATTGCGCCATAGCTTGCTTTCCAGGCATCGCCGGAATTGCGGGCTTTCTCTTCCAGATGCCAGTTGTGCCAGTTCTCGTTGAACCCCTTCAACCCGACATAGCTTAAATCAGTAGCGTTGCCGCGGCCTTTTCCATCCAGCTTATGGCAGCTCAGGCAGTCAAGACTTTCTACCAGAAGCCGGCCTCGATTCAGCTCTGGCCGGGAAATCCACGGAACATTGTTGTGACAGGAGCCGCAGCCGGATGAGATATGCCGGCGGTCGAGCATCTGTTCATCCCAGTGTGAGACGAAACCGTGCGCAGCATTCCTGGTTGTCGCTCGCCCCTGGCCGCCGTGACAGACGGTGCAACCAAACTGTTTCGGATCGTGCGGAATCAGCGGATGCGCTTTGAACAACGGATCGCCAGGAACTGGCTGGGCTGCACCCATTCCGATGTGGCAACTGGTGCAGCGATCGGTCACGCCCAGTTCTGGTCTCCAGATCTGCTGAACTGCGATGGGAATAGTTGGGCTGCCCGCCTGGCGCGCCAGCCAGTTGTAACGTTTTTGAATCCCTCGCCACTCGTCGAAGTAAGGTCGCAAAGGCGCCGAAGCCAGGACGGCTACAAAGATGACGCTGAGCACCGCAAAGATGCGCAGCAACCGCCCGAGCTTCAAATCGCCTGGTTGATTCGCTAATTCACGCATATCAGTAAATTCCATCTCTCCAGGGCAGAGTGTATTCCCAGCCCGGTCCGCGGAAAGCCACACCAATTACCGTGAGAACCACCCCGGCCAGCAAGAACCATAAGAAGATCCAGAACGCCAAACTGCGATTGCCCAGCCAGCCGATAGCACCATTCTTAGTCGGCATCACGGCCGGCAGACTCATTGTCAGGGCCACAACCCACAGGGGAATGATGATCGGCCAGACCGGATAAGCGCCGGTAAAGAGAAAAATAATTGACAGGACAGATACCGCAGCCCAGAGATTAATGAGCTTACGCGTCCTATTACTCCTATTACCTTGCCAGAATGCCTGGCGCTCCAGATTGATGTTAAAATAAGGGATCACCACCAGGGCCACTATTACCAGCCCCGGAAGTAAGACGCCAGAAACCAGCGGCGGGTAGTAGTGCAGCAACTCCTGCAAGCCCAGGAAATACCACGGCGCTTTGGCCGGGTTGGGAGTCTTTTGAGGATTGGCAATCTCTTCCAGCGGCGCGTCGATGAAAATGGCGAGGAGTACCAGCGTCAGCGAGAGTGCAATCAAACAGAGCGCCTCGCGCACCAGCAGGTGCGGCATAGCCATAACTTCAGGCTCATCGACTACATCCACCGCCGGCCGTTGCTCGCCCTGGACTACGACCAACCGCACAGGCGCGCAGCGGGCGTCCTCTTCAACGACCAACTGGAATTTTGTTGGTTGGCTCATCGTGTAACCCCCTTGTTGCTCAGATTGTGGCCAAGGGCCCCTAATCAGCAGCCGCCTGGCTTGTCCTGCCCGTTCCTGGCTGGTTAAACTGTTCCGCCTCGTTGCCAATCGACGCTTCTCCGCCGGGGGGGCCGAGATAGATGCCGCCATCCTTGCGCACACGCCAGATGTGAACTGACAGGAACAAGACAAGCAGCATGGGCAGCACCACACAGTGCAGCACGTAAAAGCGCAGCAGCGCATTTTCGCTCACGCTATTTCCACCCAGCAGGAGAAACTTGATATGCTCGCCAAAGACCGGCACCGCGTCGACCATGTTAGTGCCTACGGTCACGCCCCAGAATGCCAGTTGATCCCAGGGGAGCAAGTAGCCGGTATAGGAAAGCAAGATAGTGATAAGCAGCAGCATTACACCAATGACCCAGTTGAACTCTCGCGGAGGGCGATAGGCTCCAGCGAAAAAGACCCTCACCATGTGCAGCAAGACCAGAGCAACCATTGCATGAGCTGCCCAGCGATGCAGGTTGCGCAGAAATGGTCCCATATAGACAACGAACTGCAAATCCTTCATGTCCTCATAAGCGCGCGGTACAGAAGGATGGTAGTAGAACATCAGGAAGATCCCTGTTACTACCAAGATGAAGAACGCAGCGGACGAGAGACCGCCGAGATAAAAGGTTCGGGTAAAGGCAATGGCCCGCACATTCACTTTGACCGGATGTATGTGCAGAAAGAAATTGCCAAAGATGGCCAGGGAACGATTACGGTTAGTGTCGGTCAGCCCGCGCCGGACAATCGAGCGATAGACCCGATTGCGCGTCAGCGCGTCTATGTATGTTCTTTTAGTCTCAGCCTGATTCGACATGGTTACACCTTCAAAACAGTGTCTGGCGCTACAACTTTGGATGCATCTACAACCAGCACTTCCTGCTCAAGCGACAAATGGAGCCGCGGCAATTGGCGCGGCGCAGGGCCAGCAATGACCTCGCCATCAGTTGAAAAGCGGCTGCCGTGGCAGGGACAGAAGATGCGGTTCTCTTCTTTTTCATATCTGGTCAGGCAGCCGAGATGGGTGCAGACGGCGCTCATTGCGAAGAAGCCTTGCGGCCCGTGCATTACATAAAGCTTCTGCGCTGGCAGGGCCACCAGTGTACCGACAGGGATCTCTTCGGGTTTGCCGATGCGGTAGCGAGTCTCTTCTTCAAAAAGGACTTCAGGCCACATAAAGCGGATGGCGGTAATTCCCGTTCCCAGGCCAGCCGCCGCCAGCGCGCCCAGGCCCAGAGCGCTCAGGAAAGCGCGACGGTTATATTCTTCGTCATCAATTGGCAACTTCAGATCATCAATCAGAGGCATTCCTTTATCTCTCTTCATAGAGTCGCTTCAGCCAGATACATCATTGGCGCTTCTGGCTTGCGGTAGAAAGCTTGCATTGTAATCACCCCGGTCGGGCAGCGCCGGGCGCACAGGCCGCAGCGAATACAAGCAGTTTCATCTTTGAGGAGCACCGCGCCATTATCACTCTGAAAGACTTCTGCCGGAGCACCATTGGGTAGCAGCGCCATCGCTTCATCAGAAACTGCTACGATGCGCGACAGCGCAACCAGATCGATGCACGCTTCGGGACAGACATCAGCGCAGCCGCCGCACTGGATGCATTCGCTGCCCTGAATGCTGGAGGAGTCAAAAATAGTATTGACCCAGCAGTGTAGACAGCGGCTGCCCTCTGCCCGGGCCTCCTGTTCTGAAAGACACAGCTCAACCTCTTCGCGCGGCTGCCTGCGTTCGATGGGCAGGATCGGGACGCGCCGTCGGGGAATAGTTTCATAATCGCCTCGGGCGAACGGATGGCTGTAACCGAAAGTGGGAAAGACCCGGATGAGATACTCTTCCGGCGGGTCGGTTCGCCCGGTCAAGAAAGCGTCAATCGACTTAGCTGCGCGGCGGCCATCGGCTACGGCAGCAATGATGATGCGCGGCCCGAATGCGACATCGCCGCCAGCATAGACTCCCGGCAATGAGGTGGCCAGCGTCGCGGCATCGACTGCGATGGTTTGCTGCGGCGTGATCTCAATGCCATGATCTGCGCCGAGGAAACTCAAATCGGCTACCTGTCCGATGGCCAGAATTACTGTGTCACACTCTATCTGTTTTTGAGAGCCGGGGATGAATTGAGGGGCAAACTTGCCGTTTTCGTCAAAGACCCTGGCCACATCAATTGTCTCCAACGCAGTGACCCGATCGTTGCCGAGGATGGCATGGGGGCCGCGCCGGTGAATGATACGAATGCCTTCGTGCGAGCCTTCTTCGATCTCTTCCGGATCGGCTGGCATCTCATCGCGCGATTCGAGGGAGATCAAAGTAACCCGTCGCCGCAGCAACCGCGAAGCCGCAATTGCTGCATCAGCCGCCAGGTTGTGGTGTTCTTCGTCCGGCTGTGATGTGCCGCCGAATCGGCGCGCGCTGCGGGCTACATCAAAGGCGACATTGCCGCCGCCTACGACTACCACTTCCTGGCCGATATCGAGGGGGACCCCCAGATTCAAATTCGCCAGGAAATCCACCGCTGTCAGCACGCCCTTCTTGTCCACTCCCGGCAGCTTGAGAGTCTTTCCCTTGCGGCAGCCTGTTGCTAAAAATACGGCATCGTGTCCGGCGCGCAGATCAGCAAAAGTAATATCCCGCCCAATTTCCACTCCCAGGCGGAACTCTACGCCGAGGAATCGGATGAAATCGATCTCGCGATCCAGCAGCTCGCGAGGCAGGCGATATTCAGGTACGCCCAGCCGCATCATGCCTCCGGCTACTGGCGCGGCATCGAAGATAGTGACCCGGTGCCCCATCAGCGCCAGATCGTGCGCGCAGGCCAGGCCGGCCGGTCCACTGCCGATGATGGCCACTCGCCCGGAATTGGCGGCTGGTGGGCGAGGCCGCTCGGCGGCCTGGAGAATCTCTTCAAAACTGAGACCGCTCTCAACGCCGTAGCGTTCGTTGACGAATCGCTTCATCGCACGAATAGCGATTGGTTGGTCAATCTGGCCGCGGCGGCAAGCGGCCTCACAGGGATGAGCGCAGACTCTCCCGCAGACAGATGCCAGCGGGTTGGGCGCGCGAGCCAGTAGATAAGCCTCGCGGTAGTGGCCTTGAGCAATCAGGCTCACATAACCGCCGGCATTGGTGTTAACTGGGCACGCCGCCCGGCAGGGGAAATTGCTCTCCAGGTAGCGCAGGTTTAGTGGGTTTCTACCTGTCCACCAGGAGGAATCGCCAAGTTTTATGCCATTATTGCTCATAATGTCACTACCCGGCCGCTCTCTACTCCCTGCCTTCAATATCTCTTAAACTTAAGGTAAACGAGAGCAGCCAGAGCGCATGCTTTTACTACTTATGAGTATGGGCAAGTATTCGCGCCCAACACAGAAACAATACAGGGTTTGCTATCAGGTATCTATGACAGTGGTCACACTTTATTGTGACCACTGTCATAGATTCGCCATCAGCGTCTCTTGCCAAATTGGCGTATAAAGACTACAAGCTGTTTTGTCTGATCTTGGTTCAGGCTCTTTTCATAAGCGAGTATCTTCTTTCATCCAGGGGGCGATAACGAAAAAGAGACAGGGCAAATGCCAGGAAGAACAGATTCTCCAAATCCAACATCGGATTTGCCTCTAAATCAGACCACGCAAGATTAGTACAGTGTAGCTATCTCAGCCCCGTGAGGGGCAATTGACAGCAGCCCAGCACCTTTAGTGCTGGGGGTCTATAGAGTTAATCAATCAGTCCTGTAGGGACGACTGAAATTGCTTGCTAAATCAAACCAAGCAAGAATGGTACACAGTCGTTTCTGCAGCGGCCCGCAGCTGCCCGTGGCGCTCTTAGCCCAGCAGCAACGGGAAGCAATATCAATTATCATTAAAGACATTGGCGATCAACTCCCGGCGAAAAGAGGCTCGCGCTTTCTCCACAAGTCCCTATGGGACTGAGGCATGGTACTGTCCCAATCTTCTATGTTCTGATTTAGAAACTATCTCAAAACTCATAAAATGAGTATAATGCTTGCACCTTACAAAATGGAGGGAGACAAGAAGGGGAAGAAAAAAACGTAAGCCAACTCTCTGGGAGTTGGCTGATGATTTGTGGGAACGCATTGAACCCATACTCGATGCCTATGATC
>Ga0209172_10001950_pt1 | contig 39703 bp, 28 predicted proteins | sample LarsenN4metaG_FD_184113 | JGI IMG/M metagenome (GOLD analysis project Ga0209172, IMG submission 184113) | Hot spring sediment bacterial and archeal communities from British Columbia, Canada, to study Microbial Dark Matter (Phase II) - Larsen... ... | reverse complement strand
AAGGAACAGGCCCCGGCGAGTCGGAGACTCGCCGCACATCAGTAGCGGCCACAGCCGCACAATTTATAAACACGCTAAACACGTACCGATTGGATCAATGTCATTGCTTTAACTTCTGATGACCGGGTGGTGATGATAGAACAGTATCGCCATGGGAGCGAGACCGTTATACTGGAGATTCCGGGCGGCTGTGTCGATCCGGGCGAGGAGCCGATCAAAGCAGCAGAGCGCGAGCTGCTTGAAGAGACCGGTTATACGAATCGGAGCGCAGCTCTGGAGGTATACCCTCTTCCAGCAATCGCTCTGCATACTGCTGGTCGGTTTCGCCTGCTCGTCTGCCTGTTCGGATTACGCTTTTTATGTTCTGCCACGTCTCTCCCCCCATAGCTGCGCGTGCGGCTGTGGGTGCTACCGGTGCGCTTCCCAGTACAGTGCGTCGCCATTTCCGCGCCATAAGCCTGTCAAGTGCTGCTGCGATGTTGCGAGTGCCTAGTTCCTCCGCGCCGCTGAAGCCCACGTTGTAGACCGCGTTTTGAGTTAACGTTTTGAAACTGGCGAGCAGCCAACCTTTAATCACAGAACTAGCCTTGTCTACTGCCGTAACGGGAGGTTGAGTCTCACTCGCTGCCTCTGAACTCCTTGCTGCTTGTAGGCTGCTTGGCAAGTCCTGGGATAGTATTGGATTATAGGGCCTGGACTGTTCTTCGACTCTTATGCCCCTTAAGGGAGGAGATAGTTTTCTTGTGTCTATCAATGGATCAGACTTGGCGAGCTCTCTTCTTACACTTAGCCCCGGACCGTATCTGACGTGATCGGTTAGTGGGCCAAACTTTATCAGAAACCTTGCCGTCTTGTCTATTACAGGATCTGCTTTCTGGAGAACTGAGATAGTGGTAGGAGCACCGAAGGCGCGTTGCCTGCCGGTTCGGAGACGGAGTTGAGTGTCTAAGTATTGGTAAGCGGTAAACCTGCGCAAGTTGCGCCAGGTCTTCTAGCGACTCTACTTTTTGCCCACGCAGGTCTATCCGCCCATCGCGTTTAAGCGGTGTTGTGATTCCTAGTCCGAGTGTGCGGACTCCTGCTCCAGCGTCTTCTCCTCGGCCTCCTTCAGCTTGCAGATTTTCTGTAATAGTAGCAGCAGTACGAGTTGCATCTGTTTCATCTCCTCCTCTTTCACGATTTGTTTCTCCAACTGCTTCAGTATTTCGAGGTAACGATCCCTCGAGGGAAGATATTCTGCCTGTTTTAACTGCTTCGAGGTCTCGCAGTGCTTCTCGTGCGAGACCGATTGTTTCTGGTGTTGCGTCGGGACGTGTTGCATAGGTAACTTGATTTATATCATCTGACAGGGCGTTTGGCAAATGCCTTCGCCCCTTCTCGTACACGGGGAAGCCTACCTCGATTGCCGATCGGCGCATCTCCGGAGTAATGTCTATTGAGTGCACTGTCATCATGGTGGGCGATGATGATTCTTGTGCTTCCCCTGCTGGCGCTGTTTCCTGAGTTATTGGCAATTCGGTGGTGCTAACGCGAGCGCCGAATTTCTTGCCTGTTTTGTTTAGCGCATTGAGTAAGATGCGGTTGTAGAAGATGTTCATCCCCCGATTGCCGATGGTTATATCGTGAGCTGTCCACGTCTTACCCCCTTGCGTCCCTTCGACAATCTGTGTTGCTAGGTCCTTGCCGAAGAAGTCTTCAAGTTCATTTCGTTGAGCGGGAATTACTGGGTCCGGCTCTTTATTGCCGACGACGTGGGCGTGGGGAAGACTATCGAGGCATTGTTAGTGGCCCGGGAGCTGCTGGATCGAGGTGAAATCAAGCGCCTGGCCGTCCTTTGTCCGCCATATTTGTGCGACCAATGGGCGGCAGAGTTAGAGCAGAAGTTCAACCTCGAGGCGGTGATCATTCGCTCGGGCACCGTGAGTGCACTGGAGCGCCATACACCACCAGGCAAGAGCATTTACCAGCACTTTCCGATCCAAGTGATCAGCATCGATTGGGTCAAGAGCGACCGCAACAAGCACCAGTTCCTTCAGTTCTGCCCGGAACTGGTCATCGTGGACGAGGTGCATGGGGCAGCCGAGGCTGTGGCGCGCAGTCGTGGCCAGCAGGAACGCCACCAACTCCTCCGCGAAGTCGCGCAAGATACCAACCGGCACCTAATCATGCTCACCGCCACCCCGCACAGCGGGATCGAGGACGCCTTCCGCTCGCTGTTGGGTTTGCTGAAGCCGCACTTTAGAGAGTGGAGCGTCGCCGACCTGGACGAGCCGAAACGAATCGAGCTGGCGCGGCACTTTGCCCAGCGCACCCGCAAAGACATTGAGCACGACTGGGAAAGCGAACCCTGCTTTCCCGAGCGGGAGACAGCCGACGACGCCTATCCGCTCTCGGACTCCTATCGCCGCCTGTTCGAGCGCACTTACGCTTTCTGCTCCGAGATCGTGCGCACCGGAGAGGGATTGGAGGAGCGAAAACGCCGTGTCCGCTACTGGGGCGCACTTGCGCTTCTGCGCTGTGTCATGTCGAGCCCGGCGGCGGCGATTGCAGCCCTTGAAGCGCGAATGCGTGGAACCGCTGAAAGCGAGGAAGAGGCAGAGTACAGCTCCTTCGTGTTTGAATCGGACCTGGATCGCACCGATGATGAGACGCCCACTCCACCGGTCGAGGCGACCCAGGCAACACTTCCCGAAAGCGAGCGCCGACGGCTGCGAGAACTGGCACGCCTGGCAGAAGCGCTCTGCGGCAGGGCAGATGATACCAAGCTGATGCGCTGCGCGGAGGTCGTGCGGCGGCTTCTTCAAGAAGGCTTCCATCCCATCATCTGGTGCCGCTATGTAGCCACCGCGGAGTACGTGGGCGAACATCTGCGCAACGAGCTGTCAGGGGACGTTCAAGTCGTAACCGTCACCGGCCGCATCGGAGACGACGAGCGCCGGGTGAAGATTGAAGAGATTGACGCGGACCGACCGCGCGTGCTGGTGGCGACGGACTGCCTGAGCGAAGGCATCAATCTCCAGGACAAGTTCACCGCCGTGTTGCACTACGACCTCTCCTGGAATCCCAACCGGCTCGAGCAGCGCGAGGGACGAGTGGACCGCTACGGCCAGCGACTCAAAGGGCTTTCTCTGGCAAAACGGGAGCATGCGTGCTACTCTAAATTGGGCGAGGTGCACGGCGCGGGAATGGCGACGGATAAAGACTATTTCGGGTCCAGTCCTTCGGGCAAGCCAGAGAAAAGGGGATCGGATGCCGGCACGTTGCCGGGCAGGAGCAACAGGCATGGCTGAGAATCGCCTTTCAACGCACATCGGACGGCAGATCTCCCTGCCGGGGCACTTCGACGTTCCCGTCTTGCTCGAGGACGTGAGGGCGCTGGGCAGGGACGGCTCCGCCGGTTATGAGTGCCGCGTCCGGCTGCCCGACGGCACGCTCGAGGAGGCGGTCATCTCACCCGCAGAAGCGGTGTTACTCTGTGGCACGGATCGAGAAACCGCGGCGGCGATCAAGCCCGTCGATGCGGAACGACTCCGGCTGCTGATCGAATCCGCCCGGATACGCTTGGCCTACGCGCACGACCGCCAGTTCGCCGTGAGCCTCTCCGGCATCCGCACCCTCCCTCACCAGATCGAGGCAGTCTACCAGGCCATGCTGCCGCAGCCTCGCCTGCGGTTTTTGCTCGCGGATGACCCTGGAGCGGGCAAGACCATCATGGCCGGCCTGCTCATCAAGGAGCTGAAGCTCCGGGAGGCCATCGAGCGAGTCCTGATTCTCTGCCCCGCTCCGCTCACGATCCAATGGCAGGATGAGATGCTCCGGTGGTTTGGCGAGTCCTTCGACATCATCTTCTCCGCCGTCGATCAGCAGCAGCTCACGAACCCGTGGCAGCGATCCTCACAGGTCATCTCCTCCATGGATTACGCGAAGCAAGACGACGTGCGCGAGCGAGTGTGGCAGCAGCGCTGGGACCTGGTCGTCATCGACGAGGCTCACAAGTGTTCGGCGAGAACCGCGTCAGGCGGTCAGGGACGCGAACCGAAGGTAGCCACGACCAAGCGATACGACCTGGTTTCGCGCCTCACCTCGCAGGCCGACCACATCCTGCTCCTCACCGCTACGCCGCACCACGGAGATGAAGACAAGTTCTCGCACTTCCTGCGCCTCATCGATCCCGACCTCTTCCCCGAGCCACACCGGCTGGGGAAGCAAGCGACGTCGATCCGGAAAGACGTGTTCAAGCTCGGCAAGGATTCACCGTGGTCCCTGCGGCGCCTGAAGGAGGATCTGAAGGACCTCAATGGCAAGCGCCTTTTCCCCGACCGGCACGCCAAGACGGTCACATTCCGGCTCAACAGCGAGGAATACGCCCTCTACAAGTCGGTCACGGCCTACATCAACGAGTTCATCCCCCAGCAGACGGGTCAGCGGCGCTCGTCCGCTGCGCTGACGCGCACCGTCCTCCAGCGCCGATTGGTGAGTTCGACGTGCGCCATTCACGAATCCCTGAAGCGGCGCCTCAAGAAACAGCAGGACCTGCTGGATGAGCTGGAGGGCCTTTCTCCCGCCCAGCGGGCCAAGCGCCTTGCGGCGCTCCAAGGACGCCTGCCTGACGCAGAGCAAGACGAAGACGACCTTGATGACGAGGTCCGCGACCAGCTCGTCGACGAGTACACGGCGGCGCTGGAACTGGAGCAGTTGCGGGCCGAAATCTCTGCTCTGAAGGAGCTGGTCGAGCAAGCCCGCAGGGTGCGCGAGCTCGCGAATGATTCCAAGTTGGCCGCCCTCAAGAAGTGCCTTGGCGAGGCACAGTTTGCCGAGCTCAAGGATGGCCGGGGCAAGCTCCTGCTCTTTACCGAGCACCGCGCCACGCTGGGCTATGTGCGGGAACACCTCGAGCGATGGGGATTCAGTACGTGCGAAATTCACGGCGGCATGAATCCGCACGAGCGCAAGCGAGCGCAGGAGCAGTTCCGCACTTCCGCCCAGATCTGTGTGGCGACCGAGGCGGCTGGCGAAGGGATCAATCTGCAGTTCTGCCACCTCATGATCAACTACGACATGCCGTGGAACCCAACGCGCCTGGAGCAGCGGCTCGGCCGCATCCACCGGATCGGCCAGGACCGGGACGTGTACGCCTTCAACTTCGTGGCCACGGATTCCGAGAACGGGCAGCCCATTGTCGAGGGGCGCATCCTGCATCGTCTCCTGGAGAAGCTCGACGCGATGAACGAGGCCCTGGAAGGGCGCGTGTTCGACGTCATCGGCGAGGTGCTGTCGCTGAACGACGTGAACCTCCCGGACATGCTGCGGGAGGCGGCCTACGATCCCCGGCGGCTGGACGAATACCTGGACCAGATCGACCGCATCGATCCGGCCAAGTTGAAGGAGTACGAAGAGGCCACGGGCATCGCGCTCGCCCGAAGCCACGTGGACTTCACCGGCTTCCAGCGCCGCAACCTCGAGGTCGAGGAAAAGCGGCTGATGCCCCGCTACGTCGAGACGCAGTTCATCGCCGCGGCCAAGGAAGTCGGCCTGCGGGTCGAGCCGCGGGCGGACGGCCCGTGGCGTATCGAGCACGTCTTGGCGGATTTGCGGTCGGACCGGCTGCGGTCGGTCCAGCGCCTCGGCAAGGCCGATCCTTCCTACCGCAAGGTCACGTTCCACAAGCACCACTTGGAACAGGCCGCCCATATCGATGCGGTCCTCATGGGGCCGGGGCATCCCTTGTACGCGGCGGTGGATGAGAAGCTCAACGAGAAGCTGGCCGAGCTACAGGGAGGCGTCGGGTTCTACGTGGATCCGCTCACGACCGAGCCGTACCGGCTCCACTTCTTCGAGATCAGCATCCGCGGCAAGGACTCCAGGGGAAACGATGTTCCGCTGCACGGGGAGCTGGTGGCCGTCCGAGACCAACGGGGGCAGTTCGAAATCGTCCCGAGCGACATCCTGCTCAACCTGCCACCTCTGGCCGACCCGCCGCCCACCGTCGATCGCGTCGACACCCAGGCGGCCTCGGATTTTCTCAAGAGCACGTACCAACTGGACTGCCGCGCTCGCTGCCAGGAAGAGCGCCAGCGTTTCGCCCGCATCTGCCGGGAGTACTTGGAACGGTCCTTCGATGCCCGGATCAAGAGAGCTCAGGAGCGGGCCATGCTGCTCGCGGCGGAGGCGACGAACAAGCCCGAATTCAAGCTGGCTGCGGACGAGGCGCGCAAGTATGTTGAGGAGTTGCAACGCCAGCGCGAGGAGCGGCTCAGCGGGCTCGGTCGGCTGGAAATCGCCCGCACCGGCCCCGTGCGCCACCTAGCCACAGCCGTTGTACTGGCGGCCGGCGCTGACACGGAAACTCAGCTTGCGGATCTCGCCGATGAACTCGATCCCAATGTGCGTAGGCAGAGCGAGCTGGCTGCCGAGGACCTGGTGGTGGCCGCGCTCAATGAGGAGGGATTCCCCGAAGATCGGATCGAGCGGGTCGGCCACCTGAAGCTCGGCTTCGACCTCCGCGCCCACCGGATCGCGGACGAAGCGACCGGCGAGGTGCTTGTGAAGCGCGTCGAGGTCAAGGGACGGATGCGCGGGCAGCCCGTGCGCCTCACGACCAACGAGTGGTACAAGGCGCAACAGCTCGCCGAGACCTACTGGCTTTACGTAGTATGGGACCCGCTGGGCCCGACCCCGGAGCTGGTCCGCGTTCAGAATCCCGCGGTGCGGCTGGACCACGCCAAGCGCGAGATCGTGGCGGCGCGGTTCTTCGAGATTCCGGCCGAGGCGGTTGTGGCGGCTGGAAGGGAGGCAGGAGCATGAACGAGGCGATTCGAGAGGTGCTCGCCCGCTTGAAGCAGGGCCTATCCGATCTCTATGGCGAACGGCTCAAGGGCGTCTACCTCTTTGGCTCCTACGCACGCGGGGAGGCGGACAAGGAGTCGGACATCGACGTGCTCATCGTGCTGGACCGCGTGGACAACTACTCGCAGGAGATCGACCGCACAAGCGAACTGGTGGCCCAGCTTTCGCTGGAGTGCGATAAGAGCATCAGTTGCGTCTATGTGTCGGAGGAGCGGTGGAAAGGCGAAGAGACGATGTTCCTCATCAATGTCCGGAAGGAGGCAGTGCCGGCATGAAGGAAGAAACAGCCAAACTTCTGGGCAAGGCGGACCAGGCTCTCCGCGCAGCCACGATCCTGCTCGATGCAGGAGACGCTGAAACCGCCATCGGCCGCGCCTACTACACCATGTTTCACACCGCCCAGGCGGTTCTTCGCGAAAAAGATCTGCGCTTCCGAAAACACGGGAGTGTCCACGCTGCATACGGTCAACATTTTGCGAAGACGGGCGTTCTCGATCCGAAGTTCCACCGCTGGCTGCTCGCGGCCTTCAACGCGCGCATCAAGACCGACTACGACATCGAGTCGGCAATCGACAATGAATCAGCGGCGCGAACCAACGAGCAGGCGCGGGAGTTTCTCGAAACGGCACGACGGTATCTGGAGGGTGGCGCATGACCGACAACCGCAGACTCATCGAGGACTACCTGCCCATTCAGGCGATCAGCGCCGAGGCGACGCGCGAAAAGTCCGTCCGCAAGGGGCATATCTCGACGCTGCACCTGTGGTGGGCGCGGCGGCCGCTGGTGGCCTGCCGGGCGGCGGTGTACGGGGCGCTGGTGCCTGCGAGCCGGTTCCGGCCGGCGAACGGCCCGGAGGAGAAGCGTGACAGCCTGACCCGCGCCAACGCGGCGAAGTTCGTGGAGCGGCTGTGCAAGTACCCGGGCTCGCCGCAGGTGATCGCCGAGGCGCAGCGGCACATCCTCGAAGCCCACGCCGAGCGGCTGACGAAGGAGACGGGGAAGCCGGTCACGGTCGAGGACATCGTCGAGGGCCGGGCGCCGCGGCCCAAGGTGCTCGACATGTTCGCCGGGGGCGGGGCTATCCCGCTGGAGGCGCTGCGGCTGGGCTGCGAAGCCTACGCGCTCGACCTCAACCCCGTGGCCCACATCATCGAGCTCTGCACGCTGGTCTATCCGCAGAAGTACGGGAAGCCCGACCCGAGCGCGCGGGGGATGACGGGGCCGAAGAACGAGAAGGGCGAGACGACCTGGGGCGGCCTAGCCGAGGAGGTCCGCTACTGGGGCAACTGGGTGTTAGAAAAGGTCAAGAGCGAGATCGGCGATCTGTATCCGCTCATTCCCGACCCGGAGTTCAAGGAGCGCAGGCCCGAAACGCAGAGGGGATTCTGGAAGGCGTCGAAGGACGAAAAGCCGCCGGGCTACCTTGTGCCTGTGGCGTACCTCTGGACACGGACGGTGCGCTGCAAGAACCCGACGTGCGGGGCGACGGTGCCGCTTGTCCGCCAGACCTGGCTCTGCAAGAAGAAGGACCGCTTCGTCGCGCTCAAGATGATTGCGCCGAAGGGCAAGAAGGAGGTGTGCTTCGAGGTGGTCGAGAGCCGCACCGAGAAGGGGCTCGGCTTCGATCCCGCCGGCTTCTCCAAGGGCGGCAACGCCACGTGTCCGTTCTGCGGAACGGTGTCGGACAGCGACTACGTGAAAGTCGAGGGGCGCGCAGGGCGCATGGGCCAGCAGATGATGGCAATCGTCTGCAGGCGGCCGTGGCGGCAGGGGAAGGTGTACCTCTCGGCCGACGACTGTCCCGAGTTCGCCCCCGACAACGAGGCGATCCGCGAGCGCATCGAGGCGCTGTGCCGGCGCACGGGGTTGACGGTGCCGGACGAGGCGATGGACACGGAAAGCTCGACGACTGTAGCTGGCCGTGGTTTTGGGATAACAAGATGGTTTGAACTCTTCACCCCCCGCCAGATGCTCTGCCTGCTCAGCTTCGCCGCGGCGGTGCGGGAGTGCGCGACAGAGTTGGAGCGTGCGGGCGTGGAGGGTGAGAGAGCGAAGGCGGTAAGTTCGTGCCTCGCTCTCGTTCAGAGCAAGATTTCGATGTACGCGAATACGCTGTGCGTGTGGAATGTGGGAAAGCAGCATCCAGTGCATTGTTTCGGTCGCCAAGCGATGCCGATGACATGGGATTTCCCGGAGGTGAACTTGGCGAATTCTGGCGGAAATGCGTCGGAGGCGCTCAAGGGGACTACGGGCGGTATCGAATCGACGCTTGACTGCGATGGCAGTGCGAGCGTCTTCCGCGGCTCGGCCACCGCGCTCCCCTGGCCTGACGCCTCGTTCGACGCCGTCATCACCGACCCGCCCTACTACGACAACATAGATTATGCGAGGCTTTCGGACTTCTTCTACGTCTGGCTCAAGCGCACGGTCGGACACCTCTATCCGGAGCACTTCGCGACGGAGACGACGCCGAAGAAGAGCGAGGCGGTGGCCGACCCGGTTCGCCACGGCGGCTCCAAGGACAAGGCGCGCCTGGCCTACGAAGAGATGATGGCGCAGTCGTTCCGCGAGGCGCACCGGGTCCTCAAGCCCGGAGGCCAGATGACGGTCGTCTATGCCCACAAGACGACGCTTGGCTGGTCCACGCTCGTGGATGCGCTACGCAATGCTGGCTTCACCGTCACCGAAGCCTGGCCGCTAGATACCGAAGGGTATCGGCTAATTGCGCTCAACACGGCCGCCCTCGCCTCCAGCATCTTCCTCGCCGCGCGCAAACGGGAAGGGGCGGAGACGGGCTCCTATGAAGAGGAAGTGCGCCCGGAGCTGGAGCAGATTGTGCGCGAGCGGGTGGATTCGCTCTGGAAGATGGGGATCACGGGCGCGGATCTCGTCATCGCCGCCGTGGGCGCGGGCCTGCGCGCCTTCACCCGCTTCGCCCGCGTGGAGTACGCGAACGGCGAGGAGGTCCCGGCCGAGAAGTTCCTGGCCGAGGTGGAAGGGGTCGTCTTGGAGACGCTCCTGGGGAAGATCTTCGGCATGGCCGGCAGCGGCGTTTCCGCTGTGGACGGTTCGAGCCGGTTCTACGTCCTGTGGCGCTACGCCTACAAGGCGGCCGAGATGGAGGCCGGCGAGGCCATCGTCTTCACCTACGGGCAGAATGTGGAGCTTGACGGTCAGAAGGGCCTCTCCACCGGACGGCATGCCCTGGTCGAGAAGGAGAAGGGGAAGTACCGCCTGCGGGACTTCACGGAGCGCGGGGAAGAGGAGAAGCTCAGGCTGCCGGAGGACGGCGGGGCGCCCGCCCCCCTCATCGATGCCCTGCACCGCATCCTGTGGCTCGTCGAGAACCAGCCCCGCGCGCTGGGCAAGTTCCTCGACGACGCCCGGCCTGACCGGGAGCGCCTGCGCCTGGTGGCTCAGGCCCTGGCCGGAACGGCGTTGGCGGGCAAGAAGGATGACGGCCCGGACCACACGGTGGTCACGACGGCGGCCGAGCAAACGGCGCTCAAGAAACTGCTCGCCAACTGGCGGGCGCTCATCGACCAGCGGCTGGCGATGGACGAAGGCACGCTGTTCGATAGGGCGAGGGGTGACGCATGAAGCAGGCCTTGCGTCAGGGCCTATCCATCCCTCCTGAGGGAGAAAGCGTGGAACTCAAGCGCTCCCTTGGCGAATGGAAGGAGATCGTGGAGACCTGCGCGGCCTTTGCGACGGCGAAGGGCGGCCGCCTTTACATCGGCGTTGCGGACGACGGCCGGGTTGTGGGCGTACAGATTGGCAAAGGCACGTTGGAGGACCTTGCGAACAAGATCGCGCAGAACACCGTGCCGAAACTCGTGCCCGCGATCATGATGCAAGAGCACGCCGGCGCGACCTTCATCTTGGTCGAGGTCGCCGAGAGCACGACCAAGCCGGTGACGGCATTCGGCCGCGCCCTGCGGCGCTCAGGGAGGACCAACCAGGTGTTGTCGGCGGCCGAGATCGCGGAACTCTACCTGGCCACGCGCGGAGTGACATGGGATCAGACGGCCCGGCCGGACGCCACGCTGGACGATATCGATCCGGAAAAGGTTCGACGATTTTTGGCCAGTGCCAGGACAGAACGCCAATGGGAGATTGATCCCCGGACCCCGGTCGAGCAGGCGCTCCGTCAGTTGAATCTGATGCAGAATGGGCAACCGACCATTGCGGGGCTGCTCCTGTTCGGGAAGAACCCGCAGCGGTTTCTCGTTCAGGCGAAGGTGCGCTGCGCGCGGTTCAAGGGCGACGACGAAGTGGAGTTTCTCGACCTGAAGGTGATCGAAGGTGATGTCATCGGGCAGGTCGAGGAGGCAATGGCGTTCGTGCGGCGCAACACCAGCATGGCGGTGAAGATTGAGGGGAAATTGGAACGGACCGAGCGATGGGAGTATCCGCTGGATGCCGTTCGCGAAGCGATCACCAATGCCGTGTGCCACCGCGATTATGCCGCGAGCGGCAACGTTCAGGTGCGCATCTTCGATCACAGCCTGGCGGTGTCGAATCCGGGCGGTTTGCCGGCCGGTCTCACGGTCGAAGACCTGAGAAAGCCGCATGAATCGAAGCCGCGCAACAAGCTGATCGCGGACGCCTTTTTTCTGATCAAGTACATCGAACAGTTCGGCACCGGCATACGCCGGATGATCGACGAATGCCGCAGCGCTGGTCTGCCGGAGCCGGAGTTCGAGTCCTACGGCGATTCATTTCGAACCGTTTTCCGAAAGACCGTCCCTGTAGAACAGCGATTTGCGGGGGTCGGGCTGAACGAGCGGCAGATGAAGGCGCTCACCTACGCCGCGGAGAGGCGGCGAATCACACTGGCGGAGTACGCTGAGCTTGTGCAGGCACCCAAGCGGACGTTACAGCGCGACCTTCAAGAGCTGGTGCATAAAGGGCTCTTGGTGAAGCACGGTACTGCAAAAGCCACTTGGTATGAGGCAGGCCAATGAATCGAGGTCACGAGAAATTGGCGCAATTGGCGCGATCATGGCGTGATCGTGGCGCGATTGGCGCGATGGCAGAACCATGGTCGAGCCGCAAGGAGATCCATTGATGAGCACGCGAGCCCTTCGCCCGTGGACCGACCTCGTGAAGCTGCACCCCGACGTCGAAGGGGGCGCGCTCACGGAGGCGGTTTTCGCCATCGACCTCGGCGCCATCGCCTCGGGCGATCCCAACGTGCCCGTCGTGAACCGGGACCCTGAGGCCTTCTTCCGGGCAACGTACTTGACGGCCGATCTGCAGAAACTCCTCGAAGAAGTCTTGGCGTCGCTGGCTGGAAAGTCGGGTTACAATCGGGTGCTCAAGCTCCGCACGCCGTTCGGCGGCGGGAAGTCGCACACGCTGGCGGCGCTCCTCCACGCCGCGCGCCACCCGAGAGCGCTCGACCTCGTGCCCGAAGCCAAAGGATTCGCGCGGCCGAAGAATGTGGCGGTCGCCGTGTTCGACGGGGAAAAGTTCGACGCCCTAAACGGGAAGGAACTCGACGGCGGGCGCACGATCCGAACGATGTGGGGCTGGCTCGCATGGCAGATCGACCCCGAGAAAGCCTTCCCCATCGTCGCCCAGCACGACGAGGACCGCGTCGCTCCGGGCGGCGATGTGATCCGGGATCTTCTGACGAAGGGAGCTGGGGGGCGCCCCGTTCTCATTCTGCTCGACGAGGTCCTGAAGTACATGGAGCGGGCGGCGGCGGTGGCCGTGCTCGACTCGACCCTTCAACGACAAGCCAAGGACTTCTTCCAGAACCTAACCGTCGAGGTATCCGGGAGCACGAACGCGGCCCTCGTCTACTCGCTCACCTGGAGCGCTCGGGAGGCGCTCGGGAACGTGGCGCTGCTCGCCGAGATCGACAAGCTCGCCGCGCGGGTCGATCAGCTTCGGGAACCGGTCAGCGGGGACGAGATTCTTCCGATCTTACAGCGCCGTCTGCTCGGCGCTCCCCCGGATCCCAGCGTCGCAGCCGAGGTGGCGACAGCGTATCAGGAGGTCGTCACCGGCATGCGGCGGGCTCATGCGGAGACACCTGCCGAGCGCCAGCAGGCCGAAGAAGAAGGACGCCTGCTGCGCGACCGGATGCGGGCCGCGTACCCATTTCACCCCGCGCTCATCGATGTGATGCGGGAGCGCTGGACAGCGGTTGACGCCTTCCAGCGGACGCGGGGGGCGCTGCGCTTCCTCGCCTCCTGCATGCACTCGCTCAAGAGGAACGGCGGCGCCCAGCCGCTGCTGGGTCCCGGGGACGTGCCGCTCAAGGACGTGGACGTGCGGGTCAAGCTGCTGAAGGAGCTCGGGGTCCAGAACGACTACGACCCAGTGATCACGGCGGACATCGAGGGGCCGAACGCGCGGGCCAAGCGAATCGACGAGCGGATGGCACGGGAGACGCCCGCACTGGCGAGCGTCAAGCCAGCGACGCGCCTGGCCACCGCCATTCTGCTGTACTCGTTCGGCGGTCTTCGGCGTGAAGGTTCGGGCGACGCTGAAACGCTTCCCCCGGGCGTGACCGAGAGTGAGCTTCTCGCGGCGTGCGTGGGTCCCGACCTGGACAACATCACGGCGACCGCGGTGCTCTCCGAACTCCGCAACGCCTGCCTCTACCTGCACTACGACGGCGTTCGCTACTGCTTCAAGAAGGACCCCAACGTCACCAAGCTCATTGAGGACGCGGAACAGAGCGTCTCCCGCGAGGAAGCTCAAGGCAAAGGACGCGGTCCGGTTCGGGACAAGATCAAGGAGATGCTCGACGCCCGGCTCGCGGGACACCACACGGCCGTGGTCTGGCCGGGGAAGAGCCAGGACATCCCCGATGAGGACCCCCGTTTTCTGGTCGCCTATCTTCCGCTGGAATTCGCGGGAGAGAGCAAGGCGGAGCAGGAGCGCCAGGCAAAGGAGTTGCTGTCGAAATACGGGGATCGCCCGAGACGCTTTCGCAATGGCCTCGGGTTGGCGATTCCCGACAAGAAGCAAATCGAGGCGCTCCGCCGCGCAGTTCGTTATCTCCTGGCCATCGAGCGGGTGGACGCCAAGAAGCAGCAGCTGCGACTGACGAAGGACCAGCTCGACCAGCTCAAAGAGAGGAAGCGCACCGAAGAGGCTGCGGCGGAATCATGCTTGCGTGACCTGTACGCGGCGGTGTGGCTGCCCCGCGTCGAGAGCGGTGAGATCGACATCGAGCGCGTGGAGCGTGGCGGCCGGCCCCTGCAAGCAGCCGGGATTCAGCAGCGAATCATGGAGCTTCTCACGAGCGTGGGGACACCGCGCGTCCATGGCAGCGTCACGCCGCGCAAGATCGCAGAGCGCGTGAAGCTGGGAGAACCACTCGCCGCGGGCGGACCTCCGGTGCTGGGCATCAGGACATCGGAGGTGCTGGAGTCCTTCTTCCGGGACATCGCCCCACCGCGCCTCGAATCGTCGAACGTCCTTCGGAAAGGCATTGCGCGTGGGGTGACGGAAGGGACCTTCGCGTACACGAGCGGATCACAGCCTGCGCTCGGCCCCGACGGGAAGTTCCAGGTGGTCCGGCAGAAGGTGGTGATCGGGAGGGCGCTTGCCGAGGACGAGGTGGATTTCGAGTCTGGCTTCATCATGGTTCCTGCGGCCATTCCCGAAGCGGCAGCTACTCCCGTGCCGGGAACCGTTCCGGTCACGCCTGGGGTTCCGGTTCCCACCCCCGGGGCGCCTCCTCAGCCTGGGGGGGCCGGGCCGGTTCTTGCCACAACGCGTGGCGCAGCGGGCGCAGCACGCCAAGGCACCGTGCGATTGAAGTTCAAGGCCACGAGGGACCAGCTCTTCAAGGCGTTCCCGGCCATCGCCAACTTGGCGGACAAGTCCAACGACCGGAAAGTCACGGTCAACGTCGAAGGGACGTCCTCGGAAGGCTTCGACCCCTCGTGGCTGCGCAACGCGGTCGAGGAGCCGCTGGAGGAGGCGGACATCGAGCGTGAGCCAGACGAGGGACCTGAAATGAAGTAGGACCTCAAGTCCTGGATGGCCTTCTCGATCTCCTGGTGCGACGAGGACCGGGTACGGACCAGAGAGGAGCAGAACCGTGCGCGGGCCAAGCAAGACGAAGCCCGCCGTCAGTTGAACCTCCTGCTTCAGGTGGACGTGGCCCGCGAAGAAGGCGATTTCTACCCGTACCGATACCTGGCAAGCGAAGGCTTTCTTCCGGGCTACAACTTCCCGGCATTGCCCATTCGGGCATGGGGAGCGCGAGGGGAAGGAGAGTTCATCTCACGCCCGCGGTTTTTAGCCATTCGCGAGTTCGCCCCCAACAACATTCTGTACCACGAGGGGGCAAAGTGGGAGGCCGTCGCATTCCAGGCTCCCCCCGAAGGACTCGGCGCGCGCAAAAGCCGAAAAACGGTTCTGCTATACGTGCGGTGCATTTTGCCAGGACGATCTCGATCTCTGTCCCGTGTGCAATACTCGATTCGATGGTAAGAACAGCCTCGTGGCTACAGTCTTGGACATGCCGAACGTGCGCACCCGTCGCCGGGAGCGGATCACCTCGGACGAGGAAGAGCGACGCCGGCGCGGCTACGACCTGGAAGTGTTCTACCCCCTTCCCTCCCGCCGGCGAGGACGCCCGTCTGCTGGAAGCCGACGTCATGACAAGCGAGACGACAGTGCTGCGCATGGTGTATGGTTGCTAAAAGCTGTAACAACCTGAACAGGTCCGCCTTGACAAGCTTAAAGCTTGGTAGTGAACTTCAGACCATAGACGACCCGCTTCGCCGCTTCCCCCGGCCACACCGAGCCTCAGCCAGATTCCTTGCTGCATGGAGGTCCGACTGTAAGTGAAATTACCCAAAAGATTCAGGAGGGATTCATTCCCCTGATCCGTCAAACACCGGGATTTGTGGCCTATTATTGGCCAGACACCGGCGAGGGCAAGGGAGCGTCATTCACGCTTGGCGTGAGAATCAAATCGGCGCAGCCTCATCGGTTCGGATTGCAGCAGACTTTGTCCGGGAACACCTCTCTATCTGCTGGGCACACCGGAGATTACTAAAGGGGAAATTCAGGCGCACGCTTAGTTTACGGAATGACTGTTTGTTGGAAACGAAGAAAGAGAGGACGGGGGATGTGGCGCTAATAAAACAGAAGCGGCAGGCCGGAAACCCAGACCTGCCGCCGCAGATGCGATTAGTTGGCCCTTTCTGAATCACTCTTTAGAACTTATACATAACCGTCGTGCCAACGCGATTAGAGCTGAAGTTCGCCCCGGCATTGTTGAACTCGTAATCAAATCCCCACAAGAAGCGATCGCTGAACTTGTAGAGCAATTCAACCATCAACTGCGCTCCTGCGGTTGTGCCCGGTTGCAAGAAGCGCGATGGCCGCGCGCGCGCCGTCTGCACACCGATTCCGCCGCCAACGTGATAGGTGAGCCTCTTGTAGCTGCCGCCGACATCTATCCGAACGCCGTTATTGAAGTAACTGCCGGGACTGAAGTAGCCGCGCACAAGGAGGGTCCCCGATGGGCCCCCATCAACGGGAATCGTGCTCTGATCTCGCTCGAAGCCGAAGTAAGTGAGTTGATAGCCGATACGGAAGTAATCGAATTGCGGCAACGCCAGATCCCGCCCGAAATTCACTTCGGCATACCGACGATTATTGTTAGGAAGATTGTCGGCGCTGTAGAGATCGTATCGCACCTTCAGGTTGAGATCCGTCAGCGGATCCAGCCTGAAGCCGACTCCCGCTCCACCGCCGAGGCTGCGGACGCGGCCGAATAGCGGGGCGCCGCCGCCGCCGAACGCATGGAACCCGGTGTAAGAGAGCAACGATTCTGTGATCGCCTGTCTGCCCCCTTCAAATCGCAACTGCACAGCGTCGGATACCTGGAAAGCAGCTTTGAACTCGCCTACCGGATCGCTCACGGGAGTAAATCCGGCGCTTGCTGTCAGCCGCACCCTTTCGGTCGGCTGGAAGTTCATGCGCACTCGCCCGGCCACGCCGTTGAAACCCGGACCGGCAAAATCGCGAGGTTGGCCCGTTGCCAGCAGAATTGGATTGCCTGTGCTCAAGAAGGTCGGCTCAACATCGAAACCGAGGCGCATTTGAGGGCTTGGGCTGACTTCGTAAGAGAGCACTATGCGATTGGTCAGCACCGCGCCTATGCTCGTCTGGTTTTCGGGAATGTCATTGAACGCTACGATCTCTTCGCCTGAGCGCTGCACTGCTTCGTAGCGGATCTTGAATTCGGGAGCAATCTCGCTTTGGATGCTGCGGCGAATGTCATCGGGATCGCTCTGCATCGCCGGTTTAGTAGACCTCCTGCCGGCCCCTTGCTGCGGCGGCTCAGGGAGAGGATCGGGTGTCTTGCCCTGAGGGGGCGCCGGAACAGCCTTCCTGGTAGTCGCCGGGGTCGGCGGAGGCACAGGATTGCTTACTTTGTTAGAATCGCCGGTCGGGGGCGTCGGAGAACTCGTTATCGGAGATGACAACTCCGATGGTTCAGGAGTAGCAGGCAGGTCCCTGGCGCGCGGATTTATCTCGTCCAGCACCTTCAATGCCTTATCATTGCGGTTGAGCCTGCGATAGAGCTTGACCAGCTCGAGGCCGACTTTGGGGTCCTTGCTGGCGCCGTAGGCGCGTTCAAGCAGCGGCAGAGCTTCAAGCGAACGACCGAGCGATTGATAGATCCCTGACAATCCTACCAGAGCCTGCGGGTGATTGGGGGCCACCTGAAGCACTCTGTTGTAGGTCTCTATTGCTTTTTCCGTATCGCCTGCCTGGGCCTCGATACTGGCTATGCCTGCCAGCACTTCCACATTGCGCGGATCGATCTGCAACAGCAATCTGAGCTGAGCCTCGGCATCTTCATTGCGCTTGAGGCCAATGTAGGCGCCGGCAAGGGCAATGCGAGCGTCGAAGTTATCAGGATTCTTGCGCAGAATGCTCTCCAGAACCGGCAGAGCGGCAGCGAAATTCTCCTGTTTGATATAGGCTTGAGCCAGCCTGAGATTCAGCAGCTCGTTGTCAGGCTCGTATTTGAGGAGGTCCGTATAAAGCGAAGCCAGAGACGGATCGGCTTCGGCCCACGTCACAATTTGGACCAGATACTTTCGTATCTCCTCATCTGCCGGGTTGCGGCGATAGTACTCGCGATAGACTGCCATTGCCTCGGAGCGCCGTTCAGGCATCCATGACAGAATCTTAGCGCGCTGCAATTGAAGTTGTCGGCTGGGGTTCTTTTTATAAAGCTCCTCAACCATTCTCAGCGCTTCATCGCGATGGACAGCAGAAGAAGCGAGTATATCGACGAACTCAAGCTGAAGCTTGTCATCGCCGGGGCGCTGCGCCAGCACGCGGCGATAGAGAGGGATAGCATCTTCGGTCTTGCCGCTCTCGTGCAACTGGCGGGCGTCCCGCAGCGTTTCAAGCTGCTCGGCAGTGTATTGACCACCGGTAGCTTGTATCTGCTTGCCGCGCTCGCGCTCATTCATCAACTGCGCCAGCTCCATCTTCAGTTCCTGGCTCTTGGGATCTTCCATAATCAACTGCAAGTAGAACTTCTCAGCCGCTTCATAATTTCCCGTCTGGCGAAGCGCCAGCGCGTAGTCATGGCGCGCTGCTTTGGGGAACTTATTCTGCCTGCGCAGCTCTTCAAAGATGGGCAATGCCACCTGACCTTTGCCTTGCCAGGTCAGGACCTGTGCCAGGCTGACTTTGGCTTCCGCCGCTTCTGGCTGTTGCTCTACTATTCTGCGCAGATGCTGTTCTGCGGCCGCATGCTCGCCGCGCCAGGACAGTACTTGGCCCAGCAGCAATCTCGCTTCTGCGTCAGAAGGGTTGATCTCCAGGTAGGTCTGTAGCGCTTCGACCGATTGGGGCCAAGTCTGGCGCTGATAACTATAGAGTACACCTAGCTGCTTGAGCGCCTCCTGGTTGGTAGGATCAAGCGCCAGCGCCTTCTGAAACTCAACTATAGCCTTGGCCGTGCGGCCCGCCTTCTGCTGTGAGAGCGCCAGCCCCAGTTGGGCTTTGAGGTTATTGGGGTCCCTGGCCAGCACGCGAGTGAAGGTGGCAATGGCCTGCTCGGCCAACCCTTGCTTCAACTGATTGTAGCCTTGATTAACTGCGGCGTCGGTCTGGCCCTCCCCTCCTCTGCCAGGCTGTGTGCCGGCCTGGCGTCCGCTGGTGCTCATTGCTTTGCCGAGGACTGTTCTGTCGGCCACACCGGAGCCGATCATCAATAGGGCAAAGAGAGTGATAAGTAGGCGATATGCTTGCATAATTAGTCACCTTAAGTTAATAAGCTTCTCCGAAATTTTGGAAGACCGCAAAGTCCATTTTCAATGATCGGGGGCAGTACTCACAGCAGGCGATTTTCCAATTCCTGTTCCAGTAGTGATTTTACTAACGCTTCTCAAATATCTCCAAGCGCAAACCTGCACTTATACATCTGCATTATCGGAACATAGTCATGACAGCTTTATCTTTTCTTTGTCGCCGCTTCAGCTTGATCTGTCCAATTCCAAGTCGAAATAGCCGGAATTGGTACAGCCATAAACCATGGGCTCACGGGGGCGCGGGGAAATGCAGTAATGGCTGCAAGCCCACGGCCAAATAAAGTTTATCGGATATTTTCTGAGGCCAGTAAGCATAGCCGTTAACACTAATTTTCATCAAACTCCCTGTCGATAAATTCAAATGTGTATAAGGTGAGCAAACCATGACCGATAGAGTCCCCGAATTTATAGGGAATAATAGACCTGGACAATCAAATCTCCTCTTTAGAATCTACAGATCAGGGATAGTACTGGCAAACCTGTTATTGCTATCAGTGCTTGGCGCAGTATTGGGCTGCATCTCGGCCAGGTCTGAGCTGACCGAACGCGGTATGCTCTCTGAAAGCTGGCAGGTATACAAAGACCGATTTATACAGGGCGATGGGCGCGTCATTGATCGCAAAGCAGCAGGCATCTCGACTTCAGAGGGGCAGAGCTACGGTATGCTGCGCGCCATCTGGGTTGAAGATAGAGAAGTCTTTGACCGCATCTGGCAATGGACTAACAACAATCTCAATGCCGGAGTGCGCAAAGATTCCCTCTATGCCTGGCGCTGGGGAAAACGCGATGATGGCAGTTGGGGGGTACACGAGTGGGTCAGCGCAAGCGATGCCGATCAAGATATCGCCTATACTCTGCTCCTGGCTCACCGCCGCTGGAAAGACAGGCGCTACCTGGATTATGCCCGAGCCATGCTGAAAGACATCTGGAATAAAGAGACCGTGCTGGTCAAAGGCAAACACTATCTCCTTGCCGATGATCAATCGCAAGACAAGGACCAGTACCGAATAAATCCTTCCTATTTTGCGCCATACGAGTACCGGCTATTTGCTGAAGTAGACGGTGAGCGCAATTGGAGGCAGTTGATCGACGATGGCTACGAGATGCTTGAGATAGTTTCCAGCGCATCGCGCGTTGGCTTGCCCCCTAACTGGGCCACAATCGATCCGATGACCGGAGAGATAAAAGTTGCCGACGCCCTGATCAATCAAGATGGTGATTATGCCTATGACGCCATCAGGGTCTTTCTGCGCATCAGCATCGATGCGCGCACAAGCAGCGATGGAAGAGCGCGGGAATATTTGAAGAAGCATCTTGAATGGCTGCGCCGCTACTGGAAGGTGCGGCGGATGCTTCCGGCAATTATCAGCGGCGACGGAATCCCTCGCGTCGATTATGAATCTCTGGAGCAGTACGGCGCTATTCTTCCCGGCCTGGAGCTATTTGCTCCTGAGACTGCCTCAGAAATCTTCTATTCAAAAGTGGTCCCTGTTTATAGACAGGGGCTGTGGGGGGACCCTGATGCTTACTACTCGCAGAACATAGTCTGGTTCGGGCTTGCCCTCTATAAAAACTCTCTGCCGTTACGCAGTCCGTAATCCGTAATGCGTAACGGCCAATAGTAAAGACATCGTACTCACTTTTGGACGCAGGATTGCACAACATATTGAGCCTGTCCAGGGCCTCACTGCTAAATAAGGGAGCACGATTTACTCATCACGCATTGCCATCTTTTTACCCATTACCCATCAAGGCATCACCATCTTTTTGCGCATTACGGATTATGCATTATTATCCCAGTGCCCCGAAAAGAAAAAATCTTTATGGACTTTCACTTGCGAGGGTATATAATTGCTAGGCTTGAAAAGAGGCGATTGATTTGTGCTCTAATTCAGAAGGACTCTCCCTGCCAGAACAGATAAATATTGACTGAAGCGATTGCTCTTAAGGAGGCAAAATGGACGAGCGGGAGTTGAATCTTCTTCCTTACTTGAAGGTTCTGTGGAAAAGAAAATTCATCATCTTAGGCGGCACAATGATTTGCCTTATAGCAGCTACTCTTTTGCACTTTGCGCTCCCAAAAACCTACGAGGTTTCCGCATTGATAGAAATCGGCAAGGTTTGGGATACGCCTTCCAATAATCCTTATATCTTATCAGAGATGATCAACAGCGCCCCATTTCTTGAAGAGATTCGCCATAAGCTTGGATGGAACAAGTCTCTCAAGCAGGTGATGAGCCTGGTCGAGGCTCGCGCAGTAGAGATCAAGCTCACCAGAAACACTGGAGAGGAGCCGCGCAGGCCGCCGCTTTTGATGCTCAAAACGCGCGGCAGCTCGCGCCAGGAGGCAGTGACCCTGGCAAAAACTATCTCTGATTTGATAATAGAGCGAGACAGGAAGAGATTTGGAGAAGCGCTGGAGATACGCAAGCGGCAAGAACGGGTATTGCGCGACAAGCTGACAACAATAGAAAAAGAGGTCAATGAGATGAAAGTAAACTTCAATAGCCTCAAAGACAAACGCGATACCAGGCCATCTGAGATATTGCTGCTGCAATCAGGAATACAGAGTCGGGAAGAGACATCGCTGGATTATATGCGCGAGCTGGGGAATTACGAATACAAAACAAACTCGCCAATAGATTCATATCCGACGCACCTGATGAATGAGATCACTCCACCAAGAGAGCCTATTGCTCCCAGTCTGACACTCAATCTGCTAATCGCTCTCTCGGCTGGCGTTCTTATATCTATTGTGGCAGCTTTTGCCCTTGAGTACCGTCGTCCGGCGATTAAAGAGATGATCAGAGAGAGGGAGCTGGTGCTCGCCAGATCGAGTGTGGGACACGACTAATGCGTAATGCGTAAAAAGATGGCGATGAGTAATGCGTGGCGCGTAATGGGTAAACAGATAGCGATGCCTGAAAAAAATGTTAATGCTGAAATTGGAACGCTACAGGACACATAAAGAAGCGGGTTTAATAGTATTGAAAGCAGAAACCCATCACGAATTACGCATTACGCATCACCGCTTCCAACGCCTTTAGCATCTTTTCGTGTATACGGTCGAAACCGCCATTAGACATTATCACCACAACATCGCCTCTCCTCAGTTGCTGCGACAGGTGCTCGACTATTGCATCAGCGCCCCCTATGGCGTGAGCTTCTTTACCGCCGGCTCGCAATACTTCGACAAGCTTATCTATCTGTAATTCATCTTCTGCTCTAAGGCGGTGCGAATGGAAGACAGGAGCAATGATTATATAATCTGCGCTCTCAAATGAGCTTTCAAACTCTTTCTGAAACACTTTGCTGCGCGCTGTCCAGGAGCGCGGCTCAAATACAGCCACAATGCGCTGGCCGTTATATTTCTGCCTGGCGGCCTCAAGCGTCTCGCGCACAGCCGTAGGATGATGAGCGAAGTCATCAATCACAGTAACCCCACCGACTACGCCGCGCACTTGCATTCGTCGCTTGACGCTCTTGAACGAAGTAAGGGCCTCCTTGATAGCATCTTTCGCTATCCCCAGAGAATCAGCCGCAGCAATAGCAGCAAGGCAGTTGCGAATATTGAAGTTCCCTACCAGTGGGGTCACAAAACGCCCGTATTCAACGCCCTGGCAAAAGACAGTGAAGTGAGTCATCTCTTGATTAAGCTCTATCTTGTGCGCCGTCCACTTCCCTTCTCCGCCAACAGAAAAACTTTCCACAGGACAAAATGCTTGCGAAGCAAGCTCGCGCACGATAGGGGAATCAACTCCTGCTATCAACCGGCCTTTCTGCGGAATCAGATTGACGAATCGCCGAAAGGCAGTTTTGACAGCCTCAATATCAGGATAAATATCACCGTGATCGAATTCGACATTGTTCAGTATGGCGGTATCAGGCAAGTAGTGCATAAACTTGGGGCCCTTGTCGAAATAGGCGGTATCATATTCATCGCCCTCGATGACGAAATAGTTGGAGTCGGCCCTACGGAAGCTGCTGCCGAAGTTCTCTGCAACTCCACCGATGAGGAAAGATGGATTGAGGCCGCCTACCTCAAGCACCCAGGCTACTAGCGAGGTGGTTGTAGTCTTGCCGTGCGTGCCTGCAATAACAATTGAATGCCGACCGCGAATGAATTGCTCTTTGATCACCTCGGACATGGATACATATCGTATCTTTTCGTTTAGCATGTGCTCAAGCTCAGGATTGCCGCGCGAGATAGCATTGCCGACAACAACAATATCTGGTCGTGGTTGTAGATTGTCGGCCCGGTAGCCGATTCTCACAGGAATATCGAGGCTTTCAAGGAATATAGACATTGGCGGGTAGACATTCTCATCTGAGCCGGTGACCGTGTAGCCCTTCGCTTTCAGCATCCCGGCCACACTTGCCATCGCTGTCCCGCAAATACCGATGAGATGATAATGTTGGTTGCTCAATCGAACTCCCTACGCATCACGCATTATCTACTGCAGCTCTCACTACTGCAGCAAGCTCTTCGTGAATAACTCCGTTTGAAGCGATAATGCGAGTGGACTGATTGGTAAATGGGCTCCCCATCTCGTCAGTCACACGCCCGCCTGCTTCCTCAACCAATAATTTGCCCGCCATCCTGCTATAAGGATCGGATTTGATCGAAAGGCTGCCTTCCATCTGTCCTGCGGCAATGTAAGCTAGCTCCAGCGCGCCGCTAACAAACACGCGCAATCCGCGCACTCTGCCGGCAAGATTTCTGGCAATCTCCAGCGCTTGGTCTGAGTGCTTATCAGTAAAGTGCGCAGTCAAATTCATTCCAACGATAGAAGCGCTCAGGCCAGATTCTGAAACTCTGAGCCTCTTTTCACCCAGATAAGCTCCAGCGCCTTTCTGAGCAATATAGAGATGACCGAAAGCCGAAGCGTTGATAACGCCAACGATATTCTCGCCATTCTTCTGCACAGCAATCGAGGCGGAGAATAGCGGCAATCCGGCAGCGAAGTTGATTGTGCCATCAAGGGGGTCTACTACCCAGAGGTAGTCAGAGCCTTTACGCTCAAGTTCTGTCTCTTCGGTCAAGATGTCGTGATCGGGAAATGAAGAGTGAATAGCCTCAATAATAGCTCTCTCAGCCTCCAGATCGGCTTCCGTCCTGATGTCCAGCCCCTCTTTGAGGGTCACATCTGAAAGCTTCTTATTTTGGTAAGAGAGATGGATTTCGCCCGCGCGTCTGGCAGCCTGAATGGCTACATCTAATAGCTTATCGGTCATATCATTCATAATGGATTCGTTCTGCTGAGAAAATAGAAATGATTTGTCGGGCCGCAGCCGTGGCCGATCGGCAATGCATGGCGAATAGCATTGCTAATATATTGCTTGGCGCAGCCGACAGCTTCATTAAGCTCTTTGCCTTGTGCCAGGTGAGCGGCCAGCGCGGCTGAATAGGTGCATCCGGTGCCGTGGGTGTTCCTGGTATCGATCAGCTCGCCTTCAAATAGAGTGAACTGAGTCCCATCAAAGAGCACGTCCGTTGCTCCAAGCACATGGCCCCCTTTAACTATCACGCTTCGGGGGCCGAAGTCCATTATCTTGCGCGCAGCCTCTTTAGCATCTTCCAGATCCTGAATCTGCATGCTTGCAAGCCGTGCCGCTTCGTGCGCATTTGGCGTGACCACTGTAGCCAGCGGCAGCAAATATCGTTTCACGCTTTCGATTGCCTCCGGTTTGAGCAATGGATAGCCGCTCTTAGAGATCATCACCGGATCAACAACCAGATTGGGGGCGCCGCGCGAGCGGAGTTTAGCAGCGACTGCTTCAACAATCTCTTGCGATGAGAGCATGCCCGTTTTGACAGCCGCAATATCAAAATCATCGAAGACAGCATCCAGTTGCGCTTCGATTATCTCCACAGGCAGATCAAAGGCTTGTATTACGGCGCGAGTGTTTTGAGCTGTAATTGATGTGATTACAGACATGCCGAAAACGCCGTTAGCGTGGAAAGCTTTGATGTCGGCCTGAATGCCCGCGCCACCGCCTGAATCTGATCCGGCGATGGTCAGCGCCTGTTTCATAGTCTCATTCATACTGCCTGAAGCTCTCTATCTGCACAGAATAGCGATTTGCCAGTAATGAGAATATACTAAAGCTTGAAGCTGAGCAAATGGCAATAGAAGCAATGAGGCCACAGGTTGCTTCTGTGGTTGATCTCTTTACCGATTAACCTGATATTCGCCGTAATTGATCGAGAGCACAGAGCGGCCAAACATAAAGACTTCAGACACTGACTCATCTCTGGCAGGCAGCCAGAACTGGTCTACCTTTTTGTATTCTCTCACAAAATCTATTTTCCTTGTCCAGAAAGATGGGTTCTTGGCCGGGCTCCCAGCAACACGGACGATGGCAAATTCCTTCGAGTCAATCCAGATGCGGCCCTGGAAGAGATATTTATCCTTGCGCCTGGGCTTCGCTGATAAGACGTAAGTATGATAGCCATTGATTATCTCTTCACCCGCATAGGTGAATTCATAGTTATCGGTCGTCACCGCGCTGGAGCGTTTCACCTGTTCCTGCATTGCCTCTTTCTCGCCGTCGAGCAACTTGTTTATCACCGAATTGCGCAAGGCCCCCGATCCTTTCTGTGAAGTCACGTTGAATAGCTTTGTCGCCGGGCTGATATACTTTACCTCTACCTCTACCTCAGACTCTTTCCTGAAGCGATTATTGGTGACCCTATAAGTCCGCCAATTAGTATAGTTCTTCAGCTTCGTCTCTCGCAGTCTATTTTGCTCATCCAACCTGCGAATAATATCGTCAACTGCCACCGGAGTGGAGATGGCAATATTACTGGCGCTGATTGTCTCGTCAATAAGGCTGCTCAAGAAAAACAGCGAGAGAAAAAGTCCTATTAACACAGGTCTCATACCTCTCCTTATAAAACCAGATACAATCCTCCGTAATCTCTTATGCCGGAGATTGGCAAATTTCGCCGGGAACTGGCTAATCTCCAGACCTCATATTTTGGAGTGCGCCTAAAGGGGTATAAAATTATTAAAGCAGAACTGTTGGCATATTTCAAACTGTTATGCGTCTTCAATTCGGCCATTTGATGCCAGACAGCGGGCGCGCCCCAAATGGGCATCCGATTCAACGGCTAAAGTTTTTACCCGTCACGCCGTAATCTATAGTGACAAATTTGATAACAAGACTTATGCACGGCTTTTAACTTAGGAGGACTGCCATTCCAAATCCAGTAATAGAAGCAATCAAATCAGGATCAGCGCCGTTGCCTGCGCGAATGGCTGCTGCACGCGGGTTGTTACCCCTCTCTCAGGAGGAGGTGCTGGAGTCGCTTGTAGCATTGCGCAATGATCCGGATGCAAATATCCGGGCAACAGCCAATGAAACTCTCGATTCAATGGAGCCTGTCAGGCTCTTGTCCATTGCCCAGAATACAAATGCTCCGCCTGAAGTCCTTGGCTTCCTGTGCATCTGGCAGAAAGCAACTCGCGAATTGTCAGAAGCAGTTATCATCAATCCCTCAACTCCCGATGCAGCCGTAGCGCAATTCGCCAGTTTTACAACCAATGGCTCTCTACTAGAAGCTGTGACTATCAATCAGCAGCGCCTCATCCGATCTCCTCAGATCATGGATTCAATCTTGCGGAATCCGGTTTGCACGCCTGAAGCAGAGCGACTCGTCCGCCAGATCCGCAAAGAGTTCTTTGAAAAGGAGCGCGGGCAAGCCCAGATCGCCAACGAAAGAGGGGCGCGCGCTGTTAGTCAGACGATCACTATAAGGACCAGCGAAGAGGTCATAGAACTTAATCTCGACGACTACCTGCTCAAGGAGTTTGAAAAGACTCACGGCCCGATAGCCGAAGATCATGTGATCGACTCAACAGTCGAAACCGAGCGCATCATCAAAGATGCCGAAGCTGAAGGAGAAGAGATCAATCACATGAGATTATCTATGGTGCAGCGAATCGCCCAGATGAATGTGCGGCACCGCGCGCTTCTTGCTCTCAAAGGCGACCGCGAAGCCAGGACCATACTCATCCGTGATTCTAACCGCTCAGTCTGTGTGGCAGTCCTTTATAATCCCCGTATAACCGAGCAAGAAGTAGAAGCTGCATCGGCAATGAAGAGTATAAACGAGGATGCCCTTCGTGTTATTGGTCACAACCGCGCCTGGACGCGCTCATATACCATTATTCATAACCTTGTGCGCAATCCGCGAACTCCTATCTCTATCACTCTAACTCTGCTCAACCGGATATTGACGCGCGACCTGAGACTGCTGATGCAGAACAAGAATGTTCCCGATGTAGTTCGTCAAACCTCCGGTCGGCTGTTTATGACTCGCACTCAAGGCAAGTAGGTCTATCTATAAGATATGTCTTTATGATAATATCTATCTTGCAGCAGAGTAAGTTGGATGATCGCTGGCGCGCATACGACCTGCGCTCTATATTCTGTGTTCAATGTCTTACAGCCATCTTTCGTTACGGCTATTAGATAGAGAACGACGTTGGACATAGAACGCTCTCTCGTATCGCGCGCGAGAGGAAAGTCCGGACACCATAGGGCAGCAGGCTGGCTAATGGCCAGGCGGGGCGACCCGACGGAATAGTGCAACAGAGAATAGACAGCCCCAAGCGCGCTCATGCGCAAATCTCAAATTTGAGATTTGAAATTAAGCGGAGCGTGGCGGGCGATGGTGAAACGGTGAGATAAAAGCTTCACCAGCGAGTCTAGTGATAGGCTCGGCTAGGCAAACCCCCTGCGGTGCAAGACCAAATAGGAAAGCATTTGAGGGCTGCCCGTCCGAGCGCGTCATCCGGTAAGGTTTGGCGCCGTGCTTTCGGGTAGGTCGCTTGAGCGGCGAAGCAATTCGCAGCCTAGATGAATGATCATCTCCCGCCAGCAGGCGGAGACAGAATCCGGCTTATAGACTCACTCTGCTGCGCTTTCAATAGCTCTCTGTTCGACCGTTTTCAATTCTGGCAATTGCCAGAACGGTCGAACAGGATCGGTGAAACTCAAATGAGTTAAAAGGAAGCCGAATAATTCTTCAATGCCGCCGCTTATAGGCGATGTTCGGCTGCTTACGGCTTCATACCTACTTAAGTTTGACTTAGGACGCAAATCATGAAACAACACGCAGGCTCGATACTATTTGGATTGATTCTTGGGCTTGTGGCCGGCTTTATATATACAGCCCGTTTTTACAACGCTCCTCCGGCAAATATTGCAGGCCAGACTGCTGCCACCGGTGCGCCTCAAGGAGGCAGCCAGTCATTGCCTCCCGGACATCCACCACTGCCCGCTGAAATTGATATAGCTCCACTGTTACAACACGCAAAGAGCAATCCCAAGGACTTCAAGGCGCAATTCGATGCCGCAGAAGCGCTCTACCAATCAGGTCGATTCGAAGAGGCAGCCGAATACTACAAAAAGGCACATGGGCTCGCGCCAAATCAGGAGATGACTTATACGGTGATCGTATCGCTCGGCAATGTCTACTTCGATGCTGCGCATGCAGCTAATGACGATACTGAGCGATACAAGCAAGCTGAAGAGTGGTATAGGAAGGCTCTGGAGATCAATCCCAAAGACACTAACGTGCGCACCGATCTTGGAATAACTTACTTTTACCGCAACCCGCCCGAAATCGACAAAGCAATTGCTGAATATCAGAAAGTGCTTGAGCTTAACCCTCAACATCCTCAAGCGCTTCAGAACATGACTGTAGCGATGCTCAAGAAAGGGGACATCAAGGGCGCTGATGAGATGATTACGCGCTTGTCAGCCATTGCGCCGGGTAACCCGGTTGTGGCTCAATTGCGCGAAGACATCAACCGTATGAAATCAGGCCAGCCATTATCTCAGTAGTTTAGAGCCGATGGCCTTCGGTATTTCAAGGGATTTTTAATGAGTTTTATTATCAAAGCAATCATTCTGTTAGTCTTCTTTTTCATCTTGCAGTGGTGGCTCAAGCGTCTGCTGAGAAGACTGGTGCAAGGATCAAATACCCCCATCTTCGGTCAGCAGCGAACGGTCCGGTCAAAGATGGTTCGCTGCGCATCTTGCGGGATGTTTGTAACCGGAGATAGCGCAGTCAACCTCAGCTCTAAAGGTGCAGAACTGGCCTTTTGCTCCAATCGCTGCCTCGCCAGCTATACACAAAGAGTTTCTTAGCCTGCGTCTTTGACAAGAACGGCAAAAGTACATCAGGCAGAATCTGAAGAAATCGGCAAAATTCAAACGGTTCTCTTTCGGCCAATATAGAGAAAATGATCGGCAAAGCCGAGACCTTCAGGTGTGGTTGCTGTTTGTTCTATAAGTACCAGCCACGGTTCCACTTCGTCCTGTGGCAGATCATGCATAACCTCTTGCCAGGGTGCAGTAAACGATTCCACTCCAGCCAAGACTATCTCTTCAAACCGATCCTCAAACAGCTTCCGAAACTCTCCTACTGTGGTCAGGTGAGCATATCCGATGGGCGGCGCATGTACTGGATCAAGATTTCCATCTCGCAGGTGCTTTTCATGGAATGCCCTTCGTGATGATGCACCCTGCTGAGACTGCCGAGACAGTTCACCGCGAAACAGGTCCCTGAGATATGTGAGTCGATTAATACCGGCGGCAAATAGCAAGCCACTTTCTTTAAGCACTCTTGCCGCTTCCTACACTGCGCGCTGCCTCTCTTCAATTGTGAGGAGATGATAAAGCGGCCCAAGCATCAGCACAACATCAAATATTCCTGTCCCCAGACAATCAAGGTCTGTCGCTGAAGCTCGATCTACTCCCACGATCTGGCCCTCAAGTCCCGAATCGCGCAGCCTCGCGCAGGCAGCATCAAGGAGCCGCTCTGAAACATCAACCAGATGAATTGAGCAACCCTGGCTGGTTAGCAGTTTGCTGTAGTGCCCAACGCCCACCCCTATCTCGGCAACTTTCGCGCCTTGAGGGACCCACCTTTGAAGATAGCGTGAGGTAATGGCAAACTCTACCGGACAGTACTTTGTTAATCTGACTGATTCGTAATCGAAGATAGAAGTGTCGTAGTATCGACCCACAATCTCGTGCTGTTTATTCATACCGCTCATCAATCTTCTCCATAAGGCAATATGTTTTTCGGATCTAATTTCTGCTGCAGAATGCTACGGAGTTTAATCGACGCGGATCGAATTGGCAATCTTGTGGTACTTCTTCTCGCTCATTCCCTTAATAATGATTATGTCTTGTGGGCGGCGAAATGGGCCGTGCTTATCGCGGTATTCAATTATGCGCTGAGCTATCACCTGGCCTACGCCTGGCAGTGATATAAGCTCGTTGAGAGAAGCAGTGTTGATATTGATTCTGGGGACCTGCTGAGGCGGCAACTGTTTTTGCGGCTTCTGCGCCGGGGTGATATGAACGAAACCGAAGATCAGGCCAACTACTACTATCAATAGTGTCAATATGCCGATTCGCTTTATCATATAACCACCTCGCTAACGAAAAATCATATCCTGGCACTTGTAACCATGCCGGACGCAACGATCCGGCTCAGATCATTTCAACGTAGGGACCCAGAGCAAAGCTCTTCTGAGGATATGTATGTTGTCATACTGCAATCCCACCTGAAAATCATCACACTGGCTAACGCGACTCAGATATTCAGTATAGATAGAATTCAAGGCTGTTCTGGCTTCATCTTCGATGCGCTTCAACTCTTCGTGAAGCTCACGATTATCATTATCTACATCCAGATCGGCAACAGGTTTTCCGCTCAGCGGAATGCGGCTGATAGCAAGCCCAAAGCGGCTGAAGAAGATGTCAGCCAACCTGGTCTCGCTCTCTAAGAATATTGGGCGCCAGCGCGCCTCTGCCTCTTCATACTCATCTGTAGAGACTCCTCGTTCTCGCCTCTCTTTGGCTTCTCGCACTTGCTCAATCTTCATCTCATATTGGTTCAAAAGTCTCTTCAGCTCAGGCTCTATCTCATTGAGCCCAATTTCAGCCACGCGCGATAGGAAGCTTTCCCGGTCTTCGCCCGGCATCGAGTAGACCTGATAGTTTGCGTTGTAAAACACGCTAAAGCGCCTTGTCCGCAGAAGGTAATCTATTAGCTCGCTCTCAAGCTCGTCGAATCGTTTTTGTGTGAACAGGTAATTACCGGTATCGTAAGCAGCTTTGCCAGGAGGCAACATAAGAAGCTGCGCTTTGCTGTTGATCCGCGCCGCCTGATTAACCCAGTCTACAGCCAGATCGCCTTCCGGCCACCAGGCAGTGAAATAATTCTCTTCGATATGCTGGAAACCAGCCCTGACGCTGCGAAAACTGAGCCTGCACTCAATAAAAGCTGCGGGCCGGTAAAGAATAATATCCGGCAATTCCATTTGCAATGGCTCGGTTTTGAGCCAGAGCTGGTTAATATTTTTGTCCACAGCTTTATCTGCCGACCATCGATTCATCAGATAATACCTCGATTCCAATTACTCAATCTTGCCGTATTGCGCGTTCTTGCGGAACCACAGTAACTGACTTGAAGCTGGCCAGCCGCACCAGGCCCGGCGCTGCGCCTTTTATCTTGCTCACATATTTTCGCTCAGTGTAATTTACAACTGCTTCTGCCTCATTCTTTGCCTGGCTGAAGAATGCCGCCAGTTCAGCCGCCTCAATTATCGAACGATGAGGCACCGGCTGCTTCTTAGGATTCCTGATAATGACATGCGATCCAGGATAATCCGCTGCATGTAACCACACATCATTGGCGCTGGCAAGCTTGAATGTCAAATTGTCATTGTCCTGACCGCTGCGCCCAACCAGAATCTGATAATTATCAGAAGAAAGATAGCGCCTCACGCCTTTGAGTCTCTCTCTTTTTATCTTATCGGCGCGGGGTTCTCCGATTGCGGATTGAAAGAGCTCTTTGTCCCCGCGTCTCCCCGACCCGGAGGGTACCCCACATTCTCCTATTCTTATCCTATTCAATCCTTCTTCATCCAAAGCTTTACCGGCTGCTGACAAGAGATTTGAAATGCTCTGTATCTCTTGCTCCAATGCTGAAAGCCGCTTTGTTATTGCCGCAGTGCCTCGACGCGACTTCTGGTACAGCTTGAAGTAGCCCTCAGCAACCTTCTTCGGCGTTGCCTGAGAATCAGCGGGAATCTCAATTACAGGCTGAGCCGGGTCGTAAAGGTCAACCACACGCAATAGATCACCATCACGCTCCAGGTTGACGAGGTTCGCCAGTATCAGCTCACCAAATTTCCTGTACTTTTCAAAATCGCCCAGGCGTCTGAGGTCATCTTCCAGGTTTGCTCTGAGCTTTTGACGCCGGTCAAGATTGAGCTTTAATTCTGTCTTCAAGCGCCTGACCTCTTGATTGAATGCTCGCGCTCGCGCAAGCGTTGCTTGATAGACTTCAACTGCATTCAGGATAGAATCAAACCTGGTCGCTTGCAAACCGGCAGCTTGCTCAAGCTTAATCGGTGAAACTATGAGGTTCTTATTAGGCTCCACCTGAGCAGGAAGAATCTCATCTAGCGGTGAAGCAGAGTAGATAACCGGAGTGAGGGGCCTTTCAAATAGATCCTCTAATACGCTGCGAAGCGCCGCAGCAGGAGATCGGTTAATTGCGCGCGACTGAACCTCGCGGGCAAAAAGGGGGCCAAATCCCAATAATCGCAATTGAACTATTTTTGAAATTGGCTCACCGCTCGACAGCAGGCGCTCGAAGTCAGCCTCGCTTATGGTGAATGGATCAAGCTTATCTTCCGCTTGAGGCGGCTGGTAGCGACTGGCTAAAACTTCTGCTAGGTTTTCTCTCTTGCCCCACTTCAAGCTCCAGACGATTCGATCATCCTGATCTACCAGCAAGATATTGGCTGAGCGGCCCAGGAGTTCGGCTATCAGAGTAAAAGTTATCGGCTCTCCAGCGGCCCCATAGGTCTGGAACACGAAGCGAATAACTCTTTCAAGCGGCTCCTTCTTTAAAGCGAGTAACAGGCCGCCGCCAATTCGTTTGCGCAAGATACCGGCAAATGCTGATGAAGATCGGGATGCAGCTCCAAGAGATTTCATCGAAGTTGAAATCAGATGTAGTCTGGGATCTGTCGGTTCAGCCGAGATTAGAAGGAGACGCTCGTTGCGCAAGCGGAAATCTAAGATTAAATCCGCTGAGCCCGATGGTTGATAGATCCTTCCCAGCGCGCGACCGGCCAACAATTGTGCAAGCTCGTCGGTGATTGCCTGTAGCAAGAAGTTCTCCATAGTCGATTATAAATACACAGGCCAGGAGTATGCATCGGCTGACGCACAATCCACGACCGAACGTACTGATTATGAGCAATTATAATACTATGGGAACGGTTGCTCGAATCTTGAACGTGCTGAGGCTTGCGTCGTTTGTCCGGGTACAATCAGGAAAATGTTTTGATGTAGCGCAAGGCGGTCAGATTGCGCTTGCCCCCCACTATCAGCTATTTCCTGAGTCAGGAACAACCTGACAGGTTGTTCTACTTCAATGTAGCGCAAGGCGGTCAGATTGCGCTTGCCCCCCACTATCAGCTATTTCCTGAGTCAGGAACAACCTGACAGGTTGTTCTACTTTAAGGCGTAGGTTCGGCTGGTTCCTCGCTCGTCTCGTCAAGCGTATAGATATACTTGATATTCGATTTAGGAATGAGCAATCCAGGTCCATTTTCTTGAGCTATCTTCAAGCAGGACTGATCATACCATTGAAGCAGTCCTTCCAACTGCTCTCCCTGAATAAGAGTAATGACAACGGTAGCTTGTGAGGCCCTCAACTTCTGGTAGTAAAGATTCTCACTGCCAGTCGCGCTTGGGTCACTGCTAATTGGCGGCCTCCCTGAACGATCAGGCCTTTGTTCTCGCCCGTGTCTATCCCTATTAGGGCGTCTTGCATTGGGCCCCCGTCTATTATTGTTGTAGTATGGCATTAGAAAATATCTCCAGTGGTTAACCAAGGAACTCCAGTCTTACATGCTTGCCTAATTTCATCCCGGCAGCAGAGACAATCGTCCGGATCGCCTGGGCATTGTGGCCTCGCTTGCCGATGACTTTTCCTACATCACGCTGGGCCACCCTCACCTCATAAACCACAGTATTTCCTCCGGCAATCTCCTTTACCTTGATCTCGTTCGGATTGTCTACGAGCGCAGCAACGATCTTGGTAATAAGTGCTTCCATAGCATCGCCTCCTTTAAACAATTCCTTTTTCTGAAAGAAGACTACAGCCTTTTCTTGTCCGTCAAATTGCAGCCGAAACCCCTTTCATCCACTCACAGAGGATGATCAGATGATGAAAACAATTAATAAGAGCATCCTTTAGCACTGCCTGATCCTATCGGCTCTGCCGAAGCACCTTGAATGCGGTAAGGTGGCTGACTAATTGTCGAAAAAGGACATCTTCAGGTTGAACGCGATCCAGATCGACTCAGCAATTATGTAAAACAGCAACTTTGCATCAACAATGCAATTGAAACTATACACCTATTAATCTCTTTTGGCGAGCTAAAGTTTCATTATACGCTCAATGCTTGAACTATTATCACATTTGGGTTATTGTACTCGTTTGCAGGTGCTTTTCTATAGGGGCTTATCTGTGTGCCCTGTATCGTTTGCTAATTCATGTCGCTTCTCATTGCCATCACATTAGCCATCCTCGCCATGGCTGCTGCCTATACGGCTGCTGGCGATCTGGCACTGAAAGCCGCGCTGGGAGTGCTCTCTTTTTCGCTGCTAGCTTTTGCAATTCGCATCAGGCAGAAACAGGCAGACAATCAGCGACTGCGCGCAAACTCAGCAAGATTGATTCAACAGATCGCTGAGCTTAATGAAAAAGTCGCTGACCTCAACGAAACAGTTCAAAGCCTTGAAGGACAGTTTGAGGCGCTTAAAAGCGAGATCAGAACCTTCGCTGCTAACGCCCGTCCGATGACCGCTGAGGAGATCAACAGGCGAATTGAAAATACCATTCGACTTCTGCTGGAGCTGCTTCCTCTGGAAAAAATAATCGTCTACTGGCAAGACGAGAGGCTCGGCGATTTGAAAGAGGTCGGCAAATACCCTGCTGACTGGCAACCCGCTGATTTGAATCTAGAGGTTGTCGAGCAATCACATCTTTACAAACAAGCATACCAGCGAGCGATTGGTCCGGGCAGAGAGATTATTCTGCCGCTTGTCTTCGAAGATAGGTCTTTAGGCGTCCTGGTCGTCAGATCGAGCTCTGAAATGGCGCGCTCTCAAGAGGCGCTGCTCGAAGATATGACCTATTATCTTGCCACTATCGCTCAAAAAGCCAGACTTCAGATACGTCTTCAAGAAGGCATTCGGGGCAATCATCTGAGAGGCAGCAAAGAGAGCCACAGCGACATCCTGCTGCTAGCATCCGATGAGCTGCTGCGCCGGCAGAGCTTCTCTGAATCCATTCTGCGCAGCATGGCTGAAGGAGTCATTGTCGCTAATCTGGATGGCATGGTGACATTCTGCAATCAACCGGCTCTTGATCTGCTGCGATTGACAGAAGAAAAGATGATTGGGCGCAACTTGCTTGATCTGCTGGCAAGCTATCGCGGCTGGTCTGGAGAAGAGCTGCGAGCAGCCCTGCTGCAGACGCTCACTACCGGCCATCCGTTCGTGCGAGAAGTGATATTTAGAACTCCGTTGCCCTGTTACTATCAAATGCGCGTCTCAGCGATCAAAGATCCTTCAAGCAATCACGTTCAGGGCTTCGTTATCATCTTGAGCGACATTACCAGGATCAAAGAACTAGATCAGACCAAGAATGAGATGATGTCTCTGGTTTCTCATGAGCTGCGCACTCCGCTTACCGCTATTCGTGGCTACAGCGAGCTGTTGACTGAGCAGCCTGACTTATCTGAGACGGCGCGCGAATGTGCTGTGACAATTAATGAAGCAGCTCAGCGGCTCGCTCGGATGATTACTACTTTCCTTGATGTGGCGCGAATTGAGAGCGGTAATCAGACGATGGAAAAGACTCCGGTCATGCTAGGCGCAGTTGTGAATGAAGCGGTGATGCTGATGCGGCCTGTAGCTGAGGAGAAGTCGATCTATCTTATTGAAGATATTCCTGAGCGTGTGCCGGTCGTAGCCGCTGACAGAGACTTGATCTATCAAGTAGTGACAAACCTTTTGAGCAACGCTATCAAGTACAGTCCGGCAGGCACTTCAGTGGTAGTCTCATTGCTGGTCATGGCAGATTATCTACAAGTGAGCGTGACCGATCAGGGATACGGAATCCCGCCGGAGGACCTGGAAAAGATCTGGGAGAAGTTCTACCGAGTTGAGCGAGAGCAGGACAGAGAGACGGTTGGCACTGGTCTGGGGCTTTCGTTCGTGCGCGAGATAGTTCGCCGCCACGGCGGAGAGGTTGCCGTGCAGAGCGAAGTTGGGCGCGGTTCGACATTCAGTTTTACACTCCCGCGATTGTGACTTCCGTATTGACCATTGGCCATCTAGTGAAAATTACCAACCGGTGTTAGACAGCCAAAGTAAGAGTATTCAACTGCCAATAGAAGAAGCCTCTCTCACTACAGAAGCGCCGCAGAATGCAGAGAGTTTTCTCTGCGCCTCCTTTGCGTCCTCTGTGCCTCGGCAGCGAAAAGAGTTTATTCAGGCGAGATTCTCACCTGTCAATACGTAACACCGATTAAGGGTAAAGGGTAAGGGACAAACCAAATTGACAGTCTACCTCGCGCGTGATACTTTTCTGTGACCACTGGTAGATAAGGAGCAAAGGCTTGCTAGGCAACATAAATATTGGGGACATAATTCTCTGGTTCGTCGTCTTCCTCTTTTCACTGAGCTTCCACGAGGCTGCGCATGCCTGGACAGCAGATCGGTTCGGCGATTACACAGGGCGCTATCTTGGCCGCATAACTTTGAATCCAATCGTTCACATCGATCCGATTGGCACAATTCTCTTCCCGCTGCTGGGATTTCTCTCAGGGGTGCCTATGTTCGGCTGGGCCAAGCCTGTGCCTGTCAATCCGCTGCTGTGGCAAGAGAAGAATAAAGCCAACATTCTGACTTCAGCAGCAGGGCCTATAAGCAACTTCATTCTGGTTATCATTGCTCTACTTACAGCCAAAGCATTGCTCATATCAGGAATCCTGATGCCTAACTATTTTGCCAGCACAATGTACGAAATCCTTGCTCCGGCCTACTCTGGAAGCATTGTTATGGAACCGCTATCGAAGATAATCTGCATCACCATATTTCTCAATCTGAGTCTGGCGATCTTTAATCTGATACCCATTCCACCACTGGATGGTAGCCATATTCTGGAATCCTTGTTGCCTTATGAGATGGCCAGGGCTTACGAGCAGATAAGACCTTATGGGTTTTTGCTGCTTATAGGGCTGATGTATCTGGGTGTATTCTGGGCGGTCTATAGCCCGTTCTATTACCTCGTCGCCGGATTTTTGCGAACTTAGTGCTATGCGCTGCAAATGCTCAGCCGGTCTGTTCGGGCTTGGCTTAGGGTGAGTCAGGCCCCCTGTAGAGTAGCCAGTTGTGGTACAATGAGGGACAACAGGTTAGGCTGCATTAGGAGAGGGTAGCTATGAGTTGCTTTGATGACGCAAGCCATCTGATCAGCCAATCTGGAGAAGAGTTTCGGAAGTCTCGGCGCATTGATGCTTGCATTCCAGGTCTATCCGCCAGTCGGCCAGATATAGTGGCGAAGGTAGAGTCATATCAGCATTTCGCGGCTTTAGAGAACTGATGGCTACCCATATTTATGGATCTCAATAACGAGAACAAGCATCAGCAACTGACGCCCCAGATTCGCAAGCAGATGAAGGAACTGCGGCTCTCGTCAGGCGACGCTTCGATGTCAATGGGTCCCAGAGCATCAGTCTCAATCGAGTCTGGAGCTTCAATCCAGATCGAGGGCATGGTCATCCTTGGTGGACAAACCCTTGATGTGAGTAGGCCGCCAACAACAATCGATGCTGCTCCGCTCGCTTCGCTACGCGGCGCAGCTGATGCGCAACTCGTTAGACAGTTACTTGAGTTTTGCTACTGAAAGTGATTCGATAGATACCTGATGGATTTTGAAGTAATCGGGAAGATCACCGATATTGAAACAATTGCAACTGGACGCTCTATTCGAGATATTGCGCGATTACGTAAGAGATATAGAAGGGGCCGTTGGAGAAAGATGAAAGGACTTGCAAGAGTCTGCCTTGAAGATGGTACGATACATATAGCCGAAATCCATTGGTACGAAGCCCACGTTATTGGCAGAAAGGAATTCAAGATTAAGTTCCCGCTAATAGATTAGCTATGAACAAGAGAAAGAAACAGGAATTACGGTTTGCAGTTTGTATCAACAATGAAGGCTACGAAGCTTCCCTTGAAATGGAGAAACTGTATCGGGTCATACCTGATGACGAAGCAGCCAAATATGGTTATGTACGCGTAGTTGATGAGAGTGGAGAAGACTACGGATATTCAGTGAAACGGTTCTATCCTATAGAGATACCCTCAGAACTGGAAAAAGCTCTGATGGCAGCAAACACCGCCTAATGCTGAGCATCACAGGGCGCGCGAGCACGACTCGCAATTCACATAAATCTCGTTTCGCGCGCTCCGAGCTTTGCATGCTTTTGTTAGGCGCTTGCTGAAGCCATCTATGGAAAGAAACACTCAAGTAAAGAGAGTCTATACTAAAGTGCCTGTTGGCAAGCAGGAATCTGATTTCGCCTACTGGCAAACACAATCATATCAATCTCGCTTAGCTGCTTTAGAAGAGATCAGGCGAGAATTTCATTCCTGGAAATATAATGCTCAACCAAGATTTCAAAGAGTTTATTCAATAAACGACAATGATGTCCGTTATCTTGTAGTTGGTGGATACGCAGTTGCTCTTCACGGCTATCCGAGATACACGAAAGACATAGATATTTGGATTGAATCGAGCCAAGATAATGCCGCTAAATTGCTCAAGGCGTTAGATCAATTTGGCTTCGGTTCTGCTGGCCTAAAGGTTGAAGATTTTCTAGAGCCTGATCAGATAATACAGCTTGGCTATCCTCGGAAAGAAGCTTGAGCAATTTCGGCCTTTGATCATTCACCCCAGAGCCGATCTTTTTCACGATCCGATCTATTTGATAACCTTTCGCCTCGCAATATTGTTCCAGCCGTCTCGCTTGAGCGTCTAAATTACCCCTTGTTTTCCGCTGCCGAGACTCGCGGGTAAATCGCTACTTCGGTCGTCTTTGTGACCGATGGTTGACTGTGACGAACAATGATTGTTCGGCCTATCTGCTCGCAATCGAGCAAACCGGCCTTATACCAATTCCAGGCAGTGCGATAAGTGACGCCTTTTTGCTTTGCGCCGGTCGCTCAATTTCACAAGAAGGGCTTACAATAATATTCGCAAGGCGGGTAATAGTATTTAAATTTAATTACTGATGTTACGCAGTCAGAATCGAAGAAAAGAACTTGACTCCGTCACGGCCCCGTTAGGGGCAGTTGAGAGTAGCCCAGCGATTGATCGCTGGGAACAAGAGAGCAACCATCGGTCAGTGCCCGCA
>Ga0209172_10001949_pt1 | contig 39722 bp, 38 predicted proteins | sample LarsenN4metaG_FD_184113 | JGI IMG/M metagenome (GOLD analysis project Ga0209172, IMG submission 184113) | Hot spring sediment bacterial and archeal communities from British Columbia, Canada, to study Microbial Dark Matter (Phase II) - Larsen... ... | reverse complement strand
GCCTCCGAATGCCAGAATCCGATTGGAGGAGAATGTTAATGATCTTTGAGCTGATTGTTGCGGGGTTGCGCGCAGTGCGGGAGTACGTTGCGTTGCACGTCCTCACCTGCCTGATCCCGGCGTTCCTTCTGGCCGGGGCGATGTTGGCGTTCATCAACAAGGAAGCCATCATGGCGCGCCTGGGGGCAGCCGCCTCCAAGCCCGCTAGCTTTGCCACGGCAACCGGGGCCAGCTTCCTCGTTGCCGCCTGCTCCTGCACGGTGATTCCGGTCTCCAGCGGCATTTACTATAGCGGCGCGGGGATCGGCGCGGCGTTCATCCTCTTGTGGGTGGCCCCGGCGTCGAACCTCCTGTCCCTCATTTACACCGGGAGCATCTTGGGGGCGGAGATGGCCTGGGTCCGCGTGCTTACTGCCGTGGTCATGGCCGTTGTGGTGGGCACGGTCATGACGCTGGCTTTCCGCGAAGAGGAGACCGAGCGGATGGCCAGCCAGGCCAGCAACGGGAAGCCGGCCATCATCGCCCGGCAGGACCTGATCCTGCTGGCCCTGGTGGTTGTGAGCCTGCTGGCCCCGAGCTACCTCGTGCCGGAGGGGCCATACCACCGCAAGGTGTACGTTTGGTTCGTGGCAACGGCAGGAGTCGTGGCTTACGCGACTTGGACGAAAACACGCGAGGAGATCCGGCACTGGCTGGAGGAGACGTGGTGGTTCGTCCGGATCATCTTCCCGTTGCTCCTGCTGGGTGTGTTCATCGTCGGCATCATCGGGGCGGTCCTTCCCCAGTCGTGGGTCCAGGGATATATGGGGGGGAACGGGATGCCGGCTGCGCTCTTCGCGACGCTGCTGGGGAGCATCAGCTACTTCGCAACCATGACTGAGGCGCCATTCGTCCACACCCTGATGGGCCTGGGAATGGGGAAGGGGCCGGCGCTGGCCCTGCTGCTCACCGGACCGGGCCTCAGCCTACCCAACTGGCTGGCCATCGGCCGGGTATTCGGCGCCAGGAAGGCCGCAGTCTACGTTTCGACGATCATCGTCTTAGGCACCGTGTGCGGCTGGTTCGCCGGGACGTTCATTCTCTCATAACCTGGCAAGGCCGCCGCCTTGGCGGACAGCTTCCTGGGGAGGAGTGCGACCATGATCAACATCGAGGTGTTTGGCCCTGGATGTGCCCGCTGTCAGGCCACTAAGGAAGCCATCCGTCAAGCCATCGAGGCGGCGGGCGTCGAGGCTACCCTGATTCACGTCGGTGACCCCAAGGAGATTGCAAAGAACCGCGTGTTCTTCACCCCGGCCGTCCGCGTTGACGGCGAGATGAAATCCACCGGGCGGGTGCCCACGGTGGAGGAGATCAGCAAGTGGTTGGTCGAGAGGGCAGCCAGTTGAGTGGGTACCCCATGCGACTGGCAGGGGAGGGAAGACCCGACCTCGCCAGGGGATGGGGATTCCTCAGCTTCTTGTTCAAATCGTCGATGCCGTCGATGTACTTGATGGTGCTCCAGGTGGCGCGGGCGGCACCCTGCATGGCGTAGTAGAGGGTCTCCTTCATCGCTCCCATGCAATCCTCCTTCTGTGAGTGAAGTAGGTCATGCCCGCAACGCGGGGCGCATTGTACCCGACGAAGCCCATCTTGGAAGCGTCCAAGTTGCCTCTTCCCCGTCCGGCAGCGGGCGCGGTGTCTATATTGGTTGTTCGCACCACTGGACAAACCGAAGGAAACGGATTGTAAAACATTTCCCGGATCGATACTCTCCTGACGACTTTTCCCGAGCAGCCGAGGTGGGATCGCGGTGGGATCGGCCACGCCAGGGGGAGGATCGTTCCTGCCAAGGGGGGAAAATTCTCAATTGATTCTCGCATTCTGTGTGTGGTACAGAGTCGCCCCCGCATGAGGGTCGCGATTCTTTGAAAGGGGGGATGCCCGATCCAAAGTGCGGCTCTATCGGAGTAGGGGGGATGCAGTGTCCGGCAGCAGAACGAAAACTGGAAGGCGGAACGTACATCCCACGTAACAATCCAGCCAGACGCACGAAGGGGAGGGTGTTATGTCGAGCGTTCACACGCACACATACTTCCTGTTCGGCGTAAGTCTCCTCGCGGTGGTCCTGGCCGGCTGCGCCACGCAGATGGGCGCCGACGGAAAGATGGTCCTCAAGCTGCCCTCGGAGGTTGTCTCTGACCAGTGGGCCGCCAAGGGCTACGTCGGCCCGCAGGCCTGCTCAGCCTGCCACGAGCAGATCTACAATTACTACCGGGACCACGGTCATCCCAAGAAGCTTCGCCCCGCAGCCGAGGCGCGGGAGTGGGGGATCCCCCTGCCCGAGGGCTACACGTGGGATGACATCTCATACGTGATCGGCGGGGCCACCCGCAAGTCCCGGTACATTGACCAGAAGGGGTTCATCATCACCAAGACCGGCCCCAACAAGGACCAGCCGGGGAAGAACCAATATAACCTGGCGACCGGCCGGTGGGTCAATTACGAAGCTGGCAAGGAGGTGAAATATACCTGCGGACGTTGTCACACAAGCGCATATGCGCAGGACGGAAACCAGGACGGCCGGCCCGGGATCGTCGGGACTTGGGCATTCCCCGGTATTACCTGTGAAGAATGCCACGGTCCGGGCAAGGCGCACGTGGCGACACCGAGCAAGGCCAACATCAAGGTAGATCGGAATGACGCCGCCTGCGGGAAATGCCACATCCGGGCTGCCAAGGAGAAGATCCCGGCGAGCGGTGGTTTCATCATGCACCACGAGCAGTACAACGAGCTGATCGCCAGCCCCCACTCGGGAAAGGTGGGCTGCGTGACCTGCCACGACCCACACAAGCGCGCGGCCATCTCCCAGAAGATGGGCTGCGACGCCTGCCATGCCCAGCAGGCGGCCGACTATAAGGGAAGCCGGATGGAGAAATCGGGCGTGAAGTGTACTCAGTGTCACATGCCGGCTGCCACTAGGAGTGCGGAAAGTTTCGGGAAGTATATCGGTGACATCAAGACTCACATCATGAAGATCAGTCTGGGGCCGAACGATCAGATGTTCACTCCAGATGGCAAGTTTGCGACGGGAAAATTGACTGCCGACTTCGCCTGCCTGAGCTGTCACGCCAGTCGGGATAAAGGCTGGGCCGTGGCCAACGCCAGGGGCGTCCACACCCTGGGCAAGTAGCGCCGGAATACCAGTCGAATCAGGCCAACCTAACCAGAGCCCCCGAGCGAAGACCCCGGGGGCTCTGGCGTTTTCGGTCGTTGCTCAAGGGAGGGCGACCGTGATTACCAGCCTCCCAAAGGGCTGTTGAATTTTCAACCGAATCGGGATAGAAATGCTTCCCCGCGCGTTCGCCGATGGAACTTGGCCATCGGCCACCGCACGGTCGAACCCCCACGGAAGGGACCGTTCGGGTCGGTCCTGCGAATCGGGGATGGACCAAACAGCTTGTGGCGAAAGAAAAACGGCGACCTCGAGTGGGGTCGCCGCTTCCCGTCCCGAGACGTCGCTCGGGGAATTAGCTCTGCGGTGGGGGCTTCGTGGGGGTGGGTTGAGCGGTGTCGGTGTGCCCGGTGCCGCACTCGGCCAGGGCTGTTCCCGCAACTGCCAGCATCAAGCCGAGGGCGATCAGCAACGCCAGCATCTTTCGCATCGTTCCCCTCCCTTCGCGGGTCTTTCCCGGGACGGTAAAGTTACCGACACGATACTGGAGCCTTTACGTCCTGTCAAGTCTCTCTTCACCCGGGGGGCCTCAGCCAGGGGCGCCTGTTGAAATGTTCATTGAAACCTCTTGACGCCCTCTAACCTGCTCGTTAGTGTCCATGCTCTCGACGGAGGCAGGCATGCCGGGGGAGACAGTCCTGATCGTAGAGGATGATGATTCCCTGAGAGTGGCGCTGGCGGATGCCTTGGCCAGCCTGGGCTACGAGACCATCGAAGCCGGAACGGGCGGAGAGGCCTATGCCCTGGCCTCCCGGCAGCTTCCGGATCTGATCCTGCTGGACCTTGGGCTTCCGGATGTGGATGGGTTGTCTCTTGCCAGGAAACTCCGGGAGAAGCCCGAGACGGCCAAGATCGTCGTGGCGGCCTTGACGGCCGAGGAGATCTCGGGGTGGCGGGCAGAGGAGGTCTATCAGCATTGCATCGGGTACATTCCCAAGCCCGTGGGCCTGGATCGCCTGGCGCAGAGCGTGGATCTCTTTCTTCGGATCGGCCGACCACACGCCAAGGGCACGGATGTGCGGGTCCTGGCCGACGACCATCCGAAGCGACGCTACCCCCGGTTCAACGTGGAGATCGGCGCGGTCTGCCGGTTCCGCGGCGGCGCGCGGCAGGGGGGAGAGCAACGGGTCAGCGGGCTGATCCGGAATCTGAGTGAGGGCGGGATCATGCTGGAGTTGCCCCAGCAGCACGCCAAAGGGACATTCCTCGACATCAGCCTGCGCACCGGCGAGACCCGGGTGCATGCCCTGGCCGAGGTCATGTGGATCGGCCTGCCCGAGGTCGTGAAAGGTGTTGGGCAAGTTTATCGCCACGGCCTGCAGTTCGTCCGGATGACCCAGGATCAGCGGAATGCTATTCGACGCTTCATCATCAAGAGGCTCACGAGCTGACCGAACGCTCGGCGTCGCTCCGGCGGCATCCTCTCACGGTCTGCCCCGCTCCCGACACCTCGCCTGGAAAGGTCTCCCTTCCCGCGGTCGCGCGCCATCTTCCGGATGACCCTCAAGATGGGACGGGAAAGGCGGGCGGCCGGTTACAGGGTGTTCACGTCCCGGGCGGTGGTCCCATCCCCCAGGGTCGCCGAAATGCGGGCGGGTCGCGGTGGGGAGGCGGAGCCCACATCCACCACATACCAGCGGAAGCAGTCGGTGGACGTGGCCGCGGCGGTGCAGTAGGCGCCAGGCGTCGGCCCGCCCCCGCCGGGATAGTTCGGACGGCTTTCCAGGAGCCCTTCCAGGGTCGTCAGGTCCGCGCTGCCGGAGGCCACGGTGCCCGTCGCCGTGAAGAGGGCGGCATACGACCCTGCGTTGACCATCTTGCTGGCGTAATCCAGCGTAATCGCGGCCCGGCCCGCGTCCAGGGTGGCCTTGGAGGTGGCCCGGATTGCCTGGGCCCGCAGGTCCACATACCGCGGGATGGCCACGGCCGCCAGCAATCCCAGGATGACCAAAATGATGATCAGCTCGATCAGGGTGAACCCCTGCTTGCCTTCCCGGACGCTGTGTCTCTGCATTGCGCGACCTCCTTTCCCGGCCGCGGTCGCCCTGGCTGCCGGATGATCAGGGACTCCGCGGTCACCGGGAGGCACCCCGTCGCCTCGCGATGGTCGCCCAAGTCTTCTGCCCGTGCGAACGGCCTGTTACAGGTCGTTCACGTCCCGGGCGGTGGTTCCATCCCCCAGGCTCGCCGAGATGCGGGCGGGTCGCGGTGGGGAGGCGGAGCCCACATCCACCACATACCAGCGGAAGCAGTCGGTGGACGTGGCCGCGGCGGTGCAGTAGGCGCCAGGCGTCGGCCCGCCCCCGCCGGGATAGTTCGGACGGCTTTCCAGGAGCCCCTCTAATGTCGTCAGGTCCGCGCTGCCGGAGGCCACGGTGCCCGTCGCCGTGAAGAGGGCGGCATACGACCCGGAGTTCACCATCTTGCTGGCAAAGTCCAGCGTGATCGCGGCCCGGCCCGCGTCCAGGGTGGCCTTGGCCGTGGACTTGACCGCCTGGGCCCGCAGGTCCACATACCGCGGGATGGCCACGGCCGCCAGCAATCCCAGGATGACCAAAATGATGATCAGCTCGATCAGGGTGAACCCCTGCTTGCCTCCCCGGACGCTGTGTCTCTGCATTGCGCGACCTCCTTTCCCGGCCGCCGTCGCCGGCGGTCCGGGCGTGAAGAATTCCCAATCGCCTGCTGTCTGCATCGGCCTCACACGCCTCTCGCGGTCTTACCGCTTGATCAGGCGGACCATGTCCCACATGGGCAAGAATACGGCCAGGGCCAGGAACAGGACCATGGCCCCGATAACGACCAGGAGGATCGGCTCCAGCGCGGTGCTGAGGTTCCGGATCGTATAATCCGTCTCCCGGTCATAATGCTCCGAGACCTTCAGGAGGAGCGTTTCCAGTTCCCCCGTCTTTTCACCCACCGCCATCATCTGCACGACGAGGGGCGGGAAGAGCGGGTCCCGGGCCATGGGCTCGGCCAGGCTGCGACCCTTTTCGACCGCGCCGGCCACGGCCAGGACCGACCGGGCCACGGCCGCGTTGCCCACGGCTCGCGCGACCACCTCGAGGCTCTTCAGGATGGGTACGCCCGACCGGACGAGGAGGCTCAGGATGTGGGCCCAACGGGACAGGGTGAGCTTCAGGATCACGGGCCCGAGGACCGGGAAGCGGAGCTTCAACCCGTCCCACCAAAGCCGAATCCAGGGGAGGTGGAGCGCCAGGCGAAAGCCTCCCGCACCCGCCACCACCAAAAGCAGTCCCACGTACCAGAACCGCTGGAGCGCCTGGCCCACGGTGAAGGCGATCCGCGTGGGCAGCGGCAACGTCGCGCGAAAGGCCCGGTACAGGAGGGCGAACTTGGGGATGACGAAGGTCATGAGAATCAGCAGGGCAACGCCGATGGCCAGGACGACGAAGATGGGATAGCGGGTGGCCGATCGGATTCGCGCCCGGGTCTCCAGCTCGTGCTCGCCCAGGGTGGCCAGCCTCTCCAGGGCAAGATCCAGGAACCCGCCCGTCTCTCCCGCGCGGATGGTGCTGACGAACACCTCGGGAAAGACCTGGGGATGTTTCCCCATGGCCTCGGAGAGCATGGCCCCCGCCTCGATATCGCGGGCCATCCTCAGCACCACCTGCTGGAAGGCCCGGCCCCGCGCCTGCTTGGCCAGGGTGCCCAGGCTCTCCAGCAGCGGGACGCCGGCCCGGACCAGCGTCTCGAACTGGCGGGTGAAGAGGATGAGCTCCTCTGCCCGGATCCGCCCATGGGGGACGGCGCGCGCGATCTGGTGAGGCAGGGTCCGGGCCTTTCGGATGGCCGTGGGGACATAGCCGGATTGCAGCAGGCGCTCGGCCACCACACCCTGCGCCTCGGCCTCCATGCTGCCGGTGATCAGCAACCCCGCTGAATCGCGTGCCCGGTACGTGAATGTCGCCATGCGATCCTCGACACAATCAGATCACCAGACTGTCGCCCCCCAGGGGGATCAAGCCAAAAGGGTCGGGGCGACGCTACCCGCCATCCGCCTGGGTGACGCGGAGGACCTCCTCGATAGAGGTGAGCCCGCGGGTGGCCTTGAGGATTCCATCGATCCGCAAGTCCCGCATCCCTTCCCCCAGGGCGGCGCGTTTCAACTCCGTGGCCGCGGCCTTGGGCAGGACCAGCTCGCGCAGCCGATCCGAGATGGTCAGGAACTCGAAGATGCCCACCCGTCCCCGATATCCGGAGTCGCGGCAGTACTGGCACCCCTTCCCCCGGTAGAAGGTCAGCCCACCCTTCCCCTCGTGAATCCCCAGCAGGGCCCGGAGCTGCGGCGAGGCCGCGTAGGGTTGCTTGCATCGCGGGCAGATGGTCCGGACCAGGCGCTGGGCCAGCACCCCCACCACCGAGGAGGCGATGAGGAAGGGCTCGACACCCATATCCACCAGGCGCGTGATCGCGCCGACCGCGTCGTTGGTGTGCAGCGTGGTCAGCACCAGGTGCCCGGTGAGGGCAGCCTGCACGGCCGTCTGGGCCGTCTCCAGATCGCGGATCTCCCCCACCATGATGATATCCGGGTCCTGCCGCAGGATGGAGCGGAGGCCCGAGGCGAAGGTCAGGCCGGCCTTGGGGTTCACCTGGGATTGGCGGACCTGCGCCAGGTGATACTCCACGGGATTCTCGATGGTGATGATGTTCTTGTCCGGGGTGTTCAGGATGGCCAGGGTGGCGTAGAGGGTGGTCGTTTTTCCCGAGCCGGTGGGCCCGGTCACCAGGAGCAGGCCGTGGGGTCGGGCGATGGCTCGCCGGTACTCCGCCAGCATCTCCTCGCTGAAGCCCAGGTCCTCGAGGCGCATCAGGCCCACGCTCTTGTCCAGGAGGCGCAGGACCACGTTCTCCCCATGGATGGTGGGAAAAGTGGAGACGCGCAGGTCCACCTCCCGATCCTCCACGGTGAAGCGGAAGCGGCCGTCCTTGGGCACCCGGGAGTCGGCGATGTCCAGGTCCGAGAGGATCTTCACCCGGGAGATGACGGCCGACTGCAGCGGCTTGGGAAGGGTGACCGCCTCCCGCAAGAGGCCGTCCACCCGGATACGCACCCGGACCGCATCCTCGTCCGGCTCGATGTGGATGTCCGAGGCGCGCTCCTCAACGGCCGAGGCGATCAGCGTGTTCACGAGCTTGACCACGGGGACCACCTCGGCGATGTTGGCCAGGCGTTCCGGCGAGATCCCCCGGAGGTCCTCCAACCCTAGGCCGCGGAAGTCGATCCCCCGGATGAGCTCGGCGATGGAGCCCCTGGTCCCGTGGTGGTGGTTCAGGGCCTCCAGGATCTCTTCCTCGGTTGCGACGACCGCGTCCACCTCCAGACCCGAGACGCGCTTGGCCTGATCCAGGGCCACGATGTCGCTGGGCTCGGCGGTCGCGACGGTCAGGGCGTTTCCGATCCGGAAGAGGGGGAAGATCCGATGTCGGCGGCAGAGCTCCTCGGGCACCAGCTTCAGGACCTCGGCATCCACCGTGAAGTCGCTGAGCCGGACGAAAGGGAGGCCAACCTCCTCGGCGAGGGAGGCGGCGACCACGTCGGCCGGCACCAGGCGGCGGGCGACCAGGACCCTGTGGAGCGGGCCACGGCCCTGCCGCTCCTCCTGCACGGCGGTCCGGAGCTGCTCCGCCGTCAGATGCCCCTCGGCCACCAGGCGCTCGCCCAGGGAGGCAGGCTCGCTCATCCGCCTCCCTCCGCTCCCTCGGCTGGCGGGGCTGCCAGGAGGTGCTTCACGTGCCCGAGGAGGACGTCCGGGTCCACCGGCTTCACCACGTAACAGTCCGCTCCCGCCTGTTGGGATAGGTCTGGGTCAGCCGGCCCCGCCTTGGCGGTGAGGATGATGATCGGGATGTGGCGGTACTTCCGATCCGACTTGAGCAGGCGGCACATCTTGAACCCGTCCAGCTTCGGCATCATGACATCCAGGATGATCAAGTCGGGCCGTTCCGCCCGGGCCCGGGCAAGCCCCTCGCTGCCGTCCTGGGCGGTGAGGATCTCGAAGCCGGAGGCGCGAAGCCTGTCGGTGAGCATCCGCAAGGTCACGATCTCATCATCCACCACCAAGATTCGCTGTCGCGGAGCCACGTCACGCTCCCCTGACTGCTCCATCACACCCACAGCGCGGCAAGCCAGGCCGCCAGCGGGATCTCCGGGGCGGTCGGCCTGAGTCTGCCCCCCCGTCGCGGGTCGCTCACGGACCCAGCCGGAGGACATGCCGTCGGGTTCCCTTGGATACCGTCACCCGGTCCCGCTCGATGGCGACGATCCGGATCCCGTTCAGCTCGTCTCCGACCTTGACCACCGAATCGTTGATGACCGCGCGGAGGCGCGCACCATCCCAGACGATGCCCGACACGTGCAGGCTGGCCGCAAAGTTTTGCCCGGCTTCCGCCAGCGCCTTGGGCTGGGCGGCTTCCAGGGCGAAGGGATCCCGCCCCCATGGACCCCGGGCCCGCTCCTCCAGGGCCAGGCGGGCCTCGGGGGCCATCCCGGGCTTGGGCGTCTCTTTCATGGCGGTGGAGAGAAGCTGCTGGACCGCCGCCGGCAACTGGCGCAGGCCCTCCATCACCCCGCCCCCGCTGTCTGTGGGCCTCCCCACGCGACGGGGGGCCGGGCGCGGGTTCCAGAGGAAGAGCGCGAACGCCAGGACCGCAATGATGAGCAGCACCTTGACTCGCAGATTCAGCCAGCCAGGCATGGGCTACGGTCCCTGGGGGCGAATGTGCGCCACGGCCGTCATGCGCATGGCGAGGCGTGCCCCCTTGTCGGTCCGGGTGATCCGGACCCCCTCGATCGTGAACAGCAGCGGAGCGGCCTGCAAGCCTTCGAGGTAGCGTCCCAGATCCAGGAAGCGGCCCTGGAGCTCCAGCTCCACCGGCAGCTGGCGGGTCGGGACATCGCGGGAGGCGGCCCGCTCCTGCAGGGGCCGCATGGACACGATCTGGATGCCCAGGTCCTGCGTCTCACGGGAGAGGAGCGTGAGAATTCGCGCCAGGTCCCTGGACCCCAGGATCCGCTCCTCCACCCGCCGCAGCCGCTCCTGCCCCTCGCGCACATCCCGCTGGGTGGCGGCCATGACCGCGAAGGACCGCTCGGCCGACCGGACGTGGGTCTCGAGCTGGGCGAACTCCCGGGTTGCCTGGTGCGCCCGCTCCCGCTCGGGGAGGACCGCCAGGATCCAGGCCGCGATCAGCGCGGCCCCCACCACCAGCACGATCACCTGCTCGCGAAATGAGATCCCCATGGTCACGGCAACCTGCTTGTCATCTCGAAGTCCAGGGCGCGGGCGTCGAAGTCCTCGCGCTCCCGGGTGCCGGCCAGGTCCACCCCCGGGAAGAAGGGTGAGGCATCCAGCTTCGCGAGGTAATCCGCCAGGATCATTTCGGCCGCCCGCCCGTTCTCGAACGCGATCCCTTTGATCTTCAGCTTCCCGTCGGGCGTCGCAGCCATCTCGTTCAGCGTGATCGCCCGCGGGGTCAGATGGCTCAGCTCCTTCAGGAGCCCATGCCAGAGGGCGCTTCCGGCCAGCAGGGCATCGTAGGCGCGGAGCCGCGGCGCCAGGGCATCACGCTCGGCCTGAAGTCGCTGCAGCGCTTCGAGGGCCCGCTGCAGGCTGTGGAGGGACGCCCGGCGGGTCGTCAAGGCGCGCTCCGTCGCGGTCCGGGTCCACCAGCTGCCCCCGTAGACGGCAGCGGTGACGAGCACGGTCGCCACCGTGGCCGCGCGAATGCCCATCCGGGTCCGGGCGGCCCGCCGGGCGGCCACGACGTGCGGGGGGAGCAGATCCAGGGTCCGCGCGCGGTCCAGTGCCAGTCCGGTGGCCACGGCCAGCCGGGGCGCCTCCTCCGTGACCTCGTCTCCGCGAAGCGCCCCCACGACATCCAGCCCTGCGAAGGGATTCAGGATCTCCGCCTCGATCCCGAGGCGTGAGGAGAGGAACGAGACCAGGTTCTGCAGCCGGGCAGTCCCCCCAGACAGGGCGATCCGACTGGGGGGCGGGCCGCCCACGCGTTCCTGGTGGAAGGCGAAGGACCGCTGGATATCCACGCTCAGGCGCTCCAGGGCCGGACGGATCATGGCCCCGAGATGGGCCGGGGGGATGCCATCGGCCTGCTCCTTCGCCTTCTCCACAGTGGGGATTCCGTTTTCCCGCTTCAGCCGCTCCGCCTGGTTAGCGTCGAGCTGCACCCGACGTCCCTGGACCATCACGGCCGCCATCATCGCCTCGGTGATCGCTTGACCCGCGATCCCGATCTCCCGCGCGAGTTGCAGTTCCCGTCCATGGAAGAAGAGGAGATGGCTCACCTGCTGGCCGATGTCCAGCAAGGCCCAGACCTTTCCCGCGTCCGCCGCGGCCGGTCCCTGCTGGACCAGGCACGCGAGGGCGGCGGGGACGACGGTCAGGCCCACCGGGTCGAGGCCGGCGGCGCGGAGGATCCCCACCGCCTCCGTGGCGTGCTGGCCCTCCACGGCCGCCAGGAGAACCGTGAGCTTCTTGACGCCGTCCCGGTCCAGGATTTCGCCGGCCACGTGGTGGGCCAGAAGGGCGCCCTCCAGGGGAAAGGGGAGCGATTTCTGCGCCTCCCAGCGAACGGCCTGGCGGAGCTCCTTCGCCGGCATCCGGGGCAGCGTGAGGCGCAGGAGGGCCGTCGAAGGGCCCTGGACGATGCCCAGGGCCTTGCGGGCGCGGATTCCACACGCAGCCAGGAGGTCCCGGATGGTGGCGATGGTGGCATCGCGGGGGGCCAGATCCTCATCCAGGCGGACTCCGATCTCGTGCACGCCGGCGGCCGTCACCCGTTTTCCGCGCACCTCGATGAGTTTCACGGCGCTGCTGCCGATGTCAATGGCCACAACGCCCCCGCTGCCTAGTCGGAACATCCCTGCGCCCTCGCGCCTACTTCAAGTCGTTTTCCTTTCGAACCTTTTGGCGGACATTCCATGGCCGTACGGGAATCCCCCAATGAGAACGAAAAATTCGTCGGACTGCAATGCCTATGCCCACCCCCAAGGCTCGAAGAAACGCCGGAAAATCATAGCGTTTGGCAATCCCAAAGGGTGCCGTGATCCGGGCCGCACCCAAGAAGACTAGGATACACCTCTTGAAGAATCAAGCAAAAACCTCATGGATTTAAAGAACTTTTCCCTGTTCGATCTTCCCGGAGGAATTCAGGGAGAACGGGGTCCAGGGTTCTGGCTCGTTGAAACTGCTCCTCGGCCTCTTCCTTTCGTCCCGCCCGATACAGCGCCACGGCGAGCTTGTAGCGCGGCCTTCCCCTCAGGGGATCGAGTCGGGCTGCCATTTCCAGCTCGCTCACCGCCCCCGAGGAATCGCCGCCAAGAAGGAGGGTGCTGCCGAGGTTCTCGTGTGCCGGGGCCAGGTCTGGCCGGAGGGCGATCGCCCTGCGCAAGACGACCTGCGCCTCCTCCAGCCGCCCGAGCATGCCATACAAGCCCCCCAGGTCGGTGAGGAGCCAGGCGTCGTTTGGCCGGGTGCCCAGCAGCCGCTCGTATTCCGTGAGAAGCAGGGGGAACATTCGCCGGTCGTCATGGATCAGGAAGCGCACGCGGTGGGTCCAAGTAAGAGGGAAGTACAGTCGGAGTGCCGCGTGATACTCCGCCTCGGCCTCCCGGTCCCTCCCCTGACGGCTCAGGACCTGCATTCGCCGGATGTGAAGGTCCGCCAGGAATGATCCGAAGACCAGAAGGATTGCGAGGGCGGCGTGAGGGACGGCTGCCATCCGAATCCACGCCACGGGAATGGTGCGAGTCACGGCGTCTCCCCTGGTGGTGGCCATGGCCGACAGGTACCCCAGGAACATCCACCAGTACGCCCCGCTGACCGGGTTCTTCAGGGGGAATCCAAAGCCGGCGTAGAAGAGCAGGCCTCCCAGGCTCGCCAGCAGGGGGACTACCTCGCTTCGCGATTCCGGCGATCGGAGGAGGTCCCGGCTCAACCGGGCCAGGCGGGTGAGCACCCAGAGGAACGCGACGAGACCCAGCAGCCCCGTCTCGACCGCGATATGCAGGTATTCGTTGTGGGCGTCATCCACGACGTCCCGGCGGGACAGGCGCCACTCCTCTACGCGGCGCACCTCGGGGTAGGCAAACTCGAAGTTCCCCAGGCCCACCCCGTGCACAGGGTGTCGCGTAGTTAGGTCCACCGCACCACGCCAGATCAGCAGGCGTACCCGCGCCGATGACTGAGCCGGATCGAGGAGGACCCGCAGGCGTGCCGCCGATGCGGGCCCCAGACCAGGGATGAGGACGCCCAGCACGACGGCGAGGAGGAGGCCGACGAGGGCCAGCCGCCGCAGGTGTGTCCGGGCCGTTGCATGGCGGAGGGGAGAGGAGGGCGCCGCCAGCAGGATGCCTCCGGCGAGGAGGGCGCCCAACCATCCCGCGCGACTCTGCGTGAGCCAGAGGTGCAGGGTCCCCAGGAGGACGGCGCTTCGGAAGAGCCAGCCCCAGTGGCCTGGGTCGAGTGCGCGGGCAAGGGCGATGGGGAGGGCGGCCACAAGATACTCGGCGACGAATCCCGTATTGCCGAGGCTGGAGACAGGGACCTGCCGCACGGCAAGGCGAAGGAAGTCGAGGCCGATCGCCTGGAGGATTCCGTAGAGGGCGACCGGCAGGATGGAGAGACCCACGGCGTCGAGGAACCGGCGTCGGGTCGGCGCCGCCGCCAGCGCCACACCCGCCAGGTGGTAGAGGAGGATCCCGTTCCACAGCCTCCATGCCGATTCGATGCCCGCCCACGGGAAGGTGGCTCCGCGGAGGGAGAGCAGGCCGATTCCCAGGAAGGCCGCGAGGGGAAGGGAGAGGGGGGTCAGGGGAATTGCGACCCTGGTCTCCGACGGACGCCCAGCAACCCGGAGCAGCCCAAGGAGGATCGTGATCTGGAGGAGGAACATCTTCGGGACAGTGTAGAAATCGCTGAAGATGGGGAGAAAGACCAGCGGGAGGGCAAAGGCCAGCAACGCCGGGCCTTGGGCCAGGAGGGGATCGCTCTCTTGGCGCTCAGTTATCCCTTCGGGGCGCGTATCCGGACGCATCGGTCCGACTTATACGTGACCGCGGGAATGTTCGCAAGCATCTTGCAATGCACCAAAATATTTCACCGCAAAGCGCGCAAAGACCGCAAAGGCCCACCCAATTTCAGAAAATCCGGGAGACTCGACTGTCCAGAATTTTCCAGATCCCCTCTCGGATTTCAGTCTCGAGGGTTGGAAATACCAGGGGTTTCTCTGCGTGCTTTGCGTCCTTTGCGGTTCAAATGCAATGTCTTGGATGAACCGGGGTCTGGACCGCGGGGCTGGAGATCGGAGAGTCAGAATGTGACGGTGATCGTGATCGGGGATCCGCCCGGAGGGCCGGGGCTGGTCAGCGTGAATGTGCGGGCGGTTGGTGTGGCGGGCGGAACGGTCGCGTAGGCGATGTCGTTATTCCAGGCATCCACGAACGCCTGGTACTTGACGCCTACCATTTGGGTGTCCACGTAGGGGCCGTTCCAGCCGCGGCGGGTGTACTTGTCGTAGGTCGGCTGTCCCCCCTTGACGACGAGGTCCGTGAGGGTTGTCGGGAGGACACCCCGATCGCCCCAGAAGCCCGCGGCACTGTATTTCCCCCCGGACACGGCGCTCGGGTCCCCGACGATCGCCCGGCGGATGTTCTCGAGCTTCTCCCGGGTCGTATTGATGCCCGCCCGGCTGCCAAGGTCGATATACCTCGGGACAGCCACAGCCGCCACGATTCCCACCAGGATGAGGATGATGATCACCTCGATGAGGGTCCATCCCGATTCCCGGATCGCCATCACGCCGGGCACCTTCCCCCTTCTCCCCTCATCTCTGCCTTCTCCCCTGAGGGGAGCCAGGGGGGCTGAGGAGGGGGTGGGGTGAGGCAGGCCGAAGGGCCGTGACATCTCAGTAGGCGCGCCAGGTGCCGTCCGCATTGTTGAACTGAACGACCAGCGTGTTCACGACAAGGTTTCCGCTGAAGGTGAGGACGACGTTGGGTGTTCCGGCCGTGGTCAGGTTGTATGGGGTCGTCAGGGTCACGGTCGTCCCCGTGGCGACGCTGCCGGCCCAGACCGCGGTCCCGCCGATGCTGAGAGCGGTCAGGTTCCTGTTGACACTCCCCGTCCACCTGAGCGTCATCTGCGTGATCGTGATCGTGCCGCCGGTGAGGTTGAAGTTCCGAATCTGCTGGATGGTCCGGGTGTTCTGGTTGGTGCCCCCCAGGGCGGGGGTCACCGCCTGGGTTTGCTGAATGGGATTGCAGTTGGCGCTCGCCTCGCTGGACGCGGCGCTCTGCGTCCCGAGAACATCCACAGCCCTCACCTGGTAATAATAGGTGGTTCCGGCGGCACACCCCGTATCCGAGAACGCCACCCCCGCCACGCCCCCGCTGTAGAAGACCTCGGCCCCGCTGGCCGTGCCTCGGTAGATGTTGTACCCCTTCAGATAAAGCGGGGAGCCGTCGGTGTTCGTCGTGGGGGCCGTCCAGGCCAGGTTGATCTGGGAGCTCGTCACCGGCGTCGCCGTGAGTGCCGTTGGGGCGTTGGGGGTGGTCGTACTCCCGGTTGCCTGGATATTCGCGGTCACGGTCGTTCCGGGCAGCACGACGGCCGAAGTGGTGTAGGTCGTCCCCCCCACGGTCGTCGTGAGCTTCCGTTTCCCCATGGGGATTCCGGTGAAGGAGAACGCCCCGTTGTTATCGGTTGTCGTCGAGGCCGTCGTGGCCACCCCCGTGGCGGGATAGGTGATGGTGACGGTGGTCCCCGGGACGGGGAGGAGGGCGGCGCTGGTCACGACGCCGGCCACATTCCCCGTGGTTGTGATCGTGGTCCCAGGGAAGGTGATGTCCGCCGCGTACTCGCTGCCGCCGGCCGCCCCGTCGGAGCCGTAGCTCGTCACCTGCCCCGTCCCGCTATTGTACACGAGCGCGTAGCTCCAACCATCGAGGGTATAGAGGTACTGCCCGCTGTCGTTTTGCTTGGTCTCGATGTACGGGCCGTTCCACCCGTAGCCGGTGCCTGAGGCCGCGTCGTAGGTCCAGGGGCAAGCACAGGGGGACGTCCGGAGGTCGGTGAGACTCCCGGGGAGGACACCCATGTCTCCAAAATACCCGAAGCTGTGGCGCACGCCGTTAGCCACGAGGGCGGGGTTGCCGGCGATGGCGAAATTCACGTTCTGAAGGGTGGCCAGCGTCGCATCGGTGCGGGCCTGGTCCAGAGCATTGGCCATGAGGTTGGCGGCCAGACCGGTGAGGATCCCGAGAAGGACAATGACCAGGATGAGCTCGATCAGTGTAAAACCCTCGGGTCGAACCCGGATCTGCGAGGGCCTTCTGGCAGGTGCTCCGATTTTGTTCATTGGGTGTAGCATCATCCTTGACGAGAGGGCCACTCCGGGCCCGATATCCCGAAAGCGATCCCCTCTGCCACGCATGAACTAACGACCGGTTCCAAGAAAGTCAAGGAGTTAACGCGTCCGGATCGCCAGTGATACAATGACATCCGAAACTGGCCTGTCTTCAGGCTAGTCCGAAGTCAAGTGTCAGGACAGCAAGAATAAGGCCAATTCTTCCGGTCTTCTGCCGCAGCCCCTCGGCCCCTCTTGCTCCTCTGCCAGCATCTATTATGCGGGGCCCCATCCCCGCCTCTTCCGACTTCGTCGGAAACGGCGGGGTCCCCCTCCCGGTGGCCCCTCTGCCGTGTTCAGGCTCGGGCGGCGTCCCGTGCTGCCAGGATCAGGGGCGGGAAGCTGTAGGTCGGGACGGAGCAGCCGGGGGCCAGGATGAACTTGGTGTTGCCCGCCTGGGCGCGGGCCAATCTCACCTGCTCCCGGATCAGCCTCGCCGACACGTCGGGGAACTTGAGGTGATCCAGGCCGGCCATCAGGGTGAGGGGGGTCCGCTGCCGCGCCTCGGCGATGCTGGGGCCGCCGTTGAGATCGGCCCACGAGAGGACGTGCACCGGGTAGTCCAGGAGCTGGTCGAGGTATAACTTCTCGCCGTGGGCGTGAAGGATGTGGCACTCGCCCTTGCCGCGGACGGCGTTGAGAAGCTGCAGGTCGAAGGGACGCATGAATCGGGCGTACTGCTCCGGGGTGAGGCTTTCGGCCGTGGCCGGCACCGAGAGGAAGATGCCGGCGGCCCCCCGCTCCAGGGTTGCCAGGGCATACTGGACCAGGTTGTCGGTCACCACCTGAAGGGCGCTTTCCAGCGCCTTGGGGTGGTTCGCCATCAAGGACTCCATCGCCTCCTTGACCAGGTTTCTTCGCAGCGTGTTCCAGGCGTTGAAGACCGTGTCCACGAAGAGGGCTCTCCCCTTCAGGGCCCTGGCAATTCGCTCGATGGCCTGAAGCTGCCTCCCCAGCGGGGTTCGGGTCAGGTCAAGGTGGGTGAGGCACTCGAGATCCCCCGGGGTGGCCATGATGTCCATGCCGTCGGGCATGGGATACTCGTAGTCGTTCATCACCTTCAGGAGATCCAGGTCGTAGAACTCGAAGAACTCCAGGTGGGCCTGGGCCGTTCGCTCGGGCGAGGCATGCTGGTTCCCGAAGTGATACCAGATTGAGAATGGCGGCCGGTCCACCGGCTGCCCCGCTAGGGTCGCCCGCACTCGTTCAATCTTGTTCACGATTTCTCCTTCCGTTTGTGCCGAGGCGCTGATGACCAGAGGCACCATTCATTTCACCTCTGCTCCTCCGCCCCACGGCTCCTCCGCTTCCTCATGAGCCAGGGATCGGGATGAATGATCATGTTGACCAGCTTCCCGATGATGTGGTCATCAGTCTGGTGAAGCTCAACCCCGGCTTCGGTTGATAGATACCCGCACTCAACGGCAAAGCGAGCCCAGGTCTGCGTCTCGGCAGCCTCAGCCTCGCCGTCATTGAGCTTGCTCACGAACGCCGCCTCGTAGCGTCGCTTTCTCCAGGCCTCCGCTTCTGATCTTCGCCTCTTTCCGCCTCGACTCCTCCGCTCCTCTACACCTCTGCTTGTGTCAGCCTCTGCTCCCCCGCCCCTCCGCTCCTCTGCCCCTCTGCGTATAGGGCCTAGAGTTCCAAGTAGGCCTTTCGCATCATCGGGTGGTTGACCAGGTTCTGGGCCGTGTCCGCCAGGACGATCCGTCCGGTCTGGAGGACGTATCCCCGATGGGCGACGGCCAGGGCCATGTTGGCGTTCTGCTCCACCAGCAGGATGGCGATGCCCTGGCGGTTGAGGTCCTGGATGATCTCGAAGGTCTTCTCCACGTAGAGGGGAGAGAGCCCCATGGAGGGCTCGTCCATGATAAGCATGCGCGGGCGCGCCAGCAGGGCCCGGGCGATGGCCAGCATCTGCTGCTCCCCGCCCGACAGGGTCGCCCCCAGTTGCGCCCGCCGCTCCCGGAGAACGGGAAAGCGCTGATAGGCTTCCTCGATGTCCTGTCGAATGCCGCCCGCGTCGTTCCGCGTGTAGGCCCCCATCAGCAGGTTCTCGTACACCGTGAGCTCGGGGAAGATCCGGCGGCTCTCCAGGACCGGGGCGATCCCGGCCCGGACCACCTGGGCCGGCGTCCAGCGCTGGATGGGCTCGCCCCGAAAGCGGATCTCACCCTGGAATGGATGGACGAGGCCCAGGATCGTCTTCATGGTGGTGGACTTGCCGGAGGCGTTGCCCCCCAGCAGGCAGACCAGCTCCCCCTCGCGGACCGTAAGGGAGAGATCCCACAGGACCTGCACCGGCCCGTACCGCGTGGAGACGCCCCGTAGCTCAAGCACGACCGCGCCGCCCCCCCATGTAGGCCTGGATGACCTCCTCGTTCCGCCGGACCTCCTCGGGGAGGCCCTCGGCGATCTTCTCCCCGTGGTCCAGCACCACGATCCGGTCCGAGGCCCCCATGATGACCTTCATGTCGTGCTCGATCAGGAGGACCGTGGTGCCGAGGTCCCGAATCGTCTTGATCAACTGGACGATCCCTTGGCTCTCGTGCGGGTTCATGCCGGCGGTCGGCTCGTCCAGGAGCAGCAGCGTCGGCTCGGCCGCCAGGGCGCGGGCGATCTCGAGGCGGCGCCGGTTCGCATACGAGAGGGTGTCGGCCGAGTCGTGGATGCGCGGCAGCAGCCGGTCCTCGAAGAGTGCCAGCGTCTTGAGCCCGCGCTCCCGCGCCTGGCGCTCCTCGCGCCCCACCCACGGCAGGCGCGTCATGGCCGCCCAGAGCCCGGCCCGCTGGTGCAGGTGCTGCCCGATCAAGAGGTGGTCCAGGACCGTCATGCGCCGGAAGATCCGGCTCGTCTGGAAGGTGCGGGCGACACCCAGCGCGGCCACCTGGTGGGGGGCCAGGGTTTCGACGGGGACGCCGCGGAACCGGATGCGGCCCTCGGAGACGGGCTGGAAGCCGGTCACGCAGTTGAAGAGGGTGGTCTTGCCGGCGCCGTTGGGGCCGATCAAGCCCACGATCTCCCGCGCCTCGATGGCGAAACTCACCCGCTTCAACGCGGCCAGCCCGCCGAAGCTCACGCTGACCGACTCGATCTCGAGGAGGCTCATGCGGCCGGCTCCTCGGCGGCGGGCTGCTGCGCCCGGGACAGCGCCCCCCACGACTGGATGATCCCCGGGACGCCGGCAATCCCCTCGGGGCGGAAGAGGATGACGGCGATCAGGATGAGGCCGTACACCACCCCGCGGTACTCGGCGAGGAAGCGGGAGGCTTCGGGGAGGACCACCAGAGACACGGCGCCGATGACCGGACCCAGGAGGCTTCCCATGCCGCCGACGATGAGCATGGTCAGGATGGCGAAGGTCTCGTCCAGGCGGAAGGAGTCCGCGCTGACGAACCGGGCGTGGTGGGCGAAGCATGCCCCGGCCACTCCCGCGAAGACGGTGGCGATGACGAAGGAGAGGACCTTGTACCGGAACGTGGCGATCCCGCTGGCCTGGGCCGCCAGCTCGTCCTCGCGGATGGCGACGAAGGCGCGGCCCACCCGCGAGGTGACGATTCGGGACAGGATGAACAGCAGGAGGACATCCAGCGCCAGGACGAGGTAGTAGTACCCGCGGTTTCCGGTGAGGGGGCGGCCCCAGATGGCGGGCGGCGGGATCCCCGGGATTCCCATGGGGCCCCGGGTGAGACCGATCCAGTTCAGGGTCACGAGGTAGGTGATCTCTTGGAAGCCGATGGTGACCAGGGCCAGGAAGATCCCCGTGAGGCGAAGGGTGGGCAGGGCGATGGCCGCGCCGAAGGCGCCGGCCACGATCCCGGCCAGGGGCAGGGTAAGCCAGAAGGAGAGGCTGAATCGGGTCGCCAGAATCGCCGCGGTGTAGGCGCCGATGCCGTAGAAGGCCGCATGCCCGAAGGAGAAGAGGCCGGTATACCCGTTGGTGACGTTCAGGCTGGACGTCAGGAGGATGTAGATCCCCGCCAGGACGGCGATGCGGAGGAGGTACTCGCTCGTCACCAGGAGCGGAAAGACGAGGAGGGCCGCCAGCACGGGCAGCCACCGCCAGACGTTTTCGCGACGTGGGACGAAATCGTACAGAGGCACGGGCTAGACCGTCCGCAGCTTCCTGCCCAGGAGCCCCTGAGGACGGAGCACCAGGACGAGGACCATCACCAGGAAGGCGACGACGTCCCGATATCCCGAGGCCAGGAACTGCACCGTGAGGTTTTCCACCACCCCGATGATGAGACCTCCCAGGATGGCCCCCGGGATGCTGGTGAGACCGCCGAGGATGCACGCCGCGAATCCTTTGAGTCCCGCGGTGGCGCCCATGATAGGGAACACGGCGTTGTAGTAGATTCCGATCATGACGCCCGCGGCCCCGCCCAGGGCAGAGGCCAGGGCAAAGGCGAGGCTGAAGATTCGGTTGACGTTCACGCCCATGGCGTAGGCCGCCTCGTGGTCCTGGGCGGTGGCGCGCATGGCCCGCCCGATCTTGGTCCCCTGGATCAGGAACTGCAACACGACGATCAGGAGACCTGCCAGGCCCAGGATCACGAGCTGAAGCACCGAAATCTGGACCCCGACCACCCGGATGGTCTGGTCGTAGACCGAGGGGACCGGGCGATTCTCGGCGCCGAACAGGATCACGGCCAGATCCTTGAGCATGATGGAGAGACCGATGGTGATGAGCAGGGGTGGCATGTGCCCCGCCGTGCGCAGCGGCCGGAACGCCACCTTCTCGATCAGGAACCCCAGGGACCACGCCGCAGCCATGCCCAGGAGGAGGGCGACGAACCACGGGAGCTGCCACAGCGTCAAAGCGAAGGCCCCCACGAAGGCCCCCACCATGTACACCTCGCCGTGGGCGAAGGTGACCAGGTTCATGGTGCCGAAGATGATGACGAAGCCGATGGCGATGAGGGCGTAGAGGCTCCCCTGGGTGAGGCCGTTGATGAGTTGGGGCACCAGCATCGGGAGGATCCCTTGCCGTCGCAAAAAGGCTGGCCGCCCGGACGGGCCACGCATGCCTCCGCCGCCCGGGCGGCCGATGGGTCAGGGTGCAGCGCCTACTTGTCAAACAGGGCGAACCGGCCGTCCCGGATCACCAGGTGGCGGTAGTCCTTGATGACGTCCCGCCGCTCCGTGAAGGTGATCTTGCCCGTCACCCCTGGCCAGTTCTTGGTCTTCGCCAGCTCGTCGCGGATGGCCTTCCGGTCCGTCCCGACCTTACGGATCGTGTCCGTCAGCAGGTTGACCGCGTCGTAGGCCAGGGCGGCGAACATGTTCGGCGAGGCCCGGTACTTGGCCTCGAATCCCTTGACGAATTTCTGCACCTCGGGGCGGGGATCGTTGGGGAAGAAGACGGCGCTGGTGTAGAGGCCGTTGACCGAGCTCCCACCGATCTCCAGCAGCTTGGGCGAGTAGAGGGAGCCGGGGCCCATGATCGCCACGTCGGTCCATCCCAGCTTCTCCCGCTGCTTGCTCATCAGCGCCATCTCGTTGTAGAAGGAGGGAACGTACAGCAGCTCCGGCTTGAGACCCCGGAGCTTGGTGAGGACGGCGGTGAAGTCCTTGTCGGTTTCGAAGTAGGCCTCGACGGCCAGGATCTGCGCCCCCAGCTCCTTCGCGGCCTGGACGAAGTTGTCCTTGGCGGCGATGCCCCAATCGTTGTTGATGTGGAGCACGGCAATCCGCTTCTTCAACAACTTCTCCACGGCGTACCGGGCCATGAATGGCCCCTCGCCTGCTTGGGTGCCGACGATCCCGAAGCTCCAGACGCTTCCGGGCGCCCACTTGGGGTGCGAGGTGGTGGGGGAGAGCTGGACCATCCCCGCCTGGTCGTAAATCGGCTGGGCGGCCATGCTGGCCGTGCTGCTGAAGTCGCCGATCTCGGCGACAATGCGGCTGTCGGCCGTGAACTTCTGCGCGATGGCCGCGGAGTCTTTCGGATCGCTCTTGCTGTCCTCGGCCACAATCACGACCGGCCGCCCGCCGACTCCCCCCGCGGCGTTGATCCACTCCAGGGCCAGGGTGATCGCCTTCTGCCAGTTCTGGCCGTACTCGGCGAAGTTTCCGGTGAGCGGCGCGCTGAGGCCGAGGTGGATCGGCTCCCCGCTCCAGGCCGGGGCAGCGGCCGCCAGCGCAAGCATGAGGGCGAACAGCAACGGGATGAGCACTCTTGTCTTCATACACCCCTCCTCTGTGAAGGTCGGTCCGGTGCGTCGTACCGGTCGGTGGCAAGATCCCGGATGGCCGTGTCCGGGATCCAGGTGACGACGGCCTCATTGTCGCCCACGACGACCACCGCGTCAATCGGGGAGGCCTACGAGCTGCCTCGGTTTGTTGCGGTGAGCTGACAACCACCAGACCACCGGACAAGAACCGACAGCCAGATCCGGGTACCCACGGGGTGGCGACAGCGATACCAAGATCCGACAGCGACGGGGACGGGGATATCCGAGAGGGAAATCCGGTGTCGCGAGAGCGAAGGCGAGGGCGAGACGGCTAGGAGGAAGCCCTGGGAATCTGGAGCTTCTGCCCCGGCCGGATGGTTGCATCCCGGGACAGGTTATTCACGCGGCGAAGCTCCTCGAGGGAGACGGCGTGGTCCTGGGCGATGTCCCAGAGGGTGTCCCCGCGCTTCACCACGTATCGCTCCCCCTTCTCCACGGCGTATCGGCCGGCCGCGACGGCACGGGCGACCGCCCGAGCCGGCCGTGGCGCCTCTGCGGTCACACCAACGCTCCGGGCCGGCATCGGCGGAATGCGGAGGGTCCCGCCGGGCTTCAAGGACGCGTGTCGCTTCCGAAGCCCGTTCAGGTCCAGAACCGCCCGGAGGTCCACCCCATATTGGCGGGCGATGCTGGTGGGGGTCTCACCCTTCCGGATGGTGTGGCGGATCCAGGTGATCCGCTCCTCCGGCGGGATTCGCTCCAGCGCCTCGAGGAACTCGTCGCGCCGGCCGGCCGGGATGCGGATCGCGTATTGGGCCATGTCGGATGGCGTGGCCCAGCGGATCAGCTCCGGGTTTAGCTCCCGGATCTCTTCCGGGGTGGTCGCCGCGGCTTCCGCAATGGTCTTCAGATCCGTAGGATGGTCGAGCGACACCACGTCCACCTCGGGCGGCGCCTCGGGGGGTGGCGAAAAGCCATACCGCTCGGGTTCGCGGGCGATGATCGTCATGGCCATGAAGGCGGGAACGAAGTATCGCGTTTCTCTGGGAAGGCGCAACCTCCAGTAGTCCCGGGTCCGCTGGCGCTTGATGGCGGCCTGGATCTTCCCCTCGCCCGCGTTGTAGGCAGCCAGGGCCAACGGCCAGTCCCCGAACATCTCGTATAGCTGCTTCAGGTACTCGGCCGCACCCCGCGTGGATTTCTCCGGGTCCCTCCGCTCGTCCAGCCAAAAGGAGCTTCGCATGCCGTATCGTCGGCCGGTGGACGGCATGAACTGCCAGATTCCGGCCGCCTTGGCTCGGGAGGTGGCCCAGGGATTGACCGCGCTTTCGATGAAGGCCAGATTCAAGAGGTCTTCCGGGAGGCCCTTCTCGCGAAAGATCCTGCGCATCATGGGAAGGTGGCGGCTTGCCCGTCCGAACGCTCGGGTGATGACGTCCCATCTCCGGGTCTGGAAATGGTGAATCAAGGTCTTGACCTTGTCGTTGAAGACGATGGGGATGTCGTGTTTCTCGGCGTCGGGCTCCGGAAGAGGCGTGGTGTCGTCCGGCTGTTCCTCGTTCAGCTCCTGAATGTCCTGCGGACCCAGGAGGGCCGGCGCCTCCTGGGTGGCCTCATCGGGGTCTGGCGGCGATTGCGGCTCCGGGACGAGACTCCGGGAGGGGCTCGCCAGGGACACCAGCCATGCGGAGGATGGGAGGCCAGGGGGCTCGGCTGTCTCAAGCAGCCGTGTCCCCGACTGGCCGTTCAGGCTCATGTCCAGAAGGGTCTCGAGGGCGGCGTCGAAATCCGACTCGGCTTGATCCGAGTTCCCGCTCCGCATCGCCCGGAGCCCCCGCTCGTAGTGCGAGCCGGCCCGCTCCATGGCATGCGCCAGGGGTAAAGGCTCCTCGGGCGCAACCTGCGAGGCGAGGTGGGGGAGCGTCGGCGACGGGACTGATGACGGGTTCGAACCGGAAGACCCCCCGGGGGTGGTAAGCTCCTGTGATGCCAGGAGGGAACCCGCCACTCCCGGGGAAAGGGAGCAGCCGACCGACAGGAGTGTCGCCAGAAAAAGACCCAGGATGGCCAGGGGTCCAGGATGTTGCCGAAGCCCCATCAGGTTCCTCCGCCTGCTTCTGCCGGCTTCCGGCAGGTACGACGGGGGACGATGAACTCTCTCGGGCGTCCTTGAGGGCCCCTGAACAAGCGGGCACGAAAATTCGCTCTTTCTTATCCTCCGGTTCAAGAATTGTCAAGGTATTCCCGTTTTTCAACCGGCCAGCGCGAATCTCGGGACGCCAAGGCGAACTGAGAGCAAGGGCCATGCCGGATGAAAATGCTCCAGCCTGGACTCAGGGGAATTTCGGATCGGGTCTAGGTAGTAGAATTCCGCAACCAGGAAAGATAGGGAGCCGATCCGCCTACCAGGGGCAACGCAACAATCTCAGGGATGGTGTAGGGATGGAGGCCCCGGACGCAGCGGATCAGGGCCGGGAGGCGGCTCCGACGGGTCTTGATAATCAGCAGGACCTCGACTTCCCGACGGACGCTTTTCTCCCACCGGTAGATAGAGGTCAGGTTCGGGACGACGTTGACGCAGGCGGCCAGCCGTTTCTGAACGAGGGTGTGTCCCATCATCTCCCCGACCTTTCGGCCGGGACAGGTGACCAGGACCACGAGGGTTCCCGTGCGGGATGAGGGTGTGGGCTTGTGAGGCTTCTTCGGCATGACTCGACATTGAGCGGGGAGGTCAAGTGGCAGGAAGCTCGCCGATCTGGATCGTCAGGGTCCGCTTCGCCTTCTCGCGCAGGACAACGACCTCGATCGTTCTCCCGATCTCGGTCTCGCCGATCAGCCGTTGCAGTTGGCGGGTGTCCTTGATGGGCTTGCCGTTCACGCTCAGGATGACGTCCCCGATCTGGAGCCCCGCGGCTTCGGCCGGACTCTTCGGCATGACCTGATTGACCAGGATCCCCTCGTCCGCGCCCACCCCAAAGCTCTTGGCAAGTTCCGGGGTAAGGGGCTGGATCCCGATCCCCAGCCAGCCCCGCGTCACCTTTCCCTTCTTGACAAGGTCCTCCATCACCTTGCGAGCCATGTTGACCGGGATGGCAAATCCGATGCCCTGCCCCGAGGCCACGATGGCGGTGTTGATGCCGATCACCTCGCCTCGGACGTTCAAGAGCGGACCGCCGCTGTTCCCCGGATTGATCGAGGCGTCCGTCTGGATGAAGTTCTCGTACGCGGCGATCCCGACCTCCGACCGGCCGGTGGCGCTGATGACTCCCACGGTGAGCGTGTGGTCCAGGCCAAAGGGATTGCCGATGGCGATGGCCCACTCCCCCACGTGCAGCGTGTCCGAATTGCCCAGGGTCGCCACCGGCAAGTCCTCCTTTGCGGAGACGCGGATCACCGCGAGATCCGTCTTGGGATCGGTCCCGACCACCTTTCCCTTGACCTCCTGCTTGTTGGCGAACTTGACGGTGATCTCGTCGGCGTCCTTGACGACGTGGTTGTTGGTCAGGATCAACCCGCTCTTGTCGATGATGACGCCCGAACCCAGGCTGGCCTGCTGCCGGCGGCGGGGCATTCCCTCGAAGAATCGGTCGAAGAAGTCCCGGAAGAACGGGTCGTTGCCGAAGGGCCGGAACAGCTCGGCCCGTGCCCGCCCCTTGCCAGTGGTGACCGTGCTGATGTTGACCACCGAGGGCGTCACCAGCTCCGCGACACGGATAAACGGATTGTCCGGCATACCCGCTCCCTCCTTGGAAGGCGGGGACGCCAGCGGACGAGTAAGCCCTTGGGTCACGCTCCAGCCCGGGGCGGACGGTTTCGTCAGTGCGCCGTGTATATAGATGCCCAGGCTGAAGAACACCAAGGCATAGACGGCAAGGGTCATGGCCTTGAGCCAGCGGCTGGTCAGCATGTCGGACCTTTCCTGGGGATTGAGGATGAAGGCATTAAACGACAGAAAGCCACGGGTGTCAAGCCGATCCGGACGGGGACCCTGGTGGGGGGATCTGGAAAAGAAGCTTGGGCTGTATCTGCCCGTCAAGTCGGAGAAAATTGGTCTATAAATTTGATGGCAGGAGCCATCTTGACATGTCTTGGCTCAGGTTTTATATTACTGGCGTCATGAGTCAATCCGCTGGGTGAATGGTTCTGCTGCCAACAATATCAACTGAGCAGGAGGGTAGCCGTGGGGAAAGTCATTGGCATCGATCTCGGGACAACCAACTCTGTGGTCGCCGTCATGGAGGGCGGCGACCCCGTGGTGATCACGAACCAGGAGGGGAGTCGCCTGACGCCCTCGGTGGTGGCCTTCAGCAAGGATGGGGAGCGCCTCGTGGGTCAGGTGGCCCGGCGCCAGGCCATCACGAATCCGGAAAACACCGTCTTCTCGATCAAGCGGTTCATGGGCCGCCGGTATGACGAGGTGTCCCACGAGATTAAGCTTGTCCCCTACAAGGTGGCCCGGGCCGGGAACGGCGACGTCCGGGTGGAGGTTCGGGGGAAGCAGTACTCGCCGCCGGAGATCTCGGCCATGGTCCTCCAGAAACTCAAGGAGGCGGCCGAGGCCTACCTGGGGGAGAAGGTGACCCAGGCGGTGATCACGGTGCCGGCCTACTTTAACGACAGCCAGCGCCAGGCCACCAAGGACGCCGGAAAGGTCGCCGGCCTCGAGGTGCTGCGAATCGTGAACGAGCCGACGGCAGCCTCCCTGGCCTATGGCCTGGACAAGAAGAAGGACGAGCGGATCGCGGTCTACGACCTGGGTGGCGGCACCTTCGACATCTCCATCCTGGAGTTGGGCGAGGGGGTCTTCGAGGTCAAGTCCACCAACGGGGATACCCACCTGGGAGGCGACGACTTTGACGAGCGCGTCATCCAGTGGCTGGTGGAAGAGTTCAAGAAGGACCAGGGGATCGACCTCAGCAAGGACCGCATGGCGCTCCAGCGCCTCAAAGAGGCCGCCGAGAAGGCCAAGTGCGAGCTCAGCACGACCCTGGAGACGGAGATCAACCTCCCCTTCGTCACCGCCGATGCCTCCGGCCCGAAGCACCTCAACATCAAGCTCACCCGGGCCAAGCTGGAACAGCTGGTGGAGGACCTGGTCCAGCGGACCATCGGGCCCTGCCGTCAAGCCCTGAAGGATGCCGGGTTGGAGCCTCGCCAGATCGACGAGGTGATCCTGGTGGGCGGGCAGACCCGGATGCCCAAAGTGCAACAGGTGGTCAAGGAGCTGTTCGGGAAGGAGCCCCACAAGGGGGTCAATCCGGACGAGGTGGTGGCCATCGGGGCGGCGATCCAGGCGGGGGTGCTGGTGGGCGATGTCAAGGACGTGGTCCTACTGGACGTCACGCCGCTGAGCCTGGGGATCGAGACGCTGGGCGGGGTCATGACCCGGTTGATCGACCGGAACACTACGATCCCGACGCGCAAGAGCGAGATCTTCACCACCGCCGCGGACAACCAGACCAGTGTGGAGATCCATGTCCTGCAGGGCGAGCGGGAGATGGCCCGGGACAACCGCACCCTGGGCAAGTTCCATCTGGTCGGCATCCCGTCGGCGCCGCGGGGCGTCCCGCAGATCGAGGTCACCTTCGACATCGACGCCAACGGGATCGTGAACGTGTCGGCCAAAGACCTGGCCACGGGCAAGGAGCAGGCCATCACGATCACCGCCTCCTCCGGGCTGTCCAAGGACGACATCGACAAGATGGTCAAGGACGCCGAGCGCCATGCGGAGGAGGACAAGAAGCGCCGCGCCGACATCGAGACGCGCAACCAGGCCGACAACCTGGTGTACAACACCGAGAAGATGCTGAACGAGAACCGCGAGAAGATCCCGGTGGCGGACATCAAGCCCATCGAGGACGCCCTGGCAGAGGCCAAGCAGGCCTTGAAGAGCGAGGAGATGGACAAGATCCGCCGGGCCGTGGACACGCTCACCCGGGCCTCGCACCGGCTGGCCGAGGTGATGTACAAGCAGGCGCGGGAAAAGCAGGCCTCCACGAGCCCCGGGGAGGGGAAGGGTCCCCAGGCCAAGGGGGAGCCCGCGGGCGAGGGCGAGGTCGTGGACGCGGAATTCGAGGACCTCGGGAAGAACAAGAAATAGGGTAGGGCATGGCGAAGCGGGATTACTACCAGGTGCTGGGCCTGCGGCGGGGGGCCTCGGACTCGGAGATCAAGCGGGCCTACCGGAAACTGGCCCGCAAGCACCACCCGGATGTCAACCCGGGCGACAAGGGGGCGGAAGCGAGATTCAAAGAGGTCAGCGAGGCCTACGAGGTCTTGAGCGATCCGGAGAAACGCCGCCGCTACGACCAGTTCGGCCATGACGCCTTTGCCCCCGGGGCCGGAGCGCGCGGTCCGGAGCCGGGAGGCGGATTCGGCGGGTTCGACTTCAGCGGCGTGGACCTCGGTGCCGGCGGGTTTGGCGATCTGAGCGACATCCTGTCGGACTTCTTCGGCCAGCGGGGACAGCCCGGACCCTCCGAGGCCAGCCAGGGAGGGGACCTTCATTATAGCCTGGATATTGACTTCGAGGATGCCATTCGTGGCCGGACGACGGAGATCAGCATCCAGAAGCACTCGCGCTGCGGCACCTGTCGCGGCTCCGGTGCCCGGCCCGGGAGCGCACTGGACTCCTGTCCCGACTGCGGTGGGAGCGGGCGGCGGGTGCGAAGCGGCCTCCTGCGGTCCAGCCAGCCGTGTCCCCGCTGCCAGGGCAACGGCAAGATCAGCCGGGAGGCCTGCACCGCCTGTGGGGGCCATGGGAGGACCTTCGGGACGGAGCGGATCTCCGTCAAGATTCCCGCCGGGGTGGATACTGGGTCCCGCATTCGCCTGCAGGGCATGGGAGAGCCCGGCCCGAATGGTGCCCCCCCGGGTGACCTGTACATCGTCACCCGCGTCCGGCCGCACCCGCTGCTGGAGCGGCGGGGGGACAACCTCTATGTGGAGATCCCGATCACGATCGCCGAGGCCGCCCTCGGCGCCAAGATCGAGGTCCCGACGATCGACGGGACGACCACGATGCGCATTCCGCCGGAAACCAGCAGCGGACAAGTCTTCCGACTGCGGGGCAAAGGCGTTCCCCACCTCAAGGGGGGAGGTCAGGGGGACCAGTTCGTGACCGTCAAGATCGTGGCGCCCAGGAATCTGGACGCGCGGTCGCAGGAATTGCTGCGGGAGTTCGCCCGGCTCAATCCTGAGGACCCGCGGCGCCGGCGCGGCTGAGCATCGGGAGCACGGGCCCCGCCCCGGGGAACGAGTATGCCGAAACAGAAGCGGCGCCTATACATGATCAGCGTGGTGGCGGAGATGTTCGACATCCATCCCCAGACGCTCCGCGCCTACGAGCGGGAGGGTCTGCTTCGGCCGACCCGGACCGATGGAAACACGCGCCTGTACTCCGAGGAGGACCTCGAACGCATCGAGCTGATCCTGCGGCTGACCAAGGACCTGGGGATCAACCTGGCGGGGGTGGAGGTGATCCTCAACATGCGCGAGCGTATGAGCGAGATGCAGCAGCGCATGAACCAGATGTTGCAGGAGATGCTCCGCCGGATGGAGACAGAATTCAAGCACCTCGAGCAGGCGCAGCAGAACCTCGAGGGCCTGGTCCCCGTGGGCCGGACGGGGATCATCCGGCGGGTTCCCGTCGAAGATGCCGACCGGCAGAAGGCCGACCGGTCGCCTTGACAGCCTGGGATACTTTCTCTATCTTGATCACGAGGTTCCGTGGGGAGACCACGTCGTCTGATCGTTCAATAAAAAAGGAGCTCGACCGATGTCCAACACGCTGAAGACAACGGCCCTGCTGGCGGCCCTGACCGTGCTGTTCGTCCTGATCGGGGGCATGGTGGGGGGCGAGCAGGGAATGGTAGTAGCCTTCCTGTTCGCCGGGCTGATGAACTTCGCCTCCTACTGGTGGTCCGACCGGATCGTCCTGTGGATGTACGGGGCCCAAGAGGTCAGCGAGGCCCAGGCCCCTCAGTTCCACGCCCTGGTCCGGCGATTGGCGCAGCGGGCCGGCCTGCCCATGCCCCGGGTTTACATCATCCCGACCGAGACCCCCAACGCCTTCGCCACCGGGCGCAACCCGCAACACGCGGCCGTGGCCGCCACCGAGGGGATCCTGCGGATCCTCACGGTGGACGAGCTGGAAGGGGTGATGGCCCACGAGCTGGGCCACGTCCGCAACCGGGACATTCTCATCTCCACCATCGCAGCGACGCTGGCGGGGGCCATCATGATGCTGGCACGCATGGCCCAGTTCGCGGCGTGGTTCGGCGGCGGCCGGAGCAGCGAGGATGACGAGGGCGGGTCGGCCGGGATCCTCGGTTTGGTGGTGCTGGCCATCTTCGCGCCGCTGGCGGCCATGCTCATCCAGATGGCCATCTCGCGGGCGCGGGAGTACCTGGCGGACGCCGCGGGGGCCCAGATCAGCCGGAAGCCCGGCGCGCTGGCCGACGCCCTGGAGAAGCTGGAGCGGGCGGCCACGATGGTGCCGATGGATGCGAACCCGGCCACGGCCCACCTGTTCATCGTGAACCCGCTGCGCGGCTCGAGCCTCTTGAACCTGTTCTCGACCCATCCGCCGGTCGCGGAGCGGGTGGCGCGCCTGCGGGCCATGCGGATTGCCTGACGTGACGCGACGCCTCCATTGGAAAAGAGGGCGCGGGCACTTTGCCCGCGCCCTCGTCTTTGGGGCGGTCCTGTCCCTGGCGGGCTGCGCCAGCCCGCCCAAGGGTGAGGTGGTGACGCTCCGCCCCGGTCCCCTGCGGCAACCCACCCAGCAAGTGGTTGGAGACTCCATCATCGCCTCGCTGGGCGGCGTGGGCGTGACGGTCCGGTGGCTGCCGGCCCCGGGCGTGGAGCGATTCTACGCGGGGAAGCCGGGACTGGTGAACCCCTTCCCGAAAGAGATGTGGAAGGAGGCGCCCCCCACCGTCTTCCTGGTCCAAGTCCGGAACCAGACCTCGGAAGAGGTCCAGTTCGATCCGGCCCTCACCTTTCTGGTGGACCAGAGCGGCGGCCGCGGACTTCCTCTCACCTATGACGAGATATATTTGGGGATGTCTGAAGCGGAGAGATCGGGCCCGGCAATGCGGAGCCTTCAAGCAACACTCCTCAGCCGGTTTGTGGTGGTGTCTCCCGGGGGGCGACGCGAGGGCCTCCTCGTCTTCTCCGCGGTCGATCCGAGGGCCAAGCTCCTGCGCCTGGAGCTCGCCTCGTTTTTCATCGGGGGGAAGAGCGCCCCCGCCCTCTTCGAGTTCCAGGTTCTCCGCGAGAAGACGCAATAACCATCCACAGATTCTGGAGAACCCCCCCGGGGAACATTTATCCACAGCCTGCGGATAGTTTGGGTCCCGTGTTTCTCTGTGGACCGGAGGCGGGCGAGGACGGCCGCGGCATCGGCGTCCCGGATGCGCAGGAGCTTGTGCCGGGCGGCCTCACCGCGGGCGAGGGCGACGCGCGACTTGGGAATCCCGAGGACTTCCGCCAGGAATGCGCAGCAGGCAGCGTTAGCCGCACCCGCCACGGGCGGAGCGGTCACGCGGATCGTGATGCTTCGGGGAGCCGATTGTCTGAATTCGCCGCGGGCTACGACCAGCTGGTTCCGCGGGGCGCGGGGCTGGACCCGGACGGCGATCAGGACGTCCGGGCCAACCTGGACGACCGCCGGCCGTTGCTCATCCAGGGGGCATCCCCTGGGTCCCCGGTGGGGTCCCCCCGCCCTGGCGCGGTTGCGCAACGGGGGCGGCCTTCTCCTGCTGGGCCTCCAGCCACTCCAGGTGGCTCTTGAGGAGGCCGCGCAACTTCGCCACGAACAGCTCGCGCTGGCGGACCATCTCGGCGATCTCGGCCTGGACCTGGGCCAGCTTCCGGTGGGCCTGCTCCAGGAGGCGCTCGGCCTTGAGTTCGGCCTCTTTCAAGATGAGGTCGGCCTCCTGCTTGGCATTCCCCTTCATGTCTTCGGTCATCCTCTGCGCGGTGACCAGCGTGTTGCGCAGCGAGTCCTCCCGCTCCTGATGCACCCGCACCTGCGCCTCCAGGCGCTGGATCTGGCCCGCCCGGTCGCTGGCTTCCTGCAGTAGCCGGGTCATCTCGTCGGCGATCTGCTCCAGGAAGGTCTGCACCTCCTCCGGGTCGTACCCGCGGAACTTCCGGCCGAAATCTCGTTGGGTGATCTCCAACGGGGAGAGCTCCATCAGCGCATCCTCCAGGCCAAATCCCTAAGTGAGGCCACCAGAAAGAACTGGACGAAGTAGATGGCCAGGATGGCCACTAAAGGCGACAGGTCAATTCCCCACCGATACGTGGGCAGCCAGCGGCGTATGCGGATGAGAACCGGTTCAGTGACTGCGCGGAGGAACTGGACGATCGGGTTTCGGGGATCCGGGTTCACCCAGGAGATGAGCGCCCGGACAATGATGATCCACATATAAGCCCACAGCGCCATATCCAGTACCCGGGCCAGCGCGTCGAGGAAATTGCCGGCGACGAACATCAGCCGTCCCACCCCCGGCGGCCATGCCAGCGTCCGGGACTCATCGCTGTCCTAACTCCATCGAGCGGAGGGTGGCCGCCTCCACGGCGTTGATGAGGGTGGTTCGCAGCCCCCCCTGCTCCAGGGTGTGCAGGCCGGCGATGGCGGTTCCACCGGGGGAGGTCACCATGTCCTTCAGCTCGCCAGGGTGCTTCTTGGTCTCCAGGACCATGCGGGCCGCTCCCAGGACCGTCTGGGCGGCCAGGAGGTGGGCCACGTCCCTGGACAGGCCGACCTTGACCCCGGCATCGGAGAGGGCATCGATAATAAGGAAGATGTAAGCCGGACCGCTGCCAGAGAGGCCGGTGATGGCGTCCATGAGGACTTCCTCAACGATCACCACTTTGCCCACGGCCCGGAAGAGGCGCTTGGCGATCTCCAGGTCTTCGAGGGTGGCATGGCTCCCACGGGTCAGGGCGCTGGCCCCCTCGAGGACCAGGGCCGGCGTGTTGGGCATGACCCGGATCACCCGGACCGGGCCGGGAAACTTGTCGGCGATGAATGTCGTAGTGATGCCCGCGGCAATGGAGACGACGAGTTTATCCCCGTTGACGACATCGATCAGGCCGTCCAGCACCTCGTTCATGATCTGCGGCTTGACCGCCAGGAGCATGATCTCCGCCTTGCTCGCCACTTCAACGTTGCTCACCGAGGTGTGCACGCGGTAGGTTTCCTTCAGGTAGGCGAGCCGTTCTTCCCGAACGTCCGAGACGAACAGATCGTCCGGCGCCATGAGCTTGGCCGCCAAAAGACCCCGGATCATGGCCTCGGCCATGTTGCCGCCGCCGACGAATGCGAGACGCTTGCCGTTAAGCATGCTCCCTCCTCTGGGCGCTTTATATCCCCCCGGACCCCTGGAAGTCAAGCGTTTGAGGTGAGGGAGGACTTGCGGGAGGCCGCGGGGGTGGGGTATACACAAGGAGACCTGGAGAAACGAGAGCCGAAAGCCGAGGGCAGAGGAGTCGGAGAGCCGAGACCGAATGAGCTGAGGGGCGGAGGAGCAGGGGTGCGGGGGGACAAGGAAACACGGGGACAGACGGACAGAGGGACGGAGGAAACATGGGAGGCTTCGTGAGCGATCGGCGGAAGGTGCGGGTGCGGGTGCCGGCGTCCACGGCCAATCTCGGCCCGGGATTCGACGCCCTGGGCATGGCCCTGGGCCTGTACAACGAGGTGGAAGTCGAACTGACCGGGGACACCCTGACCCTGGAGATCCGCGGGGAGGGTGCCGAGCGGCTCCAGGCCCTGGGCGAGCGCAACCTGGTCGCCCGCAGCGTCACCGGGACGCTGGAGCGGCTGGGGATCCCCGGCGGCGTCCGGATCCGGATGGAGAACCGCATCCCGTTGAGTCGGGGGCTGGGCAGCAGCTCGGCGGCGGCCCTGGGGGGCGTCGCGGCGGCCTTGGCGCTCGCGGGGGCGTCCCTCCCGCCCGAGGAAATCCTGGATCTGACCCTGCCATTCGAGGGGCACCCGGACAACATCACTCCGGCGCTTCTGGGGGGCCTCACCGTCTCGACGCTTGTCGAGGGCAGGGTCCGGTGCGTGAAGCTCCCGGTCCCTCACGAGCTCCAAGCCGTCGCCGTAATCCCCGAATTCCACCTGTCCACGGCGAAGGCCCGCAGGGCGCTTCCACCCACCGTGCCCCGGGGTGATGCGGTCTTTAATGTGGGTCGAGTGGCGCTCTTTCTGGGTGCCCTGCAGGCGGGGCGTCTGGACCTCCTGCGCGAGGCGGCGCGGGACCGGCTCCACCAGCCGTATCGGGCGCCTCTGGTGCCGGGGATGGCCGAGGTCCTGTCAGAAGGGGAGCGGGCGGGCGCCCTGGCGTGCTTCCTGAGCGGGGCGGGTCCCACACTGCTGGCGTTGGTCACGGGGGATGGGCGGAGGATCGGCGAGCGGATGGCCGCCTGCTGGAAGGCCGAGGCGAACGTCACGGCGCATCCGCTGCCGCTGCCAATTGACCGGGACGGATTGAAAGTTCTGTGAGGAGAGGCCCAAGACGCAGAGGGGCAGAGGGGCACGGGAGCATGGGGGAGGAGGCCCAGAAGCGTTCCCGTGCACCTCTGCACCTCGGCCCCTCTGCTCTTCTGCTGCTATTTCCGCTCGAGCGCTTTTCGCACGAAGCGCGTGTCAATGAGGCCGTCGGGGTCCATCTTGGTGGCGTTGGGAATCTGGCCGACGGCCTCAAAGGTGCGCAGGACGCTCATCACGGCCTCCCGTGTGGGCAGGCTGTCGGCGGTGAAGGTCTCCTTCGAGGCTGTGAAAGACTCGACCCACGTCGCCTTGTCCCCGACGAGCTCGGGCGGCAGGACGTCCGCCCACTTCTCGATGGGGTTTGCCGTCATCCACCGGTTTGCCTTGACCAGGGCGTTCACGACCTTCTGGATCATCCCGGGCCGCCGCTCGATGACGTCCGCGCGGGCGAGCAGGCCGGTGAACTGGTAGGGCCCGCCGAAGACGGCCCGGGTATCCTTCTCCGTCCGGAGGTCCACCAGCAGGAAGCCCTTTCCCCGCTTGACCAGGTGGGTCACCCACGGGTCTACGCCCATGGCGGCCACGACCTGGTCGTTCTCCAGGGCGGGCACCATGGTGTTGGTCCCCACGCCGATGATCTTCATCTCCTCGGGTCGCACACCTTCCTTGCTCAGCATGTAGCGCATCAACAGATCCGTGGCCGATCCCGGGGCGGTCACGCCGACGGGCCGGCCCCGGAGGTCCTTGGGGCTCTTGATCTCGTTCCGGTATTTCGTATTGACCACGAGCGGCGTGCCCGGCAGGTGGGTAAAGGAGACGATCATCCGCAACTCCTTTCCCTGCTGCTTGGCCTTGATCACGTGGTCAACGGCGTTGGCTGAGATTTCGATGGATCCCCCGACCAGGGCGGCGCCCGCCACCGCACCCCCTTTGAAGTGTTGGAGGTTCACGTCAAGCCCCTCGTCGGAAAAATACCCCAGGGCCCTGGCCAGATCCACCTGGATGTACACCGAAGCCCCCGGCGCCGAGCCGACGCCGAAGTCCACCTTTTCCTTCTCCCCCGACCAGGCAACCTGCCAGCCGGCCAGGATGATGAAAAGGGCCACCATGCTCCGCAGGATTTTCCCCATGTCCCCCTCCTGTCTCGGCCCCCTCACGAGGGCTTCCAGTGCGAGAAGTGTTCCTCCAGCCGCTTCAACCCGAAATCCATCACGGCGACCACCGCCATGAGCACGAACAGGCCGGCGATCACCTGGGTGGAGTTGAATTGAGCCTCGGCATAGGCGATGACCCACCCCATGCCCTCGCTGGCGCCCAGGTACTCGCCCACCACGGCGCCGATCAGGGCAAAGCCGATGCTCGTGCGGAGCGAGCTGAAGATCCAGGTCATGGCCGACGGGACATACACGTGCCGGATCAGGTCGCGGCGCGATCCGCCCAGGATCCGGGCGTTGTTGACGATATCCCGATCCACCTCGCGAAGCCCGGTGTAGGTGCTGAAGAAAACGACGAAGAACACCAACGAGACGGCCATGACCACCTTGGAGAGTAACCCCAGCCCGAACCACAGGACGAAGAGCGGCGCCACCACGACCCGGGGCAGGGCGTTGAGCAGGACCATCAGGGGGTCGAAGATCCTGGCCACCCGGGGCATGAAGGCGAAGAGAAAACCGACCAGGATCCCCAGGAGTGTGCCGGCCAGGAACCCCAGCAGCATCTCCTCCATGGTCACCCAGAGATGGCGGAAGACGTAGCCACTGACGATCCAGTCCCGGGTTTGGCGCCAGAGCAGGCTGGGCTGGCTCACGAAGAACCGGTCGATCCATCCCCGGTGGACCGACAGCTCCCAAAAGACGAGGAAGCCGACCAGCAGGAGCGCGCGCCAGATCAGGATATCACGCGAGACGCCGGCTTTTCTCATAGCTGATCCGGACTTCGTCCTTCAGGTCCTTCCACATCGATTCGTACAGAGGACCGAAGGCCGGATGGAACCGGACCTCCGTCACGGTGCGGGGCCGGCCCAGCGGGATGTCGTAGGCGCCCTTGACCCGGCCGGGCGAAGCGGTCAGGACGACGACCCGGTCGGAGAGGGCGATGGCCTCTTCCAGGTCGTGGGTGATGAACAGGACGGTCTTCCGCTCCTGGGCCCAGATCTCCAGCAAGTCGTTCTCCATGAGGTTCCGCGTCTGGACGTCCAGGGCGGCGAAGGGCTCGTCCATCAGGATGATGTCCGGCTGATAGACCATGGTCGTGGCGAGGGACGCGCGCTTGCGCATCCCGCCGGAGAGCTGGTGGGGGTGGTAGCCCTCGAATCCGGTCAGGCCGACCCGCTGAATCCATTCTCCCGCCTGGGCCCGCGCCCGCCGCGCCTCCCACCCCCGGAAGAGGAGGGGAAGGGCCACGTTGTCCCGGATGCTCTTCCACGGCAAGAGTGCGTCCCGCTGGAAGAGGTAGCCCAGCTTTTTGTTGATGCCGGTCACCTCCTCTCCCTCCACGAGGATGCGCCCCGTAGTGGGGGAAAGGAGCCCCGAGATCATGCCCAGTAGCGTGGATTTGCCACAGCCGGACGGCCCCACCACCGCGACGAATTCGCCCGCTTGCACTTCCAGCGACACGTCCTCCACGGCGGTGAAGCCGCCATCGAGTCCGAGGGGAAACCGCTTGGTCACGTGGTCGAGGCGGATGGTGGCGTGGCTTCCCATGACGGCCTGCAGGCAGGCGGACAATACAATCCGCCTCCTTTGGCTGTCAACCCTTTTTCACCACCGGTACCAACGGCATCGCCGTTGGTGCACCAAGACACCAAGGGGTACGATTTCAAGACGACCTTAAGGCCGAGGCGGGAACGAGAATTTCCACGCAGACGTCTTTATAGGTGTGCGCCTGAGATTCCGAATTAGGGGAGTTACCTGGCGCCCTTGGTGCCTTGGCGGTTGGAAATTTTGGATCGGGAGCTACAGGGTGACGGGAAGGTGGATCGTGAAGGTGGTGCCGAAGCCCACCTGACTCTGCACGTCGATCGTGCCCTTGTGGTCCTCGATGATGCGGTGGGTGATGGCCATGCCCAGGCCCAGCCCCTTCTCCTTGGTCGTGTAGAAGGGGTCGAAGATGCGGGAGAGACGCTCGGGGGGGATGCCCTGTCCCGTGTCCTTGATGATCACCCGCAGCGCGGCCTCGGTCGGCGCCTGCACCCCGGAGAGGCTCGCCGGCAATTCGGGAGACCTGGCCGGGAGCACCAGGCTGGTCCGCACGTCCAAGTCGCCGCCGGCGGTCATAGCCTGGATGCCGTTGGCGACCAGGTTGCTGAAGGCGCGGTGCAGGCGCTTCCGGTCGGCCATGCACAGCGGGAGATCGGGGCCGAACTCCCGGGAGATCTTCACGCCCTGGGTGGCCGCCTGGGTCTCGAACAGCTCCACCACCTGGGCCAGCACCTCGTTCAGGCTGGTCGCCTCCAGGTGCAGGGTGGTCGGCCGGGCCAGCTCCATCATGTCCTCGATGACGCCTTGGACGCGCTCCAGCTCCCGGGGGACGACCCGGTCGAATTTCTGCCGGACCTCGGGGTCATCGTGGTGCAAGGACATGAGCTGGGAAAAGATCAGGATCGACGTGAGGGGATTGCGGATGTCGTGGGCGATTCCCGCGGCCATGGTCCCCAGGGCGGCCAGCCGGTCGGCGCGGCGCAGCCGCTCTTCCAGTTCCCGGACGCGCGCGAGCTGCGTGGTCATCTCATTGAAGGCGCGCGCCAGCTCGCCCAGCTCGTCCCGGGAGGTGACCTCGATGCGCTGGGTGAAGTCGCCCCGGCCAACGGCGCCGACGCCCTGGGTAAGCGCCTGGATCGGCCGCGTCATCCGCCGGGCCAGGAAGGTGGCCGCGGCACTCCCCACGACCAGGGCGAGGACGCCGAATCCCGCGATCTGCCAGCGGGTCCGGGCAATCTCCTCGTGCATCGTCTTCAATGAGACCCCCAGGCGGATGGTTCCCCATCTCTCGGGCGAGTCCGCCACCATCACGGGCCAGTTCACATCATAGAGAGTTTCCCTTTCCGTCCCCGGGACATATACCTGGTCAATCGTTGGGCCGCCGGGCGTCCTGCGATCTGCTCGCTGGTCGAGGAGCCTTTGGAACGGAATGTCGCGGAGGAACTGGGCGGCGACGGTCCCCTCTTTGTCCAGGATTACCGCATATACCAGGTCCGGTTGCTTGCTGAATTTTTGGAGTGTCTGCTCGATGGAAATGTAATTGTAGGTGATGAGGTCGGCGGCGGTGGCGCTGTCCAGGCCCTGGGCCATCAAGAGGGCGCGTTTTTCGACCTCCTGAATGATGGCGGTCCGTTGGCGACGCTCGACCAGCAAGGCGGCCCCCAGAATCAGGACGA